>Ga0075424_100001097_pt1 | contig 23068 bp, 20 predicted proteins | sample SoiMethybrSBSTD3_FD_75301 | JGI IMG/M metagenome (GOLD analysis project Ga0075424, IMG submission 75301) | Bulk soil microbial communities from a Populus tree surrounding site in Tennessee, USA - Soil MetaG P. TD hybrid SBSTD3 | ecosystem: Environmental > Terrestrial > Soil > Tree plantation... | reverse complement strand
ACGAACCCGAGCATCGTCGCCATGTTCGGCTCGATCATCCCGGACCCTTTGGCGATCCCGCCCACGCGAAACACTCCGCCGCGCGCCGCGATTTCCGCCGCGGCTTCCTTCGGGAACGGGTCGGTCGTCATGATCGCGCGCGCCGCGTCGGCGGCGCCGGATGGCGAGAGCGCGGCGCGCGCGCTCGCTATGCCGCGCGCGATCTTCGTCATGTCGAGCTTCACGCCGATGACGCCCGTGGACGCCACGAGCACTTCCTCGGGCGTGCAGCCGAGCGCCGCGGCCGTCTGGGCAGCCGTTGTCTCGGCGTGCTGCAGCCCTTCCGGACCGGTGCAGGCGTTCGCGCAGCCGCTATTGACGGCGATCGCGACGGCCCTGCCGCGCGCGCTCGACAGGTTCTTGCGCGAGACGATGACGGGCGCCGCCTGAGCGCGATTGGTTGTGAAGACGGCCGCCGCCGACGCGGGCGTGTCGGACGCGATCAACGCGAAGTCGAGCCCCTTCGCCTTGATGCCGCAGGACACACCCGCGGCGCGGAACCCCTTTGCCGCAGTGATGCCGCTCTCGACCGCCTTCGACGCGAACTCGATCACCAGCCTTCGCTCGCGTTAATGACAACCGGCGGCGTGTCGACGTGCTGCTGGCGCGATACGGGCCCATACACGCGAGCTTCGGCTTCGCAGGCCGCAGACACCGCGTGCTCGTCGAACACCGGCGACGGATCGAGCTGGAGGCGCTCGATGTTCGGCCGCCTCGCGGCGACCGTCCGTCCCGCATAAATGACGGCGGCCGGCTGTTCGGGACGGATCTGAACGCCAGCGCGCAGCGGCAGCGTGACGGCGTACTGGCCGCACTGCCGGAAAAGCGGACAGGACGTGCAGTCATGCGCGATCTTCTCGGGCACCCACATGTGCGGGACGATGGTGAACCCCATACGGACGAAATGCGACGGCTGATGCGTGAACGCGCAGAGCGTCGCGAATCCCTGTACGGCAGCACCGCGCGCGAGCTCCGTGACCAGGCGCGGACCGATCTGGTTGCCGCGCGCCTCCTGATCGACGACGAGCGACCGCACCTCGGCGACGGCGCCGCTGAGCGGCGCCAGCTCGGCGCACGCAATCACGCGCCCCTCGTACTCCGCCACCACGAAGCGGCCCGCGTGTTCGACGATGTCGTCGAACGTGCGGGGAAGCAGGTGCCCGACCTCGATGTTCTCCGAGATGAGCCGATGCACGTCCGCCGCATCGGCGATCGACGCCTGCCTGAAGGTCACCATGTTCATCGCTGTTGTCCCCCGAATGCCGCGTGCAGCGCGGCGTCCAGCAGTCCAATCGCCTCGTCTATTTCCTCCGCCGTGATGATGTAAGGCGGCAGGAGCCGCACAACGGTCTCCGACGTCCGGTTCACCACCAGGCCCTGCTGCAGCGCGGCCTCGACGACCGGCAGCGCCGGCCGATCGAGGTCGACACCCCACATCAGTCCCGCGCCACGCACCTCACGGATGCACGCGTGACGCGAGGCGAGCGCGCGGAGCTGCGCTTCGAGATGGGCGCCGACGCGCGCCACATGCGCCATCAGCCCGCCGTCCACCAGCTCCTCGAGGAATACGAGCGCCGCGCGGCACGCGAGCAGGTTCCCGCCGTACGTCGTGCCGTGGTCGCCGAACGAGGCAGCGGCCGCAACGCGCTCGGTGAAGAGCGTCGCGGCGACGGGAACCCCGGCACCGAGCGCCTTCCCGATCGCCACCAGGTCGGGCCGCAGGCCCAGATCGGGGAAGCAAAAGGGGCGCCCCGTTCTGCCGAGCCCACACTGGATTTCGTCCGCGATCAGCAGCGCGCCCGACCGCCGGCACGCGTCGTTGATCGCGGCTCCCATGGCGGCGCTGATCGGCCGGACGCCGCCTTCACCTTGTATCGGCTCGACGATCACCGCAGCCGTGCGCTCCGAGACGGCGGCATGGAGCGCGGCCGGATCATCGGGCCTGACGAACGTCACGTCCGAGAGGAGCGGCCTGAACGGTGCCCGATAGTGATCGTCCCAGGTCACCGACAGCGCGCCGATGGTGCGGCCGTGGAATGAATGCTCGAACGCCACCAGGCCGCTGCGCGGCTGTCCCTGCGAATGCCAGTAGCGACGCGCGAATTTCAGCGCGGCTTCGGTCGCTTCCGTTCCACTGTTGCAGAAGAACGCGCGCGGAAGGCCCGACAGGTCCGCCAGCCGCGTCGCGAGCTCTCCCTGCAGCGGATGGAAGAAGAGATTCGACGTGTGCAGCAGCTGCTGCGCCTGATCGGCGATGGCGGCGGCAAGGCGCGGATGCGCGTGGCCGAGCGCCGCGACGCCGATCCCCGACAGCAGGTCGAGGTAACTGCGTCCGTCCGCGTCGAAGAGCCGGCAGCCGCGCCCACGCTCGAAAACGATGGGGGCGCGACGGTACACCTGCAGCAGGTGCTCTTTTTCAACGGAGATGACATCGGTCGCTGTTGTCATATCTTTTCAGCCTGCCCTACAAAGGATCGAGTAATCCGCGTACCGGGAGCGTCCGCGTAGCTCGTGACGCCGCGGCCGGACACGATCGCGATCTCGGCAACGCCGCCATCCAGGGCGCGGCGGCACGCGGCCAGCTTGGCGACCATCCCCGAATGCGCAGCGCCGGATGCGATCATCGCGTCCATGTCGTCCGCCGTGAGCCGGGGAATCGTGTTCCCCTCCGGATCGAGCACGCCAGCCGTGCCTCCCGCGATAGTCAGCCGCGACGCTTCGAGCGCAGCTGCAAGGTCCCCGGCGAGCGTATCGGCGTTGACGTTCAGCAACTCTCCGTCCACTGTGACGCCGATGCTGGCGATGACCGGGATGTAGCCGAGCGGCATCAGGTCTCTCAAGAGCGCAACGTCGACGCTATCGGGTTGGCCGACCAGTCCGAGATCGACCTGCTCGCCCGAAACGGTCCGGAACATTCCCGCGCGGGCCGACCGACCGACGAAGGCATCAGCGCCCGTGAGGCCCACGGCCCGTCCGCCCGCCGCACCGATCGCGGCAACGAGCGCCGTGTTGTTGCGCCCGGCAAGCACGCCGACGGCGGCATCGAGGGCCGCGCTGTCGGTGACCCGCAGGCCGTCGACGAATTTCGGCTGCTGTCCACGTGCGCGCAATTCGGCGTCGATCGCTCGGCCCCCTCCATGCACGATCACCAGCGGTCCGGCGTTCGCCAACCGGACAATCGCTCGCGCGCTCTGTCGAAGCGCTGCGGCATCCTCGAGGAGCTCGCCGCCGAGCTTCAGGACATCCACCATCAGTCGAGCGCCGTCGTCTCGTCGAAGCCGAACACGACGTTGAAATTCTGAATCGCCTGCCCCGCGGCCCCCTTCACGAGATTGTCGATGCAGGCCACCATCACGAGCTGCGAGTCCTTCACGCGCCATCCGATGTCGCAGAAGTTCGTGTGTGCGACGTGCTTGATCTCCGGCAAATCGGCTCCTGTGAGCCGAACGAAAGGGGACGCCGCATACGCCGACGTCAAAGCCTTTTCGACGGATGCGCCGTCGATGCCCGGCTTGAGCCGCGCATAGATCGTCTCGAAGATTCCGCGATCGAGCGGAACCAGGTGCGGAACGAAGGTGACCGCGGTGCCGAGCTCCTGCTCGATTTCGGCAGCGTGCCGATGCGCGAAGACGCCGTAGGCGGAGATGCTGCCGTGGCACTCCGAGAAGTGCGTGCGCTCGGTCGGCGTCTTTCCCGCGCCCGAGACGCCGGACTTGGCGTCGATGATGATGCCCGGCTCCAGCAGCCCTGCGCACAGAAGCGGCTGCAGCGAGAGCACCGCCGCCGTGGGGTAGCAGCCGGGACACGCGATCAAGCGCGCGTCAGCCAGCTCCCTCCGCCGCCGCTCGGTCAACCCGTAGACCGCCGGTACGTTCACGGGCGTATGCGGATACCACTGCTGCCGCGCGCTCGCGTCGCGCAGCCTGAACGCGCCGGACAGATCGAACACGCGTGTTCCGCTGTCGGAGAGCTTCGGCGCAAGGTCCGCCGCCAGCGTATCGGGCAACGCGAGAAACACCGCGTCCGTCCCCTCGGCGAGCTTCCCGGCGTCGAGCGGCTCGACCGGCGCGTCCCAGATTCGCGCCAGTCCGGGAAGCCGCTTGGACTCGGAGGCGCTCGATGCCATCGCAAACCGGACGTCCGCATGCGGGTGCCGCACGAGCCGGCGCAGCAGTTCGAGGCCGGCGTATCCGGTCGCTCCAGCCACGCCCACACGGACCTGAGAATAATTATGCATCAGAACGTTTACTTATACAGCCTTTCGCCATCCAGATCAAGGGTAAGTTATTGATAAGGATGGAAGTCGACCGCATATGCGGTATAATCGCTTGTTGCTGCCTGCATAATTATGAAGGCTTACCGCCAATCCGCCATCCTGGAGATCGTGGACCGCGAGGCGATCACGAGCCAAGAACAGCTTCGGGAGCGGCTGCGCGGCAGGGGCATCGACGCCACGCAGGCCACGCTGTCTCGGGACATTCGCGATTTGGCGCTGATCAAGCGCGCCGCCGACGGGGCGTACCGGCGAGCCGGCAGCGAGCTGGCGGCCGCGGCGGATCCGGAGGAGGAATGTCGCGTCGCTGTCGACGACTACCTCCGCCGGTTCGACGTTGTCGATCAGCTCGTGGTCCTGAAGACCGACGCCGGACAAGCGCAGCCGCTGGCCGTCGCGATCGATCGCGCGGGTCTCTCGGAGGTCGTCGGAACGATCGCCGGCGACGATACGATCCTGGTGATTTGCCGGAGCGCGCCGGATGCCGCCGGGCTGTCGAAGCGGCTCGAGGCGTGGAGAACGGCTTAGGGTTCCAAGGGGGTCGAGGCGACATGCGAAGAATTGTGCTGGCCTATTCCGGCGGACTCGATACATCGGTCGCGATCCGCTGGCTGGCGGAGCAGTACGACGCCGAGATCGTCACGCTGACGCTCGACCTCGGTCAGGGGCAGGAGCTGACCAACGTGCGGGAGCGCGCGCTCGCGGTCGGCGCGATCCGCGCGCACGTCATCGACGCGCGCGAGGAGTTTGCGCGCGACTACGTCATGCGCGGGCTGCAGGCGCGTGCGATGTACGAGGAGCGTTATCCGCTCGCGTCCGCCCTGGGGCGGCCCCTCATCGCGAAGCATCTCGTCGCCGTGGCGCGCATGGAAGGGGCGACTGCCGTTGCCCACGGATGCACCGGCAAGGACAACGATCAGGTCGGCCTCGACATCTCGATTCACGCGCTCGACTCGGCGCTCAGCGTGATCGCGCCCGCGCGCGAGTGGAACATGAGCCGGACCGACGAGATCGAGTACGCGCGCGTGCGGAACATTCCGGTTCCCGTCACGACCGCGAGCCCCTACAGCATCGATTCGAACCTGTGGGGGCGCTCGATCGAATGCGGCGTCCTCGAGGATCCCTGGCTCGAGCCGCCCGAGGACATCTACACCCTGACGCGGCCCGCGAAGGACTGCCCGAACGATCCCGCCTACGTCGAGATCGATTTCGAGCGCGGCGTGCCGCTCCGCGCGAACGGGATCGATATGCCGCTCCTCGAGCTCATCGAGAGTCTCGAGACGATCGCCGGCGCCCACGGCGTCGGCCGGATCGACATGGTGGAGAACCGCCTGATGGGGATCAAGTCGCGCGAGGTGTACGAAGCGCCGGCCGCGGTCGTGCTCCACATGGCGCACGCCGAGCTCGAGAAGCTCGTGGTGCCACGCGATCTCGAGCGGCTGAAGCACGACATGGGGCGCGTATACGCCGATGCCGTCTACAACGGCCTCTGGTACTCGCAGACGCGCGAGGCGATCGATGCGTTCGTTGCCGCGATACAGCCGCGCGTCACCGGCACGGTGCGTCTGAAACTGTTCAAAGGGGACTGCCGCGTCGCAGGCCGCCGGTCCGAGCACGCGCTGTACGATCGAGGCCTCGCCACCTACGACGCGGGCGACAGCTTCGATCACGCGGCCGCCGAGGGATTCATCAAGATCTGGGGGCTGCCGACCGCCACGGCCGCGCGCAAGGCGGCGAAGCGCGCAGAACCGGTGGAGCGCTGAGCGATGGCGCACCTCTGGTCCGGCCGGTTCGCGGGCGATCCCGACGCCGCCCTGTTCGAGTTCGGCGCGTCCTTCGCAGTCGATCGGAGGCTGTTCGAAGACGACGTGCGTGGGAGCCTGGCGTGGGCGGAGGCGCTGAGAAAGGCACGAGTCCTCACCGACGGCGATGCCTCCGCGATCCATTCGGCGCTCGAGGCGATTGCCGCCGCGGGATCCGATCCCGCCTTCTTCACAGCGTCCGCGGCCGCGCACGACGAGGATGTCCACTCGTTCGTGGAGCGTGAGCTGATCGCGCGGGTCGGCGATGCCGGTCGCCGGCTTCACACCGGACGTTCACGCAACGAGCAGGTCTCGCTCGACCTGCGTCTGTACCTGAAGCGGCGCGTTCCACGGCTCCAGCGAGCGATCGCCGACCTGGTTGCCGTAATCGTCGCGCAGGCGGAGTCCTGCGGCGACGCGTTGATGCCGTCCTACACGCACCTGCGGCGCGCCCAGCCGGTGCTCGCCGCGCATTTCTTTCTCGCGCACGCGTCGGCGCTCCGCCGCGACCATGCACGCTTCGCTTCGGTGCTGCACGAGGTTGACGAGCTGCCGCTCGGATCCGGCGCGATCGCGGGGACGAGCTACGGAATCGACGTCAACGCGATTGCGGCGTCGCTCGGCTTCTCGCGTATCGTGGCCAACAGCATCGATGCGACGGGCGATCGCGATTTCGTTGCATCGTTTCTGCACGGCTGCGCGCTCGCGATGGTACATCTCAGCCGCATGGCGGAAGATCTGATCCTCTTCACATCCGAGGAGTTCGGGTTCTTCGAGCTCGCCGACACCGCGGCGACTGGCAGCAGCCTGATGCCGCAGAAGAAGAATCCCGATCCGCTGGAGCTGGTTCGCGGGAAATCCGGACGCATCATCGGCCGCTTGTCCGGGTGGCTCGCGACGATGAAGGGCCTGCCGATCGGCTATTCGAAGGACCTCCAGGAAGACAAAGAGGCGCTCTTCGAGGCGGAGGACACGCTGCATGCGTGCCTCGTCGCGTCCGGCACCGTCGTGTCCGGTCTTTCAATCAACGCGTCCGCTGCCGCATCCGCGGCGTCAGGGCTGCTGCTCGCGACCGACGTTGCGGATTACCTCGTCGCTCGCGGCATGCCGTTCCGGGAAGCGCACGAAGTCGTCGGCGCGATCGTACGGCGGCTCGTCGAGGAGCGCCGCTCGTTCGATGACCTGACGATCGACGAATGGCGCGCGCATTCGCCGCTCTTCGACCGCGACGTCGCGGCCGCAGTGACGCCCGCGGCGTCCGTCGCGAAGAAACGGACGCCGCAGTCCACGCATCCCGATGCGGTGAAGGAGTCGCTGAACGCGATTCGACGCTGGCTCGAGTCTCTTTAGAACTGGAACGTCACGCCGACCGTCCCGCGCCAGAAGTGAAAGCTTCCGAGCGAAAGATCGACCGCGCTCGAATCGTCCTTTTGAAACGAGCGGAAGTATCGCAGGTCGCCGCGGATCCCGATGTTGTGGGCGACAAACCCGTGGACGCCCCCTCCGATATCCATTCCGAAGTCCGACGTCGACGGGCTGCTGAAGAACCCCGCCGGATCGTCGACCTTCGATCGAATCAACCCCACGCCGCCAACCGCATACGGCCGTACCGGTCCGCCTGAGGCGCCGATCTTGACGTTTCCGGTCAGCGTCGTGACGTTGCCATCGCCCAGGAAACTGACTCCAGAGCTGGAGTCCGACACGCCGAAGAAGTTCGGTGAGTAGCCGAAGTCGAGCTCGAAGGTGACGGGGGCGGTGCCGCTCAGCGAGGCACCCCAGTTCAACTTCCGCTCGAAGTCGCTCTTGGACGATGGTATGGGGCCGCCGCCGACGTTCGCACTTCCACCAAACGTTGAGCCGATGAATGGCGTGAACAGCCAATCCGCCGCAGCCGGACGCGGCGCGGCGGCGGTGATGATCAAGACGGATGCGGCAGCGATGAGTGACTTGCGCAACAACATGACAATCCTCTCCCGTCGCGCGATGGACGCGGACGTTTACGGCGCGAGAGGCTGCAAGCGAGGTGCCTATTACACGATTGTCAGCTGAGCTGCGTGCTGCTGCAGAAGAGCCCACGCGCGCGCTACGTGCGTTTCCGTGGTATGGAGGTTCCCGATCGCCAGCCGGAGCGTAAAGCGTCCGTCGAGCTTCGTGTGCGAGATGAAGATCTCGCCGGTGTCGTTGATTGATTCGAGGAGACGTTCGTTGAGCGCGTCGATCTCCTGCTCCGACAACCCCGTGGGACGAGCGCGGAAACAGACGACGCTGAATGGGACGGGCGCGAGCCGCTCGAACATTGGAGACGCATCAATCCAATCCGCGAACAGTCGGGCGAGGCGCATGTGCTCACCGAGGCGCGCGCGGAGCCCGTTCGCCCCGAAGTGACGAAGCACCATCCAGAGCTTCAACGCGCGGAATCGACGCCCGAGCTGGATGCCGGTGTCCATCAGGTTCTTCACCGGCGCCGCCTCGACCGTCTTCAGATACTCCGGCGTCAAGGCAAACGCCGCACGCAGAACGTGCATGTGGCGCGTATAAAGCACCGACAAATCGAACTGCGTGAAGAGCCATTTGTGCGGGTTCACGACGATGGAGTCGGCATGCTCCGCGCCGTCGAGGATCTGTTCGCATCCTGGAACCATCGCCGCGACGCCCGCGTATGCCGCGTCGACGTGGAGCCACACGCCTTCGTTGCGGCACACGGCAGCGATGGCGCGCACCGGGTCGACGCTCGTCGAGGATGTAGTGCCCACTGTCGCGATCACTGCGATCGGCATCCGGCCCGCCGCCCGATCTTCCGCGATCGCGCGCGCGAGCACGTCGGACTTCATCCGATATTCCCGATCCGTTTCAATCTTGCGGAGGGAATCCTGCCCGAATCCGAGCGTGACGACGGCCTTGTCGATCGACGAGTGCGTCTGATCCGAGCAGTAGACCCGCATGGGTGGAAGATCTGTGCGACCTGCCATCCCGCGCGTACGCACGTCGGGCGCATGCCGCTCCCTTGCCGCCGCCAGCGCGTGCAGCGTCGAGATCGAAGCGGTGTCGTAGATGACGCCTTCGAAGGCATCGGGCAGGCCGAGGAGTTTTCGCAGCCATGCGAGCGTGACTTCCTCGAGCTCCGTCGCGCTCGGCGAGGTTCGCCACAACATCGCCTGCACGTTCAGCGCCGCGGAAAGCATCTCCGCGAGCACGCCCGGGGCGCTGCCAGTGATCGCGAAATAGGCAAAGAATCCGGGATGGTTCCAGTGAGTCAGGCCGGGAACGACGATGCGCTCGAAGTCGGCGAAGATCGCGTCGAAGGATTCGCCGTCCACAGGCGCGCTCGCGGGCAGCGCCGACACGATGTCGCCGGGACGGACGCGGGAAAGAACAGGATATCGGCCGGGGTCGGCGAGATAGTCAGCGATCCAATCGACCAGCCTGTGCCCGGCGCGACGGAAGTCGCCGGGGTCCATGTCGCCAAGATGAATTGCCATAATCGCCAGAATTGCCAGAATCGCCGTAATTCAAATTCCCCAGAATTCAGGGAACGAAATTATGGCAATTCTGGCAATCCCGGCGATTCTGGCAATTTATTCTTTGCGCTTCTCGACTTCCAGCGTCGCAGGCGCCGAGAGACGCACGGTGACGACGGTGCCGGGGGCGAGGGTCGCGGCATTGCGATCGCCCGCCATGACGACGGCTGTTCCGCCCGCAGCGCCCGTGCTCGCGCCGATCGCGGCCCCTTTGCCTCCGCCCAGGATCGCGCCGAGGATCGCGCCGCCAACCGCGGCGCCGCCGATCTTCCGCGCGCTTTCGCTCGACGGTGAGTCCCCCTCGCGATAGATCGTCTCGGTCCGCAGCGGCACTTCGCTCCCGTCCGCGAGGACGAGTGTGTGGAAGCGGACGCCGAGCCGCGCGCGATCCTTCAGCTTGCCGCCGCGTTCGACGGTCGTGACGGATCCGAGCACGCGGGCGCCGGCGGGAATGGCGACGCGTCCGTCGGCCATCACGTCGCGTGTGACGCGCGCCTCGACGCGATCCTCGACGCGAGCGCGTTCGCTCGACAGCGCCGTGTCGACCTGCAGCCCGATCACGGACGCAGTCGGCAGGACGACTTCCTCGAATTGCGGGACCGGTGGAGCGGGCGGCGGCTCGGCCGCGCGGGCCGCTTCCACGGTCGGTTCAGGCTGCTGCTGGGGAGCCGCGGTGACGGGGCCCTGACGCTCGGCCGGTGCGGACGTTGCGACCGGCGGCGCGGCGACGACAGGTTGTTCCCTGCGCGTCGACGGTGTGGTGGCTGTCGTCTCGCGCTGCGCTGGCGTGCTCGTGGCTCGACGTGGTTCAGTGCGCGCGGGCGCCGGTGCGACGGTTGCCGCAGGTGCAGGCGCAGGCGCCGCAACGGGCGCGGAAGGCTGCGGCTGCGGTGGACTCGCGACGAGAGCCTCCGTCTCGGAGACCGGCTTGACGGCCGGGTCAGTTGCGACGGGTACTGCGGTCGCGGTCGCTTGGGCCGGGGCGGCGCTGGCGACCGCGTTCTGGCGGACGGCGACATATGCGCCGGCACCCGCGGCCGTCAGGCACCCCGCAACGAGCAAACCCGCGAGGACTCTGGAACTCATTGCCTTACTCCTGGACGGCCGTTTCGAGAGCAATTGCCGTACCCCGGCCTGTCGGTCCGCACCGCGAAAAAGTCCCATGAAAACGCGCGAAACCACGTTATTCCTGGCGCCCCGGTGCCCCCGGGTGACAGTGGCTGTCCTCGCGGCAGGACCCCGACAGCTGGTACGGCGCGTCGAATCGGCCGTAAACTATTCTCGGCCGGTCGGCACCACCGTTGCACCGTCCGGCCCCTTGGAGAACACCATGCGCCGGATCGCCCTCTTCGTCCTTCCGCTGATCACGCTGTTCCCGCTCTCAGCCAGCGCACTGACGGTTCGCGACGTCGTCGAGCTCTCGCGGGCCGGTCTCGGCGAGGACATCATTCTTGCGCTCATCGAAGTGGATCCGTCGGTTTTTCCGATCGACACCGCCACGCTGAAAATGCTGAAGGACGAGGGCGTCAGCCAGCGCGTGATCGTCGCAATGGTTCGAAGCGGCCGCACGCAGCCGCCGCCTTCCTTGGATCCTCCCCCCGCCGTCATCGAGGAGGCGCGCGCGCCAGAGCCGCAGGTCATCGTCATCGAGCATCACGACGCGCCGCAGATACAGCAGGTGCCGGTTGCGGTACCGATTTACGTTCCGGTCCCCGTCGCGAACCGGCGGGTCCACGTCAGCGATCGCGTGGGCAGCGTTCCGGATCCGGTTGACGCCGATCTCCGCCGGCAGGTGCGCGGAGATGACGTGGGACGGCAGGAACACCACAAGCCGCCGCAGCCGGTGTATTGGGGATTTGGCGGTCAGCTCCGGCCCGATGCGTGGCAGCCGGCGCCGGTCAAAAAAGACAAGGACCGCTGATTACGCCGCGTCCGCGTCGTGCGGACGATCCGACACGCTCTCGCGAATCTCCTTCGCGATCTTCACCGCAGCCGGCGCGAGCACGGCGGCGCCGATGATCAAGTCGCTCGGCCGCAGCGACGGCTGCGGCTTCTGCTCGATGCGGTCCACGTCGCAATTCACGTCGTCGGGGAGCGTCGTGCTCGGGAGCTCGCCGCGCGACTTGCGCTCCTCGTAGTCGCGCTGAGCGGCGACGCCGATCTTCCTTTTCTCACCTGGTACTTTTTCGCCCGTCGCCTTGCCGTACGGCGACGCGTGCTCGATCTCCGCGTTCAACTCGGCGCCAATCAGGATCGCGAGGCCGGAGACGTAAAACCACGTCAGGAGCACGATGAATCCGCCGAGCGTCCCGTACGTCTCGTTGTAGTTGCCGAAGAACTGGATGTACAGCTTCAGCCCGAGCGACGCAATCAACCAGAACAGCGTGGCGAGTATCGAGCCCGGCGTGATCCATACCCAATCCTGCTGCGCATCCGGTGCGAAGTAGTAGACGAGGCCGATCGCGAATGCGACGAGCACGAACACAACCGGCCATTGGAGCACCCACCAGGCCCATTTGAACGCGACGCCGAGATGGAGCGTGGCGGCGAGGTGCTCCGCGACCGTGGGTCCGACGAGCACGAGCGCTATCGAGATCACGATGAACAGCGCCATGCCGACCGTCAGCCCCAACGCCGTCAGCCGTACCTTCCACAGCGGGCGGCCCTCCGTGATGTCGTAGGCCGTGTTCAGCGTCGAGATGATCGACACCAACGCACCCGAACTGCTCCAGATGGTCAGCAGGAACGCGAAGGTGAGAATGCCCCCCTGCTTGCTCTCGGAGATCTTGACTATCTGGTCCTGGATGATTTGCAGGACGTCGGGCGGCACGAATCGGCCCAGCGTGGTGACGACCTGCCCGATGAGGTTGTCGATCGGAAAAAAGCTGGCAATCGAAATGACCGTCAGAAGTGCGGGAAACAGCGCGAAGAAGAAATAGTACGCCTGCTGAGCCGCGAGATTCAGCAGATCGTCGGCCCAGATCTCCTTCACCGTGCGTTTTCCGAGTTGCGTCCAGCTTAGCGGTACGTGCAGGTGCGCCAACATGGCCGTGCAAGGTAGCAAGGCGATTGCCACAGACGGATAATCTACGGATGAGTATTCATGGCGCATGACTGCGACGTCATCGTCGTCGGCGCGGGGATCATTGGCTGCGCCGTCGCGCGCGAGCTCGCGCGCGCGGGCATGCGTCCGTGCATCCTCGAGGCGCGCGAGGCGGGCGCCGGCGCGACGCAGGCGTCAGCGGGAATGCTCGTGCCGTACATCGAAGCGCCCGACGATGGCGGTCTTCACACTCTCGCCGTCAGGAGCTTCCAGCTGTACGACGAGTTCATTTCGGAGCTGCGGAGCGAAGGGGCGGATGTCGAATACCGTCGCTGCGGCACGCTGCAGGTGGCGGCCGACGGCGCCGCCGCCACCGCGCTTGCCGCGCAGGCCGCGTGGATCCGGTCGCAGGGCCTCGAGGCGCGCTGGCTGACGCGTGCCGAAGCCGCTGCGATCGAGCCTGCGGCGCGCGCGCCGGAAGGCGCTCTGCTCGTGCCGGCGCACGGGTACGTTCGCGCGGGACAACTCACGTCGGCGCTGCTCGAGTCCGCGAAGCAACACGGCGCCGAGTTCTTCCCTCACCAGCATGTCCAGCAAATCACGCACGACGGTTCACGCGTGAGCGTAACGGCGGGCGAGATGACTTATCGCGCGTCGACGATCGTCATTGCGGCGGGCAGCTGGTCCGGCCTGATGATCAACGACGGCCCCGCCGTGAGCCCAGTCCGCGGCCAACTCGTTCGTCTGCGCTGGCACGCGCGCCCCATCGAACGAGTGCTGTGGAGCGGCCACTGCTACATCGTCCCGTGGCTGGACGGCACGCTGCTCGTCGGCGCGACGATGGAAGAAGTCGGGTTCGACGAGCGCGCAACCGTCGACGGGGTCGCGTCGCTGCTCGACGCGGCGCGCGCCCTGCTGCCCGACGCCGCGGACGCGACGTTCGTCGAAGCGCGCGCCGGCCTTCGACCCTCGACGCCCAACGGCCTGCCGATCATCGGCCGCGCGCCCGATCATCCGTCCGTGATTTACGCGACGGGCCACTACCGCAACGGCGTCCTGCTGGCGCCGATCACCGCGAAGATGGTGGGGGAGCTGATTCAGAGATTCCCGGATTCCCGATGAGGGATTCTCGATTAGGGATGAGGGATTCAACGCGTTGCGGTTCCTCCCGCCTTCTGGACGGCTTCGAACGCGACGATCGCGAGCTGGTAGTCGAGATTGGCCTGCAGCTCGTTGTTCCGAGCGACGGCGAGGTCGCGCTGCGCCTGAATGACGAGAAAGCTCGTCGACATTCCTACCTCGAACCGCTTCTGCTCCGCGTCGAGCCGCTGCTCCGCGAGGTCGCGACCGAGCTGCGCCGTCTCGATGCGCTGGCGATTCTGTTCGAGGCGGAGCGCTGCGTCCCGCACCTCGCGCACCGCGCCGAGCTCGATGTCCCGCAGCCGCGCGGCCGACTGATCGCGCTCGAGGCGCGCGCGGGCGAGATTGGCTTCCTCCACGCTCTTCCCGATCGGGTAGGCCAGCGTGAACCCGAGCGTCCACGTCGGGAAATCCGCCGTCAGCACCTGGCTCAGTACCGAACCGAACGACGTGTCCTGCGTTCCGATGATCGTACCCGGGAAGCCGCCGGTCCGAATCAACCGCGACCCGCCGATTCCGTTCGTCAGGTAGGACGCCTGCAGCCGCAGATCGGGCAGCGTCTGGTTCTTCGACAGCATGACGTTGGTGTCGCCAATCTGAATCTGCTTGCGCGCTTCCGCGATATCCGGACGCTCGGCGAGCGCACGGCGCACCGCGCCGTCCACGTCGGGCGGCGGCGCCGGAGGCGGGACGGCGTCAGCGGCGTCGAGGTGCGCGGTCCAGAAATCGGGCCGACGCGGATCGAAGATCAACGTACGGAGGGCATCCTCCGCCTGAAGCGCGGCCGTGCGGGCGACGATCAGGTTCTCGCGCCGCTGCGCGACCTCCGCGCGCGCGGTGACGAGATCGAGCGGCGGCGACTGTCCGACGTCGACCCGGGCGCGGTTCGTGCGCTCGAGCTCGAGCGCGAGATCCAGCGATCGCTGCTGCACGTCGACAGCGGCCCGCGCGGAGACGAGCTGCCAGTACGCGCTCTCGGCGCCCGCTGATGTACGCGCAATCGTCTCCTGGAGCCGCAAGTCCGCGATCTCGCGGTTTCGCTCGGTCAGTTCCAGCTGGGCCCGCGGCGCGTCGACCTTGAAGTTGCGAAGCAGCGGCTGCGAAAACACCGCCTGCACTGACGACGTCAGCGACGGCGTGAACGTCGTCAGCGGATTGGACGTCGTCGTGCGCGCGGAGTTGAACGAGACGGCGTAGGTCGCGCCGCCCCACCGCAGCAGCTGATTGACGTCTGCGGTTCCGGCCCAGAATCCGGTGTGCAGCGGCAGATCGCCCGAGAACAGGTTCGTCGAGGGCGCCGTCTGGTTGTTGCGCTGCAGACCCGTCGACACCGTCGGGACGAACGCGCTCCGCGCGGCCGCCACACGCTCCGCGCTGATCGCCGGGTCGAGCCTCGTGGCGGCGAGCGCCGAGTTGTTCTCGAGCGCGAGCCGTACAGCCTCGTCGCGGCTCAGCCGAATCACCTCGCCTTGTGCCGGTGCCGCGGCGGGCGGTTGAACCTGCGTCGCCTGCGCATGGGCGGCGGGCGGCGACAGCACCAGCGCCGCGACGAGCAGCGTTGCCGTGGCGGCAGCCGGACGAGCCGATCGCTTCCACCGGAAGAGGCGGATGCGCGACGCGTCGTCGAAGAGCGAGTACGCGACAGGCGTGGCAACGAGCGTGAGCAGCAGCACCAAGGATTGACCTCCGATAATCACGAAACCAATCGCGCGATTCGTGGCCGAGCCGACGCCGCTCGAGAGCACGAGCGGAATCATGCCGGCGACGAACGCGAACGTCGTCATCAGGATCGGGCGGAGCCGGTCGCGGCTCGCCTGGAGGATCGCCGCGTCGCGATCCATACCGCGCTCGCGCAGTTGGTTCGCGTGATCGATCTGCAGGATCGAATTCTTCTTCACGACGCCGAACAACACCAGCAGGCCGAGCGCCGAAAAAATGTTCAGCGACTGCCGCGTAATGATGATCGACAGCAGCGCGAATGGCAATGTCAACGGCAGCGACAGCAGGATCGTGATCGGATGCAGCCACGACTCGAACTGCGCCGCAAGGATTAGATACATGAACACGAGTGACAGCGCGAACGCGAGCAGGAAGTTCTGCGCCGCGCGTCCCAGCTCGCGCGACCGTCCGGCGAAGCGGGTGCTGTACCCCGGTCCCATCTCCAGTGCGTCCGCGGCCCGCGTAATCGCGGACATTGCAGGCGTCTGCGAAACACCGGGAAGCAGGCCGGCGAACACGGTCACCTGACGCTGACGATTGAGGCGGTTGATCTCGGTCGGCGCGCTGCCGCGGGTGAACCGCGCCACATTTTCGAGCGGCACGCTGCCAAGCTTCGACGACGGGACGGTCAGCTGCCCGATGCCCTCGACGGTCTGGCGATCGCCCTCGCCTGCGCGCACGTGTACCTCGTACTGTTCACCGCCTTCGTTATACGTCGTCACCTGGTCTCCGCCAACCAGCAGCCGGAGCGCCTCCGCGGCGTCCGAGATCTGCACGCCGAGGTCCGCGGCCTTCAGCCGATCCAGGTCGACGGCGAGCTCCGGTTTGCCCACGTTCATCGACGTGTCGACGTCGACGACGCCCGGCTCCTTCCTCGCCGCAGCCGCGACGGCGTTGCCGAAACGCTCGAGCGCCTTCAGGTCCGGGCCGTTGATCGTGAACTGAATCTCCGCGTTCTGGTTTCCACCGCCGCCAATCGTCGCGACCGGCCGCACGCCCGTGCGGAGGTTCGCGCTCGCGACCTCAGGCAGAACGGCCGAGCGCACCTCGTTCATGATCGCAAACTGATCGCGCCGCCGATCCTCGACCGGCTTCAACCGGACGTACACCGTGCCCGAGTTTGGCGTCTGCGCCGGATCGTCGGCCACGCTCACGAGCGTGTATGCCACTTCGGGCAGCTGACGGACGCGGGTCGCGATCCGGTTGGCGATGATTTCCGTCGCCTCGAGGCTTGTCCCCTCGGCCGCGCGGAGCCCGACTTCGAACTCGGACTGATCGTCGTTCGGCAGGAAATTCTTGTTCGCGATCATTCCGAGCGGAACGCTGCTGAGCAGGACGAGCCCGGCAATCGCCGCGATGATTCCACGGTGCGCCAGCGCCCACTGCAGGAGAGAGGCATACCCGCGATCCAGCGGACGGAAGAAACGTGATTCCTTCGAGTTGTCCTGCCGGACCTCGCGTCCGTCGGCGTCCTCGCGCCGCGGAGGCAGCTTGATCCATCGCGCTGCGAGCATCGGCGTGAGCGTGAAGCTGACGAGCAGCGACACCATGATCGCGAACGACATCGTAAACCCGAAGCTCGTCATGAAGCGGCCGACGATGCCGCCCATGAAGCCGACGGGGACGAAGATCGCGATCAACGACAGCGTCGTCGCCAGCACGGCGAGTCCGATCTCGCGCGTTGCCTCGATGGCAGCCTGCATCGGCGGACGGCCTTTCTCCTCGACGAAGCGATAGATGTTCTCCAGCACCACGATGGCGTCGTCAATCACGATGCCGACCGAAAGCGTCAGCGCGAGCATCGTCATCGAGTTGAGGGTGAATCCCTGATACCAGATGAGGCCGAAGGTCGCGATGATCGACGTCGGAATAGCCACCGCGGCGATGATGGTCGAGCGCCAGTTCCACAGAAAGATCAACACGACCGCGGCGGCGAGGATCGAACCGACGACCAGATGCTCGTCGACGCTGCGGATCGACGCTCGGATGAATTCTGACAGGTCGCGCACGACGCGGATCTCGTATCCGGCCGGCACGAGCGGCGTCACGTCTGCCAGGCGCTCCTTGATCGCGTCGACGACCTGCACCGTGTTCGTGCCGGACTGACGGCGAATCGTGAGCAGCACGGTGGGTTCACCGTTCAGATTCGCCGTCGTCGTCGACTGCGCCATGCCGTCCTCGATGGCGGCGACGTCGCGCAGCTTGATGGGATACGAGTCCCGCTGGCGAACGACGATGTCGCCGAACTCAGCGACAGACCGCACTCGCCCCCGCGTGCGGAGCGTCAGCGTGGTCGCGCCCTGTTCGACGCGACCTCCGGGGATTTCCGCGTTCTGCGCCTGCAGCGCACGGGCGACGTCAGTAACGGTGAGGTTGTACGCCCGCAGCCGCGCGGCATCGAGCGCCACGTTGATCTGGCGGGCGCGGCCCCCCGATACCACGACCTGCCCGACGCCGTTGACGCTTTCGAGCTGCCGTCGCAGCACCTTGTCGGCGTATTCGGTGATATCGCGCAGCGGCTTTTTCGCCGAGACCGCGATCGTGAGGACCGGCGCCGCGTCCGGATCGAACTTCTCGACGGTCGGCTGCTGAATCGTTTTCGGGAGCAGGGGCAGCACGCGATTCACGCGGTCGCGCACTTCCTGCGCCGCGATGTCCGCGTCCTTCTCCAGAAGAAACGAGACCACGACCAGCGAGACGCCCTCGGAAGAGGTCGAGCGCAGCTCGTCGATGGCGCTGATCGTGTTGACCGCTTCCTCGATCTTGTCGGTGATCTCCGTTTCGACTTCTTCAGGCGCCGCGCCGGGAAGCCGCGTCGTCACGACGACCGTCGGGAAGTCAACCTTGGGAAATCGATCGACGCCCAGCCGGGTGAACGCGAACGCGCCGATGACGGTGAGCGACAGGATGAGGACGCTTGCGAAAACCGGACGCTTGACGGAAATTGCTGCGAGCCACTGCATGATGAGATTTTCCAAGATGGCCGGGGCTGAAGACCCCGCCCTACCGTATTCGGATAAAGACCCCGCCCTACCGTATTCGGATAAAGACCCCGCCCTACCGCACTCGGATTTCGGTACCGTCCGCGAGACGTCCCTTCGGAGCCGCGGCGACGACGTCTCCCGAGGCAAGGCCGGTCGTTACCTCAATCTGCTGACCGACGGCCTCGCCCGTCGTCACAATCCGCTCTTCAGCCTTGTCGCCCTTGACGACGTACACGCGGCTCGTGCCCGAGATCGTCTCGACGGCCGTGGCCGGAACGAGCAGGGCGAGCGCGGACGCCGGCTGCTGGATTGATGCCGTGGCAAAGAGCCCGGGCTTGAGGCGGCCGTCCGCATTCGACGCGATCGCCTCCACTGTCAGCGCACGTTGATCCGCGCGCAATGCGGGCGAAATGAAGCGGACCTTCGCCGTGAATGTCTCGCCGGGATAGGCGTCGACTGAGAGACGGACGGGTTGCCCCGGCTTGACGAGCGAGATCGCCTGCTCAGGAACGGTCAACTCGATGCGCATTGGATCCACGCGGACGACTGTGGCGACATGCGCACCGCGCGTGACGAAGTCGCCGACGCTCACGAACCGCTCCGCGACGAGCCCCGAGAACGGCGCGCGGATCGCCGTATCCGATTGCGCCTTCCGCGCGAGCGCAACTCGTGCCCGGGCGGCTTCGAGCGAGCGGTACGACTGCTGTGCCGCGTTCTGTGCCATCTGATACTGCTGACGGGCGGCATCGACCTGCGCACGCCGCTGGTCGTACTCGCTCTGCGACACGACCTTCTGATCGAGCAGCGACTTGATCCGGTTGAACTCCGCCTCCGCCAGGTCGAGCGACGCCTTCGCGTTCATGACGTCGGGCACGCGGGTCGGATCGAAGGGCTGCCCGCCGGTCAGGCCGAGGCGCGCCTCGATCTGCGCGGCGTTTGCTTCCGCCTCCCTGAGCTGCGCCGACGTCTCTTCTCCGGAGATTCGGGCCAGCACCGTGCCCTGGACGACGTGCGTTCCGCGCTCGACCGGGGTCGCGACGACGCGCCCCGCGCTTTCGGCGCTGACCTCTGCCTGTTCGTCGGCGACGAGCGATCCCGTCACGCGGAGATAGCGCTCGATCGGACGCCGCTCGACCTTCGCCGCTTCGATTGCCAGCGCCTCGGGCTTCGACTGGGCCTCGACGGTCGTATTGCCGCCGCCGCATGCGGCCGTTGCCGCCGCGAGTGCGGCCAAGCAAACCGCTGGGATGAACGATGTCCGACGTTTCATGATGTCGTGCTCCGCAACTGAAGAAATGGGCTCCGCTATGAATCGCATGGCTGTGACTCGACCGCCTCCGCTGAAGCTTCGGCGAGTCCGCCGGAGCCTTGGCGAAGGCAGAAGGTATGAGAGATTCCCGATCGCAATCCCGTGAGCGCGGCCTCGAGCGTGTCGCGAGCGAGGGCGTCCGGGTTTTCACGCGGCGCGAGGCGCTCGCACAACGCGAGCGTCGCCACGCCGTGGATCGCGGCCATGAGGATCCGAAAGACCGCTTCGGGATGGGTTCCGCGCGGAAACGCGCCAGCGTCGATCGCCGCCTGAATTCGTGACTGGATGCGCGTCTTCATCTCGCGCACGAACCCGAACCGCTCCCAGTCCTGACTGAGACGCGGGACCGAGCGATCGAGGAACATCAGCGAAAAATACTCGGGGTGCGCGCGGCTGAACTCGTACAGCCGCATGAACCCGGCGCGGACGTCCTCGATGGGATCCTCCAGCGGAGGATCGCCGGCGCGCGCAAACAGGATGCGGAAACCTTCTTCGGCGAGGGCCAGGAAGATGTCATCCTTGCTGGCAAAGTAGCTGTAGATCGCGGCGGGGCTGTACTCGATCTTCTCTGCAATCTTGCGGATCGAAACGTTGCGATACCCTTCCGCGACGAACAGCTCCCGCGCCGCATCGAGAATGGCGCGCGCAACGGCTTCCCGCTCGCGCTCCTGACGTTCCTTGACTCCCACTGGGTATCCTTGAGGTGGCTGAAAAACTCCGTAAAACAGACCGGCTAAACGGTGTTTACCATCTTAACACTGTTAGACGACGATACCAGCAGAGCGGTTCCAGCCTTGGTGCAGCCCCGGCGTTCGAGCCCGCGCGATGCCCCCGGCGCCCAAAAAGGTGGCTGGCATTTTCGCGTAAAGCTGCCAGCCACCTTTTGGCGGTTGCGGGCGTCAGAGCGAGGCCGGCGTATGCTCACCGTATGGAAAAACCCATTTCCCGGGCCGAAGCGGAACAGCGGGTCAACGAGATGGGCGGATGGGAGCTGGCGGGGGACAGCATTACGCGGCAGTTCACGTTCGCCGGGTTCCCCGAGGCCATTCAGTTCGTCGTGCGTCTGGGCTTCGCCGCGGAAGCGGCGGATCATCACCCCGATCTGCTGATCAACTACAAGCGCGTGCGAGTCACCTACAGCACGCACAGCGCCGGTGGACTGACCGACAAGGACTTCATCGGCGCGGCGACTGCCGTGGCCGTCGCCGATCGGCTCGGCGCCAAATGATGCGAGGAGCGGCCGATCGATGCAGCTGAAGAACACTTACAGCGCGCGCGAGGTCGCGGCGCTGACAGGGCTCTCCGCGCGGCAGCTGCAGTGGTGGGACGCGCGCCGGGTGTTCACGCCGGCGGTCGCGTCGAAGCGCACGCCTGCGGGTGGATTCACCGAACGCCGCTACACCCCCGTCGATCTGCTCGAACTGATGGTCCTCGCGGATTTGCGCCGGCAGGGGCTTTCCGTCCCGCGCATCCGGCTGCTGCTCGATACGCTGCGCGAACGGTTCGGCATCCGGTTGTTCGATGCGATTGGCGGCGCTGGATCTGTAACGCTGCTGACCGATGGGACCGAGATCTACGCGCGCACGGCCGACGGCGAGTTCATCAACGTCCTGCGTGCGCCCGATCAACCGCTGCTGGTCGTCGGCGAGGGTCTGCCGCTGCGGCAGCTGACGGCGCGGACGAAGCCGCGCAAACGAAAGAAGAAAATCGGCAGGAAGGCGCGCGACTAGCCGATCGGAAACACCTTGTCGAGGCCGTCTGCCGGCCGCGGAATGACGTGCACGCCCACGAGCTCTCCGACGCGCCGCGCAGCCGCGGCCCCCGCGTCCGTCGCGGCCTTCACGGAGGCGACGTCCCCCCGCACGATCGCCGTGACTAGACCAGCATCGACCTTCTGCCACCCGACGAAGACCACATTGGCAGCCTTCACCATCGCGTCGGCGGCTTCGATCATGCCGACCAGCCCGCGCGTCTCCACGAGCCCGAGCGCTTCGCCGGGGATGTCCTTGGCCACGCCGCGAGTGTACTACGTTATCCTCCCGCGCGCCGAAACATCCATCCGCTCGATCACGCGATCGCCATCGACGACCCACACGTGATCGACGAGATTCGAGACGACGCAGGAGTGATTGGGGACGATGCGCACGAAGTCGCCCGGCTCGAGCCGCGACGGACGCGCCGCGCGGACCGTCGCGTGTTCCTCGGACAGCCGCTCGATGACGAGCGTATCGTCCGGCTCGTCGGAGTCCACTGACGTCAGCACCGCGCCGAAGCCCTGCGGATTGGTCGCGCCGCGCGCGAGATCGTTGGTCAACGTCTTGCTGCCGGAATCGAAGATGACGCGATCCGGCGAGTGGACCGTCACGACGCGCGCGAGGACCGTGAGCGCGCAGTCGCGCCACGCGGCTGCGCCGAGCGCGACCTGCGTACGGTCGTAGTAGATATAGTTTCCCGGCCGCAGCTCGGTTATGCCCTCTTCGCGTGCGCTGAAGCGGGCCGTAGGCGTGGCTCCGACGCTGATCTCCTCGACGGCGACGCCTGCCGCGCGAACGCGCGCGGCGAGTCCCGTGAGGATGCCGGCTTCGGCGCGCGCTATCGCGGCGGCTTCATCGTCGGACATGGCGCCGTAGGCATGCCCCGCGTGGCTGAGAAGCCCGCGAAACCTGAGTCCCTTCAGACGCGCCACCGTCGTCACGAACTCGGACGCGTCGGGCGCCATCGGATTGATCCCGCACCGATGGAACCCCACGTCGACCTTGACGAGGACGTCCACCTCGCGGGCGGCCGCCGTCATCGCTTCCGACCATCCGCGCGCGACGTCCATGTGATCGACGATGAACGAGAGGCGGCTTCGATCGAGGAGCCCCAGCACGCGCGGCGCATTGACGGGATTCAGCGGATAGGGAAGCCGGATGTCGCGCACGCCCGCGTCGGCAAATACTTCGGCCTCGCCGAGCTTGGCGCAGCAGATTCCCACCGCGCCGCGCTCGATCTGCAGACGTGCGAACTCGACGCTCTTGTGTGTCTTTGCGTGAGGACGCAGACGCAGGCCGCGCGCGCCGGCGGCGGCCTGCATCCGTTCGATATTGCGCTCGACGCGCGCCCGATCGACGAGCACGCAGGGCGTCGGCAGATCCCGCAGCTGCACGCCGGGGAGTCTACAGGAATCCCAGTTTCACGTCAGTCGAGAACCCAGGGAACACCGGGCGCGTGTCCTCCAGTCCGAGATGCCCGCGCACGA
>Ga0075424_100001096_pt1 | contig 23072 bp, 23 predicted proteins | sample SoiMethybrSBSTD3_FD_75301 | JGI IMG/M metagenome (GOLD analysis project Ga0075424, IMG submission 75301) | Bulk soil microbial communities from a Populus tree surrounding site in Tennessee, USA - Soil MetaG P. TD hybrid SBSTD3 | ecosystem: Environmental > Terrestrial > Soil > Tree plantation... | reverse complement strand
CAACAGGGCCAATCGTCATCAGGCCATGGGATGGGGATGATCCGGCACTCCAGCCCTGCCCTGCGGGTTGCCGGTGCGTTGAGGGATCGAGTGTCTGCTGGCTTCTCCTCGATGAGCGGGGCACAGCTCTCACCGCGGCGCGCTATTCGCCCTTTCGGGATTTCGCGCGATCCTCCATCCTCTTCAACCGGCGCAGAAGCAGGCGAATGTTCTCCGGCAATTCTTCCGTGGTGACATTGCTCGTTGCCTCACGCAGTGAGATACCGACGCGATTGATGAAGTAGATGTTGTCGATCCGCGCAACGTATTTTGGCTGCTTCTCCATGCTGGCAGAATAGTTCACTTCCTTGCCGGCGCTGTTCCAAGGGGAACATTTCGTGCCTTTCCCGCGCCATGATACTTGCGATCAACGCGTCAGGTCACCCTGAAATTATGGACAACGATCGGCCGTGTAGATGCCCCCAAACCGGCCGAGGAAGCCGCTGGGCATGGGCAGAACGCCGATCGGCCGCGAGGCGGAGGGGAAGGGTCAGATGTACCGCCCGGCGAATGGAGCGCGCAAGCCTCACGGCCTCGGCCGATGCCCTTCGGGTTGACCCGACGTCCTTTGCTACAGATTGAACTGGTAGCTAGCGGGCACCCATCGGTAGCTAGTAGCCGATTTCTCGACGAAGCCAACCGAGGGAAATGGCATGTGGAAGCCAGCGACCGCGATCTTGTCGTTCGCCACCATCTCGAGAATACGTTTGCGGGTTGTGATCGCCATGTCCTTCACGTCATCGAAGCCAGTTGCCCATTCCGGTTGCTGGATCGATACGACATAGTGGTTGGCAACATCACCCCAAATGAGCAGACGCTGGTTGTCGCTTTCCACGTGGAAGGCGAGCATGCCAGGCGAGTGGCCGTAGGCATTGACGGCGCGAATGCCGGAGACAACTTCACCTTCGGGCTTGAGGAACGTCGCCTTCTCCCCGAACGGCATGGCGATCTCTTGGAACATCTGAAGGTTCTGCTTGCGAGCCTCACGCACTTGGCCCTTCTTCCAAAAGTCGAACTCCACCTCGCCGAAGCAGATACGTGCATTTGGATAAGCTGGCTCACCATCATGCATCAGACCGCCGATGTGGTCGGGATGGCCATGAGTGATGACAACCATGTCCACTTGTTGCGGTGCATAACCTGCAGTCAGGATAAGGTCCCGAAGGTTGCCTGCAGAGGCGATGCGTCCCTTGCCGTTGCCCGTATCGAACAGGATCAACTCCTTGCCGGTGTTCACAAGCGTGGGAACGAAATGGTGATCGAAATTGGTCGCTGGCAGGCGATTCGCCTGCAAGAGGTTGTGCACGTTTTCCGCTGACTGGTCTTGTCCAAAAGTTGGATGGGGGCCCGGGCTCACCCGGAAACCGTCGAGGATCTGGGTCACCTCGAAGTTGCCGAGCTTAAAGCGGTAAATCTGCGGGCGCAGCACGCCCAGCATCGGTGCCGAGCCACCCCGAGTGGTCGAGTTCTGTGACATGGCTGTCTCCTTGGAAGCTTCTTCGAAACACCGCCGCGGTCCTTGTCGCACGCCGTTGGGCTGTCGGTGCCACCGGCTTGGGCTCTTTGTCATGCGCCGCCTCGCGGCCGTCGCACGGAAACCTACCGCGCCTGCTCGCCAACGGCCATCCAATGGTTCCGCAGGCTCCTCGGCCGCGCGTCACGCATACCCTGATAGTTGCTAGCGGCAGACTATGGCACTGGCGTTGCATGGCGGGTGGCCCCGCGATGGTGGTCAAGCTTCTGCAGGCAGATCGGCAGTGCCCCCGGGGATTGTGCCAGAGGCAAGTTTCATTTGAGTATGGTGAGCCGAACCTCGCCCAGCTGCCGATCCAGCAGCCGAGCAAATTTGAGTTGATTATCAATCTCAAAACCGCCAAGGCAATTGGCCTTGACGTGCCACCGATAGTGCTCGCGCAGGCTGATACGGTGATCGAGTAGGTTACAGCCGCGCGCCCAAGCTTGCGGCAAATGCTCCGGTCCATTTCTGCAAAGGTTTGACATCGCTTCGCCGTGGGCGTGAAACGTCGCCGATGCACACGAAGCCCGCGGTGGAGGCCGGTGCGTAGCTGGCCAGCGTCCGAAGCGCTCCCTTATGCGATTTGCAGAAGGCGAGGTCGCCGGTTGTCGTCCCATCGGCCGATAAGCTGTGGCGCAAGAAACAGCAGAGCCACCGAGCGCAAATGGCCCTGGAGGATACGGAGAGAGAGTCCCAGGGCAGTGGCGCGGCAGTGCGCCCGTGCTGAGGAAAATATGGGCGCAAGTTGAGCGAGGCTCAACACGTGGGGATGTTGATCATTCCAGGTAACGGGGAGATGACGTGCCGATCTATCAATCGGCAATGGTCTGTTTCCGCCGAGAAGAGTTTGAATTCATGGTCGTGACATGAAGGAACGGCAGGTTGGGTTCTTGGTAGGGTGCGTTCAAGGCCAATTGTCGGCCGCATGTCAGCGCGTGTGGGACGTGCCCTGCCACCATGCTGAGCCTTGAAGTAGAACCATCGGCGGTGCGGACCCGCTGAGGAAGGCCCAGGGCAAGACTTGGGGCCTTCGGTTTCGGGACCAGAAGGAATAAGCGCAATCTCTGTGCGTGCGCGCTCTGCCATTATCGCCGCGATGGATGGTGCTGTCCTGGCCCTGGCAATCATCGCTGCGGGAATGCTTGTTCTGTGGTGGGTATTCTCACCGGGATGAAATCGCTGCCTCCGGCGACTTGCAAAGATGCGCCATTTGGGTTCTGTGGCCATTGGTCCTCGCAAGACGGGCCTCATGGCAGGCCACAGGGTCATCCGCCTTGAGAGCTCTGAACGGCCTGCGTCCGGCTTTGGGAGGCCGAACAAGCAGCGCCTCGCGCTCCTCATCCAGTTGAAGAAACCCACGGTGCGCAATGAAGAGGCAAGACTCTCGGTTGGTCGACCAGGGCTGATGGGTACCCGGCTGTTGCAAACAAAGCAGCCCCCGAGAAGCAACGTCGGCTGGGTACTGCTCGGGAGCTGACGAGTTTAGCCTTGGCTGCTTCGGGGTGCGCAGCGTGACGCGGAGTTGATTGCCACGATGAAGAGCTGAGGTATTTGACTGCATTTCCAGTGGCTCGTCATTTCATCTCGCGCCCGCCTCCATGTTCACTAGTTCGCCGTCATGCCGCCGTCGATGACCAGCTCGCTGCCTGTGACCCAGGACGCCTCGTCAGAAGCCAGATAAAGGCAGCCAGCGGCGATGTCAGCAGGTGTTCCGAACCGGCCGAGTGGCGTGACCTGCAAACGCATCATTGCAACTTCGGGATTGGAATGACCTGGTTTCGTCATCGGCGTGTCAACGAACCCCGGATGGACGGAGTTCACGCGGATCTTGTCGGGCGCGTATTGGATTGCGGCGGCCTTGGAAAGGATGCGCACCGCACCCTTGGAGGCGTGGTAAGCCGCATTGCCGTGTGAGCCAATCATCCCGCAGATTGACGATATATTGATGATTGAACCGCCTCCGGCACGCTGCATAGCCGGGATCGCGGCCTTGGTTCCGAGAAAGACACCGGTGGCGTTGATCTCGATGACGCGGTTCCACTGTTCTAGCGTCTGTTCTGCGAGCCGTGGTCCGGCAGTCGGGCCCGTTTGGATGTTCAATGTCGGGTCTCGACCGGAGATACCGGCAATGTTGCACAGGATGTTGAGATGGCCGTAGGTCCTCTCAGCCAGCGAAATGATGTCCATCCACCGCCCCTCATCACGCACGTCCTGCTCCGTGAACACGGCGGTTCCTCCAGCTTCCGAGATTTGTTTGGCTACCTCGGCACCTGCCGCCGCGCTGACATCGGTGAGCAGTACCGCTGCGCCGTGCTCTGCAAACAAACGGGATGTCTCCGCTCCAATCCCCGAGGCTGCGCCCGTAACAATGGCAACTTTGCCGACCAGTCTCCTTCCCGGTTGCATTGATCACCTCGCTTCGAAATGCAAAAGCCAATCGCGTCTCGCAGTCGGGATGCGCCGACCGCAGTTCAGGGCCTTCTTGCGCCATCTCGGCTCTTGAGATGCTGGACGGCCAGCCGGCCGACCTTCTCGCGCGCGATAATGAGCTTCATGATTTGTGCGGTGCCGTCGCCTATCTCCAGCCCCATGACGTCGCGCAGGCGCTGCTGGTGCGGTAGGTTCATCGTGTAGCCGTAATGCCCATGCGTGAGCAGACATTGATGGATCACCTCCACGCTCGTCTTGGGCGCATACCACTTGGCCATGGCGGCTTCGGCCGTGTGCGGCAACCCGCGGTCACGCAGGTCGAGCGTCAGATGGCAAAGCTGGCGCGCCATGGTCAAGAATGTCTCGGCCTCCGCCAGTGGAAACGATACGCCCTGGTACTGGGCGAGTGGCGAGCCAAACGCCTCGCGCTCCTTGGCGTACTGCCAGGTCTCGTCGAGGGAGGCTTGCGCCGCCGCGACGCATTGCAAGCCGATCAGTGCACGTGAGTAGTCGAAGCCCTGCATGACCTGTACGAAGCCATCGCCTTCCTCACCCAACATGCAGTCTGAGGTCACCGGAACATCGTCGAAGAAAACCGACCCACGCGCCACTATCCTGGTGCCAAGGTCTTCAAATCGGGTACGCGTGACCCCCTTCTCCTTGAGATCGACGAGGAAGGCCGTGACCCCGCGTGCGCCACTTTCGGGAGGGCCAGTGCGGGCGAAAATGACGGCCGCGTCGGCTTCGACCGAGAAGCTCATGGAGGTCTTCTCGCCGTTGAGACGATAGCCATTGCCGGAGCGCGAAGCACGCAACGTCAGATTGGCCGCGTCCGAACCGCCGCGAGGCTCCGTCAGCCCTAGCCCCACCAGGGCCTCGCCCCTGACGATCCTCGGTATCCAATGGCCCGCCACTTCAGCCGATCCGTGCTGGGCGAGGATGGTGCCCATCAGCGACCCGAGCAGCTGCACATAGCTGATACCGAGGTCGGCGTGGGCGATCTCCTCGATCACCAGCCCGGCCGTTACGCCGCTAGTGGCTAGGCCACCGTGTACTTCAGGAAGATCGACGCCGATGAGGCCAAGCGCCCCCATCTCGCGGACGAGGGCCCTGTCGAACGTGCCGGCCTTGTCGCGCTGCTGATAACCGGGTGCCAGCCTGTCTGCGGCAAACCGGCGCGCCGTCTCCTGGATGGCGCGCTGCTCATCGGTGAGGGCAAACAGAGCTCGGCTCATGGTAGCTCTCCTTGGGCTGGCTACGTCGGACGGGTTGATGTTACTCCGCCAAGGATCGCGAAGCGGCATTCTACGCCCAGCACCGGGCCATGCTGACTGTCTACCGGCCCTTCTTCAAGGGCAAGGCCGTTCGTCAATACCGGCGCCCACAGTTCCAGGTCTGCCCCGAGTTCAGCGTTGGCGACGGTGATGGTAGAGCGGCCCAGAGCAAGACATGGTACCTTGCCCCACCGACCTTGCGCACCCAGCGGGCGTGCCCGCATCCCGGACCTCACCGCCCCACATCAAGGCGACAAGGCTTGGCGACGCGCCGGCAGTAGCCGCAGTGTCGATCACGGGATGCACCCTTGTCGCTTTGGGGGGTGCTGCAAGCAACGAAGCTCCGCTGCGAGGACCCGATCAAGAGGGCGGCGTTGGTTCCACGCCAGCTGCGGCGCGCAAGCCTCATCCCTCTCCGCGGCCTGATGAGGAGGGCACCCTTGGCCTCGTCACCTTGAAGGCCGATGTTTGCATCTCGTATGCTGAGGACAGTCGCTTACGCACCCGGCGGGCGTACCCCTGGCAGCTCTATCTAGCGGAGAAGATTCCCGTGAAGCTCGATGTCGGCATGCTGACTCACGATCTCAAGACGACCCCGGACTACGCACGCAACATCGAGGCGAAGGGCTACGACTGCCTTTGGTCGTCGGAAACGCAACACAACCCCTACCTGCCGCTCGCTATCGCCGCCACCACCACTTCACGGATCAAGCTCGGCACCAACATCGCCACCGTCTTCTCGCGAAGTCCAATGATCACAGCGCACATCGCCTGGGACCTCGCCAAGGCTTCGGATGGACGCTTTACCCTGGGGCTCGGCACCCAGGTGAAGGCACACAACGAGCGCCGCTTCTCCGTGAAATTCGAGTCCCCCGGGCCCAAAATGGCGGAAGCGATCCACGCCATCAGGGCCATCTGGGACTGCTGGCAAAACGGGACTCGCCTCAACTTCAAAGGGCAATTCTACACCTTCGATGTCATGACGCCGTTCTTCAACCCTGGCGCCATCGACCACCCCAAGATCCCGATCTTTATCGCGGCTGTGAACCCGTACATGTGTGGGGTGGCAGGTGAGCTCTGCGAGGGCGTGCACGTACATCCTTTCAATAGTCCGAAATATCTCCGCGAGATCGTGCATCCCGCTGTCGAGTCGGGCTTGCGGAAATCCGGGCGCTCGCGAAAAGACTTCACCTTCGCCACCACGAGCTTCGTCGTCGTGGGCGACACCGAGAAGGAGCGAGCCGAACAAGCCCGGATGGTGAAGCAGCAGATAGCCTTCTACGCTTCTACCCGCACATATGAACCGGTACTGGCCGTGCACGGCTGGCAGGACTTGGCCCAGAAACTCCACCGAAAGTCGGTCGAGGGCGACTGGCAGGGCATGGCCGATCTCATTAGCGATGAGATGCTCGACACCTACGCCGTGACAGCGACGTACGACAAGTTGCGTGACAAGCTCGTTGAGCGGTACGAGGGCCTGCTTGATCGAACAGCGCTCTACCAACCCTATCTACCCAATCTCGACGACCCCAGGCTGCCCGCGGTCATTCGCGCGTTCAACGGTTAGCCAAAACCAACGATGCCTGCGTCGTCGTCCCCCCCGCACCAAATTTCTGACATTCGTGTGTGCGCCTTGGAACAGCACTTCCCTTCCTAGTGCGGGAGGTAATCCCCGCGGTGGTGCGCCGATGGAGCATCGAGAGCCGTTTCGGGTGCCATGTTTTGGCAGATTGACACATTGGCACAAGGATCGGATCAGCGCAGGCATTGCTGCGCGTTCGCAGGACGCATACTGAGGAGAGCTCGCACCTTCTACCGGTATCCAGCCGTCTTCCTGGCGCGTGCGTGAGGCTTGTTGCGAGGCCGAGGTTCTTTGGCGTGGACGTGTCGTTCACGAACTCTTCGGCGTTCATGCTCCTTGCAGTATTTCTGGTCGCGAGCTTCTTCGTCATTGCCATTTGGTGCGTGCTCTGCGGGCCGATCCTAGCCCGCCAACAAATCGCATCCCGCATCATCAACTAGCCCCGCACCACCGGACAAATCTGATCCGCAGGGTCTAAGCCTGCTGATCGAGTGCGATAGGTGGGCCCAGACTGCCAGCGTCGAAACGGGGTGCGCCATCGGCACCGAGGACTTCCCAATAAGCTTTGGAGCCAACGAAGATGTGCTCGCCGACAACGAGATTGGGATTGTCGTCGAGGATGCCGGCGGGGACGATGTACACGGTCTTGCGCGGGTTGGCGTCCGGTGCATGAGCGCCGCATACGCGGCAGAAGGCATGCTTGGGCCCGTTCACGACGAGGTCCTCCCCAGATCGCCACAAGAGGCCGTCATATGTGACCACGATCTGCGCCGCTGAGCCGGCGCCAGAAGTCTTGCGGCAACGCGAGCAGTGGCAGATCATAACTTTCGAATGCTTGCCGGTGATCTCAAACCGGATACCGCCGCACAGGCAACTGCCCTTGAGCATTGTGACAACCCTCAGCGTTCCCGCAGCGTCGCGGCGCGTCGGACCAGACGTGTCTATCCGACCGGCTCTGGAGACCATGATGCCGGAGCTAGGATGGGTGTCCAGCCCACCACGCATCCAAAAGGCGTTAAACCGAACGGCACGAGCGTTAGAAGCCCTAACACGCCCGCCATCGGGACCGAACCCCCGGGCGGTAGCTGGGATCGGGGTCCACGGATCCTGCGATCCTTTGCACAGCCATGATCCTGTCCCATAACGCTTCGGGTCATCTGTGCGATCGCCCGTGCCGTAATCGGCGCGGATGCAAAGGAGGTGCCGCGATGGAGCGGAAGCTGCGGGTAGCTTTGCTGTTCGGTGGCCGGTCCGCGGAGCACGAAGTCTCCCTGATGTCGGCCGCCAACGTGTTCCGAGCGCTCGATCCGGCGCGCTACGAGGTGGTGCCGATCGCGGTCGCGCGAAGCGGCGCGTGGATGCTGTGCCGTCTGCTCGAAGGGCACTTCCCGACCGAGGTTCCTGCCGAGGGTCCGCTGATCACGCTTCTACCCGGGGGCGGCGGCCGCCTCGTGGCCCTTGATGACGGCGCGCCGGTCGAGCGGCCGGCACCCGTCGACGTGATCTTTCCGGTGCTGCACGGGCCGTTCGGGGAAGACGGGTCGGTGCAGGGTCTCGCCGAACTGGCCGGCGTGCCGTACGTTGGCGCGAACGTGTTCGCCTCGGCGGCCGCCATGGACAAGGACGCGACCAAGCGCCTGCTGCGCGATGCCGGGCTGCCGATCGTGCGGTTCCGCGCCGTGACCGAAGCGGATGCGCCGTCCTTTGCCGAGTTTGTGGCCGAGCTGGGCCGACCGATGTTCGTCAAGCCGGCGCGGCTCGGGTCGTCGGTTGGAGTTGGCAAAGCGGACACCGCAGAGGAGTTCGCGGCGGCCTTGCGCGAGGCCTTCCGGCACGACCACAAGGTGCTCGTAGAGGAATGCATGCGTGGGCGTGAGGTCGAATGCGGCGTGATCGAAGACGCGGATAGGACGCTCATGACCTCGCTTCCGGGCGAGATCGTTCCGACCAACCGTCACGCATTCTATAGCTATGAGGCGAAGTATCTAGATGAGGATGGCGCCGTCCTCAAGGTGCCGGCCGACCTGCCTAAGGGAGTCGTGTACAGCATTCAGGACATGTCGGTGCGGGCATTCCGAGCGCTCGGCTGCGAGGCGATGGCACGGGTCGACTTCTTCCTGCGGCCGGATATGAGCGTCGTCATTAACGAGGTGAATACCATTCCGGGCTTCACCAACATCAGCATGTATCCGCTGGCATTCAAGGCGAGCGGGGTATCCTATCCCGAGCTGGTGGATCGCCTGATCCGACACGCGCTCGCCCGCGCCAACCGTGCCCCTCCACCGTATTCCGCGCTGGCGAGGTGAATAAGGAATGGCCCATTGCACCAGAGCGCCAAATTTGCGCGTTCTACTCACGGGATCTTCAGGTTGGCTCGGCCGGTTCCTTGCGCCGCGACTGCGCGCGGCCGGCCATCACGTAATTGGCCTGGACGTCGCGGGAGGCGCTGAGACGCACGTGCTCGGGTCGGTGGCGGATCGAGCGGTGGTAGAGCGCACCTTCTCAGATCACCAGATCGATGCAGTCGTACATGCCGGCGCTCTTCACAAGCCTGACATTCGCCGCGTGGCTCCCCTGCAGTTTATCGAAGTGAATGTGACCGGCACCCTCAACCTGCTCAACGCGGCTGTCGTCGCGAAAAATGACAGATTCATCTTGACCTCGACCACCTCGCTCATGATCTCTCAAGCAATCCGCGAAGAGGTTGGTCCTTCCGCCGTTTGGCTCGATGAGACCTCGGGGCCGCTCGCGCCGCGAAATATCTATGGCGTGACAAAGCTTGCCGCTGAGGGGCTATGCCGGCTGTATTTTCTTGAACGCGGCCTCAATTGCGTGGTTCTCCGCACCGGGCGTTTTTTCCCAGAAGAGGACGATACGCATCGCGACCTGTCTGGCCTCAATCAGAAGGCCAATGAGTTCCTCAACCGGCGGCTAACGGTTGAGGACGCGGCTGACGCGCACGTGGTAGCGCTCGATCATGCGCCAGCCGTCGGTTTCGACATCTTCATCATTGCTGCGCCATCCCCGTTCACCAGAGCAGATGCCGAACATCTCAAGGGCGACGCAGCCGCCGTGGTGGCGCGCTATTTCCCGGGAGTTCAGGCTCTTTACGCGCGACGGGGCTGGCGATTACCGTCGAGCATCGGACGCATCTACGACGCGAGCCGAGCCGAGAGCGTCCTTGGCTTCCGATGTGAAACCGATTTCGGGCGGATATTGGAAGCACTCCGCACCGACAACAGGCTTCCGTTCACGCATGACCCCGCTTACGGTTCACCCAAAGAGGGCGCATGGCCGAGCGACTGTGGCTAGTCGCCACAATCAGAGCTCCAGATTACATAGTCAACGCGAACGATGGCCTTCATCAGCACACAGCGCCATGTGCGATTGCCCTCCGGCGTTGGTCCGCCATCGGAGGAGCTGCTGACCAGCGAAGCCGCGGCCCTGCCGCATTGCTCGTTGCCGATGCGGTCACCGCCGTTGCTGCGCGCCTGATTGAGTGGTTCGAGAGTTTAGCGCGCTATCGGGTCGCATCCTTAGGCTTCTGCACGGGCCGGTGCCGAACCCATCGTCGGGGCCGGCTAGCGCGGCTTTTGGTTGCGTCGGCTTGATCTGCTCCGCTAGAACCTTTCGGGGGCGGCCCTACCCGGCAAGGAGCAGGGTTGACACTGGTGAAGGCCGGCATTGGCTCAACTGCCGGCTCCAAGTTGCCAACTTGGTCCAGCCCATCCTCCACATCGGCTGGGTTCGGGGCCGTACCCACAATTTGCGGGAGATCGCGCGAAGAAGTGTTGCATGACCAAAAAGGCCGAGTACATCATTAAAGACACGCATCGTGGGCTGCTGTACCGCGACGGTGTCTTTAAGGGAATTCTCAGTGCAGGGCGCTACCGCTTCACGATGCCGTGGACCAAGGTGTTCGGTCGGCGTGAAGTCGTAGAGGTCGTGCTTGTCGACATCCGATCACGAGAGCTGATCATCAAGGGGCAGGAAATCCTGACCGCGGACAAGGTCGCGCTGCGCGTCAGCATTGTGGTGCAGTTTGCGGTAATTGATCCCAAAGCCGCAGTACACGCGGTGGAGAGTTATCAAGATCGCCTTTACAGCGATGTTCAACTTGCTGCCCGGCGGGCTCTTGCGCGGATGACATTGGAGGACATTCTCACCAACCGAAACCGCTTGAGTTCAGAGATCCTTGAAGATGTCAAGGAGATCGCGGCCAGCTATGGCGTCGATATCGGTCGCGCAGATGTACGGGATCTGTCGTTCCCTGGAAACGTGCAGGAGGTGATGAACCGGGTGTTAGCTGCCGAACGCCAAAGCCAAGCCCAGCTCGTCGAGGCCCGCACAAAGGCCGAGGTGCACCGGATAGAAGCGGAATCGAAGGCTGAAGCAGCGCGATTGCAGGCCGGCTCGACGGCGGAAGCAATCCAGCGGGAGGCGAACGCGCGGGCAACGGCAATGGAAACCGCCGTTGCCGCCGAGACGCTGGCACTTGAGCGCCGCCGCAGTAATGCCGCTGCTTACGCCGAGCACCCCGCTCTTTTGCGACTGGAAGAACTCGCAACGCTACGTCAACTGGCAACCAACGCGAACGCGCGCCTTTACCTTTCGTTGCCTAGCGATGCTGCGCGAACTGGGGACCGGAACGAGTGACGAAGTTCAATCCGCGTCCTTTGCAAGCGGATATGCTCGCGCTGAAAAGCGGCTGGTGGAGAGGTTGTGCCGGTCGGGCGACTGACCATTGACGATGGCGGCGATAGCCAAGTTCCCTCTTGCGTCGTTATAACTTCAAGGCCGCAATCTGTCCCCCTGGCCACCGTGTTGGGGCGATCCCCCCGGGCTCAGCGCCTTCGGGTTCCGCGCCTTTGGGTTCCCGCGCCTTCATGGGATCAACTGCTGTCTCACCGCCTCCGCCGTCGCTTGAGCCCGGTTGCGAACGCCAAGCTTGTTCTGCACCTTCTTCAAGTGACTGCGAACAGTCTCGTCGCCAAGACCAAGGGCCTTGGCAATCTCCTCAGTCCGCCTTCCCATCGCCACTAGCCGTAGGACCGCTAGTTCTCGCGGCGTTACCCGTGCTCGTTTTCCCATCCATCTCGGGTCATGAACAATCAGTCGCTCTAGGCGTAACGCTGCAAAGCTGGCAGCCGCAAAGAGGATGATCCGCATCGGCTGTGTCAGAAGGTTGCTAAGCACCTTCGGGGACCAATAGGAAACGAGCCAGCGACGCCCAACGGCACAGGTGAGCGCATCGCGCATCCCGTATTTGAGCGACAGCTCATAGGGCCAGCGGTCGATGCCGACTGGGTCGAGCATTTGCATCGTCTCGCTCCACGTGCAGGCCATCAGACTATACTTCGCCATCATCACGCCTGGGTCGTGTTCGCGCTGGGCCATTGCGGCGTACTCGTCCCACCAACCCTGTGGAACCGATGAGTGAAGAAATGCGTCTCTCCCGATGCGAGTGGAGCGCCAATCACAGGACTGGATCGGAAACCTGGCGGTACCAAGAACCGACAGGACCGGAAGACACTTCATCGCAAGCTCATTGAGCGCGTCGAGGACCTCCACCGGCGTCGTACACTTGGCCGCACTGTCTGTGAAGACAGTCAGATGAGGCGTGAGTGGGAACGTTGCCGGCCCTGCTTCAGATGCTTTTACGAGAGCGACCATCAGCGCACCTTGGCCAAAAAATTTCGCTGTGTCCGAGGCTATGACGCTTCTGGTCCGTCCCACCATCGGGAGAAACTCTGATGGTTGCCAGAACTATGACTTGATGACCCGCACAACTCTGCCCTCGTGCCACAAGTCGGCGGGACAGCCCGAGAAATGTGTGTCATAAGGGTGGCATTGGCTTTTTTGGAACACTTGTGCCATGCTGTATCGGGAGTCCAAACAGCGGCGAGGTGGCAGGGTGCTTGTTGGCTACGCGAGGACTTCCGCGGTCGATCAGAACGCGGGCTGTGAAGCACAACGCAGAGACCTACAAGCCGCTGGCTGCTCAAAGATCTTCGCCGAGCAGCTCAGTAGCGTCGCCGAGCGCGAGCAACTCAACGCCGCGATCGAAACCCTGCGAGAGGGCGATGTTCTCGTCGCCACGCAGCTTGACCGGCTCGCTCGCTCGATGCGGCACCTTTTTCAGATCGTCGATCGGGTAAAAGAGAAGAAGGCCAGCCTCCGCATACTGGGTATGAGCCTCGACACCGGTGCGGCCACCGCCACGATGGTGCTGCAAGTCCTCGGCGCGGTGGCTGAGCACGAGCGTGCGCTGATGCTCGAGCGTCAGCGGGAGGGCATCGCCAAGGCTAAGGCCGAAAAGAAGTACAAGGGCCGCGCCAGGACGGCGATGGCGAAAGCCGGCGAAGTCGAAGCCTTGCTGGCCAAGGGCGTGAACCCAACTGAAGTGGCCAGGAAGCTCAGGATCGGCCGAAGCAGCGTCTACCGAGCGATGAAGGAACGGATGATCAAGCGTCAGCCGGTGGTTGATCGGCCCGCATAGTCACCGTCGCTGTGCGGGCTCAGTGCGGCCCTGTTAGCCGGACAGTCCTCTCCAGGCGCCGGCGCTGCCCCCAATCGCGCAGCCGCGCTCGCACGGCGCTTCCGGCGGTCGTCTATTGCTCGGTCGTGAGTGCAAGGGGCTTTGGCCGCAAGGCCCTCCTCTTTCGCTTTTTAAGCGGAACAACTGCACAGAGATAGAGTTTGTACCACAAATGCTGTCAACCATCGTGACGGGGCTCGCCCTGGCCCTTCTCCTTGTGGCCACAGGCGTCGGCGCGGCAGGCGTCGCTCTGAAGTTGTTCCGAACCAGCCGATAGAGGCTGCACGAAGTGCTGCCCGTAACGGGTGGCCCTTTTGCATTTGTGGGGTCGCAAGAGCCCTCGAAGTGAGAGGGGTTCCACGCATGCGCTCGAGCAATAAGACGATCGCCACTACGATAGCCAAGGACGTGTGGCACCGCGACAAAGGGTGGGAGCGCGTCACGCTCAGCGTCGAGTTGGAGATTGATGGTCAAGCGATCATCGACCGGCTGGCGGTGAAGGCCTACCAGAACAAGAGCGGGACCTCGTCCCACATGCGCGGCGCCGTCGTTATTCGCGCGTTCCGCACAACCTCAGCGTGAATGGCTACTCATACCCGGGGGTGCTTAGCTGTGCCGGAAACGCAAATGCGGGACAGCAGCCAGTTGCCCATAACGGACGCTAAGGCGACTGGCATCGATCCCTGGGGTTGGTGATCTGATTGCCGATCAGCAACCGAGTGGCCACGGGATGGGTGGCTCCGGACATCGCGCAGTGCACGAGAACGATACGAAGGAGAAGTGGCGCGGTGGCACGGCGCTTCGCGCGGGTCGGCGCCCCTCCCGGTCTGATCGATGTCGCGGACCGCCTACCAACGCATCAACCCCGCAGCCCCCCGTGCAATCAAGCCGGTCTTGGTCGATGATCCGAACATCAAGCAGATATCGGCTCGCCGCATCCGTTCAGGGCCGCAGCGTGTGGCGTCAGCCGCTCGACCATTCCTCGTTGGGAGCCGTGGCAGAGATATCACCTCACCCTGGGCAATCACAGGTCGTCGGGGTGCACGCTCCAAGATGTCGCCAATGGTCGAGTCGCTCGCTCAAAGAAGGCGGGCGTGAAGGTGCTCGGCTTCGAAAAGGACGAACCCGCGACGATCCTCCAGGCCGCCCGGCAGACCAACAACACAGTCGCTTGACATCGCGCCGTTCTCGTAAAATATGAATTTGGAATTCTAAATGCGGTATGCGCAAAAATGACGCCTTTAGAAGCCCCTCGCCTCATCGATCAGGTCTACCGGCGCTTGCTGGAGGCCATCAGCGACCACTCGCTGCCGCCCGGTTTCCGAATCCGCCAGGGTGAGCTCGCCGACAGGCTGCGTGTGTCGCGCCAGCCCATCAGCCACGCTCTCCACCTCTTGCACCGGCAGGGGCTCGTCGTTGAGGCCGGCCGCAAAGGCTTCCGCGTCACGCCCGTCGATCCGGGCCACATCCGGCGTCTGTACGAAGTGCGCGGCGCCCTTGACGGCCTCGCCGCACGCCTCGCTGCTTCGCGGGTTCGCGAAGACAAGCCCGGCGCTCGCAACCTGGAAAGCGCGACGCGCGAGGGCCGAGGGATCACGGAGAATACCCCGCTCCCGGAGCTGATCCGGCTCGATGTCGCCTTCCATCAAGCGCTTTACGAACTCTCGGGCAACCCCGTCATCGAGGGCACGATCGGTCCGCAGTGGCCGCACATGCGCCGAGCGATGGCGTGCGTGCTGTCCACGCCCCGCTATCCCCTGATCGTGTGGGAGGAGCACGCCCAGATCACCCGGCGCGTTCTCGCCGCAGATCCGGACAAGGCTGAGCGCGCGGCAAGGTCGCATGCCCTCGGCGCCGGCCGAACCATCGAGGAGCGCCTGAAGGCCATATGCGAAGCGGCCTGAGCCACCAATCATGCAAGAAGGAGGAACACACATGAAACTGATCACCAAGCAGATCGAACAGTTCCAGACCGAAGGTTGGCTGTTCCTGCCCGAAGTGTTCGATGCCGAGGAAGTCGGGCTGCTGAAGGCGGAGGCGGAGGCGATTTACCGCCAACAGCGTCCAGAGGTATGGCGCGAAAAGAGCGGAGCGCCCCGCACCGCTTTTGCGGCTCACACCTACAGCGAGCCGTTTCGCGTTCTTGGTTCGCATCCGCGATTGATCGGGCCGGTGGAGCAGATCTTCGGCGAGAAGCTCTACATGCACCAGTTCAAGATCAACGCCAAGTCGGCGTTCACCGGCGAGGTCTGGCAATGGCATCAGGACTACGGCACGTGGAAGCGCGATGACGGCATGCCTGAGCCGCGCGCTATGAACATTTCAGTCTTCCTAGACGAGGTGATGCATATCAACGGCCCGCTGCTCCTTGTTCCCAAAAGTCAGACGGCCGGGGATCTCAAGGCGTCGCACGACAAGGAGACGACCTCCTATCCGCTGTGGACGCTCGATGAGGAGACTGTAACGCGACTGGTACGTGTGGGCGGCATCGTCGCCCCGACCGGCAAGCCGGGTGGCGTCCTGATGTTCCACGCCAACCTGGTTCACGGCTCGGCGGGGAACATCACGCCCTATCCGCGCAAGATCGTGTACCTAACGCTCAACGCGGTATCGAACTACATTCGCACGCCGACCCGGCCGGAGTTCATCGCGCATCGCGACTTCACCCCGATCGAGCCGGTGGCGGACGACGCCTTGGCACAACTGGCCCGGAGCACACGCCAAGCCGCCGAGTAGCGGACATGAGCCTCTACCAGGCGCTGCTCAAGCGCCACGATGAGGGCCGGCCGATACGCGTGGGCCTCATCGGTGCCGGCAAGTTCGGGTCGATGTTCCTGTCACAGGTCCCACATACTCCGGGGCTCGAGGTGCCGGTCGTTTGTGATCTGTCGCCAGATCGTGCCAAAGCGGCCTGCCGTCAGGTCGGTTGGGACGAGGCGCGCATATCGGCGACGCGATTCTCCGATGATGCGATCACCGCCATCGACCGCTTCGATATCGATGTCGTCGTCGAAGCGACCGGTAATCCGGCAGCCGGCCTCAGGCACGCGCGCGCAGGTATAAAGAAGGGTAAGCACGTCGTCATGGTCAACGTGGAAGCCGACGTCCTCGTTGGCCCGCTGCTTGCGGAGGAGGCGCGCAGCATGGGCGTGGTTTACTCGCTCGCCTATGGCGATCAGCCCGCCTTGACGGCCGAGATCGTCGATTGGGCGCGCGCTTCCGGCTTTGGCATCGTCGCTGCCGGCAAGGGCACAAAGTATCTTCCGGCCTATCATCAAGTCACTCCGGACAACGTGTGGGAGCACTACGGGTTCTCCAATCAAGAGGCGGTGGCTGCCGGTCTCAATCCGCAAATGTTCAACTCGTTTCTCGATGGCACGAAGTCGGCAATCGAGATGGCAGCCATCGCCAACGCAACGGGTCTAGATGTGCCGAGCGGGGGCCTGACGTTTCCCCCTTGCGGGGCCGACGATCTGCCTCACGTCCTGCGCCCCAAAAGCGTTGGAGGCACGCTCGAGCAATCTGGCATCGTTGAGGTCGTTTCCTCGCTTGAGAGGGATGGACGTCCCGTCCATCGCGACCTGCGTTGGGGCGTCTATGCGGTGTTCGAGGCCCCAAACGACTACGCCGCGGCTTGCTTTCGTCAATATGGGTTAAAGACTGATGCAAGCGGTCGCTACGCGGCCATGTTCAAGCCGTATCACCTGATTGGCTTGGAGCTGAATATCTCCATCCTGTCGGCGGCGCTGCGTGGCGAGCCCACGGGACAGGCCCGCTCCTTCCGTGCCGATGTTGCAGCCGTGGCCAAACGCGATTTGCGCCCCGGCGAGAAGCTCGATGGCGAGGGCGGCTTTATGGTTTGGGGCCGCGCCATGCGCGCTGCCGATAGCTTGCGGATTGGTGCATTGCCGATCGGCCTCGCGCACAACATCCGCCTCAAGACGAACGTGGCGGCCGGCTCTACCTTGCGATGGTCGGACGTCGACATACCCGAGGGAGATGAGACTATCGCCGCGCGCCGGGAGATGGAGAGACTTCCCCACGGCGCGGTAGCAATGCTACGGGAAGGATCGCGCTAGCCCCCGCGGTACGAACTGCCCCACCAACACCTCGGGGTGTCAATGGTGCCCACCACCCCGGACTTTTTGCCCAAGGGCCTGATCCCGGCAATCCTGCTAGCGTTCAATGGCGATTTTGCCGGCGCTTTTTCCGAGACGCCCGGCTAAGGTCAGCTGCTGGCCCAACTTCACCGGTCGCACGAAGCAAGTCACTGTCGGTGTACTGCGGGTTCGCGACGCCGCATGCTCGGAGAGGGGTTGCAGCCAGGCTTTCTAGGGCAACCCCTGACTATCTATTGATGCCCTCTACCCATTTGGGGCCCAGGAAAGGGTTCACCCAGGATGGGCGAAGTCTACACCGCGAATGGTGCGAAGTCGCGCCGGGAAAATTCCCATGGCTCCCGCCTTCGCGGTCAATCGCTTCGCAGTCGAAGAAACGCGGCACCATGCGGGCACGCGCTCCTAAACAAAGTTGCTATTGCGCCTTCTGTAGCTTGCTTTCCGGGACATAACCCAACACCTTGCCTTCGCGCGCAATCTGCGCCCAGCCTCGTTCGCTCTTGACGAGCGCGACCAGAGTGAAGCGGTTCAGTTGCTGTGCGACGCCGCCCCTGCCGCCAGCATCCCTGAACACCTTGAGCGCTTGCTTTGTGATGTGGGTGGGTGAGGGTGGTATGAAGGCCGGCAAATCTTTGAGCACCGTTTGGCGCACCCCGAGAGAAAAGTCATCACCAGTCGGGATGAATCGCGGCTGCTGACGAATACCGAACGTTCGCTGGCTGATAGCCGGCACCTCCAGACTGACATGCGCGGCCATGCCATAGACCGTCACGGGTTGAGTGGGCGCACCTTCCGGCCGGTTCAAAGCCTCCAGCAGCGCGTAGGTCAGCACGCCGTGGCCGTTGTAGCCTTCGTAGGCGGCCTTCCCTGGCGGCGCCGCAGCAATGGTGTTGCGCCCGGTCGCGTGCTCGAGCTGAGCCATCACGGTCTCGTGCGCGCGGTCGCCGCCGCGGAACATTTCGTTAGCGCCCGACTCGCAGGCGTCGAGAATGATGAGGCTCTTTTCCGCAGGGATCTTCGCTTGCCAGTCGCGCCACTTGTCCGACCCGATGCCGTTCTTTTCGATGGTGTGGCCCTTCTCCAGGTTGAAATCCTGTGGAAGATAGAACCAGCCCTCGCCGGCAATCGAGCGGCCGTGCCCGCCCAGGAACAAGACGAACACGTCTCTTGCCTTGATGATCAAGGACAGCCGGTCAAACTCGGCGGCGATGTTGCGCTCGGTCACCTCCGCATCCAGCAGCGTCTTCACCTGGATATCAGAAAACAGCGGCTCGCCCGCGCCTTGCGCGCTGCCAACCGCCTTAAGCGCGGTGGCGAACGCGCTCGCGTCCTTGACGGCATAGCGCAGCTGCCAGTCCGGCCTAAGATAGGCGTCGACGCCGATCGCCAGTACGAACAGGCGCGGGCGCTCGCGGAGAGCCACGCCCCAGGCATCCACTTGGAAGCGCAGCGGCGCCGCTGCCAGCAGGCCAGAGCCATTGTAGGCGAGGATTTCGACCTCGTTGGTCTTGCTCGGGTCGACAGCGAGCGTTTGCTCCATGATCGCATAACGGCCCGGCGCAGGTGACCCACTGAGCCCCGGCGCGGTGGTGGCGCCCTGGGTCTTACCGTTGACCCGCCAGATTACCTTGGAGCCGATGCCACCCCCCGTGTCGCTCAGCCGCGCAGCGAGTTTAACGGTCTCTCCAGTCCTTTCCGTTCGTTTGGGAAGCAGCTCGATTTGGGGAGCGGGACCGGAGTCCAAGATCCTCTCGAGGTTGATCCTGCGCGCTGCATCCTTGTACTTGCTCTCCGGGTCGCCTTTGAGCCGCTCCTCGACCAGGTCTGGGCGATGCAGGTGGTCGTAGAACTGCATGACCGAGTAGGGCTCTAAACCGCGCACGATGCTCAACGCCTCCGTGCCATGGGGCGGGGCGGCGAAGAAGCCCGCCGGTGTGATTGCGAGCCATTCGTCCTTCGGCGCGTCCAGCAGCGTCACGAGCAGCTCGCCAGTAGCCTCGCTCCAAATTCTGACAGCGTCACCGCCGGTGATGACGCGGTTACGCCCGGGTAAGAACTTGAGCGACCAGATGTCGCCGGAGTGACCCTCGAACGAGCGGACAAGCTGCCCGGTCGCGGCGTCCCAGATCGCCAACGTCTTGTCCCGAGTTTGCACCAACAGGTGGCGGCCATCCGGCGAGAACTCGGCAGCACCCGACGAGCCGCGGAACGTCGCGATGAGCTGTCCGGTCGCTGTGTCCCACAGCTTCAGCGTCCAGTCCCCACTGCCAGGGTTCTGGCTGCTCGATAGTGCACGCTTGCCACCGGCTGCGAACTCGACCTCGTCGATCGCGGCCTCGTGCCCTTCAAAGGTGCGGACGAGCCGCCCGGAGGCCGCGCCCCACAGCTTGAGCGTCTTGTCCTTGCTGCCGGAGAGAATGAGCGCCCCGTCGGATGAGAAAGCGACGGAATTCACCGCATCCATGTGTCCTTCGAACGTGCGAATAACTCGCCCCGTGGCCGCGTCTTGAAGCTCGAAGGCATGGCCCCGACCAATGGTGACCAATCGGGTACCGTCCGGCGACAAATCCAAGCCGAACCTCTCGTAAGCGTCCCAACTGCGAATGAGCAACCCAGTCGTCGCGTCCCAGAGCTTGAGCGTGATGGCCGAAGAGTTATTGTTTGGGTCCGACCCGCCTGATAGCACCCGATTGCCGTCGGTGGAGAACCTGACGAGCCAGACCTGACCGGAGTGCCCCTCGAAGGTGCGAATAAGCTCGCCCGTTGCCGTGTCCCACAGCCTGAGCGTCTTGTCGTCGCTGCCAGATAGCACTCGGGCGCCGTCGCGGGAAAATGCGCTTGCTATCACCCTATCCGTATGCCCCTTGAATGTTCGGATCGGACTGCCGATATCCGCGTCCCACAACTTCAACACGCCGTCGCGGCCTCCCGTCAGCACGTAGGCGCCGTTCGGCGACACCCCGACCGGGCCGATTGAGCTGGCGTGGCCTGCGAAACTGCGGATGACCCGTCCCGTTGCCGCGTCCCATAGTGTCAACGTGTCAAAGCCGGCTGACAGCACGCTTGTCCCGTCGGCAGAGAACGCCGCCGGAACCCCGGCCGGAGTGTTTTTGCCTAAGTTGCCCTCGACCAGGGTGTGCACGAGCTGTCCGCTCGCGGTGTCCCATACTTTCGATGTCTTGTCCCAGCTCCCCGACAGCACCCGGTTGCCATCGGGTGAAAACCTGACCGACCACACCAAGTCGGAGTGTCCCTCGAAGGTGCGGATGAGTTGACCCGTGGCCGCATCCCACATCCTCAAGGTCTTGTCGCCGCCCCCCGACAGCGCGCGCGTCCCGTCGGGCGAGAACGCCACCGACCTGATCTCGGCGGTGTGTCCTTCGAACGTGCGGATGAGTTGGCCTGTTGCCGCATCCCACATCCTCAGCGTCTTGTCGCCGCTCCCTGACAGAATACGCGTACCGTCGCGCGAGAAAACGGCCGACCAGACGGAGCCAGAGTGCCCCTCGAAAGTGCGGATGAGTTGCCCCGTTGCGGTGTCCCAGAGCTTCAACGTCTTGTCGAAGCTGGCCGAGAGCACGCTGGCCCCGTCGGGGGAGAACGCCACTGACCAGATCGGGTTGGTGTGCCCATAGGAGATGCGAAGCACTCGCGCCGTCGCCACCTCCCAAAGCCTCAGCGTGTTGTCCCAGCCGCCCGACAGGGCGTAAGTACCGTCCGGGGAGAAAGCGACGGAGGTAATCATGCGGGAGTGTCTGATGGACGGCACAATCTCGATCTTGGGCCGGTCCTGTGCGCTCGCGCCTTCGGCGAACAACAACAGCGACACAAACAGCGCAGATGCGCAATGCAGAAGCTTGGAGTCCGTCCACATGATAGCTGACCTCTCGTTCGCCCCATCCGGAAGCGGATAGGGAGGCAAGCTCATTTCTTCGGGATCGAGCGCGGGGTGCGAAAAATAATCCCGACCCGCTATCGGGATCCCTTCTCGTCGGAAGTGATGACCTTTGTAAGCCAGTCACGGTAGGGGTTGACGCGGGTGTAGACGCCGTATTTCAGCTTGCGCGCGCAGCCTTCCCCCCAAGACACCACGCCAACCAACACTGGACCGTCCGGGCCCCTTAGGATAAGGGGGCCTCCGCTGTCACCCTCACAAGAGTCGACCCCGCCATCGCGAAGGCCCGCGCACATCATGCCGGGGAGAATCCGGCCAGCATAAGCGCCCCGTTCATTGCACGTAGCATTGTCGACATAAGGCACCATCGCCTTTTGAAGCCTCTCTGACGTTGTGCCGCCCTCAGTCATGCGGCCCCAGCCCGTCACCTCCAGGAGTTCGCAAGGCCTCAATTGCTGCTCGGGCGGGGCGAGGGGAATACTCTGGCCGGTGGGCCGCAGCTTGAGTTTCACGAGCGCCAGATCATTCTCGTTTGTAGCTGGATCGTATTTGTCATGCAGAAAAACACGGTCGACCGCTATCCAAGCACCGCCGATATTGCGATTGGTAACACCTGCTTTGACACGCACGTTGGCGGCTTGCTTGGAGGAAGCAAAGCAGTGCGCTGCCGTCAGAACCCAGTTCTGGGCAATGATCGACCCGCCGCAGAGGCTTCCATCGATGCTGAGCGCCACCTGCCAGGGATGATCCTTGATGTCGGTTTCCTCGCCTCCCACGATGCGGCGGGGGTCTTTACAATCCTTATCGGCCCAGGCGGGCCGCGTGAGCCCCACCAAGCAGAGCATTGATAGGAGCCACAGCAATTTGAAATAGCGCTTTCGCATGACTTGCCTTCGTCCTAACGACCTCTGGATTTTCGTTTCCAACAAGCGCGACAACTCCATGGGCACCCATCGCCTCGAGGTCATCGAGCCTTATCGAGTAGTGCGATCATTGGTACGAATTGCCTTGGCAGGGTTGTCGCTTGTGCATGAAATCGCCCCATCGATTCGTTTCGGTGGGGTGCTCGCTGCCAAGATCATCGAAGATCAACTGCCGAGCGGTTCCCTACGAAACAGACTTGGCGAAAGTCATGTGCCTCGCAGCTGTTCCCGGCGGCGCAGGTCTCCTCATCGCCTTGCTGAGCAGCGGCCGAGCCCATCACGTTCTCCAGACGTTGACAGAGCAATTCACGGAAAGTGGTGGTCGGATAGCCGCGTCTTCGCCTATGGTGGCTCAGGCTTAGAATCTCGGCAGATATTGCGGCTTTTGGGAGAGAAACATCGAATACGGGCCGACCCCAACATCCCCAAGGACTTGGGCGGTATCTACTCAGTCTACGGTAAGGGGACCGCGCGCTCAAAGCGGATGTAGCGCATCACGTTGCTGGTCTTGGAAGGATGCCGCATACGTTCGAAGAGGCCGGACGTTATTCCCTCTTTGCGGATGTTATGCGGCGCGACTCTAGTCCACTCGGATTTGAATACGACAAGGCAAGATTGACCGCCATTGTCCACCATCTTTTCCAAGCCCATTACGTCGAACCTGGCGCTGCGCAACCAAAATTTGCGCGGCAAGTTGCTAAGCGCTAAGCCCGGCCAATTGCTAAGTATTCGCTATGCGTCCGTTGTCCCAGGTTTC
>Ga0075424_100001094_pt1 | contig 23109 bp, 24 predicted proteins | sample SoiMethybrSBSTD3_FD_75301 | JGI IMG/M metagenome (GOLD analysis project Ga0075424, IMG submission 75301) | Bulk soil microbial communities from a Populus tree surrounding site in Tennessee, USA - Soil MetaG P. TD hybrid SBSTD3 | ecosystem: Environmental > Terrestrial > Soil > Tree plantation... | reverse complement strand
CGCCATTTTCCACCACGGGAATGTTCCACTCGCGAAATTGTTTGACTCCGACGAGCTCACGAAAACCCTTCTCGCGCAGCATCAAGCTCTGCGGCGGCGGCACCATCGCCGCGGCCACTACGCCGGACATGAGCGCGGCGGCGGATTCCGGTGTTCCGCCCGACTGAATCAACGTCGCGCCGGTCACACCCGCTTTTTGAAAGACATTCAGCGCGGCGATATGCGAGATCGAGCCAAATCGGCTCACCGCCACCTTCTGCCCCTTTAGCTGTGACACCTCGCTGATATTCGGTTGCGAGTACATGGGAATCGTGAACGTCCGTACGACGGCAGCGATTTGAATGACATCGCCGCCGCCCACCACATTGCTCACAACCGAAGGCCCGGCCAGACCGGCGAAGTTTGCCTCGCCCGCGAGCATCGCTTGCACGATCGCCGACGATGCGCCCTCATAGAACAACTCCACATCGAAGCCGTTTCTTTCGAAATGGCCCGCGTCCTTGGCCATCCACCAGGGCAGGCTGTTCCAGGAAATCGGCGAATACGGAAATTTGATCTTCTCCGGCGCCGGTCCGGCCCGAACGGAATCAATCCCGCATACCGTCAATAAGACAAATAAGCAGATACGTGAAATAGTTTGCCGCATGGCTTCCTCCCCGTACCGTGTCGATGGCAGGGAATCTAGCCCAAGACGTCCTCATGTCACAAATGATGCCGAGCGGATTAGGCTTCGGTCCGCTGGCATCTTCGGGCTTTTTTTGCGATTCAAGGACGGAAGGAAGGAGGCTTTCACATGACCGGCTACGCTTGGGAGTCATTCATCACGAGGCTTTTGGATGTCGGTTTCAATGCCGCGCAGGGACTGATTCGGATCGCGCTGCTGATTGTGCTCGCCTATGTGCTAATGCGTCTGCTGCGCGCCGGCTTGAACCGTCTGGAAATCCTTTTGATCCGTGCGACAGAAAAAACCGAAACCATTCCCGGAGCAGCGGGCAAACGCATCAAGACACTCACCGGAGTGCTCTGGACCATCGGCTGCGGCTTGTTGTGGTTTGTCGTCGTCCTGGTGGCATTCAGTCAGATCGGCTTCAATATCGGTCCCATCCTCGCCGGCGCAGGAGTAGCGGGACTGGCGGTCGGGTTTGGCGCCCAGCATCTGGTGCGCGATCTGGTGAGCGGTTTTTTTCTGCTGCTGGAAAACCAGATCCGCGTCGGCGATACGGCGATCGTCAATGGCACTGGCGGTCTGGTCGAGGCGATCACGTTTCGTACGGTGGTGCTACGCGACCAAGCCGGCCTCGTGCACGTTTTCCCCAACGGCTCCATCAATACCTTGGCAAATGCGACCAAAGACTGGTCGGCCTCTGTCGTCGATGTTACGTTACCGTACCAGGTCGATACCGATCGAGTCATGGCGGTCATGCGCCAGGTCGGCGACGCCCTGAAACAAGATCCGGAATATGCGCCCATGATGTTGGAGCCTGTCGAGATTTTCGGCGTGGAAAACTTCACCAATACGACGGTGACGATCAAAGCCCGCTTGAAAACCCAACCCTCGATGCAGCATCGCATCGGTCGGGAATTTCGCCGCCGGCTGAAATACGCGCTGGAAAAAGCCGAGATCGGAGTCATCATTCCGCCCGCATCATCTAACTCCACCGAGCCCGCAGCCCGATGAGTTTAGCCCTTTTTATTTGTCCGAAACCGTGTAAATTGAACCGACCCGTTCCAATCACGCCGGATACCACGCGACATCTCGATGGATCGCTCCTACTCTTTTAACCGCGAGGAAATCGCGCCGGTTATCGTCGTCAGCCTGATTTCCGCCCTGCGACTCCTGGGAATTTTTCTCATGCTGCCGATTTTTAGCGCCTACGCGGTGCGGTATCCGGGCGCATCTGTAGCGCTCGCCGGCCTGGCGTTCGGGATTTACGCGCTGACCCAGTGCATATTTCAAATTCCGTTGGGCTGGGCCAGCGACCGCTGGGGACGAAAACCGGTACTGATTGTAGGACTCGCACTTTTCACGTTCGGTAGTATCGCTTGCGCGCACGCAACCGATATCTACAGCCTTATTGTTGCGCGCGCGCTGCAGGGAACCGGCGCGGTGGGTTCGGTCGCCTTCGCGGCCTTGGCTGACTTGACGCGGCCCAGCGTCCGCACCCAGGCATACACAATCACGGGAATCGCCATTGGCGCATCATTCATGATCGGTTTGCTCACCGGTCCTTTTCTGGCTTCGCGCATCGGCCTCAACGGTCTCTTCTATCTCCTGGGATTACTCGCCTTTCTCTCCATGATTCTCGCCGCCATTGCGTTTCCGGCGGAGCGCTCGCGCAGCGAAGCGGAAGGAGCGATGGCGTTCAAGCCGATTCTCACGCACAACGATTTGCGGCCGATCTACATTGCCGCGTTCGTGCTTTCGTTTGCCTTGAACCTATTCTTCTTCACCTATCCATTGAGCTGGACTGCCATTGGTGTTGACCGCGGCGACCTGTGGAAAGTCTACATGATTATTTTCTTGCCCAGCGTGTTCTTGGTCTTTCCTTATATGCGACGCGCCGAAAAGTTAGGACGGTTTCGTGTGCCGATTTTGATGGGCTGGCTCACCGTCACCGTGGGTTATGCTGTCTATCTGTTCGGCGCCCATTACGACCTGCTTCTTTACGTCAGCGGCGGCGCGTTCTTCTTCGGTTACAGCTTGTACCAACCGATACTACCCGCGTTTTTGAGCCAGAGAATACCCACCGCTGGCCGCGGCACCGCAAGCGGCATTTACAATTCGTTCGGGTTTATCGGCTCGTCGCTCGGCGGGATCCTCGGCGGCGCGCTTATTCACATCTCGCCGGCACTGCCGGAATTCGTGGGCGTTGCCCTGCTCATTGGTTGGTATTTTCTCGGCTTGCCGATTCCACCGGAGCCGGGGTCGTAAAATTTTTTCCGTTGATCGTCGCGCATAGTTGGTGTACTCAAACGGTGAGGGATGATGCTCAGGCAAGTAGAAACCCTTCCTGTCCGCGTCATTGTCATCGCGCTCTTCTATGCATTCGGGTTTTCAGCTTGCGGTGGGTCTTACGAAGACACCATTGCGGGCATCACGGTGCCTGTGCCCAAGTCGATGACCAAGAGCTCCGAGACGCCAGTGGAAATGAAATTTTTAGGATTCGGCGCCGGCCAGGCTAGCTACCATGGCAAAATGGAGAGCGATAAAATTGTCGAATTTTACAAACGAGAGCTGCCCGCACGCGGTTGGCAGCCCGGCGCGAGCATGCGCGCCGGCGGCGCCATGTTGGCGTATAGCAAAGAGGCCGAAACCTTGATGGTCGCCATCGGCAAACAAAACGATGAGACCAGCTTAACTTTGATCGTCGGAGGAGCGGGTCGTTAAAGACCAAAGGCTGTCGAGCGGATCAGAGCGTCGAAAGAAAGGGGCAATCTATGAAGGGAAATGAACAGGTCATCGCCGTCCTCAATCAGGTTTTGCGCAAGGAGTTGACCGGCATCAACCAATACTTCATTCACGCCAAGATGTGCGAGAACTGGGGTTACGGCAAGCTCAAGAAGGCTTTATGGGACGAATCCATCGGCGAAATGAAGCATGCCGATAAAGTCATCGAGCGACTTTTGTTTCTTGAAGCGACGCCGAATATGTCCACCTACGATAAAATCATGGTAGGCGGCGGAGTAAAACAGCAGCTTGAAAACGATCTCGGTTTGGAAGTCGCAGCCCTTGCCGTTCTGCGTCCGGGTATCAAGACGTGCTTGGAAGCGTCGGACGATGCGTCCCGCGAGCTACTCGAGCATATTCTCGTGGACGAAGAGAAGCATGTGGATTGGATCGAGACCCAGCTGCACCAGATCGAGGAAGTCGGATATCAGAATTATTTGGCGCAGCAGATCGAGCGCTAACGAGCGGATCGTACGCCGAGAAGAGGATCCCTCCCTGCATGATCATCTGCAGCCTTGGAGATGAGGCTTTGAATTTGTTGAAGCTCACGAATTTATGAACGGATGAACCGATTTCCCGAGTCCTTCGCTACTCCGCCTTCGGCGGATACTCAGGAACCCGGCCATCCCGAGTAACGGCCGGAGGCCGTGTAACGAGGGAAGCCCGCATCGAGGGATATGCCACCGGCTGGTGTAGTTTTTCATAAAGTTGGCAGTCGAAATGACGATAAACCGATCACCTTGTACTTTGGGCCGTTCGACTCGCCTCAATCCTTTCCCAACGACACCGCGAATATCCCGGCCACCACGAGCGCGGCGCCGGCGAGCTTGCGTCCAGTCACGGTTTCAATGTCACGCGCCATCACCGGCGTAAGTAGCGAAACAAAGACCGTGTAGCTATTGATGAGCGGCGCCACGATCGATACCCGCTCCATGCTGTAAGCGAGGTACATGAACAAGAAAGAACCACCGGTAAAAATTCCCGACGCGACAAACCAGCCTGTAATCGCGGCCGGAGGCCAGTGAAATTTTTTTCCCTGCACATAGCGGATAATGAGAAATATCTCCAGGGTTGAGGTCAGAGCGGCAATGCCGGCTGCGAAAACGGGTTGTCCTCCGCCGCCCGCCAATCCCCAGCGCACGGCAATATCCTTCATCGAGAACAATAGCGAGCACGAAAAAGGATAGATCAATTCCGTCTTTTTGTAGGAAGTCTCAAGCCGGCTCCAGGAAACTGCCGCTAACCCGGCGACGGTCAGGAGCACGCCAAGTAGAACCATGGGTGGCGGGCGCTCGCCGAGAATCAGGATCGCTAAAATCGTCGAGAACATCGGCGTGGTGTTCACAATGGTCGAGGTAATGGAGCTTCCCAAGGTGCGGATACCGCGAAAGCTCAACACCCGTGTCACTCCCGGCACAAACAGCCCAACGGCAATGAAAATCAGATTATCGCGCGCCAACCATTGCGTCTCGGAGTTCAGAAAAAAATGCGTTGCCAGCAAGAACACGCAATTCGCGGCGATGGTGATCCAGGCGCCCCAGGGTGTCTGCCCGGCATGATAACCGCGCTGCGCCAAAAGGCTCGCCATGGCAAAACAGAGTGAAGTTAAGATGCCAAAGAGAATCGGCAGCATCGAAAGATTGTTTTCCTTCAAAGCAAATTTCGACTACAGTGCCCGTAATTAATACCGCGCTCAACCGCTGTGATGCCGGCAAAAGACTTCGCCACGGTACGCCGAAAACTTCTCAACTGGTACAAACACAATCATCGTAATCTGCCGTGGCGGAAAACCACCGATCCTTACGCGATCTGGGTCTCCGAGACAATGCTGCAGCAGACCCAAGTGAAAACCGTACTCCCGTACTACGAGCGTTTCTTGTCGCGTTTTCCAACTGTCGAAGCCTTGGCGCGAGCGCCGCTCGATCGCGTGTTGCAGGCGTGGGCTGGATTGGGTTATTACCGGCGCGCCGAAAATTTGAAAACCGCCGCACGCCAGATCGTACAGGAATATGGAGGCAAGGTTCCCAGGGACTATCGGCAACTTCGCGCGTTATCGGGAATCGGGGATTATACGGCCGGCGCCCTCTTGAGCATCGCGTTCGGCAAAAATTTTCCGGCCATCGATGGCAACGTCAGACGCGTGTTGCGACGGCTCGATTCGACATGCAGTGAAACAAAGATTCGCGCCGTGGCGACGAAGCTCGTGGCCGGGAAGCGGCCGGGCGATGTCAATCAGGCATTGATGGAGTTAGGCGCGACGCTCTGTACGCCCAAAACACCCGACTGTACCGCATGTCCGCTCGGACACCATTGTCACTCACGCTCTCGTGCTTCGATTTCCGCTCATCATGTCCGGCAGATCAGCTTCACTGACGTGTTCTGGCCGCTAGGAATCGTCCGCTCTGCCGGCAAAATTCTCTTGCGGCGTCGCAGCGCCGGTAAATTGCTGGCGCGTCTATGGGAGCTACCAGGCCAAGAGATCGCAAGCCGGGGCGAAGCCCTGCGCGCCTTGCGCCGCGAGCTTGTAGATTTTTCCATCGACTCGCGCACCCGGCGCTCGATTGGTGAGATCCGTCATGCCATCACCTATCGGCGCATTCGTGCGCCGATCTATTTGTTCGAATGTAAAAGTCGTACGCTTCCGGCGCGAGGCGTATGGCGCTGGGTCTCACTCGACGATACCGAGCGCTATGCGATTTCCGCAATGAGCAAAAAAGCCCTCGCGCTATTGGCTGCGCCATGAAACACGTTCTGCTTAGCAGCCTCCTGGTAAGCGTCTTCACCGGATTCGGTTTCTATTTCTATTATAGTCTGCCGATGGTCTCGCTGCTGAACCAGCGCAATCCGAAAACTTCCGCCCTGATGGAGTTGCGCGCTGAAGAATATCGGCAAAAGAATATTCGCGCGCCGCGCCGGCAAGTCTGGGTCGCCTACGACGCCATCTCGGACCATTTGAAAAAAGCGATTTTGGTAAGTGAAGATGCCGCGTTCTTCAGCCACAAGGGCATTGATCTCGACGAGCTCAAGGCTGCTCTAAAAAAAGATTGGGAAACCATGAGCTTCAATCGGGGCGCCAGCACCATTACGATGCAACTTGCAAAAAATCTGTATTTGAATCCGTCAAAAAATCCTCTGCGTAAAATCAAGGAAGTCGTCATCGCCTGGCAGCTCGAGCAAACATTGACCAAGCGCCGAATCTTTGAAATTTATCTGAACATTGTCGAATGGGGCCGCAATGTCTACGGCGCAGAAGCGGCGGCCCGGTTCTATTTCGAAAAATCGGCTGCTGACCTCGATCCGCTCGAGGCAGCCACGCTGGCGGCATTGCTGCCGAGTCCCCGGACGTCGAAAGACCGCAACATATCATATCGGAGAAACTTGATCCTCGGCCGGTTGGCAAGCGTCGGTTACATCAGCAACGAAGAATATCAGCGTTTTAAACAAATCCCGCTCTTCCAGAAAGTCCAAGACAAGGTTCCCGAGTTACCACCGGACGATTAAGACACATCGCCGAGTTCCATAAACCAGCCCTCGATCCGAGCGAGGGAATTCCTGGAGTTGCTCTTGAATGTTTGGTTTCATCATTCCCGCAAGGGATACGATTTTTGCCTATTCCATCCGGTGCCACTTCTGCGTCACGGCCGAGTCGATCCTGAGGCATCCAAACGCCGGCATCAATCGTTTTCGTCTCCAGGCGAATTTCAAGCATTCTGTAAAAACAGTAAAACATTTCCCCTTCATAAGCGTCTAATCGTTTAGGAGGGACCCGGCGGCGCCGGCCGCCCAAGGAGCCGATAAAGAGATGGAAAATAACAAGATTTCTAAACTGGAAACCAACCTGAGTGAACTCGTAGCGGCCGCAGGCAAGTTAGCCTTCGAATATTCCGAAAACGGTCAAGAAGCCTATCATTTGGCGCGTGTCGCACTGGTGGAGTTTATCAAAAAATCCGCACATCCGGTCGATTCGGACAGCGATTTTGCAAATCTCCCATCGCCTTCCGATCGGCTGCATTAGTCTTCCTGCTCAAATTTCAGGCAATATCGCTACTGGGCCATTCGCTTTGGCCCGGTGTGTCGGCATAAACTCAGTGCAACCAACTCGGCCGGTGCACTATCTAATACACTGTGAATCGCGCGACGCGGATCTCCGCACCACTCGTACTAAGCGCTAACGGGATGTCTCGGCGGGCAATCGGAGCTATCTCGATCAGCTTATTTCTTGCTGCGTTCACTTTCTGGCCGTCGCTTGGCGACGCCGTTTCATCGGGAAAGCGCGCACCGGAACTCGCCGGGGAAACTTGGATTAATAGCAAACCCCTCACCGTCGCCGCATTAAAGGGTCGTGTGGTACTGGTTGAATTCTGGACTTATGGCTGAATCAACTGTCGAAATACGATCCCGCAGTTGCGGGACTGGCACGAGAAATACGAGCGAGCGGGTTTGATGATCGTAGGCGTTCATTCCCCAGAATTCTTCTGGGAACGATCTTTGGCGCGGGTCAAGGATGCCACACTGAAGCTCGGGATCAAATATCCCGTGGTTCAAGACAACGGTTTCGAGATTTGGAACCGCTACGAAGTGCGGGCATGGCCGACCATTGTCCTCATCGATAAAAACGGCATAATCCGCTACAGTTACATAGGAGAGGGCGCATATCAAAGAACCGAGTCTGTGATTCGCCAACTGCTCATTGAGGACATTTAAAACGAATGTCCCAGGCCAGATACGAAGCTGTTGAAAGGGTATTCAAGATGCTCATCAAAAAACCAGCGGATATCAAACCGTCGGAAATAACTCCGAAAGAGCTCTATTTGAACCGCCGCGAGTTTATTGTCTCGACCGCCGCGGCAACACTAAGCGCAGGCGCGGCAATCTGGGGGCTCGATACGATGCGGCCCGCTGCGCGCGCATATGCGGCGGAAAAATTGCCCAACGTCAAGAAAACCTCCTACAGCACGGATGAAAAGCAAAACTCGTTCAAGGATATTACGACATACAATAATTTTTACGAGCTTGGCGTCGACAAGGGCGATCCCGCCGAGAATGCCAAATATTTGACCACCCGTCCCTGGACGGTCAGTATCGAGGGAGAAGTCAAGAAGCCCAAGACTTTCGATATCGATGCACTGACCAAGCTCAGCCCACTCGAAGAGCGGGTTTATCGTCTTCGTTGCGTCGAAGCATGGTCGATGGTCATTCCATGGATCGGTTTTCCGCTCAGTGCATTGATCAAGGAAGCCGAGCCGACCGGCAACGCGAAGTTTGTTGAGTTCGTCACGTTACTGGACCCGAAGCGCATGCCCGGTCAGAAACCCGGGATATTCGGCAATGTTCTCGACTGGCCGTACACCGAGGGACTGCGCATGGATGAAGCGATGCATCCGTTGACGATACTTTCGGTGGGCCTTTACGGAGAAATTTTGCCAGCGCAAAACGGCGCGCCCATCCGATTGGTCGTGCCCTGGAAATATGGCTTCAAGAGCATCAAATCCATCGTTAAAATGCGCTTCGTCCAATCGCAACCGAAGACGGCATGGAACACCATGCAGCCACAAGAGTACGGTTTTTACTCCAACGTCAATCCCGAGGTCGATCACCCGCGCTGGAGTCAGGCAACGGAGCGGCGGATCGGGGAGTTTTTACGCCGCAAAACTTTGATGTTTAACGGCTACGGTGAGCAGGTTGCGAGCCTGTACAAGGGAATGGACCTGAAGAAATACTACTGATTCGGGCGAAACCACCATTCGACCGGGGCAATCGACGCGATCAAATTTTACTTCAGCCGTTTAACTTTACTTTAGTCATCTTCAATGATTTCCCGCTTGAAGCCCTTTGTTTTTCTTCTCTGCCTGATGCCCTTCGGGCAACTCGCATATAACGCCTACATTGGCGATCTCGGCGTCAACCCGATCGATTTCATAACGCGCTTCACGGGTTCGTGGACGTTGATTTTTTTAATTGGAACTCTGGCGGTGACACCGGCCCGGCGACTTACCGGCTGGAACGATCTGATCAAATTGCGCCGCATGCTCGGTCTCTTCGCGTTCGCCTACGCGTCCATGCACTTCGCGACTTATCTCGTGCTCGATCATTTTTTTGACTGGCAGGCGATCGGCAAAGACATCGTCAAGCGGCCCTATGTAACGGCGGGATTCACTGCATTCGTCATCATGGTTCCACTGGCGCTGACGTCTACGGCAGGCATGATCCGTAGGTTGGGCAAACGCTGGCAAAAACTACACCGTTTAATCTATGTCGCCGCTCTGGCCGGCGTAATTCACTTTTATTGGCTGGTGAAAGCTGACATTCGAAGGCCGGCGCAATACGGCTTCTTCTTGGCCGTTTTATTGTTCTACCGAATAGCCTTAAGCTGGCGATCGTCGATCTCGAAATCGACTGCCAAGCCCGTCGGACGCCCAACCCAAAAAATCGTACCAGGGAAATCCCTTCATCTCTTTTCTCCGCCACGCGCCGGGCAGGATGAGTGAGACGATTTTCGTTGCAAAGTGAGACTGGGCTGAAATAGGCGTGGTTCGAGAAGAACAGGCGTGAGCGTGCGCAAAAAATGCACCAAATCGCTGCTTTGCCGTGGGTTTTTGCCGCTCAGATATACCGCTAAAATTCCGATTGAAAGACACAATCCCGGTTTGCTCTTTGGAGTGCTCCATGAGACACCCCTTGAAAAATCCTTTTTCCGGTGCATCGTAGAGAAGATATGAATAGCGGGAAGGGAGCACGATCATGAACACTTGGGAAGCAATCTTCAGTCAAAGTCCGGTCAATCAGGGCTATTACAACGAGGCGGGCCTGCCACAAAACCATTGGGGCTGGCCGCGTGGCACATGGTTTCAATCTCGGCTGGACTTTATTCGGGATCAGGAACGCACCTCGAATTCCAAGCCGGAGAGCAAACCGTATATTCGTCGCCAACTGCGGTCGATGTAGTATTTCCCAAGTTTATTTCCCAGTAGACCGGCCAGCAATTAGGATCGCGCAGGAGCTCTGGCCTACGCGATGCTGCCGGCTAGCCGACACCGTTTTTCGCTTCCGTTGTCGTGAGCGCTAGCACCAGTGCCAGATGTTTATCTCCGAACAGGGGTGCGACCGTCGCGCTCTGTGCCACGCTGCATCACCAAAATACCCAGCGCCGTAATTTCTGCGGCAAACCGGCTGATGTATAAAACTCTGTCGCCGATCGGAGGCCAGCCTCTAATGCCTAAGATCCATTCAGCTCTGATCACCGTGACAGCCGCTCTCACTATCGCCGGCTGCGCAAACCTTAAAGCCGGACAAGAGCTTCAGGCCGGCCGCAATGCGCTCCAGACCGGACATCCGGAGATTGCCCTTGGTTATTTGGTTGACGCGGCGGCAACCGATCCAACCTACAGAATTCCCTTTCGCTTTCCGGAAGTAAAGTCGCGCGAGGTGATCATCGGTGCTTATCGTGAGAGCTTTCTCCAAGGCGTTGCGTGCTTCCGCGTATTTGCCGGTTTCGTAATAAGCGCGGCCGAGATAGGTCATCACGCTTTCCGATGCGCGAAGCCGAGCAGCAGCGCGGGCGCAAAGAAATCGTCGCCGGCTTGAAAGGTATCTATGACGACCTGGAGTTCATCGCCGCCGACAATGTGCATGGCATATTCTGGGATCCAGCGAGAAGCATCCGTTCCGCGATCGAAGCCGCATTGACTCCCGGCATCGACGACTCCGTCCTCGTCGCATCTGCAGAGCAAATTGGTCGCAAATTCGACGAGGAGATCGACAAAGCGCGGCGGGACGAGGGGCGCTTTCGCGCCGGTCGTGGCGATAGCAGCGGCGATTAGAGACTAAATGCGGGTCTGCGATGTATTTTAACCGTCAGGCGACTGTTAAAATGGCCATGTGAAGTTTGCTGAGTTTGCCTCGCTCTGCTACGAGCTGGAAAAAACACCGAGCCGCTTGGCGAAAATTGCGACTGCAGCCGAATATCTCCGCCGGTTGGAGCCCGATGAGATTCGTTCCGGCGTGGCCTTTCTATCGGGAAGGCCGTTTCCCCTTTCCGATCCGCGGACGCTCGATATCGGCGCCGGCGCATTTGGTCACGCCGCCCAAGCGCCCGAACTCGATCCCTCCGTCCTGCCGAGCCTTACGATAGGCGACGTTACCCGAAGTTTTGCCCAAATCGCCGAAGCGAGCGGCAAGGGGTCGCGTGAGCAGAAATATGCTCGTCTTCGCGAGCTCGTCGAAATGGCATCCCCCGCCGAGCGGCCGATCCTGTTTCGCCTTTTGCACAACGAGCTCCGGATCGGGCTTCACGACGGCCTGATCCAGGAAGCGATCGCGAAGGCTTCCGGAAGCGAACTGAAGCTGATCCGACGTGCCGCGTTGTTTCTTTCGGACCTCGCCGAGGTCGCAGCGATTGCACTGAACGAAGGCAAAGCAGGTCTCGAGCAAGTCGACATAAAACTCTTCGTTCCGCTGCTCCCGATGCTTTCCGAACTGACGCAGGACTTCGAAGAAATTTTCAAGGCACACAACGGACAAACCGCGCTCGAATACAAATACGACGGCGCGCGCGTGCAGATTCACAAGGATCACGAGCAGGTACGCATCTGGAGCAGGCGGCTGACCGAAGTCACGGCGAGTCTTCCGGAAATCGTCGAGGAGGCGCGGAAAGAAATAAACGGAGATTCATTCATTCTGGACGCCGAAGTCGTCGCGACCGGACCCGACGGCCGACCGTTTCCATTCCAGGACTTGATGCGCCGTTTCCGGCGCGTGCATGGCATTGAAAGCGCCGCGAGCGAGATTCCGTTATCGCTTTACCTTTTCGATTGTCTGTATCTCAACGGCCAGTCACTGATCGACGAACCGTATGCCATGCGCTGGCAAAAACTCGGCGAAATTTCCGCCGGGAAAAATTTGGCCTTCGGGCTCGTCACAAACCAGAAGGAATCCGCCGAAGCATTCCTGAACCGGTCCATCGCCGCCGGCCACGAGGGTCTCATGGCCAAGGCATTGAATAGTCCTTACATGCCCGGCAATCGCGGCAAGCTCTGGTTCAAAGTAAAACCGGCCGAGACGATCGACTGTGTCATTCTGGCCGCGGATCGGGGCTCCGGCCGGCGACACGGCTGGCTTTCCAACTACCACCTTGCCGTCGCCGACGATCACGGCGGCTACGCTCCGGTCGGAAAGACTTTCAAGGGTCTCACCGACAAACAATTCATTGAGATGACCGAGAGATTGCGGTCTTTGCAGGTCGAGGACGACGGCTATACGGTCAGCGTCCGGCTTAGCGTCATCGTCGAAGTAACGTACAACGAAATACAGCGGAGCCCGCAGTACAGCTCAGGCTTTGCGCTGCGCTTCGCGCGCATCACCCGAATTCGCGATGACAAAGGACCGACGCAGATCACCACGTTATCCGAACTTCACGCGCTCTATGAGCGGCAGTTTCGCACCAAGCATCGGCGCTCGGTTTGAATGCTGTTGCCGACGAATTTCGTGCTTCAAAAATTGTCCGTCATCACGGATAATATAGCTCTTTCGCACAATGATCCGACGGACTTTCAGCTTTGCTCGGCGCCGCTTGGCGAACACCGAGGAAAATTGGCTTACCCACACGGTGATTTTTGTCGGCCTGACTCTACTCGCTCGCCTTCCCTACCGGAGCCATCTTCTCTTCGACCATGACTCCGTGCAGTTCGCGTTGGGTATGAGCGAGTATGACGTCTATCTCCATCAGCCTCACCCGCCGGGCTATTTCTTGTACGTTTACACTGCAAAGCTGATTAATTTCTTTTTACATGACGCCAATGCCAGTCTTGTGGCAATGAGCGTGGTTGCGAGCGCGCTCGCCGTCGGCGTCATTTACAATCTTGGTAGCGCTCTATTCGATCGGCAAACCGGCTGGTGGGCAGCGCTCCTCGCTATGACTAGCCCGCTTTTCTGGTTTTTTGGCGAGGTTGCGCTCAGTTATTCAGTATCTGCTCTGTTTTCCAGTCTTGTCGCCCTCGGCGCATGGCGAGTTTTCAATCGTAACGAGCGTTGGGCTTATCCGCTGTCGGTTTTGCTCGCAGTCGCAGCTGGCTTTCGCCAGGATCTGGGGCTGTTCCTCGGACCGCTTTGGCTGCTCGCCCTGTCCCGGTGCAAACCGCGCGTGATGGTCTCTGGCGTAATCCTGGCCGCGATCACCATTGCGCTCTGGTTTGTTCCGATGCTGATCGCGACCGGCGGAGCTGCACGCTATTTTGCAGCCAATTCTGAGCTGTGGGAGTATAACAACGAGCCCATGACGATTTGGTATGCTCCGTTATCGAGCAGGATTGATACTCTCCTTACTCTGATCGGAGTATTGTCCTACGGCAGTGTGTTAGGAACAATTCTTTTGCTGTTTGCTGCATACTGCTTATTTCGATCTACCGGATGGCGAAACATCTCGCGCGATAAGCTTCTGTTTTTCTTCACCTGGCTAATCCCTCCGATGGCGTTTTTTATTGTTGTCTTCATCCCCCCCTACAAATACCCCTACGGTCTCGTGTTGTTACCAGCGTTTTGGGTCATGACTCCTGTGGCAGCCCGGCAGGTACTTTCGCAGATCAAGAGTCTTCCGCTCGCTGTAACAGCAAGCGTCCGGCAGGTGCATCTCTCAATTCTTTTATCGTTTATCATGGTTTCGAACGTTGTGGTTTTCTGTTTCAGCGAAGCGGGGTTTTCCGTAGCCGCGTTGCAGAAGCACGAGCAAATTTTGTCAGGAATCTTTACCGCGGTGAGACAAAACTTTCCCAGTGAGAGCACGCTTATTCTGGGCCGCCAACGCTCGACCTTCTCGGGATTCCGTCATGTGCAGTACTATCTTCCCGAATACCGGGTGTACCTGGTCGACCAGCAAGTCGATGTTCGCGGTAAAAAATGGTACGCCTTCGGCGCCTGGAAAAGCAAAACGCTTTTAAATAACGCTATCCGAATCCCGCCAAATGTGGATCGGATTGTCTACTTGGCCGATCCCTACTTTCCCGAATCCAATGAAGATTTGAAATCAATGAATTTGCGCGTCATTCCCGTCTACGAAAACTACGCGATTTATTTCCAACAGCTGCCCGCATCCAATCAGCAGAAATCTGATTCATTGCCCTGAATCAGCGCTTTCCCAACCACGCTTTCTGCGCCAGTATTGTGCGGTCCTAGCCAAACGACACCGTTGATCTCGGTTGACATTGCGACTCGTTAGCCGATACTTGCCCTATATGACGGCACAATTTTCTTCAGTGAAGCAAGCGTTCAATTTTCCCGTTGGAAGCGAGATTGTTTTGCGCGGATGGGTCCGTTCGCGCCGCGATTCCAAGGGCGTGACCTTCATCGAATTGAACGACGGATCGCGCTTCAAAAGCATGCAGCTGGTCGTGGAAGCGGGAGTTATTAGCGACGACACGCTGAGACAGGTGACCACCGGGAGCAGCATCGAGGCAATCGGCGTCTTGGTAGAGTCGCCCGCCAAAGGGCAGGCGGTCGAGCTTAAAGTTACCGCCATTCAGGTTTACGGTTCGGCCGATCCGGCGACCTATCCGTTGCAGAAAAAAGGCCACACGCTGGAGTTTCTTCGCGAGATTTCGCATCTGCGCGTGCGCAGCAACACTTTCGGAGCGGCGTTTCGAGTGCGCAACGCGCTGACCCACGCCATTCACTCGTTTTTCCAAGAGCGCGATTTTCTCTACGTACAAACGCCGATTATCACGACTTCGGATTGCGAAGGCGCCGGCCAGATGTTCAACGTGACCACGCTGAACATGCAGCAACCACCGCGGACCGCTGAGGGCAACCTCGATTGGCAGCAGGATTTCTTCGCCAAGCCCGCCTATCTCACGGTGAGCGGCCAGCTCGAGGGCGAGATCTTTGCGTCGGCATTTTCCAGAGTTTATACGTTCGGCCCGACTTTTCGCGCCGAGAACAGCAACACGCCGCGCCACCTGGCGGAGTTCTGGATGATCGAACCCGAGATGGCTTTTTACCAACTCGACGACAATATGCGGCTCGCCGAGGAGTTTCTGAAATATATTATTCGGTATGTCCTCGAGCACTGCCGCGAGGATCTGGAGTTTTTCAACCAGTTCATCGAAAAATCAGTGCTCGCCACCTTGGAGCACGTCGCCGAATCTGATTTCGGCCATATGACCTACAGCGATGCCGTCGTGGAGCTAACAAGATCCGCAAAAACCTGGGAATTTCCCGTGCAATGGGGCAACGATTTACAGACCGAGCACGAGCGCTACTTGTCAGAAGAGGTATTCAAGAAGCCGGTTATCGTGACCGATTATCCGAAAGACATCAAACCATTTTACATGCGGCTCAACGATGATGACAAAACCGTTCGCGCGATGGATGTCCTCGTGCCACGTGTCGGCGAAATTATCGGCGGCAGCCAGCGTGAAGAGCGCTACGAAGTCCTGTTGCGAAGGCTGCGTGAAACCGGCTTGGACGAAAAACCTTACTGGTGGTATCTCGATCTCCGTCGTTACGGCACGGTGCCCCATTCCGGGTTTGGGCTTGGATTGGAACGAATGATGATGTATCTCACCGGCCTTAAAAACATCCGCGACGTCATCCCCTTTCCGCGCACGCCGGGTAATGCCGAATTCTGATCCAGTCCGGCTGCTCAATAAATTTCTTCACATTGAAATCGAGCGCGAGGACCGCGCAAATTACCCAAAGAAAGGGTGATCGGCAGGGTATTGCCCATGACCCGGCTTGCTCGGAGCCAAAATGCATGGCAAGTAAGACGACGAGGCTTTTCCGCGCATCCGATTTGATCCTGTTTTGCATTCCTCAGCACGCGCCGGAAGAATCACGACGCGAAATTGCACTCGGCGCGGTCTCACGCAGCATCGGTAATCAACGACACAAAGACGCGAATTCGACTGGTTCCTTACCATGACCTCCGTGCTCAGTCTCAGTCCGACCGTGCGCGGCCTGACCACGCTTTACACTAGCGCGCTTCTTGCCGGAATGTGGTCGATGGTGGTGCCCGCCGTGCCCGTGATCGCACGCGCTTTCGACGTCAGCCCAGGCACCGCCGCGCAAGCGATCACGGCGCTGGCTCTCGGGCGCTTTGCCGGAATGCCGATCAGCGGCGCGGCGCTCGACCGCCTCGGCACGCGCGCTGCTTTGATCTCCGGCCCGGTGATCGCGTGTAGCGCCGCCACGCTGGCCGGCATGATCCCCTGGTTCGGCGCGATTTTGACGCTGCTGTTTTTGATCGGTGTTGGCGAAAGCATTTGGGTAATTGCGCGTGAAGTTGCCGGCATCGATCTCGCGCGCCAGGATCAGCGTGGCCGGGTATTGAGCGGATTTCACGGCATTAATAATCTCGGTCTCGCCCTCGGTCCGCTCTTCGGTGGCCTGCTTACGGAAGCTCTCGGGTTCCGCTCGGTTTTCTTCGGATATGCGGTCTGTGCGCTTGTGGCTGCCTGCCTCGGCACTTCCGTAAGCGCCTCGGGCGTGGCGCAGATCTCCAGCGCGCCGCTTAACTGGAGCTTGGCTGCTCTCGGTCAGCGCCTGCGCGGCCTGAAGGACTTGTTTCACCAGATCGAACCGGCTCTGCGCGCCACCTATGTCGTCTTGGTGTTTGCCACATTGACAAGCTTCATGCATCGAGTGACGACCCAAAGCATCTTGCCGCTGCTCGCTACTTCGAAGCTCGGTTTTTCGCCCAAAGAAGTCGGCTTGCTGTTTACGATCTCTGGTTTTTCCGTTTTCGCAATGATTCTCCCCGCGGGCTTTGTTATCGACAAAGTGGGCAGAAAATGGGCGACGGTTCCGAGCACGGGCATTCCGGCTTTGGCATTTTTACTGATTCCGTTCGCCGGCAGCTTTTTTCAACTTGCAGTGCTGATTTCGTTTCTTGGCATCGCCAATGGCCTTTCCCTCGGCTCGCTAGCGACATCGACGTATGACGTCGTGCCGGCTCACGCGCGTGGCCGACTGCAAGCCGCACGCCGCACAGTGGCCGAGATCGGCGGTGTCGCCGCGCCATTGTTTGGCGGCTATCTCGCCGATAGCTTCAATCCCGGTGTGCCTTTCTTAGTTTATGCGCCACTATTGATTTTGTCAGCGCTTTCGCTCGCACTGGTCGGACGTGAAACGTTGGTAAGATAAAAACAGCTCCTGTTCTCGTGAGTTGGCTCATCTTGAGTTGGGCTAATCGCCCGAGAGAGATTCTGCAGCTCAGAATGAGTCAGAACCGGACGGAAAGCACACCCAAATCACCGATTCCCCGAGTAGCGGCCGTCATCGGTCGCGTACCGAGGGGGCGAAAAACCGTGGACAAGAGCATCTCTCCCTCGATACGCGCTTCCCTCGTTATACGGCCTTCGGCCGTTACTCGGGATTGCCGGGTTCCTGAGTATCCGTCGAAGCCGGAGTAGCGAAGGATTCGGAAAATCGGATTAAATCTACAAATCTCAGTAGGCAGCAACCGGGGCTGCTGTATCGAACGATACGCGCCTAGTGTTAGCTCGAGCAGTAGTGTGGTGTCGAAAAAAGGAAAGGTTTATCTCAGCTGTCGAAGAAGGAACGCTAAGTCTTCACACAATGGCAAACGAGAGATCTACCGAGAACATTACTGCTCCCCCGCTTAGCTGCGTTAGATTTCCGTAAACTTTTGTCTATAATGGCCGGATTACGCGATTGTACGGCTCATGAAGTACCGCACTGACGATCTCCGCATTAGACAGATCAAGGAATTGCTCCCTCCAGCCAAGCTGCTGGGCGATTTTCCAATCACGGAAGGAGCGGCACGAATCGTTTATGAAACTCGTCAGGAAATTCACCGGATTCTCCACGGCGCCGACGATCGGATGGTGCTGATCGCCGGTCCGTGTTCGATTCACGACACCAACGCGGCCAAAGAATACGCGACGCTTCTGAAAGAGACCAAAGACCGTTCCGCTGCAGATTTATTGATTCTCATGCGCGTTTATTTTGAGAAACCGCGCACGACCGTGGGCTGGAAAGGCTTGATCAATGATCCCAACCTGGACGGCAGTTTTCAGATCAACGATGGGCTGCGTTTGGCGCGCCGTTTGTTGCTGGAATTGAATGAAGCCGGCATTCCTGCGGGGTGTGAATTTCTCGACATGATCACGCCGCAATACTTCGCGGATCTGGTTTCGTGGGGCGCCATCGGCGCGCGCACGACGGAGAGCCAAGTCCATCGCGAGCTTGCGTCCGGTCTCTCCTGTCCTGTTGGTTTTAAAAACGGCACCGACGGCAACGTGCGGATCGCCATGGATGCCATTCGCGCCGCTCAGGCGCCGCATCATTTCCTGTCGGTCACGAAAGCCGGCCATTCGGCGATCGTTTCGACTTCCGGCAATGAGGATTGCCATATCATTTTACGCGGCGGCAAACAGCCGAATTACGATACGGCGAACGTCGATACCGCCGCCAAAAATCTTGCACAAGCCGGCATTCCGGCGCGCATCATGATTGATTGCAGTCACGGCAATAGCGGCAAAGATCCCGCCGCCCAAGTGAAGGTTGGAAACGATGTGGCGGGGCAGATCGCCGCCGGTGATGAACGCATATTCGGCATTATGATCGAGAGTCACTTGAAAGCAGGCCGGCAAGATCTGCTTCCCGGAAAACCGCTCGTTTATGGCCAGAGCATCACCGATGCTTGCGTGGGCTGGGAAGAGACGCGGGGCTTGATCGATGCATTGGCGAGCGCCGTGCGTCAACGGCGCTTGAGGGCAGCAGCAAACGGCGACTCCGACTGACAGCCTTTTTCGCAGTTGAAATCCCGCAATTCAGACTCTCGATTGTCTGTGGCGCGCTGAGCGCCCCGCGGAAATGGCTCCGCCTGTTCCCAAAGCAGCCGCCAAGGTCTTCAAGCAGTTTACCGGCCTGTTCTATGGGTGGCGCATGGTGGCCGCCGCTTCGGCCGTGCGTGTCTTGGGAGCTGGTTTACACAGTTACGGTTTTACGGTCTTCTTCTTGCCGCTGAGCCAGGAATTGAATCTCAGCCGCACCGCGACTTCCTTCGCATTCTCTCTCTCGCGCGCGGAGGGCGCTATCGAAGGACCGATTGTCGGTCACTTGCTCGACCGTTACGGTCCGCGGCCGATAATGTTGGCGGCGGTTCTATTGATGGGCGCCGGCTATCTGTTGCTTTCCCAAGTCAACAGTTACATCGCCTTTTTAGTCGTCTACACAGGACTGATTTCGCTCACGCACTCAGGCGGCTTCATGCACGCGCCGATGGTCCTGACCAACACATGGTTCATTCGCCTGCGCGCTCGCGCGATGACCATCAACAGCGGCGTACGGGCTTGGCGGGGTTTTACTTGCGCCAATCCTCAGCATGATCGTGCACAACTGGGGCTGGCGCGCAGGTGCGGTCGTTGCCGGGGTAACGTTTCTGCTGATTGGAATTCCTCTCTGCCTGACGATTCGCCCGTCGCCCGAAAGCATGGGACTGACACCCGATGGCGAGCGAGAGGCGACTGGAGGGAATCCGGGCAAGCCGTTTTCATCATCCAGCACCATCGAAGTGAGTATCACGACGACTCAAGCAATCCGCTCGTTCGCGTTTTGGGCGCTCGTATTCGGCGCCGGAGTCAGAAATGCGTCCTACCACGCGATCTCGACCCACTTTATTCCGATGATGGTGTGGAAAGGCATGAGCCATCAACAAGCGACTTTTCTGCTGAGTTCCTTTGCGTTGCTTGGCTTTATCTCCACTCTGGTGTTCGGCTGGCTCGCCGATAACGTCAACAAACCGCGCCTCGTCTCATCGATTCTTTTCACCGCCGGCATTTCCATATTGGTGCTTATTTTCGGCGGCTCCATCGGCATGCTCTGGATTTTTATTCTGCTGTTCACCACAGTGGAGGCGACTTATCCCATCGCTTGGGCACTGGTCGGAGATCTCTTTGGCCGCAAGCATTTCGCCAAAATCCGCGGCTACATGAGCGTGTTTTATGTTTGGGGCAGCGTGCTCGGTCCGGTCATTGCCGGCGCGATCTGGGATCGCTGGCAAACCTATGAGCCGATGTTGTGGAATCTGGTCGCGATGTTTTTTATTTCGGCAATCTTTTATAGCCTGGTTGGCAGACCGTGGGCGCAGCCGAAAACTTCTTAGATCAAGTTCAAAGTTCCAAGTTCAATGTGTGCGAAGCGCATCCTGAGCTTCGAAGGATCTGTCGCAAACTAAAAGATCCTTCGCTTCGTTCAGGACCGGCTCTACTTGCAATGCACCGCGAGCCAAATGGTTTCCTCGCTCGTGCGCGCAACCCGGTGCCGCACATGACGTGGGATTGTAAGATAATCCCCGGCTTTCAGTTCCACGGATTCACCCGCCTCGAAATCCAAAGTGGCATGACCGCGAAGCACAATCACCCACTCGTCCTCGGCCTGATCGTACCAGAAATCTGGCGGGCTACGGTGCGAATGCGACACGATGCGCTCGATCGTGGTGGAACCGCTATGAAATAGCCTAAGAAAATCTTCCGCACGAATCTCCTGAGGCAAACCGGCAAAAATATTTTTCACTTCGATAGGCACAATCAGACTTTTACCAGCCGAGCGCGCTTGATCGCCGGGACGTCGATGATTCGCCGTTGGCCCCGTATCGGCGGATTTTCTGCGGCGGAAATCAGCGCGGTGATGAATTGTTCGATCGTCACGAGACCTAATCGTTCGGCGGTCGCCTGCGTCCCGGGAAACCACTCGGCAAGTTTGTAGAGCGGCAAGATCAGTTTCGGCCACTGCCGGCCCGGGCCGAGCACATACCAGGGTCGCAGAATGGTCGCCGTAATTTCGGCCTCGCGAATCATCGTTTCGCCGAGCGTACGCACCCAGAGATAGGCTTGCATGATCGGCGCCGGATGAGCGACACTCACATAAACGAGATGATCGATTCCCACCTGGCGCGCCGCGTTGACGCTCGCGCGGATGGAAACCAGATCGACTTTTTCGAACTGATCGGCTTTGCTGGGCGTTGGATGCGGCGTTCCGACCAAGTGAATCAGCGTATCGCCCGTCCGAAGCGCGCTTGCGACCGATTGATCGTCGAGCGCGTCACCGATCACCGTCGTGGCTCCCGCGGGGACACGCGCAACGGATTCCTGGCGCGCGAGCACGCGCACACGATGATTGCGCGCGATCAACGGCGGAATGAGATTGCGGCCGATGTATCCGGTGCCGCCTGTGATGAGTATATCGAGCGGAGTTGCCATGGAGACAAACCAAGCTGACCGTTTCGTTCAGGTCAATTGCGGCAGACCGGAATTCTGCGGCTTATAGCTTGGATCGTCTTTGCGCCGCCGCTGTACCGATTCATCGACGATCTCATTGCCAAAACGGGTCGTGCCGATGGCGCGGTAAAAGCGCGGCTTTTCTTGCGCATAGATCCCGTTGAGGAATTGCGCATATGAGTCGGTAAGCCCGCCGAGGTAATTCTGCGCTCTGAGCGCTATGGGGTTAAGGGCCAACCCGATGCTTTCGGCCTTTTCTTGCATCCAACGCAGCGTCATGTCCGACAACCGCCGGTCGGGATAGCCGCCGCCCACATCGCAGTGCGCGCCGACGAACCAACGCTGTTCTAACTTTTGTGGCGCGGGCGCATCGGGATTCCACAAACAAACCTGATAGTCGATTCGATGTTCGTCAACTGCAATGGCATGAAACGCGTTCTCGACGATACTGCTCAGATTGGTATCGTGAAATTCGTAGAATTTCATGTTGACATCTTGCAGCAAGTGCAACGGAATGCCGAGAGCGCCAACGGTATCCCACACACCGACGAATTTGATTTTGATCTCGCGCGAAAAGGCGGCACGGAATGCTTTCGCCGTGAATGAATCGACGCTATCGCCGCGCGTGCGGTAAATACCGTACGCCATCGGTACTCGTAGCGGGAGATGCTTCGGCAGAATCAAGCCGCAATTGCGAATCATCCCGACCAGACTTCGCGCCGTATACGCGCCGCGACTGAACCCGAGGACGTAAACCTCGTCGCCGTTTTCGTACTCTTTGGCCAGGAACTCATAACCTTGCACGATGTTCAATTCGAGACCGGCGCCGACGCTGCCGCCGATGAAGCGGTCGTACCATTTCGTACCCACTCCTTCGTCGTACCATTTCAGTTGCTTTATGCCGTCCACGCCGGTTTCTTTCACCGCCGTATAGAAACGGCAGACGTTGGTTTCCACCTGTCGATCCGGCGGCAATTTTTCGTCCGCCGGCCTGTTCCAGGTTCCATCGAAACAGATCACAATTCGTTTCATGCATTCTCCCTTATAATAAGTGGCATCTGCAGGACCCGTATTGTAACCGATTTCCGTTGCGAAGAAGAGTTTCGTTTCACTGCAAGTCCCACGCGAATGCCGGTAATGAGTGGTTTTCGTTATGCGGGTGAAAACCGGCATCCAGATTTAAAATCGGTCGAAAACCCGCCTGGATTCCGGCGTACGCCGGAATGACAACGCAAGCGTTGTCGATTGGTTCGCGTAGGGCACACACGCTTCAACAATTCAGTCGAACCAATGCTTTTGGGCGAGAATATATTCCGCCGTTCGATAGGTGAGCGCCGCAACCGTCGCGGTCGGCGGATACCCGGCCATCGTGGGAAAAACCGAGGATCCGACGATGAAGAGATTGGGCACATCATGGCTCTGGCAAAATTC
>Ga0075424_100001093_pt1 | contig 23111 bp, 18 predicted proteins | sample SoiMethybrSBSTD3_FD_75301 | JGI IMG/M metagenome (GOLD analysis project Ga0075424, IMG submission 75301) | Bulk soil microbial communities from a Populus tree surrounding site in Tennessee, USA - Soil MetaG P. TD hybrid SBSTD3 | ecosystem: Environmental > Terrestrial > Soil > Tree plantation... | reverse complement strand
CTTGTACCCGCGACGGGCTTTGAGACGGTAGAACTTGTCTCGGAGATAAGTGCCTTTGGCCCGGGCGGCGGCACTAGCGGCCTCGACCAGTGCTGTCTTCAGATACACGTTGCCTTTCGGGATGCGGCTGCTTTTGCGCTTGCCGGGCCGGGATGCCTTCCGCTGCCCGGCTCAACAGACGCTCACGCGCAGACAGCTCTCGCCCAAGGATCGCTGTGTGATGTATGCAGCGGAACCAGTGGGTTTGTGGGAGATGCCCGCTCAAGTCGTTGCACCACCGCTGGATCACGCGGCATCTGCACGACGAAGCTCTGCAGCGCATGCAGCCAACGCACCACCCCAGACGCCATGCGGCGACGACGTTCCATCGTCGAACACCCGTTTGCCACGCTGAAGTACCGCATCTTCGGACATCCGCGATTCCGATTGCGTGGAGTGGGTGGAGCGCAGACTGAGATCAGCCTGGCAACGATCGCCTACAACCTGAAACCCAGGATCAACGTCCTCGAGGTGCAAGCCTGAGTCAAACACTCGCGACAGTCTCATAGTTAGGCCTCACCACACTCAGTAAGCCATGGCTAAAACTTGCCCTTCAAACAAAAAGCGATGCTCCAAATCGTGGAACATCGCTTTCTGCGAATCATCCAGACTAGTTTTGTAACGGCCTCTCTCGACGGGGCTTTTGTCTTAGATTTCTTACGAGCCCACTCCCGCCGCCCAGTGTTCCTGTGCGCCGAGGCCGACTTCGACTAACTGTCCGTGCTCTAAAACCAGAATCAGGTCGCAGCTTTTCAGGGTGTTCAATCGGTGTGCAATCATGAAGGTAGTGCGGCCAGCAACCAATTTCTCGGTGGCCTCCATGATCGCAGCTTCTGTGTTCACGTCCACCGAACTAGTTGGCTCATCGAGAATCAAAATGGGACTATCCCGCAAAAATGCGCGTGCCAATGAAATCCGCTGACGCTCGCCTCCCGAAAGCCGTATTCCGCGTTCCCCAGCGCGGGTCTCATATTGTTCGGGCAAGCGGTTAATGAATTCATGCGAACTGGCGGCCTTGGCAGCTGCCACGATCTCCTCATCCGAAGCGTCACGTTTTCCGTACGCGATGTTCTCCGCCATGCTGGCCGCGAACAGAACCGGCTCCTGCAGCACCACTGCGAACTGGCGCCGCAGGTCGGCAATCCGATAGTCGCGAATGTCGACTCCATCCAGCAGCACGTGGCCTTCGGTGGGATCATAGAAGCGCATCAGCAGGTTCAGCAGGGTTGTTTTCCCCGCACCGGTTGATCCGACAATTCCTACTCGCGAGCCCGCTGGAATTTGAAAAGACAGGTTCTCCAAGCCCTGCGTGGTCCCTTCGTAGTGGAACGAAACGTTCCGGAATTCGAACTCGCCCCGTGCGCGGGTAAGCCCAAGTGCGTGTTGGCTTTCTTCGATTTCAGGAGCCTGATCGAGGATCATAAAAGCTCGTTCCAGACTGGCCAGCCAGGCCTGCAGATCGGTGGTCTTTGTGCTCAAAAGCTGTAGTGGCTGGTACATCTGAGCGATATAAGCCATCACTACCAGCAGCGATCCCACGCTCAAAAGTCCCGCATGCACGTGATGAACACCGATATAGAGTGCCGCCGCCGTGCCCCCGGCGATGGTCAAACCGATCAGCACGTTGAACAACGCCTGCCACATCGCAAGCTTTACCTGCTCTGTCATGCGTAGGCTGGAATGCCGCACAAACCGTTCGTGCTCGCGACTCTCCTGTCCAAATGCCTTGATCAGACGAATGGAACCGAGCACTTCCTGGATCACGGACATCGCCGAACTGTCGAGGACTTTGATTTCGTGCGACCGCCGGCGCACCACCCGGCTGCACCCCGCGGAAAGAAGGAAGAGGATTGGTGTGATCGCCAAGGCCACCAGCGCCAGGGAGCGATCGATCTGCGCTGTCACGTAGAGCATGCCGCCAACCGTGGCGAACGCAGTCAAGAGCGGAATGATCCCCTGAATGGCAACATACTGAATTGCCGGAGCATCGTGCTGTATGCGATATACGGAATCATTGGCGCCGTACCGGTCATGAAAGGCCAGCGGCAGCCGCTGCACGTGGTCCAACAGCTCAGCCCGAAAATCCCATACCAGCCTTTCTCCCGTGTAGGTTTGCAGCCACCAGCTCGCCAGAGCCTGCAGATTAACCAGCACTGCGATGGCCAAGAGCATCAAAATCGCCAGGCTCAGGGCCCAGGCGGCAGATCCGGGATGAGGCGAAAGCCAGCTTAGGAACTCTGGAAGCGGCTGTTGCCCCAGCACACGATCCACCGCAATCTTCAACGGCAGGGGATACAGCAGAGTAAGAGGGAGGGATAGCAGGCTCAGGGCAGTGATGCCCAGCAAATGCGGCCAGCACCGTCTCGACTGCTTCAACACCCGCAACGTAGGAGAACCGACAGCAGAACGCAGCACTTCTGAAACCGGGATCCGGCCCCCGCACCTTTCGCTCACAATACGGCGGGTACTTAGCTGCAGCAACGGAAATCTGAACAAGCGTGAGCGGCTGGACGCTACAGGTTGCACAAAGCTCAGGACCCCGATCCCGATGCAGCTCCCAAGGCTTGCTCCTCAACCAGACAACCCGCAGCGGGAGAGCTTAGAAATTTCTGCAAGTCCAACTCGAGTTTGCAGCGCTCCTCTTCACTCAAATCCGTGAATTCGAACGGTTGCATGCAGCCCTGGGTGGCCCACATGGGAAACAGGGCGATCGCTTTGCTGCGCACCGTGCAGGTGCCTACGTGAAACATCACCTCAACCTTGATGCCCTCATCCAGTGGTTTCTCCAGGTGAAGAAGTCCCCCGGTGGCCGAGAGTTGGTGCAGGCGCGCGCGGACCTGGCGGCCGCTCTCAAGCCGTAGAAGCGCCAAGACGGTTCCCGCAAGTTTCACCCGGGGGGCGCGGCGATTATCTACTTTCTCTTCCGGAGACATAGAGCGGCCCTAAATATGACACGCGAGTTATCAGGGCGGCAGATTACTAAAGGCATGGCTAATGCCTGCTGCGTGCCTCTACTCTCAGCGGTTCAAAATGGACTTCGACCAAAAGGCAGTTTCGGGCTGGCACTCAGCTTTGTTAGTAAGCGTTAAGGATTACTGCAGTTACTTTACGACCTTGGCGCCCCGTCTTAAGCTGCGTGCGTATGCCATTCAGTGCTCTGCTGATGTGCCGGGATTCACAAACGCTCAAGATCCTGAGGAACGCTCTGGACCAACTCGGCATTGAGCAGGAAATCTCAACCTCCGAATCCGAAACGCTGCAACGCCTGATGCATGGCCAGTATTCCGCGGTTGTGCTGGACTTCGATTTGCCGGGCGCCGCCATGGTGGGCCGGGTTGCGCGGCTTTCTGACCCACATCGCCGCCCAGTTGTTTTTGCCATGATTGACGGCCTCACGGAGATTGCCGGAACCTTCCGCGCTGGAGCCAATTTTGTTCTCTACAAGCCGCTCCTGTTCGATCAGGTCGTGCGCTCAGTACGTGCCAGCCGCGGTTTCATGCGCGCAGACCGCAGGCGCGCAGCGCGTCAAAAACTCGAAACGCTGGTCTACCTTCAGTTTGGGGTTGCCGCTTTGCCAGCCATTGTGCTCGATATAAACGAGCAGGGATTGTCGTTGCAGGCACCGGAGCCGCTTCCGCCGGTTCAGCAGGTCCTATTCCGCTTCGTTTTGCCCGCCACAACCCAAATCGTCGAAGGTACGGGCGAGATGATCTGGGCCGATGATAACGGCCGCGCAGGCATGTTCTTTTCGAAGCTGGCTTCTGTGTCGCGCAAGTATCTGAAGCAATGGCTGACGAAACGGAACACCAGGAGGCGCGTGCCGCTCGCAGCACGTTCGCAGAAAGCACGCCGCACCGTGGCCGCCGTTCACTAGTCCGGCAGTCTCCACACCCCACACTCTGGCCTCCTCAAGTAATCCACGTCACTGCTAGTCTTGTCATCCTGAAGCCGACCATAACGAGGGCTGAAGGATCCATGTATTCTGTCTTTCGGTGGTCGACAGGACACTGTAGCCGGGATCGGAAGCGTTCTGGCGGACAGCTGGCTAGAGCCCATTCCTTCGCGAGTCTAGACATGTCTGAACTTACCTTCCTTCCGGCGACCGAGATGGCCGGTTTGATCCGCCGAAAAAAGATCTCTCCCCTTGAATTGCTCAAAGCGCACCTCGAACGAATTGAAAAGCTCAATCCCAAACTAAATGCGTTTGTTCATTGGGGTTCAGAAAAAGCCTGGCAGCAGGCCCGCGCAGCAGAGGCGGCCGTTACCAACAGAGACGCCTTGGGCCCACTGCATGGTGTCCCGGTCAGCATCAAAAGTTCGATTGCCGTGGCTGGCGTGCGTTATGAGGCTGGGACTCGCCTGCGCGCTGGATATGTCGCGTCGCAGGATGCGGTGCTCGTTTGCCGGCTGAAAGCGGCCGGAGCCATTGTGCTGGGTACTACCAACACTCCGGAACTACTCATGGCCTGGGAAACCGACAATCTTCTGTATGGCCGTACAAACAATCCCTGGGACCTCTCCCGCACGGCTGGCGGTTCTAGCGGCGGAGAGTCCGCGGCCATCGCCTCCGGATGTTCCGCGGGCGGCGTAGGAAGTGACGGCGGCGGTTCGATTCGCGTGCCTGCTCACTTTACCGGAATCTGCGGCCTGAAGCCAACCCCGGGTCGCATCCCGGCCACCGGACACTTTCCCGAGTCCGTCGGACCATTTGCACTGCTGGGAGTGGTCGGCCCAATGGCACGCACTGTCGCGGACTTAAAAACGCTGTTTGAAGTGATGAACGGTCCAGACGACGGTGACACGTCAGCCGCACCAGTACCGCTCAACTGGCCAAAGCCGGAGGACCTGAAAAATGTTCGTATCGGCTACTTCGAAGATGATGGCCGCACTCCAGTTACTCCGGAAACCCGCGTTGCCATTCAGACTGCGGCGAAGGCCCTGCGGGAAGCTGGTTTTCACGTCGAACTTTTTCGTCCTGAAGGACTGGAAGAGGCGCGCCGACTGTGGTGGAAGGTCTTCGGCATCGTCGGTGGAATGCTCCTCCGGCCGCTCACAAAAGGCCACGAGAGCGAACTCAGCCCCATACTGAAGGAATTTTTAAGCTGGGCAGCGGCAGAACCTGCTCACACGGGAGACTCGCTACTCGAAACCTGGATTCAACGCGACATCCTCCGCTCCAAGATCTTCCACCAAATGCGCGACTACCAGATCCTGCTGTGCCCGGTTGCTTCGATTCCTGCGTTCCGTCATGGTGAGCGCAAATGGCAGGTCGATGGCAAGACCGTGCAGTATCTCGATGCCTGGAGCTACACAGAGTGGTTCAACCTGCTGGGAATGCCTGCTGTGGCGGTGCCGATAGATAAATCACGTGATGGCTTGCCGATCGGCGTGCAGATTGCAGCGCGACCATGGCAGGAGGAACTAGTGTTAAGCATCGCGGAAATCTTGGATAAGGAGTGGGGCGGCTGGCAGGTTCCGCCAATCGCTGATTAGCGAAAAAAGGAGGTTACTTCATCACTCCCCGCTGGGCGATCCCAATATTATCGCGGCTGCTATTCTTTACCAGATACATCATTTCATCCGCCTGACGAATGATGTCTTTCGGAGTTTTGGCATCGTGCGGGTACGTCGCCACGCCGATCGATGCACGCACATTCAGATTCAATTCTTCTTCCTTGCAAAACAAGCTGGTACGCAGATTGTCCCGCAGTCGTCGCGCTACCACCAATGCGGCGTCTTTCCCTGTCTGCGGCAACAGAATTACAAACTCGTCGCCGCCGTAACGAAAAGCGTAGTCAATCAAGCGAAGCTGAGCTTTGATGAGATATCCGATTTCCGCTAGCAGCTTGCTCCCGACCAGGTGGCCATGCGTATCGTTGACCTGCTTGAAGTGATCAAGATCGATGAATAACACCGTGAACTCGTAGCCAAAGCGCGACGAGCGGTAAACCTCAGTCTCCAGCACTTTGTACAAGTGGCGGGCGTTGTACAAACCGGTGCAATCATCGGTGATCGTGAGTTCCTGAATCTTCTCTACTGAACGGGCATTTTCGATCGCGATGGCCGCGTAGTCACACAGAGCCTGGAGAAAGAATGCCTCCTGATCGGTGAAGTGTTCCATGTGCACATTCACCAACTGGATCACGCCCAACACCCTCAGCTTGGAGCGCAACGGAACGCAAATGATCGACCGCGTCTCCCACTTCGTCATCTCATCGATGCGCTTGGCGAACCGTGGGTCCGTATAAACATCCGGCACGATCAACCGCTCCCCATGTTTGGCCACCCATCCAGCGATCCCTTCGCCTACTTTCAAACGCACATTCTTGAGCGTTTCGGCGGCCGTGCCCACAGCAATCGCGAAGTAGAGCTCGTCCTTCTCCTCATCCACCATCAAAAGCGACCAGTTTTCCGGCCGGAAGTACTCGGCCATCTTGTCCATGATGGTTTGCAGGATGGAATCCAGATCGAGTGAAGAGGTCAGGGCTTTGGCAACGTCATGGAAGATACTAACTTCCTGAACTTTGCGCTCCGTGCCCGTGGCCTTGGTCATGAACAGCAGTCCTCATCAGGGAAGGGAATTAAAGGATTATAGGCAGTGCCGCAAAAACAGGGCAATGAACGATGGTAATAGGAACCCCTGGAATTACGGGCTTCTGAGCCCCTGGCGTCTTAGAGAAGTTTCTCCGTGTACCTCTGTGTGCCCTCTGAAGTTACTTACTGAGGCCCTTGTGAGGGTATTAACACTCCGGTTCCTCTGCCAGGGTAATTTCGTAGTTCCGGCGCCGTTGGCACGATTAACATAGAAAGCTAGCTGGGACAGCATTGTGGAATCCTTCGGCGCGAAGCTTCGACGCGAACGAGAGCAGCGCAAGATGACGCTGGAGGATGTTTCTCTCTCTACCAAAATCGCCTCCCGCCATCTGCAGGCCTTGGAAGCGGACAAATTCGAGCAGCTTCCTGGCGGTATTTTTAATAAAGGTTTCGTACGTGCGTATGCCCATCACCTCGGAATTGACGAGCAGCAGGCTGTCGCCGATTACTTGGAGGCCAGCGGGGCAAACCAACCGCCGATCCAACCACAACCACCGCCAATCCTGATCCCACCGAAGGACGACAAGAGAGATGCCGGGGTTCGCATTCCATGGGGGACTCTGACTCTTGGCCTGTTGATTGTTGCCGTCGCATTTGCCACTTGGGGGTTCTACACTCGGGAATCGCCGTCGCTTTCAATGATTGGGCATAGGGGCGTTAAGCCTATTGCCTCAGCAGGAGAATCGGCAGTTCAAATTCCCAAGCAAGACACAAAGGACCGCAAGCCAGAAACTCCCGCATCGAACGCTCACCCTGAGCCGACAACTTCCAGCAGCAGTGAGCCTGCCCCCGTGCAACAAGCTCCCGCGGCAACTGCGAACGTTCCGGCGCAGACCTCGTCTGCCGCTTCGGGAGTATTCTCAGTCGCGATCAAGGCTCATGAAGATTCGTGGGTCACGATAACCGCCGATGGCAGACAAATCATGCAGGACAAGCTGCCCGCCTCGACGGAAAAATCCGTGGACGCGCATAGTCAAATCGTACTCACCGCGGGAAACATCGGCGCGCTCGATTTGTTTTTCAATGGAAAGAAGCTGCCCCCGCAGGGTGAGCACGCCCAGGTAAAAACTTTGACGTTTAACCCTGACGGACTTCAGTCAGCGTCGAGTTCGGGATCACAGTCTGCGCCGGTGCATTATTAGTGTCGCGCTGTTGAAGCCGCGACTCAGCTGTCTCATCAAGCAAATAGAAATTCTTTGGTCCGCAGTTCTTTGATTGCATCCCTGAGTTTGGCCGCCTTCTCAAATTCGAATCGTTTCGCGGCCTCTCGCATGTCGGTTTCTAACTTCGCGATGTATGCATCCAGCACCTCCTGCGATTTGAATTCCGGGATGCCGTCCACTTCCGTGCTGGCCAGGTCGCCATAGTCGGCCTCGATAATGCCGGCCAATGACATCTCCAGCGGGCGCACGATGGACTCTGGCGTAATGCCATTCTCCCGGTTGTAGGCTTCCTGGATCGCCCGGCGCCGGCTAGTCTCATCTATCGCCTTCTTCATCGAGTCCGTGAATACGTCCGCATAAAGCAGGGCGCGACCGTTTAGATTACGCGCGCAACGGCCAATCGTCTGGATCAGAGATCCGCTGGAGCGTAGGAATCCCTCTTTGTCCGCGTCAAGAATCGCGACTAGAGAAACTTCGGGCAGGTCCAGCCCCTCGCGCAGCAGATTGATGCCTATGAGCACATCGAATTCTCCCCGCCGCAGATCCCGTAAAATCTTCACCCTCTCCAGGGTTTCGATCTCAGAGTGCATGTAGCGGCACTTGACTCCCACTTCGCTGTAGTACTCCGCTAAGTCTTCGGCCATACGCTTGGTAAGAGTGGTTACCAGCACTCGTTCTCCGCGTCCAACCCGTTCGCGAATTTCATGCAGCAAGTCATCGATTTGGCCTTTAACCGGCCTTACCTCGACCGGAGGATCGACTAGCCCTGTCGGCCGAATGATCTGTTCGACGACGACCCCTGAGGACTTTGTGAGTTCATACGGTCCTGGCGTCGCCGAGACATACAGCATCTGGTTCATGCGATGCTCGAATTCCTCAAACGTGAGCGGCCGATTGTCGAGTGCTGAAGGTAAACGAAAGCCGTACTCGACTAACGTCTCCTTGCGCGACCGGTCGCCGTGATACATGCCGTGCAGTTGCGGCACAGTCTGGTGCGACTCGTCGATGAACATCAGGTAATCCCGGGGAAAATAATCCAGCAGCGTGGGCGGCGGTTCCCCGGGCAAGCGGCCGGTGAAGTGTCGCGAATAGTTCTCGATGCCATGGCAGTAGCCGACTGATTTGATCATCTCCAAGTCATACATAGTCCGCTGGTGTACGCGCTGCGCTTCGACCAGCCGCCCTTGCTTCTCCAATTCCACTTCCCACCAGGCCAGCTCTTGCCTGATCGACTGCACCGCGTTGTTCCTGGTCTCCTCTTTCATCACGTAGTGGGTCTTTGGGTAGATCGGCAGGCGCATGTACTTCTGCTTCACCGTGCCAAACAGGGGATCGATCTGCGATAAAGACTCGACCTCATCCCCGAAGAGCTCGATGCGATACGCCATGTCATCGTAAGTGGGAAAAACCTCGATGACGTCGCCACGCACGCGGAATGTACCGCGGCGGAATTCGCCATCCCTACGCTCATACAGAATCTCGACCAGCTTACGGGTAATGTCTTCGCGCTTGACGCGCTGGCCTTTTTCCAGAAACAGCAGCATTCCGTAATACGCTTCGGGTGAGCCGAGGCCATAGATACAGCTCACCGAAGCCACAATCAGGCAGTCTCGCCGCTCGAAAAGGGACCGCGTTGCCGAAAGCCGCAGCTTGTCGAGTTCGTCATTGATGGTGGCTTCCTTCTCGATATAGAGGTCAGCGGCGGGCACGTATGCTTCCGGCTGATAGTAGTCGTAATAAGAAACGAAGTACTCGACCGCGTTATGGGGAAAGAAACTCTTGAACTCGTGGTAGAGCTGCGCCGCCAGGGTTTTGTTATGCGCCATCACGAGCGAAGGCCGGTTCACTTGCTCAATGACCTTCGCCATCGTGTAGGTCTTACCCGACCCGGTGACGCCAAGCAGCACTTGGTGCTGCTCGCGATCGCGCACCCCTCGAAGCAGAGACTCGATGGCTTTGCCTTGGTCACCGCGAGGTTGGTAGTCGCTGACTAGCTTGAAATCCATACCGGAGCGAACCTTGGGTTGTTGGGAAGACGGAACAGCAAACTCGTACTCAGAACGAAGTCATACGCACTGAGCATCTCTCGATTATAACGTGCAGAAATTTGAGGGCAGCGACGAGCCGGCAAACAGAGACCAGCAGCTTTGAAAGGTCACGGCAGTTTGAAATTGACTGTGATCTGCGTCTGGATTTCCGTAGGCTCGCCGTTCAAATAATAAGGTTTGTACTTCCATTGGCGGACGGCATCTACCGCCGCATGCCCGAGGACTGCGTCTCCGCTCAGTTGCTTCACGTTGCCCACGTTCCCATCTTTCAGAATCGTGGCTTGCAGCACTACTGGTCCTTCCAGACGCAACTGCTTGGCTTGAGCGGGATAGTTGGGTGCTACCTTCTTGATGAGCAACCCTTGGAACACGCCTTGGGAGACCTTCAGCGCTGGAGCGGCTTGCGTTGGAACTTGCACCTGAGTGCTGGTGATTCCGGAAAGAGCGTCCTTATCGGAATTCGATGGTGCGCCGATTACTTCCGGAGCCTCCGCCACCTCCGCCGTAGCCGGCGTTGATTTCGGTTGCGAGGTATTGCTGTGGACGACCAGAGGTTCCGGTTTTGCTGCAGCTGGTATGTTAGCTGCCGCCGACGCAGACATTGGGACAGCAGCCGACGGCTTGGCAGGGGGAGCCTGTGCCTCCGGAACAGTAGAAAACGATGTGGTAGTGTCTGGGGCGACTATATTCTCGTCCGCTTGCTTTGCTGAATTGTCATTTGTCGGCAGCTGAGATTCGCCATTTCCGCCTGGCAGAGTCTGCACCGGAACCTGTGCAGCCGCCGGAACCTGGCCTGATGTGCTCTTGTGCTGCAGCTTACTCCATCCGAAATAGACGGCAACCGCGAGAACAGCGACAGCCGCGATCCCAATCTTGGTTTTACCCCCACCACCAGACTGCTCTTCGTTTTCATCGATCCTGCCAATTGACGAAAGCACTGGAGCTTCGCTTGGTGTCGTCACTGCATTGGCTGGAAGCTTCGCTACCTTGCCAGTTTTGTTCTGCGGGGCGTACCTGGTTCCTGCCGGCAGCGAGACGGAGGTCGCCATGGATGCCGATGGCGCCTGCGAGTGCAACACCTCTCTAGCTCGAACTGGAGCTGCAGCCGCTCCGGTGCTGCTTCCGTAGGCCGTTGTTTCCTCTGAACTGGCGAAATCCGGATCAGCTTGCTGCTCGGGTTCTTCGTGCAGCGCTGTCGCCATGGGCTCTACGTGAGACGGAGAAACCGGTTGCCAGGGAAAGGGCTTTGAAGTGCTCGATGTCTGATTCGAAGGAGTCGAATCCGGCATGTACTCGAGCAACGCCGCTTCAGCGGCATCGGGTTTGGGAGCGGATTCCGCCTCGACCTCGAATACCGCAGAACTGGCGGCTGACATGACTGGCGCTGCAGACGCAGTTGTTTGGTGAGAAATTTGTGGTAAGTGGGTACCGAGAAGATCCGCGGGCGAGGCTGCCGCCGACCTGGCGCTCTCACTTTTTCGTAACAAACCGCGGGCCACCCGAATCGTGCCTTTGGACTGCTCCACATTGATCGGCTTGGTCAGTACGAGGTTGGCGCCGATACGGAATGCTTTTGCTACTCCCGTCTGGCCCTCAACGACTGCGACTGAAAGTGCCGACTGATTCAGGCTTGAATTACGAGCGCTCTTGAAGAGCAGCGTGGCGTTCTGCTCGTTGTCACAATCCACCACGATCGCATCGAAATGGTGGGCCATGAGCCTTTTTACAGCGTCAAACGGCTCCGCCGCCGCCTCCACTTTGAAGTCCAACTCGGTCAGTACCTGGGTCACAACACGAGCAGTTTTTTCGTCTGGGCAGAACAATAGCGCTTGAAAACTCATAACTTGCATCGTAGGTACGCCCTTGGAGCCCAGCAAGTTACGGAGGTAATTTTAGAAGTGTGGTTCGCAAATTTCAGGATAACTGAGACGCACCGGAGGGTGTTTCCCGGACTTCGGAAGGGCGGATCACGTATCGATACAATGAACCCCGTGCGCCTGCCCCTGTGGCTCAAGGTCGGATGGACAGTCTGGCTGCTTACATGGATTCCCGTCTACTGGAAGCAATACGGCTTGCAAAACTTCTTCTATTTTTGCGATTTGGGCAATCTTCTGATCGCGGCTGGTCTCTGGCTCGAAAGTTCGCTGATTTTCTCCTGGCAAGCCTGCGGCCTGTTGCTCTTTCAGACCCTATACACCCTCGACCTGCTCTCCGCGGCATTCACGGGAACTCACATATTAGGGGCCACAGAATTCATGTTCGATCCGCATGTGCCGCTGTTCGTGCGCCTTTTGAGCTTGTTCCACGTTGTGACCCCGCCTTTGCTGCTGTGGGCGATCTGGAGGTTGGGATACGACTCGCGTGGTTGGAAATTTCAGACGCTTATGACTTGGATTGTGGTCCCGATCAACTTTTTCTGGCGTCCGCAATATGACGTGAACTGGGCGCGGGGCCCGTTTTTCCGAGAACAGCACGTTATTCCAGGCTTTTTGTTCCTCGTTGCCTATCTGATTATCGTGCCGCTTGCCGTATATTGGCCCACACACCTATTGCTGCGGCAATGGTCGAAGAAATACGGTTCGCGGAAAGCTGAAATTGATAGGTTACGTTCGGAGTAGCCCAGGAATCCAGGTGCCTACGCTTTTACGACTTTCCTGCTGCGAAGGCAGGAAGTACAAACGCGAATGCGTTTGGTCGCGCCTTTCACTCTTGCGCGAACCGGACGGAGATTCACGTTCCAGCGGCGCTTGCTCACGTTGTGCGCATGACTGATATTATTTCCAAACTGCGGCCCCTTGCCGCAAATCTCACAAACTTGTGCCATGAGTGCTCCAGTCAGTGTCTCTGCTTATAGAATTTGATTTTACAGCATGCTGAACCGCGTAACCAGCTTCCAGGCTGTACCGGAATCATCCACCATGAATGCGTCCGCTATTCCTCTAGCATGAAAACCGGCATCATCGGATTGCCGCAAGTCGGAAAAACGTCGCTTTTCCGAATTCTTACTAAGGCACATCTTTCGGATCATGCCTATTCCAATCCGCGTGAGGCCCATGTAGGCGTGGCTAAAGTTCCCGACGATCGCCTGGATCGCTTAGCCGCAATCTATCAGCCGAAAAAACTTACGCATGCCTCCGTCGAATACGTTGACGTTGGCGCGATTGGCCAGGAAGCTTTGAAAGAAACAGCCTACCTCGGAAATTTGCGTAATGTGGATGCGCTGGCGCACGTTGTGCGCGCTTTCGATGATCCTGCCATTCCCCATGTCGGCGCCATTGACCCGCTGCGCGACATCAAGAATGTGGAATTCGATCTGATGGTCAGCGATCTCGGACAAATCGAGAAACGCCTGGAACGCCTGGAAAAAGATCTCAAGAAGATGCGCTCTCCCGATCTCGAGAAAGAATTCGAGCTTCTGAAAGCGGCCAAGTCGCATCTCGAATCGGAACGCCCACTGCGCGAGATGCAAATGACGCCCGAGGACAAGAAGCGGCTGCGCGGCTTCATGTTTTTGAGCGAGAAACCGATTCTGTACGTGTTGAACGTCAACGAGAGTACCGAGTTGGGCAACGCTCTGGCCAATGCACCGTCCATGCACAATCTCATGGAAGTTGGTTCGCGTGCGAATGCGGCAGTCGCCGCTATTTGTGGGAAGGTGGAGGCAGAGCTGTCGGAGATGAACGATGCCGACGCCGCCGAATTCCTGGCCAGCTACGGCCTGCAGGAAAGTGGGCTCGTCCGTTTGATCCGCTCTACCTACACTCTACTGGGCATGATCTCCTTTTTCACTGTTGGGGAAGATGAATGTCGCGCCTGGACAATTCCCGCCAATACGCGGGCTGTGCAAGCCGCCGGGGCAATCCACTCCGATCTGGAGAAGCACTTTATTCGCGCCGAGACCATTCGCTGGGACCAGCTGCTGGATGCAGGCTCAGAAGCCAATGCCCGCGCCCGCGGTACATTGCGTCTCGAAGGCAAGGACTACATCGTGCAGGACGGCGACGTCATGCATGTCCGCCATTCCGGATGATTTGTGATCCGTTCCCCGGATTGCATAACTGAGAACTGGTATTATCCAGCCCACATGCACCCGATTGTCCTCAGCATCTTGCTGGGTTTGACGGCAGCCGCGGCCAATATCTTCGGAGGCGCCGTCATCGTTCAAAAGCACTGGGAACGTTCGTACCTCAAGTATTTTGTTGCGCTAGGTGCGGGTTTCATGCTGGCGACGGCGATCGTGGAGATCGTTCCTGCAAGCATTCAGCTTCGTGGTAAGAGTGCGTCGTTTCTTGTATTGCTGGGCTATCTGATCGTCCATTTCTTTGAACACACTGTTACTCCCCACTTTCATTTCGGAGAGGAGATCCACGAAGAGGAGTTTATCCAAAGGCACAAGGGATACTCCGTGCTGCTCGGATTGCTCATTCATACGTTCTTCGATGGAATTGCCATCGCCTCAGGATTCATCGTTTCCGATTGGCTGGGCTGGGTTATTTTTCTTGCGGTTTTTCTGCACAAGATCCCCGAAGGATTCACAGTTGCATCAGTCATGCTGGCCAGTGGCCGGAGCAGACTTACCGCCTGGGGATCGTCGGTGATGTTGGGCGCTGCCACACTGACAGGTGTTTTGGTCATGGCACTGCTGCGCCATCATGTGAGCTTCGGGTTGCCGCTTTCTGCAGGAGTAACTATCTACGTGGCGGCGTCAGACCTGATGCCGGAAGTCAATCGGGAGCCTGGAGTACGAATGGCGCTGGTGGTCTTTCTAGGTGTGGGACTGCTCTTTTTAATGGACCAGTTTGTCCATGCACATTAGCGCCTATTCCACGGTGTGCTTGGCCGTGTACCCGTCGCGGGCAAGAATCTGGTACTTCACATCCTTGCCTTTCTGGTCTCGAACCTTCAATGGACTGCCGTCAGGTCCCACCACTTCAACTTTTAGCTTTCGGTAGCTGCCATCGAGCTTCGAATTAGTAGGATGGTATGCCAGCATGTACTGATTGCGAATATCGCTGCTGATGTCGTGAAAGATCTCCGGTAGTTCACCTTGAAAACGGGGGAAATAGGCGCGTCCTCCGGTCAGGCGGGCGAAAGTATTCATTTCGTTGTCCGCCTGTAGATAGTCCATTTGGCCGACCGGAATGCCGATTCCATGCGTATAGCCGCACCGATGGGTTTCACAGTACTCCCGCACCGCAAATCCGACGCTGACCGGGAAAATAGTTACATCTTTAGTAGATTTGATCTTCTTGAGCATTTGATCGAGATTCAGCTTGCTGAACGTATCGACACCGGTAGTAATCAGAATGACGTACTTTCGGCCCTCGATGCGATCGATCCGGTCCAGCGTGTCGTATAGAGCATCGAATAGGTTCGTCTCCGCAAAGCCGGGAATGCGCAATTGGTTCAGCGCTCCGTAAACCGCTTTCTTGTCCTGCGTAAAGTCAACCAGGATATACGGCCTCATGTCGTAGGAAACCACCGCCACCCAGTCGTCTTTTTTCAGGCTGTTCGCGAATGAATAGCCAGCTTGTAGAGCCTCTACCATGAAGTAGTAATTTGTAGACGCGAATTCCACCAGCATTACCGCCGTAATCGGAGCCTCGGATACGTTAAAGTTCGTCACAGTCTGTGGAACACCGTCTTCAAGGACTTTGAAGTTGTCCTTCTTCAGTCCAGGTATGAATTGCCCGTCTTTGGTGGTGACCAACACATCGACGTTCACGAGAGGGACATCGACCCGGATCGAATAATCCGGCATCCCCTCAACCTTCTTGGGCCTTTCTAAGGGCGGCGGTGCAGGCGGCTCTTCCTTTTTCTTTGGAATGGCATACGGACCGACGTCGGACTGCGGTCCACCGGCTGCCGGTGGCGGCTCCTGCTTTTGGCTCCCGGCGTCGGGTGCTGGCTTGGATTCCTCCTGAGCTGCGAGTCGGGTGGAAGCAAGGAAAATACCGCCCAAAGCAAGAATTATCAATACGATAACCAGACCACACCCGTACACATATCGAAATTTCCGCTCGCGCCGATCAGAAAACATGGAACCCACCAAAAACTCCCTATGCTAGTATAGACGCACAGCTTCGCGGTTGGGATGTTTTGCGTGGTCTTGCTTTTAGCTCCTCCCCACCCGGCAAACTGAATACACGACGCGAAGTGTAACTCTTGTTGGAGGGACCCCACGGGGTCCGATGGGGCAAATTAGATGAGACGTGTGGGTCTCTGCAGTGCTGTAGTCTATTCGCTGGTACTCTCTTTTAGCCTAAGTGCTCAAACCAGCAGATCAACTCAAACCATCCCGGTCAGCAAAATTCACACAGGCATGCGCGGGGTTGCATACACGGTATTCGAGGGCACAAAACCTGAACCGATGGATGTCGAGGTTTTGGGCATTCTTAAGAACGCCAATGGCCCCAAAGGCGACATCATCCTGGTGCGCCTGGGCGGAAAGAAGGCCGAATACACGGGCGTAGTTGCCGGCATGAGCGGCAGTCCAGTCTATTTCGACGGGAAGCTCGCCGGAGCCCTGGCATTTCGAATCGGGGAGTTCTCGAAGGAACCGATTGCCGGCGTAACTCCGATCAATGAAATGCTGGAAATCAACGCACTGGATCGCCGTCCCGAGACAGCTCCCGCCGGCGCAACCGGCGCGGTCAATGCCGCCAGCAAAACCTCGGGTCCAGGCCTCGCAAGTTTCCCGGCTGAAGCGACTCAAGCGTATGCAAACTACTTGAAGCCGATAGAGACCCCGCTGGTTTTTACCGGTTTCTCGCAAGAGGCGATTCAGCGCTTTTCCCCGCAATTCGCCGCAGCTGGGATTATCCCGGTTACGGGCGCGGGATCAGTAAGCGACATCAAGCAACCGGAACCGCTCGAACCCGGTTCCGCGGTGAGTGCCATTCTCGTGCGGGGTGATATGGACATCGCCGCCACGTGCACCGTTACCTACATGGACGCGCAGCACCTGTTGGCTTGTGGCCATCCGCTGATGCAGTTCGGAACCGTTGATCTGCCGATGACCAAGGCGCAGGTCTTGGCTACTCTGCCCTCGCCGCTGAATGCCTTCAAAATCGTGAACGCCACCGAACCGGTGGGCGCGTTCATCCAGGATCGCCACACCGGGATCATGGGAGAATTCGGCAAAGAACCGGAGATGATTCCGGTCACCCTGAACATCCACGGTGGCCCGACCAACAAGCAGTTCCACTACGAAATCCTTAACAACGCACAACTTAGCCCGGTCGCCATGATGGCGACCGTGTTCAACGCCCTGCATGGGCTGAACGAATACGGGGAAGATACGACTTACAGGATGGAAGGACGTATCAACGTAAAAGGCTATCCAGAGGTCGGGTTGGAAAACATGTTCGCTGCCGCCGACGGCGGACAGCCTGCCGCCGTGCTCGCCGCGCTTTCCATCGGCGATCGGTTCGGCAGAATTTACGACAATCCTTACAATGTCCCGGACATTCACGGCGTCCAGCTTGATTTCGATATTGTCCGGGACCGTCGATGGGCCCGCTTGGAAAGTGCTCGGACCGACGTGACCGAAGCGCGTCCTGGTGACGAAATCACAATCGAAACCGTCGTGCGCCCTTATCGTGGCGAAGGTCTCGTTCGTCAGATTCCCATACACATCCCTACTTCAACCTCGAAAGGCTCTCTGCGCATTCTGGTCAGCGATGGCGAAACGCTTGATCGTATTCGACGGGCCAGTCCGATGCTGGCCCGCAAACTGGACCTGGCCTCCACGATTGCGCTGATCAACAAACAGCACGTTAATAATCGGGTGTATGTTTCATTGCTGGAGGCCGATCCCGAAGCCATGGTCGCCGACAAAGTCATGCCTACGTTGCCGCTCTCTGTCATGAACGTCATGGACGGAATGCGCGGCACGCAGGATATGGTCGTGCTAGGCGAATCCGCCGTGAACGAAGCTTCGACGGCGCCGCTGGACTATGTTGTATCGGGGGCGCAGATTCTCAACCTCACGATTAAGTAAGGAATAGCGTTAAGCCGTTTTTGCGTGACGGGTTGGAAGTTTTGACCTCGTACACCCGCGCTGAACCAGCGACCAAACCGCAGATTACTTGCTTGCCCGCCCTGCTCCGTCCCCCATTCCCGTGATACTCTGGATTTCCGCTTACTATTCTGAGGCCGTTAACTTGCCAACCCTAAGAAAGCTCTGCTTCACCCTGCTAATAATTACCGTCCCTCTTCTTGCTCTGGCTGAAGGAACCCATACCTGGGAGCAATCAAAATTCGAGGAACTCACCAAAGGTACCGCCAAGGGGGTCGCGATTCGCAGCGCAGGAGGACTGGAACTCGCTCCCGCTTTTAAAGCCATTTGCACCACTCCTTCGACTTACATCTGGGCAGTGGACGCGGATTCCAACGGAAATCTCTATGCTGCCGCCGGAGCGCCAGCTCGCGTCTATCGAATTACTCCCGACGGCCAGTTCACTCCGATTTTCGAGCCGCAGGAACTTCAGGTCCAGGCGCTCGCCATCGATAAGAACGGAATCATCTACGCCGGTACAAACCCCGATGGAAAGGTGTATCGCATCGAGCGTCGCTCTGCCGTAGCGGGTAAAGAAAACATCGAACCATCGAAGGGGAAATCAACCAGCGAGTTCTCCGCCTCGGTCTTTTTTGATCCCGGTACCAAGTACATCTGGGATTTGCTGCTGGATGCTGCCGGGAATCTTTTCGTAGCCACGGGCGACCATGGCGAAATTTTCCGCGTCACACCGAAAGGGGAGCACTCTGTGCTCTTCAAGAGCGACGAAGCGCACATACGGGTACTGGCGCTCGATTCCAAAGGGGATCTCATCGCCGGTTCCGACGGCAGCGGCCTCGTGTACCGCATTTCTCCAAAAGGCGAAGCATTCGTTCTCTATAGCGCCCCCAAAAAAGAGATCACTGCGCTGGCAATCGACAAGGCTGGCAACATTTATGCTTCTGCAGCTGGCGAGAAGCGGTCTGGAGCCCCGGGGCCGAGTCTCCCGGTAACGATTCCGCCTCCGGCACCAACAACTACAACAAGTGCGGGGCCGTCTGCGCTGACCATCAACCCGAATCCAGCGCCTGCCCCTGTGATGGGCCCATTCCCATCAAGCGGAACGGCCGGAGGCTCCGAGATTTACCGCATTGCCCCCGACGGCTCTCCTAGCCGCATCTGGACGTCACGCGAAGACCTCGTCTACGCTCTGGCGTTCGATTCAAGCGGACATCTGCTCGCAGGCACAGGAAATCGCGGCCACGTGTATGCCATTACTGGAGAGGATGAATTTACTGATCTGCTCAGAGCGAGCGCCAGCCAGGTGACTGCATTCGCCAAGGCTGCGAACGGCGCTCTCTATGCGTCAACCAGTAATTTGGGGAAAATCTTTTTGCTTGGTGCTGCCCCAGAAGCAGAAGGCACTTACGAAAGCGATGTCTTTGATGCCCGCATCTTCTCCCGATGGGGGCGGGCCGAATTTCGCGGAACCGGCAACGTAGAACTCTTGGCGCGCAGCGGCAATGTCGATAATCCCGATCGCAACTGGAGCCCCTGGACAAAGGTCGATCTGCAAAGGGGCGCAGAGTTGTCAGTTCCCCCGGCGCGCTTCGTCCAATGGAAGGCCGTGCTGCGGCCCGGCAATCCCGCACCCCGCGTGGAAGGCGTGCTGGTCAATTATCTGCCGAAAAATGTCGCTCCAGATTTCGATGATGTCTCAGTCCAGGTCGGCACTCGTTATCCGTCCCTTCCTAAACCCATCGGTATGGATACAAGCTCAGCCAGCACGCCTCCTCCGGGCACACATGACAAGGATTCCGTAGGCGTAAAGTGGAATGTTCACGACGACAACGAAGATCAGATGGTCTACTCCGTCTACTACCGGGGAGATGGTGAGTCCCGCTGGCTTCTGCTCAAAGCCAACCTCACCGAGAAGTTCTACTCGTTCGACGCTTCGCTTCTGCCCGATGGCGGGTACACAGTCAAAGTTGTGGCCTCAGATGCGCCATCGCATTCTTCCGAGCAGGCGCTCACCTCAGAGCGCGAGAGCGCCCGATTCGAAGTTGACACCAGCCCACCACGGATCGGTGAAGTGAAAGCACTGCTGGATGGCGATCAGATCCACGTGAGCTTCGGCGCGACCGATTCTTTCTCTTCGATCAAACGTGCCGAGTATTCGGTAGACGCTGGGGATTGGCAGTTCCTCGAGCCAGTCGGCCAGCTGTCGGATTCGAAATCAGAAAGCTACGACTTTCGCATCCCTGTGCCTTCGACTTCAAATAAGGTGATGCTGGCATCATCTTCCGATAACGCCTCAGATCCGGAACATGTCGTCGTTGTGCGTGTCTATGACCGTTATGACAACATGAGCTCCGCGAAGACCGTCCTTCGGAGTACAGCCACGGTAGCCGCCCCTGTGCGGCAGAGTAGCCGCAATAAAAGCGCGCGGTGATCCGGGTTTGACATTTGCAAGGAACCGAGCAACCGATTTAGACCTGTTGGCGTGTACGCCGAGTGGGCCGTCGGACATCTTGAAAGATGGAATGCCAAGCCGCGGGATCGGATGGGGAAACAGGTCATTCGCTCCGCCGATCAACGTGAGTTTATCTTCCAATGTCATCTTGGCGATGAGTGGCTCGACGCGTTGGTCGATCTCGGGCTTGGGAGGCGGTGCGGGCGCGAGAAGAATTTGAATTCGGCAGGCGACAGCAATGGAAGCTACACGTGGAGCACTGGGCATATGGTTAGGTTACAGAGAAGCGCGTCATTGTAGGCAAGACGACGCCGGACTTAGGTGCCGGAGCGCCGGTAGACGCGCACATAATCCACCAGCATCGTTTGCGGGAATACAGTGGACGAATCGGGATAACCTGGCCAGTCGCCACCCACAGCCAGGTTCAACAATATGAAGAAGGGATGATCGAAGACCCATTTCTTGCCCGCAGGCAGATCGGCTGGCGTCCGCGTTGTATAAAGGTCCTGATCGACATAGAAACGAATCGCGTTCGGCTCCCACTCCACGGCGAAGACATGGAAGTCGTCAGAAAATCGACCCTGCCCAGTTAATTTGTAAGTCGCCGAGATCCCGCCTGCGCCGCTGTATCCTGGCCCGTGAATCGTTCCGTGAACAGCGGAACGCTCGTGCCCGACGTTTTCCATGATGTCGATCTCGCCACAATCTGGCCAGTCGGCAGTGTCAAGGTCACTGCCTAGCAGCCAGAACGCCGGCCATATTCCTTGCCCGTAGGGTAGCCTGATGCGCGCTTCGAATCGCCCATAGGCCTGCGAGAATTTTCCTTTAGTCTGCAGCCGGGCGGACGCGTAACTGCGCGTCACCTTGTCGGCGCCCCTGTATTTCTCCCGCCGCGCCTTGATCACCAAATCGCCATTTTTGATATAGAGATTCTTCAATCGATCTGTGTAGTACTGGAGTTCGTGGTTTCCCCCTCCGTCCCCGTTGACCTCGGGGGTCCATTTTGTACGGTCAACTGTGGAGCCATTAGGCAGATTGAATTCATCACTCCAGGACAAAATCCAGTGCGGGTTTGATGCGGCGGGCGACGGTGCATGAATGCAGCAAACCAGCCCCGCAAGAAATATCAGGCCGAGCCTTGGTGTAGTCAGTTGTTGGGCTCGTCTCATAGCTTGTTGTGCGACCAGAGTGTAACAGCGAACCCACAGTTGAAGACATAGACTCATGGATAGCTTCGCAATTACGAAAGGGTGCTATTCTGCTGCGCTCATGAAAACAACGCGCCGGCAATTTGTGCAACTTTCCGCCCTGGAACTGGCTGCAGCGGCGGGCGTCAAATCTCTCGCGTTCCCCAGGGAAACAAGCTCCGCTGCGTCAGGTCAAATCAGTGTCTGGATTACGGATACTGATAAGCGCTTCGCTTCGGCGCCCCCGATCTCGTGGCGTCCTGCTGCCGCTAAAGTTCCCGAGCAAATGATCTCGCTCAACCCGGATACAAAGTTTCAGCAGATTTTAGGCTTTGGCGCAGCGTTTACCGATGCAGCCTGCTACATGCTCAACCAATTGTCCTCAGCGTCGCGCGAACAGTTGTTTCACGAGGTCTTTCATCCGTCGCAAATGGGCCTGAACGTCTGCCGGATCTGCGTCGGCGCAAGCGACTACGCAACGCGAGTCTATAGCTATGACGAGGGCGATCCCGATCCGGAGTTGACGCGCTTCTCGATCGATCACGATCGCGAATACATTCTCCCCATTCTCCATCAGGCGCGGCAGCATAATCCGGATTTGTTTCTCTTCGCCAGTCCCTGGAGTCCGCCGGGATGGATGAAATCCAGCGGCTCCGTGCTGGGCGGATCCATGCGCAGGCGCTATCTACGAAACTACGCGGAGTATTCGCGAAATTTCTCGAAAGCTATGCGGAGGCAGGCGTGTCCATTCAGGCTGTCACGCCGCAAAACGAAGTCGATACTGACCAGGATGGCAGAATGCCAGCCTGCATCTGGCCTCAGGAATACGAGATCGAATTTATCTCGCGATACCTTGGGCCGCTGTTGCGAGAGAAGCACCCGAAAACAGCCATATGGATTCTGGATCACAACTATAACCTTTGGGGCCGCGTCATCGCTGAACTTGATGATCCGAAGCTGCGTCAATATGCCAAAGCCGTGGCATGGCATGGATATGTCGGAGAACCTGAAATGATGAGCAAGGTGCACGATGCTCATCCTGATGCCGCAATGCATTGGACCGAAGGCGGCCCGGACTATACCCAGCCGAATTACGCAAACGACTGGGCCGAGTGGGGCCAGACGTTTTCCGCCGCCCTGCGCAACTGGTGCCAGTCAATCACCGCGTGGAACTTGGCGCTCGACGAACGCGGCAAGCCGAATATCGGGCCATTCTCCTGTGGCGGGACGTTGACCATCAATTCGCAAAGCAAAGAGATTGCCCGTAGCGGCCAGTTTTGGGCCTTAGCCCATTTCTCGCACGTGATTCGGCGCGGGGCGCAGCGCTTCGACTCTCGTGGCAGTTTGCCCGATCTGGATCACACGGCCGTGCAGAATCCCGATGGCAGCAAAGCCCTGGTGGCTACCAATCGTGGAGCCTCCAGGACAGTGCCAATACAGATTGCGGGAATGATGGCTGAACTTAGCATGAAAGAAAATTCGATGGCCACGCTTCGTTGGACCTGATTCATGTCGCAGTGTGCTGGCGTTGAGACCCCTGGTCGCAGAAAATCGTAGAAGCCATCCCATAAAGTCCCCACTTCGCGATAGTTGGTGTAAACGCCTGTT
>Ga0075424_100001092_pt1 | contig 23114 bp, 12 predicted proteins | sample SoiMethybrSBSTD3_FD_75301 | JGI IMG/M metagenome (GOLD analysis project Ga0075424, IMG submission 75301) | Bulk soil microbial communities from a Populus tree surrounding site in Tennessee, USA - Soil MetaG P. TD hybrid SBSTD3 | ecosystem: Environmental > Terrestrial > Soil > Tree plantation... | reverse complement strand
ACCTTCATCGCGACGTCCCGCTCGAGCCCCAAGTCGCGCGCGCGATACACCCGACCGAAACCGCCCGTTCCGATCTCCTCGAGCAGTTCGTAGTCGTCGCCGAGGGCGCGCCGCAGGCGGCGCTCGAATCCCGCCTCGGCCACCTGGGGTGCCGCCGCCGGCTCCTGAAACAGGCCGGCGTCGCTCACGAAGTCCTCGAGCATCTCGGTCGCCGTGTAATACCGCTTGGCCGGCGCGGCCTGAAGCGCGCGCATCAGCACACGCTCCAGCGCCGCGGGTACCGCGGGCCGCAGCTGACGCGGTGGGATGATGCGCGCCGGATCGAGAGCCGGCTCCTGACCCGTCAGGACGTAGTAGACGAGGGCGGCCACGCCGTACACGTCGCTCCTGGGCTCGCCGGGACTTCCGGTTCGCACTTCCGGCGCGACGAAGGCGCCGCCCGCACCCTGTTCCTCCGGTGGCACATTCGGGAGACACCAGTTGCAGTAGCGGAGGTCCGTGATCACCGCCCGGCCCGAGAGCTCGAGCATGAGCGTCAGGGGGACGATGCGACGCAGAATCACGCCGCGCGCATGGGCGTGCTCGGCGGCGCCGAGCAGGTCGCGCACCAGCGCGTGCGCCGTGCGAATCGGACGCGGCCCCCGGCGCAGCGCCTCGGCGAGGCTTTCTCCTTCGACCCAGTTGGCGGTGCGGTACGCGAACGTGCCCGAGACGCCGGCGGCGTAAACGTGGCGTATCGCCGGATGGTCGAGGGCCGCCAGCGTCTCCGTCTCGCGCAGGAACCAGGCGCGCCCCGGCGAGTCGGGCGCCAGGTGGACGTGCAACGCGACGGAGCGTTTCAGCACCCGGTCCCAGGCGTGGTACACCGCGCGCTCGGGCGTGGCGGCCACCCGCTGGTCCAAACGGAACGCCGGGGTCAGCGCCCGGACGACGTCGTCGGGCAGGTCGGCAAGAGGGGTCGGGTGGCTCATCGCGCCGCCCAATCTAACCGCGTCAGCGGAGCCGGACCTGCACCGTCGCCCAGCCGTCGCCGCCCGACCCCGGTGCGTGGTAGCGCACGTCCCACAGCGATACGCGGACCGCGCCGTTGCTCGAATCCACCGCCGCCGCGAGAAACCGCGCGAATTGCGCGATCGCCCGGCCCTGTGGGGTGATGAGCGACGTGCGCACCGCGGGGTGGTCGAGGTGCCGAGCGACGGCCCACCCACGTCCCGCGACGCTGTCGGGCGACGCGGAGAGCGCTTCCCAGCGGAAGGGTTGCCCCACGATCGTCAGCGCTGCCCACCGGGCGTCGGCGCCGAACCGCTGAGCCGCGGCGGCGCGAACCCGCGTCTTGGCCACCCAGCTCGCCCCCGCGTTCGCGGCAGTGTACGCGGCGAGCACCACCAGCCCATACGCCGCGGCTCGGCGCCGGCCCGCCACCCCGAACCAGTGGCGCGTCCAGCCCACGACACCGGCAACGGCACACCCCACCATCGCCAGCTGCACCCACCACGTGACGACGTCGTGGCCACGCCACAACACCACCGTCGTGACGGCGACGAGTGTGACGCAGTATCCGAGCGCCGGTGCCCAGTGGCGCCGGGCGCCCCAGGCGAGCGCCACGAGGGGCACGACCCAGAAGAACGGATCGACGATCGCGACCCAGTCGGCGTAGTACCACCGCCCGCTCCAGGGCAGGAACGGTCGCAAACCGTAGGATCCCTGCCAATCCAGGTACAAGTGACTCGCGACCGTCGCGGCCACGCACGCGGCGACCCAGCGCCAGGGGGGTGGGGGCACGGCCGGACGCGCCCACAGACGCAGCAGGAGGGCAACCACACCGGTCAGGACCACGACTTCGACCGCCGCACCCACGAAGGAGTGTGTGATGCCGCGATGGAAGACCAGGTACTCTCCACCGGCGCGCGGGGGCCACAAGCCCGGGTTCAACACCAGCTCCGACCAGTCGGGCGCGTTCGCGGCGATCGCGCCGATCCATCCCGCGGCCGGTACGTCGCGACCAGCGACGGCGCGGCCGAGCGCGGCGCCGACCAGGGTGTGGGCGATGGGGTCCATGTCGTGCTCAAAGCTAGCATCACCCTAGCCGGGCTTCTCGCGGGCCGATAAGTTTGCCCCCCACCCGCCGCCAGCGAGAGGCGCCATGGGCTACGAACCGCTCCCCGACCGCCGCAGCCGAGGCGACCGGCGCCAGCTCGACGACCGGCGCTCCGGCGTCGATCGGCGGGAGCCGACCGATCGGCGGACGGTGGAGCTAGCGGTGCCGATTGATCGCCGCGCCGGCACCCAGCGGCGTGGTGGCGGCGAGCGCCGCCGGGCCGTACGGCGCTCTCCCGTGCCCCGCCGCCTCGTGCCCGATCGACGTGCCAAGGGAGTCGCGCCGCGCCCTACCTGAAGCTGATCGATTCGGCGACGCACCGCGCCATCGAGATTCGGGAAGCCAGCGCGCGGCTGGGCCGCAACCCCGAGTGCACTGTCGTGCTCACCGGGGAGACCGCCGGCGTCGTGTCCGGCGTGCACGCCGAGCTGCGTCAGGGTGGCGGTGAATGGGTGGTGAGCGACCTGGCGAGCCGCAACGGGACGTTCGTAAACGGCCGCCGCATCGACACCGCCACCGTCCTGCGGTCCGGCGACATGATCTCCCTGGGCCAGTCCGGGCCCCAACTCTTGATTGCGGCTGTGGCCGAGGGTCTCGCACCAACACTCCCCGAGCGTCCGGGAATCCCCGAAGCCCGGGAGAGGCGCGCCGCGTCGTCCGAGGCGCGCGCGTACGGCATCATGCTGCTCGATGCCACCACCGGCCGGCATTACGAGGCTCGCGGCGTGCGCATCCGAATCGGACGCGGTCACGAGTGCGAGGTCCGACCGGTCGACGCGCCGGAGCACATCGTATCCCGCGTCCACGCGGAGCTCACAGTCGGCCCGTCAGGCGGGCTGTCGGTGCGCGATGCCGGATCGAAGCACGGCACTTTCCTGAACGCGGAGCGCGTCACGACGCCTGTCCCCGTCCGGCTCGGCGACCGGATCACCCTGGGACGCGACGGCCCCACGCTGATCGTCGAGGGCCTCGGCACGGCGCCCGAGATGCCGGTGGCACGTCGACCCGGCGCTCCGGGGCAGCGGACGGTCAGGAGCCTGATCGCTCGCGCGCTGGCGCGGGACAAAGGGGACGCGCGCCGCAAACACGGATGGCTGCTGGCGCTCGGCCTCGCGCTCGCCCTGCTCCTCGCCGGAGCCGTGTACGGCGTTTACTGGCTGCTCTCCACCCAGGTGGAGCAGACGGAGCAGGCGCGGCGGACGGCAGAAGATTCGGTGCGCGCGGAAACGGAGCGGTTGCGCCGCGAGCTCGCTGCCGCCCGCGTGGCCGCCGCGCCGGCCGCGCAGGTCGAGAGCCTGCGCGCCCAGCTCGCGGGGGCCGAGGCCCGGACCACCGAGCTCCGGGCGGCGCTGGAGCGCGCCCAGGCCGCCCTCTCGGCGCAGCTGGCCGCGGGAGAAGCGCGCCGGGTCGCCGCGCAGGACGAGGTGCAACGGCTCCGCGACGAGCTGGCGGCGGCCGAGCGGCGCGCCCCTTCAGCCGCCACGCTCGACAGCTTGCGACGCGCGGTCGCGACCGCGGAGCACCAGACCGAGACGCTCGATGCCAAGATGCGCGCGATCCGCGCGACTGATTTTGCCACCATCGCGCAGCAGAACCAGGCTGCCGTGGGCCTCGTGACGGTGAGCTTCGGACGGGCGTACTACAGCGGCACCGGGTTCGCGATCACCTCCGACGGCTACATGCTCACCAACTGGCATGTTGTGGCCGACTCGCAGCACGCCCGGCCCGACACCATCTGGGTCACGATGGCGGACCAGACCCAAGCGCACTACGCCGACGTGATCGCCGCCTCGCAGGAGCGCGATATCGCTGTCGTCAAGATGCGGGGCTACCAGGGGGTGTACGTGTCGGCGGTCGATTGGAGCGGCACGAAGGCGCGTCAGGGCGAGCCGGCCGCGCTGATCGGCTACCCGGCGGGAGCGGGGTTCGCGCGACTGCGCTCGTCCGTGGTTCGCACGTCGATGACGGCCGGCATCATCTCACGCGCGACGGACGATGTGATCCAGTTCGACGGCATGACCATCGGGGGCTCGTCCGGGAGCCCGATGTTCAACGCGAACGGTGAAGTGATCGCGATTCATCGCGCGGGCCTGCCGCAAGCACCCGGGTTCGCGCTCGCGGTCCCCACGCGGCACGCGGTCGCCATCATGCCGATCGCGCTCCGAGAGAAGCTCGGGATCCCGTGAGCGAGCCCGCGGGCTGCGTCACCCCGTCGTTCCGGGGCGCCCCGCCGCGCTGCGGGTAGCGACCTCTCGAATTACCCGCTCGAGCATCGCGAAATCGAACGGTTTCGTCACCGTCGGCACCCCCGACTCCTTCAGCAGTGTTGCGGTGTCCGGCGCGAAGGTATCCCCCGTGCTGAACACGACACGCGCGACAAGTTCTGGACGATCCCGCTGGAGTCGCTCGAGAAACTCCCGTCCGCTCATCCCCGGCATACGCACGTCGGAGATGATGACGTCGAAGCTGCGCTGTTGCAGGACGCGCAGCGCTTCGGCGCCGTCCGAGACTCCCTCGCCGCGGATGCCGCGCCGGGCGAGGAAGCGCAACAGCGCGTTGCGGAGCGCGATCTCGTCGTCCACGACCAGTACCGTGAGGTCGCCACCGGTGGGAGCGAGGCGCGGCGGCGGTTTCGGCTCGGGCCGGGACTCCTCGCGCTGGTCGCGCGGCAACGTGACCAAGAAGCGCGCCCCCTGTCCGGGCTCCGACTCCACCCAGATACGGCCACCGTGTTCGCGGGCGATCCCGTAGCAGATGGAGAGACCGAGTCCCGTTCCGACGCCCTCGGGCTTGGTAGTGAAGAACGGATCAAAAATCTTGCTGCGGATCTCGGCCGGGATACCCGGGCCGGAGTCGGCGATCTCGAGTCGGGCCTCGCCTTCGTCGGCGCGGGTGCGAACGACGATGGTGCGCGGTCCATCGACCGTCACGAGTGCCTGCTCGGCGTTGATCAGGAGATTGAGGATCATTTGCTGGAGCTCGGAAGCGTCCACCCAGATCTTCGGCTCGCTCGCGTCGAGGTCGAGTGAGACGGCGATATTCAGCGTCGAGAGATGATAGGCGCGCAAGGCGAACGTGCGGCGCGCGATGTCGTTCATGTCCACCAGGGCGCGCTGCTGGCTGCCGGCGCGGGCGAATGCCAGGAGGTTGGCCGTGATACGCCCGATGCGCGTCGCTTCGTCGTACATCATCTGCAGCATCTCGCGATGCTCGGGCTTCAACTCGTCCAGCAGCAGCGTCTGTGCGAAGCCGGAGATGATCGCGGCCGGATTGTTGATCTCGTGGGCCACGCCGCTCACGAGCTGTCCCATCGCGGCGAGCTTCTCCGCCTGCTGGAACTGGGATTCGTTGCGTTTCTGCTCCGTGATGTCACGCGCCAGGATCAGCACTCGGGTGATCCTGCTGCCTTCGCGGATCGGGGCGTACAACGCGGCGGCGACGCCGTGGGTTGCGTCGTCGCGCGAGAACGGAATCTCGAAGCGCTGGATCTCGCCCAGGAACGCCGCTGCCAGCTTCTCACGCACCACGGCTGCCGCGTCGGCGGCCAGGAACTCGAAGATGTTGCGGTTTTCCGCCGGCCCGGTGAGCGCGCCCATGGCCCGAGTGGGTCGGTTCGACTCGAGGATGCGCCCCGCGCGGTCGACCACGACGATCGAGTCGGGCACGGCATTCATGACGAGCCGCAAATTGCGCTCCGCGGCGGCCGTGGCGGCCAGCGAGTCCATCAACGACCGGGTCTGGCTCGCGACCTCGCTCTCGAGCAGCGTCGCGTAGCGCCGGTCGGCGCGGGTGGAATAGACCAAGCGCAGCCCGATGATCACGACAGCCAGCGTGATGAGCACGGCACTCCCCGCGTCGGGCTCGGGGGACAACGCGTTCCTGATCGCGACCGTGCCGATGCCGGTCAGCCCGATGACGAGCGCCGCGATGCGCGCCGCGTTCCCCGAGATAGCGCGCGCCCCGGCCTCCACGGTCGGCGGGGTGGTGGGCGCCACGGCCGCGGCGGCGGCGAGCAGCAATAGCCCTGCATCCCAACCAAGATCGAGCACACCGCCCGAGTGGAACGTGCCTCGCAGCGCGGCCGTGGCGTACACGACGTTCGTGACGCACAAGACGCCCAGGGCGGTCACCACGCCGGCGGCGGCCAGGGGAAGGCGGGTGTGCCGCAGCAGCTCCACCAGGATCAGCCACAGCACGGCGATGCCGCCGATGGACCAGCCGATGCTCGTGAGCAGCGGCGCGATGCTGCCCGCCAGTACGAAGAGCGGCTTGAGCAGGAACTCGTAGGCGAGCGCCCCCGCCGTGAGTGTGACGAGCACCGTGTCGATGAGCAGCTCGTGGTCAAATCGGCGGCGCGGCGCGGCCTCCACCAGCTTGGTCACGGCCACGAGGAAGCACACATAGACGCCCAGGTAGCCCACGTCCGCGAGCGACGGGTAGGGCGGTGTGACGCGGCGGATCAGCTCGTAGTAGCTCCAGACGAGCTGACCCGCCAGGAACAGGACGCAGCCTGCCCCGATCCACACCCAGGCGCGTCGCTGATGGGGTGAGGGGTGGCGGCGCGCAGCAACGGTGCAACACCCGATGGCGTATACCGTCGCCCACATCCAGGAGACGTCGGCGACGAGCGCCCTTCGATCCGCGGGGGCGAGCAGGTAGGCCAGCACGATCGCCAGGAAGGATCCGGCGGCGATCGTCAACAGCGCGCGAGTCACTTGGCGCTAAGCTAATGATGCACACCACCGGCCGCGAGGGCGTGAGGTTGCGCGACCCCTATCGGCTCATCCAGTAGTTGAACTTCACCAGCAGGACGTTGGTCGGCCGGTCGAGCAGGAGCTCCCGCCCGAGGTCACGCGCTACGTCGAAGGTCGCGTCGTAGGGGAAGTAGCCCGAGCGACTGTGCGTCCAGGCGAAGAAGATGGTGGAGCCGGGCCGATACTCCCAGCGCCATACCGCCTTGACGCTGAGCGAGCGCGTGCGGAAATCGGGATTGTCGACGCTGAATGGCGACGCGGGACCGGTTCCATCGGGGTCGATCGTGTACGTGTTCCCGCTCCTCACGATAGTCGAGCCGTTGTCGCGTCCGTACGAGTTGAACGCGAGCATCCTGGGCGCCTGCAGCTCCTTGAGGCCGCGATAGGCACCCGTGAACGTGAACGGCTGAGCGTACAGCTGAAAGCTCAGCGTGGGTGAAACCGTGGCGTTCACATGCAGGGTCGCGCTGAGCTGGTGCTCGATCAGGTCGGCGAAGATGTAGCGCGCGCCATGCGTCGCGGTCGCGGAAGGGTCGGTGACGCGGGTGACGTATTGGGCCGCGAAGCGACCCGTGAAGTAGCCGGGCGCGAAGCTCAGCGAGACGGCCGAGCTGGGCCGCAGCGTCAGCTTCGGGAGCAGGTCCAGGGACCAGCCACCCGCCGTATCGTGCGTGACGGCCGCAAAGGCGTACGCACTCACCTTCTTTCGGTCGTCGGTGTAGCCGTCCGCACTCGCGTACCAAGCGGGTGCAGTGCGAGCGAGTGGGCCGCCTCGCGTGAGGCGGTCGTCGATCGCCCCACCGGAATAACTCGCGGTCACTTCCGCGATCCAGAAGTTGCGGAATTGACCGAACGCGTACACGCCGACTTTACGCTGAATCTGGTCGCCATCGTAGTTCCAGCCGCGGCCCAGCGTCAACTCGGTGACCGCGTGCAGGAACACCTTGCCCGGCCGGGTCCAGCGCCGCCGTCCCGCGATCGCTGCCGAGATGCGGTCCACACGCTCCTGGAAGCCGAGGTCGTTCACCTCGAAGCCGGGCGAGACGAACTCGCCGGCGACGCTCCAGTTCCACGGGCCTGCGACCCTGTTGAGAAACAGATCCCCGGTGGTCCCGGCGAGCGAGCTGCGATGCGGGTCGTAGTGGAAGCTCTTCGCATCGGGTCGTTGGTAGTAACGGCTGGACGACTGCTGGGCCTCCTGGAGCGCTGCCGAGTCGCCACTGATGTAGGAGCCACCGAGGCTCGCGGCCAGCGTGTAGGTGTTGTGCCCCCACCGGTGGAACAGGTCTACACCGCCCGTGTAGGCGGAGCGGCCGAGCATGTTGAGCGCGGGGGTGTCGAGGTCACGATTCACCGCCGTGGCGACGAGGCCGAGCGTCGTGTTGCCGTGCCGCAAGTCGCGTTTCAGGCGCCCGACGAAGTAATTCGTCAGAGGCTCGACCTCGTCACGATGGCGCAGGCCCGTCGTCGTGTCGAATACCGTGGCCCACTCGCGTGCCGTGAGTGCGTCCAGGATGCCGACCGACCAGCCGTTCGCCCGCCTGCCGCTCAGCTTCGCCGCCCCGAGGATCGTGCTGTTGGGGGGCATGTCGACGAACTGTCCGTCGGAGGTGACGGAGCCCTGCGGAGGTTGACCGATGCGCCGCGAGTAGAAGAACTGCGGCCGGTCGCTCAGCTTGGCGAGCCCGCTGCCGTACCCTGCAAATCGGAAGATGTTGCCGCCTTCGACAAAGAAAGGCCGCCGCTCCTCGAGCTGCACTTCGAACGCGGTGAGGTTGACGAAGGAGGGGTCCAGGTCCACCTGACCGAAATCGGGGTTGACGGCGGCGTCGAGCGTCAGGTTGGAGGTTACCCCATACTTGAGGTCCGCACCCAGGCCTCCCAGGTACGTGCTGCCCCGATCGAAGGGGTCGCTCGGGGAGTCCGGCGTGTCGTAATGCCCGCGCGCGACGACGTAGGGCAGGACTTCGACGCGCTTCGGCGCGGGAAGATCCGCCAGCCCCTGGAGATCGGCGAAGCGCGACGCGACACCGCTCTCGGTCTTCCGGACCAGCGGGAGCATGTCGAGCTCGTTCTTGCGCTGGATCCAGCGCTCGAAGCGCACACCCCACACTTGCTCCGACGCGCCCGAGAACCGCAGCTGCGAGAGCGGAATCCGCATCTCCACGGTCCAGCCGAGCGAGTCGACCGCGGTGGCGGCTTCCCACACGGCGTCCCAGGAGTCGTCCGAATAGCCCCCGTCGTTTCCCAGGAGGACGTCCCGCTTCACGCCGGCGGCATTGACGATAAACTCGAACGCGGTGCGACGGTCGTGGTAGCTGTCCAGGAGCACACGAAACTCGTCGCTATGCGTGTTTGCGTCACGGCGTCCCAGCCGGCGAATGATGGCCTGAGGCGAGGAATCGAAGAGGCGGGCGCCGACGTACAGGGCTTCGGCGTCGTACAGGATCCGCACGTCCACCTGCTCCGTGGCGGGCGCGCCCTCCTGCGGGTCTCGCTGCATCAGTCCTTCGATCGGGGTAGCCAGGTTCCAAGCGGGGTCGTCGAGCCGTCCGTCGAGCAGGGGTCTGGCGGCAGGCGCAACTCGCGTGGCCGTGACGGCCGCCGGGACGTCCGCGACGCGGGCTGGGTCGGCGGACCCTGATTGTAAGAGCAAGAGCGGCATGATCGGGATCACGGTGCCATCTCCTTCACCAGCAGCGTCGTGTTCAGCACGTCCTCCAGGACGCGCCTCGAGTCGAAGTGTGTCTCTGCGAGATCACGGGCCGCGTGGCAGTGACGCCCGTAGTCGCTATTGATCGCGTCCAAGGCACGAGCGGCCTCGTCGATCGAGGAAAAGCGGAACATGCCCTCGCCGTTGACGAGGTAGGAGCTCGGACCGGTGTCCTGTACCACGACCGGCTTGCCGCTGGCCAGGTAGCACACGGTGCGGTCGCTCACCCACGCGTTCTGGAAAGCCATGCAGGACGGCTTAGCGCAGCTCAATTCGCCGCGCGATCGCTGGATGTAGGAGCGGTAGGCGTCGGGGCTGCCGGCCACGTCGGTCGAATGGCGCACCCGCCAGCCGTTCTGTTCGAGCCGCGCCAGGTCCGCCACGTCGCGCTCATCTGTGTAGAGGGCCAGCTCGAGCGGCTGACGCGTGCGTTGCGGCAGCTCGGCGAACTCGAGGAACGCCACCCGCTTCGTATTTTCCCGCAGTACGGTCTTGCCGTTTTCCTTCAGCTTCAGCCAATCGGTGGTCGACCAGCTCGAGACCGTGGTGAAGGCCGCGGCGCGTGGGTCGTAGGTGAACGGCCAGAGGTCGAGACACACGGGAGGCCGGATGCGGTGCCACTGCAGGCCGCAGTCGGCGAAGCGGGCGGACGGCGTGCCCACCGTTTCGCCGGTGGTGAGGTAGCAATCGTGCACCGGCACGTGGAGCTGACCCGTGCTCATCCAGAACTGCAGCAGCCCCGGGTCGATGTCCACCAGCGCCGTGCGGCGGGCGCAAGCGAGCAGGCGGGGGTCGATGGCGTAGTGGAAATTCAGGAGCAGGTCGGCCCGCTTCAGCACGCGCTCCACCTCGGGCCACTCACAACCCACGAACCGGAACGACGCTGGGCCCTCGGCGGAGCCGCGCGGGGCGGAGTAGAGCAGGGCCCTGCCCTCGAGCCCGAAGCGTTTCATGCGCTCGAAGAACGGGGCGAGCAGCTGTGGTTCCTGCGTCGCATCCGCTGGCGGGCGGAACTGCTCCAGCCAGTACACGTCGCAGCCAAGCCGGCGCAGCCCCTGGGCGTACTGCATGTACACCCAGAAGTGACCGCCCCCGTCCGGGAAGTTCGCCACCTTGTAGACCGAGATCACGGCGATCACGCGGCGCGCTCCGCGAGGTCCCGAAACCCCGTCAGGCGAATGCCGCGCTCGGCGAGCGCCTGGCGCACGCCCGAGTCGCACAGCGTGCGGAGCTCGGCTTCACGCTCGACTGTGTAGCTCGAAGTCAGTCCCTCATCCACGTAACCGACGTGACAAGTCAACTCGGTCACGCCCGGGCAGAGCTCCGCATCCAACAGCCTGAGCAGTCCTGCGACGCTGACTTGTTCCAGATGAGTCTGACCGCCCCACTGCGCATAAAACTTCGAGAGGTGGCGGACGTGGCAGTATCCCCGCAGCGGCACGCCCAGGCTCCGCGCCAACGTCAGGATGTGGGGCTGCAGGCGCGGGTCGCGGTGCACGTCGTGGTGCGAGTCCAGGTGCGTGGGCGGTGCGCCCATGAGGTGCCCGAACCGGTCGAGCTGACGCAGCAGCGCCGTGGGCACGTCCTCCCGCGTATCGGCATCGAGCTCGAGATGCAGCCCGACGCTCAGCGCGCGGCACTCGTGGCCCAGAGCGGCCGCTTCCACCGCCGCCGGCCGATACACCATCAGGCTGGTGCTCGTCAGGATCCCGTGCCGATGTGCCTCGACGATCCCGCGGTTGACTCCGCGACTGATGCCGAAGTCGTCGGCGTTCACGATGAGCAGCTTCGCAGGTGTTGTCATTGGGCGAAGGGCGGTCGGAGCGCCCGGAACCAGTGCTCGAAGTCCATCAGCTCTCCGATGCCCCACTCGGCGCCGTCGTGGAGCAAGGCCATGGCCGCCCACACGACGCAGTGCGCGTAGCGCGCACACTCGGCCGTGTAAAACAGGGCGTTCAGCGTCGCGTCGTCGGGAAGCCGCCAGCCCGCCCGTTCGACGGTCTCGCGGTAGCGCCGCAGAATGGCCGGCCGTTCCTCCGGCGCGGACTGATACAGAAAGGTGGAAACATCGTAGCTCGCCGGGCCCGCACCGACGTGATCCCAATCGATGAGCCGGGCGCGCGGGCCGGCGGGCGTCATGGACACGAAGACGTTCTTGGGCCAGAGGTCGCCGTGCAGCAGCGTGTCCGGCCCTCCCGCCTCTTCCATGAGGCGAATCCGCTGCGGCAGATCGTCCCGCAGCTGGTACAGGCACTGTAACAGGCGCTCGCGCGCACCGGCGAACTCAGGAGGTACGTCACGGGGAGGCATCACCAGAGCTTCGAGCGCCGCGACGGCGTCTTGCACGTTCGACCTGAGGAAATGCACACCATGGTCCCGTGCACGCCACCGCACCTCGGGGACGAGGGGATGGTGCGCGGCTCGCACATGCAGCTGCGCCATGAAGTCCACGGCCGCGTCGAGGCGCCACGGCAGACGCTCGGCGGCGAGATTGCCGTCGCCCAAGTCCTCGTACACGTGCCACACCCAGCACCCCTCGCGCTCCGCCACGGCGGCGAGCAGCTGCGGACACCCATCGCCCAAATCGAGGGCGGGCAGCCAGCGCTCGACCACCAGGCGGTCCGCTTGAGCGATCGCGGGCGGATGTCGCTTGAGGATGAGCGCACAGCCGCGATCGCCGTCCACCCTCAGGCGGTACACCGCCGGCTTCAGTCGCTCGAGCTGCAGCGGCTCTTCCGGTCCCGCCGCGGCGCCCAGGAATTCCCCCACGGTCTCGCACAGCTCCGTCGCGCCCGGCTCCTGCCAGCGCTCGAGCGAGCGCTCGAGGCGCTCACGCACATCCGCCACGCCGCGCGTCGTCATGTCAGGGCACGCTCCAGCACTCGCGTCACCACGCGGCGACCGTCGAAGTGCTCCTCGGCGAGGTCGCGCGCGAGACGGCAGTGTCGCTCGTAATCCGCTTCGATCGCCGCCAGCGCGCGCACTGCTTCATCCATCGAGCGGAAGCGGAACAGCCCCGCGGCGTCCGGCAGCCGGCTCGGCCCGGTGTGCTGCACCACCGCCGGCTTCCCGCTGGCGAGGTAGCAGATGGTCCGGTCACTGGTCCAGCTGTTCACGAACTGGACGCAGTAGGGCTTCACGCAGCTGAATTCGCCGCGCGACGACTGGATGTAGGCGCGGTACTGCTCCGGCGTCGCGCTCACGTCCCACGCCTCCCGCACGCCCCATCCCAGGGCTCCGAGGCGCTCGCGCCATTCGGCGTAGTGCTGACCCAGGCACACCGCCAGCTCCAGTCGGGCGGAGGTTCGAGACGGGAGGTCGGCGTACGCGAGGTAGGCGACCCGCTTCTCGTTGGAAAAGGTCGTGCCCGCGAACTCGAAGGTCCCGCCCCACCAGTGCGTGATGGTCGTGAACGGCACGGCGGGATCGGCGCCCACCACCGGCCACTCGGCGAGGAACACGGGGGGCGGCGTGTAGTGCCAGCGGAGCCCGCAGTCGGGAAAGCGCGCCGCCGGCGTACCCACCGTCTCGCCGATGGTGAAGTACACGTCGTGCGGTGCCACGCAGATGTCGCCCGTGGTCATCCACACCTGGAACAGGCCCGGATCGGTATCGACGAAGGCGGAGCGGCGAAACCGTTCCACCACCGCTGCCGGCAGGGCGTGCGACAGGTTTAGCAGCAGATCGGCGTCGGCGGCGGCGTCCAGGCTGAGACCCGCTCGCGCCAAATCATCGGGGAGCGGCGCGCCGTCGATGGAGTAGAGCGCCAGTGCGTCCGCCAGGCCGAAGCGTCCGAGGTGCGCTTTCAGTGCGGCGACGCACTCACGCACGTCGCGACCGCGCCAGCGACGGCGGCTCGCCACCGAGGCGTCGGCCCCCCCCGCGGCGTCGTCCACGCCCTCGAGCCAGATCACGCGGCAGCCGGCGGCTCGGAGGGCCAGGGCCCAGTTGAGGTACACCCAGAGGTGTCCGCCGCCCTGGGGGTAGCCGACCGTGTTCGCCGGTGCGAGACAGACCGTGCGGCTCACGCGACCCCCCCCACCGAATCCGGCAGCGGCGGGCGCAGGCTTTCGAACCAATCATCGATGTCCACCAGTCCGCTCCGACCCCATGCGGCGCCATCGTTCAGCAGGGCCATGGCAGGCCAGATGATGCTGTTGACGCCGCGCGCGGTCTCGGCGGCGTGGAACAGACCATTCAGCTCCCGATCCCCCGGCAGCCGGTGGCCCGCGCGCGCCAGCGCCTCGCGATAGCGACTCAGCATCCACGGGCGATCGGCGGGCGAAGACTGGTAGAGGAGCGTCGAGAGGTCGTAGCTCGCCGGGCCCACGCCCACGTGATCCCAGTCGATGAGCCGGGCGGAGCAACGGTTGCTGGTCGTGGCGACGAAGATGTTCTTGGGCCCGAGATCGCCGTGCAGCAGGGTCTCGGGTCCTCCGGCTTTCTCCATGCGACTGACCAGACCGGGCGCCGCATCGAACAGCCGGTACAGTCGCTCGAGCAGCCGCCAGCGGGCCGCGGCAAACCTGGCCGGCTTGCGAACGGTCGCGAGCGCTTCGAGCAGGGCGATGCCGTCGCGCAGGCACGCGATCGACGACCGCGCGCCGTGATCGCGGCCGTGCCAGCGGACCTCGGGCAGGACGGCGTGGCCCACGCCGCGGGTGTGGAGCCGGGCGACGACATCGACCGCCGCTTCGAGGCGCGCACGCTCCCGCCGCTCGGCGATCGTCTCGGCACGGAGGTCCTCGTAGACGTGCCACACCCAGCGCCCTTCCTGCTGCGCCGCCGCGGCGAGGAGCCGTGGGCAGCGGTCACCGAGACCGAGCGCCGGCAGCCAGCGCTCCGCCACGAGGCGGTCGGTGTGCGCGATGGCCGGCGTATGTCGTTTGATCACGAGCGTGCGGCCCGTTACCCCGTTGACTCGGAGCCGGTAGACACCCTTTTGCAGGCGCTCGAGACCGATGGCGTCGTCCAACGCCGCAGCGCCGTCCAACAGCCGCTCCAGAGCCTCGCCCACCTCCGCCCCGCCGGGCTCCCGCCGCTCGTCGAGGGCGCGAGCCACTCGCTCGCGCAGGGCACTGGTCTTGCTCGCACGGCTCGCGATCACGCTTGGGCTCCGATAAGGGACACGCGCTGTCCCTCGGCGGCGCGCTCGGCCGCCGCCAGCAGGTACGAAGCGAGATGCTGCGGCGCGTCCGCGACGCCACCGCACCCCGGGATGCTGCACATGTCCACGACGTACGGCTGCCCCTCGCTCTCGATGATGTCGACGCTGTAGAGGTCGATACCGAACGCCCGGCCACAGCGCCGCGCGATCTCGCACAGCTCCGGGCCGGGTGCGAACGGCTCCCCGCGCCTGTCCCGCTCGGTCCTGATTGGAAAGACCTTCTTCACGCCGAACAGCCGCTCGCCCACCACGTAGATCTTGCGATCGCGGCCCTGGGGCGCGTGGTAGCGCTGCGCCAGGACCGGGTCTCTGCCGGCGGGCACGGCGGCCAACTCCGTGACGCTGCGGACCACCCGCACGCCGATTCCATCCGACCCGTGATACGGCTTGAGGACGAGCGGACCCTCGGCGAGCAGTGGTGCCAGCCGGTCGGGGCGCGATGCCACGTACGTCGCGGGAACAGGAACGCCGGCGCGTTGCAGGATCCGCGCAGTGATGATCTTGTCGTGCAGCGCGACCGTCACAGGATAGGAATTGACGATAGTGGCTCCCTGGGCGTGTAACGCACCGGCGATGCTGAGGGAGAGGCGGCTCGCCTTTTTCAGGAAGTAGAGATCGTGCTCGACCCGCACGTGCGAGAGATCCAGGGCTCCCTGCGTCGGGTGGATGACGGCCACGACCACTCCAGCGTCCGTGAGCGCGCGCATCAGCGCGGGTACATGCCCCGTGCTTTGCGCAAAGCGGGAAGCCACCAGGAAGCCGATGCGGAGTCGTGTCATGTCGCGCCTACCTCGTGCCGCGGCGGAGCCGCCGGCCGCGCCCAGTCGAGCCGTTCGAGAGCGCCGTCCAACTCGGCGGCGTACAGCCGCATGTCACGGAGCGACGCATGCGCCCAGTCGTTCGCCAGGTCATCGGCTATCCATGACATGGCGGACAGCGTGCGGAACACCGTTCCGCAATACGCCAGCCGCCAGCACGCCTCGCTGCTCAAGTCCGGCCAGCGCTCCCGACCAGTCGACCAGTAGGTTGGAATGTCGGGGTTGGCGGACAGCTGCCCCGACGGCACGTTCAGCTGCTGGGCCAGGTCGACGGCGGGGACGCCCCAGCCGGCCTCTTCCCAGTCGAAGACGGTGATCGTGGAGTCCCCGCCCGCGTTTCGCAGACGGATGTTCCTGCCGTTGAAGTCACCATGCACCAGCGTCGCTGGCACGCCGTGACACACGTCTTCCACCAGCTGCCAGCGCGCGGCCAGATCGTCGAGTCGGGCCCGGAGCTGGTCGATGAAGGCCACGTCCTCCGCCGACAGAACGGGATTGTCGAGATGGCGCCGAAACGCGTCGCGCAACTTCTGCACCCGCTCCCGGTACCGGCCCGGTCCGCCGTCCGGGAGGCGCCCTCGGGCGGCCGCGTCGGCCGCGGTGGCATGGAGCAAGCCCAACCAGCGGCCGGCCCGGTCACGGTGCTCGGGGAGCAGGTTCGAGTAGTCGGGACCGCTGGCCTCCTCCATGAAGAGCCAGCCGGACGCGGTGTCGGGTGCGTCGACGAATCCGTAGTAGCGGAGCGAGGGGACCGAGAGGCGGGCGAGGACGTCTTCGTAGACGGTGCGCTCGAGTAGTGCGACCGCGCGCTGGCAGCGTTTGGCGATGACGGACGACCCATCCTGACCGACGCCCTCGAGCCGGTACACACTGCTTTTGCGCTTCCGCACCCGCAGCGGCCTGATTGACACCGGCTCGGCGTGTGGATACAGCTCGCACCACGCGTGAACGGCCGGATGGCTCTTGAGATTCGACCGGCGCTCGCCCAGGACCGCCGGCGTGACGCTCGGCTGCGCGGCCGTGTCTGATGGGCTGGTACCGGTGACGACGCGGCCCCGATCGAGCACGAGGAGCCCCGTACAACGCTCCAGCGTACTGGGACGATGGGAAATCACCAGCACGGTGCGGCCGCGCATCAAATGCCGCATTGCCCCGAGAATCGTCGCTTCTGTTTCAGCGTCGACGGCGCTGGTGGGCTCGTCGAGGATCAGCACCGGGCTGTCTTTGAGGAACGCGCGCGCGAGCGCGATGCGCTGCCGTTGGCCGCCGGAGAGCTGCGCACCGCGCTCGCCGACCTGGGTGTCATAGCCCCGTGGCAGGCGGACGATGAACTCATGCGCGTTGGCAGCGTGCGCGGCGGCGACGATCTGCTCCCGGCTCGCGCCGGGCGCGGCGTACGCAATGTTCTCCGCGATGCTTGCCGAAAACAGCACCGTTTCCTGTAACACGACGGCGAACTGGCGGCGCAGGTCGTCGAGCTTGTAGTCGCGTAAGTCCACGCCGTCCAGCAGGATTTGGCCCGCGGTGGGGTCGTAAAAGCGCGTGAGGAGGCTGATCAAGGTGGTCTTGCCGGCCCCAGTCGCCCCGATCACGCCGAGGCGCGTCCCCGGAGCGATCGCGAAGGCAACGTCCTGCAGCACCGGACGATCCGGGCCGTACGCGAAGGAGACGTCGCGGAACTCCACCGCGCCGCTCGCGCGGGTGACCGCTCGGGCGTGTGGCCGCTCGGGCACCTCGGGCGCCTCGTCCAGCAGCGCGAAGGCCCGCTCGGCGCTCGCCAGATAGTTCTGGAGCCCGGCCGCCTTCCTGCTGATCGTCTTCAGGGGGTCATAGAGTTGCCCGAGGTACGCGAGGACCATGAGCAGCTGACCCAGCGAAAGGGCGCCTTGGCGGACGTGGCCAACGCCGATGAGCAGGACGCCAGCGGTGCCCAGCGCGCTGATCAGCCCCACGAGCACGCCGTAGCCGCCTTCCATCAACGCCAGACGCATGCGTGCCACGACCCCTTCGGTCGAGCGGCGCACGAAGCGCTCCGTCTCGCGCGCCTCCTGGCCGAATGCCTTGACGACGCGCAGTGCGCCGAGCGTCTCCTGGACGACCGCGAGGGCCGAAGTCTCGAGCTTTTTCACCTGGCGGGACTGCCGGCGCATGCGCAGCCGGTAAAGACGCGCCAGCAGCCCCAGTGGCGGACACACCGTCAGCGCGACCAGCGCGAGCTGCCAGTCGAGCCGGGTCATGACCACGAGCATGGTGCCGAGCGTGATCGCTGCGGTAATGAAAGGAATGATGCCTTCGACCATGATCTTGTCGATCACGGCGGCATCCTGCTGGACGCGGTACAGGGCGTCGGCGGTTCCCTTCGAGTCGTGATAAGAGAGGGAAAGACGCTGGGCTTGTTGGACGAGTTGCGATCGCAAACCGAGGACCAGCCGCTCGCCGACGTATGTCTGCAGGAACTTGTTCATGAGCCCCTGCGCCTGGGCGACCGCGGCGACAATGAGGAGCAGGGCGACCGCGAGGGCCAGGATGGCGGGGGGCGACCGTGTGACGGTTGCGGGGAGCAGCGCGTCCAACCAAGCCGGAAGCGGGCGCGTCCCGAGCACGGAGTCGACCACGATCTTGAGCGGCACGGGGTTCAAGAGTGCGATGGGACTCGCCAGCAGCCCGATGCAGAATAGGAGGCTGAGGTGGGGCCAATAGGGCCGCGCCTGGCGCACCAGCCGTCGGTACAGCGCGAGGTCGTTCATAAGGCCTCGCTGCGCCGCAGCCGGTCCGTGACCTCCCGAATCGTGGCTGTAGCGGCGCTGCACTGCTCGATCGCGCGCACCGCTGACAGGAGCGCCCCGAGGCCGAGCACGGCGGCCGCGATCCAGGCCCCATCGCCGGCGGCGCCCCACGCCAGCACCCCGAACACCAGGGTGAGCAACGGGCCCGCCGCCGGCATCACCGGCCACCAGCGCACCCGGATGAGCTGCTTCCCGCCGGGATGCTCCTCTACGCCCATGAGGAGGCGGGCGGCACCGAAGGAGCCGCCGCGGACTTCCAGGTCCCAGCGCGCATCCCGCCCGCCGCGCAGCGCGCACACGCCGTCCGTCCGCAGGTGCGTTTCGATGGCCCGCAGCCGTTGGTCCTGCTCCTGCCAATGCTCGCTCCACACGGCGGCGGTGACGGGCCAGAGCGGTCCCGGCCGCCGCGGGCATCGCCGCCGCCACGGGGTGAGGCCTTCCTGAATACGCCCGCGCAGCCGCGCGACGGGTTGAATGAAGTGCAAGGCCGCGGTCAGGGCACGGCGCGCCAGTCGTGCCAGCGCCCCGCTCGCGTCGAACCGCGCGCGCGCGCCCCCGAGACACGCCTGGGCGACCGACGGCAGGATCGCGGCGAGACACAGCGGGAGCGCCAGGCGGAGCGGGCCCCAGAAGACGCTCAACGTGGCGATGGCCACGAGCGTCGCGGTCATCAAATGCCACTCCGGCATCTGCGGCAGCGACGCCAACAGCGTGGGCGCCGGCTCGTACAACGACTGGAACGGCGCCGCGCCCCAGACGCCGTGATACACGCGGGCCCGCCGCCACCCGAGGATGTACGGCAATCCGCTGCCGTACATGCGTCCCGTCCAGCGGACGTGCCCTGCGTCGTTGTATTTCTCGGGCCACTTTCGCTCCAGCATCGCCTCGGCCCGGCCGTACCCGATCTGTTGTCGCCAGTAGGTGCGCACCGAGTTACGACGGTGGTGCCACACGATGGCGGCGGGGTGGAAGCCGAGGGTCCAGCCGCGATCCTGCAGTCTCCAGCACACGTCCACGTCGTCGCCGGCGGTACGGAACCGGGCGTCGAACCCGCCGACCGCCTCGAGGAAGGCGGTCCGGAACGCCATGTTGCAACCCGGGATGTGCTCGGCCTCGCGGTCGGTGACGAGGACGTGTACGGGTCCCCCGGGCGCGCGGGCGACGCACTCCGCGATCGGCCCGTCGCCCGCGGGCGCAATGTTTGGTCCACCCACGCCGGCGTGGGACGTGCTCAGGAACGTGGCCGCGAGGTACGTCAGCCAGTGCGGATCGGGATACGCGTCGTCGTCCAGATAGGCGACGATCTCACCAGTGGCCGCGGCCAGACCCGTATTGCGCGCGCTCGAGAGGCCGCGATTCGCGGTCCGGATCAGCCGAACGTCGTACTCGCTCGCGATCGCGGCGGTCTCATCCGTCGAGCCGTCGTCCACCACGATGACGTCGTAATTGGGGTATTCGAGCCGGCGCAGTCCTTCCAAGGAATCCCGGATCGTCCGCGCCCCGTTGTAGGAGCACACCACCACCGAGATACGCGGCCAGGGCAAGTTCGGCGCGAATGGCGCTTCGGCGAACGCCTCCCGCACGGCCTCGAGGGCGGGCTTGGGCGCGCGATCGGCGCGCGTGAGGCCGAACGCCCAATCCTGGACGTCGTGGCCGTGGCGGTACCACTCATCGGTCCATGCGAACACGAACACGCCGCCGCAGCCCGCGGCGAATGCCGTGCGCACCTGCCAGTCGAGCGAGCGCGCTTGGGCACCTTCGCCGTTGCGCAGCGCGTCGAGACCCAGCTCGCTCATGAAGAGCGGTCGGTCCCCCGCGATGTTCTGCAGACGCGCCAGGTACGCCTCGAAACGGTCCTGCGACTCGAGATAGACGTTGAAGCAGACGAAGTCGAGGAACGGCAGCCGGAGGTATTCGGTCGTGGGGTAGTTGACGTACGTCACCAGCCCGTCGGGATCTTCCTGCTTGACGATCCGGTACAGTCGCTCGAGATAGCGCTCCACCTTGCGGCGGCCGAGCCAGCGGGCCACGAGCGCGGGGATCTCGTTGCCGAGCGCATAGCACAGCAGTGCCGGGTGACCGGCACAAGCGCGCACCCGTTTGCGGATCAACCGCTCGACGTCGGGCGCGCCGGGAGGACGGTCGATGAGATAGCCGACGTACTGCTCGGCGCTGAGCCCGACCATGACCCACAGGCCGTAGCGCGACGCGATGTCCAGGAGCGCTCGGGGCGGGGTGGTATGGGGGATGCGAACGGCGTTGATCCCGTTCGCCGCCATCTGGGCGAAGTCCCGCTCCACGGTCGCGAGATCGTGGTACTCGTTCCCCGCGGCGTCGGGAGTGAACGCCCCGTAGGTGACGCCCCGCACGTAGACCTTCTCCTTGCCGACAAACAGGAACTTGCCGCGCACGCAGGGGCGCGGGGTGGGGTTGGCAGGCCGGGCCGGCGCCGGCGCTACGGCGGCGACGGGACGATCGACGACTGTCCGGCGTACGACGAGCTTTCCCTCCGGGCTCTCGTTGGTGGAGCCCTCGGAGTGGTTGGGGACGATTCGCCGCATGCGATTCCTGGTGCCTGTGGTATGCGAGCGACAACCAAGCTGGCCCGCTGTCCGCAAGCGGTATGCCGTCTACGAGGGAGCCAAACAGGACTGCGCGAACTGCACGGGCGGAGTGACGCAACAATATGTAACGACTAGGTAAACGAGGTGGTGCTCGATCGTCTGCCGTCCGGCCGCGCGGCGGCTGCTCCACGAAATCTCGTGGCGGCGTTGGATCGTCGCTGTCGCGGGACCGCATCACGGTCAAAGCGCCGCGCGCCACCGCGTTACTCGATCGACCGATCGGAGCTCTTTACCTTTTTGCCTACGACGCGGTCCCGGTCCCGATCACCGGACCGTGCGTCGCTCGCCGCTGACCCACGACTGCCGCACCGGCGGCGGTGCCGACCCCGGATGTACGCTCTCCCAGATCTCCCGATTCAACTCCACCTCGTCCGCTTCATCCGCGCCTGCGAGATCCCGGTCCGGGATGCGAGAGCGGAACGCACTGGGATTGAGCTCGTGGAGGGGCCACGTGCTCGGCAGATGGGAAAACGGCGTCGAGTCGGGGCGTCGCGTGAACGCGTTCCACAGAGGCGTGGCGCCGGCGTCGTACTGACTGAGTGCGGGGAGGTCCAGGATCCCCTCGATGGTGCGCAGCACCGACGCGGTAGTGTAGAACGTGCTATCGACCGCGTCACGGCGCGCGTACGGCGACGCGACCAGCAGCACCGAGCGGTGCGCATCAACGTGATCGGGGCCGTTCTGCGCGTCGTCTTCGAGGATGAAGACGGCGAGCGATGACCAGGCCGGGGACTGCGACAGGCGCTCCACGATCAACCCGAGTGCGAGATCGTTGTCGGCCACCATGGCCCGAGGGGTGGGTCGCGAGGCGCGGCGGCCCAGGGTGTGGTCGCGCGGCAGCCACAGGATGACCAGATCCGGGAAGCGGTCCCGTCGGTCCCAGCTCGCCACCGAGTCGGCGAACAGCCGTGCGCGCGTCGTGTCGGCGATAGCGAGCACAAATCCGGGGTAGTTCGTGGCCGTGATGTCCTTCAAGCCCGGGATGTTGGTGCGTACCGGGCGGGTGACGGTCGAGTCGGCGTCGTCGGCCTCGGTCATCTCACCGAAGTTCACGACCCAGAGCCCCTTGCGCTGCGCGGCGTCCCACAAATAGGTCCCGGCGGGATTGGCGAGATCCTCGCCGCTCGTGAGATCCCATTCGCGCCGATCCGAATAGATGTGGGGCCAGGTTTTCTCGTTATAGTCGCCCGCAAACGCTCGGTTGGTCCACTCGTGTCCGTCCGCGGAGACCTCGCCGTTCACAAAGAAGTTGTCGAACAACACCCAGCGAGCGGCGATCGCGTGCGCGTTGGGCGTGACCGCGTTGTCGAAGATGGCGAGGCGCGCGTCGCCGTTGCCGCGGGCGACGTCGCCGAACACCTGGTCGTAGGTCCGATTCTCCCGGATGATGTAGACCACGTGCTTGAGCTCGGGCGGACGGTCGCCGGCTCGCACCGTCGGACGCAGTCGTGCGTTCGAGAACGGACTGAGGGCGTACACCTGACTGGTGTAGCGGCGGAGCGCTGCCGAGTCGGGCACCGGGATGATCGACAGCGAGCCGGCGATGACGTTGCCGATGTACGTGCCGTCCGGATTCGCGCCCGAGCTATTGCCTTTGCCGTTGGCGACGTAGAGCGTGCGCCCATCCCCCGAAGCGGCGACGGCTGTGGGATACCACCCGGCGGGGATGAGTCCCGCGACGCGCATTCCCTTGGCGCCGAGGCGCACCACGGCCACCGCGTTGCTGCCCGCCATGGCGACGTACAGCGTGCGTCCGTCAGGGGACAAGGCGAGCGCGTTGGGATCGCTTCCCGGAGGTGCGTGTGGCGCGAGCGCGACCGTCAGCTGCTCGCGCACCTGGCCCGTCGCGAGATCGACACGCGCCACGCCGTCTGTCCCCGCCAGCGCGACGAGCAGCTCCGAGCCCCGCAGGGCCAGGGCGGAGGGATGGGGCCCGACGAATAGCGTGGACCGGCGGACCGGCGGGCTGACGGACATATCGATGACGGAAACCGTCGAGTCGCCCCAATCGCTCACGTACAGGCTGCTCCCGCTCGCGACGGCGGTGTACGGCCGGTGGCCTACCGCCACGGCCCCACGGCGCGCGAGCGTGGCGGCGTCGATGAAGTAGACCGAATCGCTCAGGTTGCCGACCACGGCCACCAGACCCTGCCG
>Ga0075424_100001090_pt1 | contig 23131 bp, 20 predicted proteins | sample SoiMethybrSBSTD3_FD_75301 | JGI IMG/M metagenome (GOLD analysis project Ga0075424, IMG submission 75301) | Bulk soil microbial communities from a Populus tree surrounding site in Tennessee, USA - Soil MetaG P. TD hybrid SBSTD3 | ecosystem: Environmental > Terrestrial > Soil > Tree plantation... | reverse complement strand
ACCAGAGGTGTTCGGCCAAATTCGCTGCCCCAGATCACCAGCGTGCTATCCAGGAGGCCTCGTTCCTTGAGGTCTTTGAGCAATGCAGCGGTGGGCTGGTCGGTAATTTCACAATTCTTCTTCAATTTCTTGTTCAGGTCTGAGTGGTCATCCCAAGTGGGGTGCATTAGCTGAACAAACCGGACTCCGCGCTCGATCATGCGCCTTGCCAGTAGGCAATTGGTGGCGAAGGGATGGGTCGGCTCCTTGTTGATCCCGTACATCTCCAGAGTGCCGGGCGACTCTTTAGAGAAATCCAGAAGTTCCGGACCGGCAGACTGCATCCGAAACGCCAATTCATAAGAAGCGATGCGCGAAGCGATCTCCATATCGCCCGCCCGGACAAAGCTTTGCTGGTTCAAGTCGCGAATGACGTCAAGAGTCATCCGTTGGTCTTCTTGGTCCACGCCAGGAAGATTGGCTAGGTGAAGAACGGGATCCCCGGCATTCCGGAACGAGACGCCTTGGAAAGAAGAGGGAAGAAATCCGCTTGCCCAGTTTCCGCTGCCTGCCCCAGGTGAGCCAGCCCCTGATGTCAGGGCCACAAATCCGGGAAGATTCTGCGATTCGCTCCCCAATCCATAGGCCACCCACGCACCCATGGTGGGACGTCCTAACAGACTGGTTCCTGACGTTATCATCAATTGGCCCGGGTGATGGTTAAACTGGTCTGTAACCACGGACCGGATGAGGCAAATATCATCGGCACACCCGGCCGTGTAGGGCAGATAGTCTGAGATCTCCATGCCGCACTGGCCGTGGGGTGTAAATGTACGTGGGCTGGACCAGACCTTGGCATCAGGCTTGATGAAGGCGAGCTTCAAATCCTTAGTCATCGAAGAAGGTAGCGATTGCCCATCGTACTTGGCTAATGCCGGCTTGGGATCAAAGAGGTCGAGCTGACTCGGCCCGCCTTCCATGAACAGGAAAATGACGTGCTTTGCTTTGGGGACGAAGTGAGGGGCCCGCGGCTTCAAGGGGTTGACATCTGGAAGAGAGCTGCCGGCGTCGGCGGCTCTTCCTTCACTGTCCATCAAATGCCAGAGCGCAATCGTACCCAGCCCTCCTGCACATTGCTGAAGAAAACTGCGGCGAGCCTGGATCCGTTGGAATTGTTTAAGATTCATGGTCTAGCCTCGTGTGATGAATTCTTCCAAATTGAGCAAGACGCGGCTGACTCCGACCCACACTGCCGCTTCGGATGGATCAATGCCATCCAGACCTTTGGCCGGAAAGATTTTTTCTATCGACTCAGGCTTATGCTCCAGCAGCTCCTTACGCTGGTAGAGGTACTGGACCATTCGTTCCTTTTCGGCGGAGCTTGGAGCGCGACCCAAACAGATTCGATAAGCATGGTCGATGCGGTCCCCTGCAGCCCCGTTTTTTTCCTGCAAAAGACGCACCGCCAAGGCTTGCGCTGCTTCAAAAAAGATCGGATCGTTCAGCAATGCCAATGCCTGGAGAGGAGTGGTGGACCGGTTCCGTCGCGGGCAGGAATTCATCGAGTCTGGAGCATCGAAAGTTACTAATTCTGGATAGGGGTAGCGTCTTTGAAAGAGAATGTAGAGTCCCCGACGGTAGCGTTCCGTATCTTCGCTCTCCCTACTATTGACGTTGGAGTTCAGGCCCGCTGCGCCGGCAGGTTCTGGAGGCCGGATGCTTCGTCCCCCGATAGCCGGGTTCAGTAAGCCGCTGGCCGCCAGGGTCACATCACGGACAAGCTCAGCCGGAAGACGGAGACGGACCTGCCGCGCCAGCAACCTATTGTCCGGATCCCGGGATTCCAGGTCCTTGCGAGTATTCGAAGACTGCCGATAAGTAGCCGACTCGACGATCAGCTTGTGCATTTTTTTAACATTCCAGCCATTGGCCATGAATTCGGTGGCTAGCCAGTCAAGCAATTCTGGATGGGTGGGCGGACTCGAACGGGTGCCGAAGTCCTGCGGTGTATCCACTAGGCCGCGTCCAAAAAATTCCTGCCAGGCCCGGTTTATCGTGACGCGCGCTGTAAGGGGATTGTCGCGGGACACCAGCCAACGCGCCAGCATTAGCCGGGAGGGCTGCGGATCCGCCGGAAGGCGTGGCAAAACCGCTGGAACGTCCGGCTGCACTTCAATTCCGGGCGCAAGGAAGTTTCCGCGAAGCAGAACGTGCGTCTTTAGAGGATGCGGATTCTCAGCGATTGCTGGCGCCTCAGTTAAGCGAGGATACTCTTCAGCCAACGCTTTCAGACGGGTGTTCAATTCCCCAAAGCGGGCCGACCGGACGAATTGGTCGGTCAAAATTCTCTTCTGTCGAGGTGTTCGCTTCTCAGGCGCCAGCATCAGGATGCCTTCACCACCATCGGTTTTGACTTGCAGGAGATTCAACTGATAGTCCGAAGCCAGGTCCACTCCCGGATGTGCAGCCGCCTCCTTCAATTTCTTTTCCCACTCGAGCTGCAGCTCCTCAACTTTGAATTCTTCCAGAAGAGTCGCTCGTTTCTTCTCATATTCCGGTTGCCTCAGCAGGAAGGGTCCACGTTCGGCAGGCAGGGGAGCCTCAAGATCGACTTCGATAGCCGTATTGAAGAAGGCGGACATCTGATAGAACTCCCTCTGGCTGATAGGATCGTACTTGTGATCATGGCAACGCGCGCAGCCCAGCGTCAGGCCTAACCAAACCGTTCCAGTAGTCGCAGTCCTGTCGATGACCTGTTCGGTTCGAAACTCTTCCCGGTTGACTCCCCCCTCCCGGTTGGTCAGGGTATTGCGATGGAACCCTGTGGCAATTCGCTGCTCAAGAGTGGCGTTGGGCAAGAGATCGCCCGCGATCTGTTCGATAGTGAACTGGTCGAATGGCAGGTTGCGGTTTAGGGCTTCAATCACCCAATGACGCCAACGCCAGGCATTGGGTCGGATGCGGTCTTCTTCGTAGCCATCGCTATCGGCATAGCGAGCCAGATCCAGCCATGAGCGCGCCCATTTTTCTCCGTAATGCGGCGACTGCAACAACTGATCGACCAGGTGCTCATAGGCATCAGACCTGGTGTCAGCCAAAAATTCGGCTACTTGATCTGGCGAAGGTGGCAATCCGACCAGGTCCAGGCTGAGGCGGCGAATCAGGGTCTCTCGATCAGCCTCTGGCGAGGGTGGGATGCTCTCCTTTTCCAACCGGGCTAGCACATACCTGTCGATAGGATTTCGAATCCAGGCAGCGTGTTTCACTTTAGGCAGCTTCGGCCGTTGAGGAGCGACAAAAGCCCAGTGCTTACTCTTCGAACCGAGGGATCTCGCTTCAGGCGCAGTCGAACCGATCCGTTCCGGCCAGGAAGCTCCTTGATCAATCCAGCCGCGGAGCAAACCGATTTGTTCTGTCGTGAGCGGCTCGCCGTTGAGGGGCATCCGCAGCTTCTTGTCGAGCCCCGCCACCAAATGAATAAGCCTGCTGTCAGCGCTGTTGCCGGGTTTGATCACGACCCCGCTATTCCCACCAGCCAGCGCTGCTTTTCGATCGTCCAACCGGAGTCCGGAGAGTTGCTGCGCCGGTCCATGGCAGGACTCGCACTTCTCCTGGAAGAGTGGTTCGATATCGCGATAGAAGTCGACCCGGGCGCTGGTAGCGGGAGGAAGGTTCTTTGAATCTACTTCCTCGGCCCACAAAGGCCCGCTGAAGGCTCCCAGGAGAAACGAGGCCAGAAGGAAGAGGCTCTGCCACTCTCTGCTCATGAAATCAACCTCCGCAAACGAGAGGGGGTCTCTCTGCAGTCTGATTCAGATCGGGAAGCGTGGTCGTGAGATCCGAAGGTAACACTCAAAGTCTTCCAGCGTGCGAAAATTTGCGCACGTAAGAAACATGGTTTTGTATGCCTTCAATCATAGACCGGCGTTGAAAACCGAGTTCACGGACGATCCGGCTATCATCCATCTGATAAATGAAGGGCGAGCGCGGTCGATCCGCACTGAACAAGATTCTGGCTTCTGGAATGACTCGCTGCACCATGGACGCCAGATCCGCGGCTTGAACCGTATGCCCGCCACTGTTGAAAACCCTATGACCGAGGCGGGGCTTGGTCATAAGTCGGCAGATCTCCTCGGCGACGTCTTCGACATAGACGCAACAATGCCAGTCGTCCGCAGGAAAGGGGAGGGTAACGGGTCTTCCCAGAGCTGGAAGCGTGACGAAATCGCTGGCCCACACAGTAGTTCCGCGTTTGCGCCCGGCTCCGTAAACCACGGCAATTCTCAAAGAGATGATCTCAGTCCCGAAACGTGCCTCGTATTTCTCGGCCAAATGCTCATTCAGTAATTTTGTGAGCGAATAGTTCAAGACATGTTCTTTCGGAGAGCAAAAGTCTTCTTCTGTGACAGGCTTTTCGCCATAGACCGACTGGCTTTTGCCGTAAACCGACTCAGAGCTGGTAAAGAGAATTCGCCTGACTCCGCACTTGCAAGCTTCCTCAAACACGTTCGCCGTTCCTAACGCATTGACTCGCATCGCAGTAGGCGGGTGCGCTTCAGCCTCGGCTCCCATGATGTAGGCGAGATGTACAACGCCATCCGCGGGATGTTCGCTAAGGACATCGCCGACGAATCCGAATTCGCTGACATCGCCTTGGATTATTTTGACCTCGGGCGGCAGGAGGGAAGTCACCTCTGGATCTGGCGAATGATCTAAGCAAATCAGTTCGTGGCCGTGATGCAAGAACTGACGCGCCACGTAGGATCCGAGGAATCCTGTCCCGCCTGTAATGAGAAACTTCATGGCCAGAGCATAGTATCATTTTGCTGGCAGAATAGGCATCGGGTTTGAACAGGAGGACAGGGGACGATTCTGTAGAACAAAGCAGCGGATCGGCAATTGGACTCACATTAACGACGTCACCTGCTGCTTTGGTGTAGGCCGCGTGCCTTCAGGCAACATCTCCATTGCGACCGTGCTGAACCCCTCAGATCGGGGCAATCAGGCGCTTACCGCGGCATATGCTGAGGCGGGTGACGATTCTCTGTTTGGTTGTGGCCATGTTTGCTTGAGAGTCAACGAGTTGAAAATGGCCATCTTCGATGGCCAGCAGTGCAACATCGGCAGGCGACCCCACCTCAAGGCTGCCGAGGCCTTGGACTCGGTTGACAACCTTCGCAGGATTAGCTGTTGTGCGCAGGAGGACTTCGTCAAAGTTCATGCCGAGATAAAGCAGCTTCGACATGGTCGTCGGCAAGTCATATACGGGCCCGTTGATATTGAGAGAGTAGATATCTGTGGAGATCGTATCCGGCAAGAACCCGGCATCCATGGCCTTGCGAGCCGCCGCGAAATTGAAGCTACCGAGCCCATGGCCTAGATCGAAGAGCACTCCTCGAGCCCGAGCTTCGCGCACCCCTGGTTTGATCTTGCCGTCCTGGTCCACGATGCCCAAAGTGTGTCCATTGTAACAATGGGTTACCACGTCGCCGGCGAGCATGAGTTCCATGACCTCCGGTGTCTCAGGAGGGGCGAAACTGATGTGCGCCATCAACGGAAGCTTGAACTGATCGCACAACTCTCGCGCGATTTTCAGAAACGGCAGACTGTACTTGCCATTCATATTCGAACCTACCTGGAACTTGATACCCACAATGATGTCGTGATTAGCAACCGCCGCTTCTCCGGTCTTGCGCATCACACCACGAACGTATTGAACAGGATCAATGTCTGGATTGCGGCTGCTCGGGTAGAGGTAGATGTAACCAAAGATCCTAGTCTGGGAGGGAAGCACAGCAAATCGGCGGAATCCGTCAACCTGGTCGTAACCGAAGCTGCCGGCATCGACCCAGGTGGTTGCTCCCGAGCGGGCAGCGATCGGGTCAGGAAGAATACCGATTCCGCTGCCACCCCAAAAGCAGTGGGTGTGAAGGTCGATCAGACCCGGGGTGACATACAGCCCGCTCGCATCGACAACATCTAGAGCTCTATCGCTCGCGATGTTCTCCGCGATTTCGGCGATGGTTCCGTTCAAAATGGCCAGGTCAGCTCGCTGCCGAATTCCGCGCCCCGGGTCTCGGAGCTCCCCGTTCTTAATCAAGATGTCATAACGTTGAGCGTGCTCAGAGTAGGCAAGCCGGCCAATGAGACCGACGGATGCTCCACTTAAGACTTTGACAAAGGCACGACGGTTCACGACACCTCCTTCAGTACCAGCAGACAAGCTAGGTATTCGGAAGCCCTCATTGGATGGGCGTGGCGACAGAGTACTGCCGAGATGACTCTTTTGGGGACCAGTGTTGCCGGTCCTGATTGTCACCGATTTCGCCTGGCCTTGTCTACTTCCAGAGGCCTAGCAGATCGAGTAAAAGTCTGAAGTAGGTTTGGAGCTTCAGGTTGCGCATGACTAAGGGGCGCGACGGCAGGACATCCTCTACCCCCGCAAAGCGGAATATGCAGACTCAGCCAAGTAGAGTAGTTCAATTCTGGCCGCGCACACCACTGTCTCAGCTACCAAGCCAGGGGCAGATAACGCCTGGGCCCTGCTTGGCGAGAACTATGAGAAGATGGCCTTCAATGCGTGCGCACGTGGACACTCTTAGGATGGTGTATAAGGACTTCGAAAGGTTGGTCCAACCTCAGCCAGTCGACGCGGCCACTCGACTGCTTCGTGAACGGCGGGGACTGCAGACGACGCTCAGGTTAATCTACTTCTCCGGCATGACTCTCTTCGAAGGTGTATTGAACTACCCTCATTAAGCTTCCGCCCGCATTAAGCTTCGGCCCGCAGGGCTTGGGCTAGATGTGAATTTCTCCAAACCTTACCGGTTCGAAGCAGCCGCACTGATGTCTGCCAGGACCGATTTGCGATCCAGGTGCAGCGCCAGGTCTCCCAGAGATACAATTCCAACAACCTTGCCGTCTTCTACGACAGGCAGACGGCGTAGTGCCTTCTTCCTCATGAGAAGCACAGCAACATCAGTAGTGTCGTTTGGTGAAAGTGCTGTGATGTCCCGGCTACAGACGTTTTCCAACGTTGCTCCAGCTGGCTGTTGCCTTTCTGATAACACTCGCACCGTTAGATCTCGGTCTGTAACGATACCGCAGAGCCGCTTGTCCTTATAAACGATGACGTTGCCAATACCCTTGTCACGCATCACGCGGGCTGCCTCGGCAGCTGTATCAGAGGCCTGCATGATGATGGGATCAGGCGTCATGATTTCGCGGATTCGTCTTGTCATGATCTCTTCTCCATTCAGAATTGTTCTGACTGCGCGGCTTCGAGATTCTCCGACTCTTGGCGGCTGGATAGATAGACGAATAAGAATGCCGCCAAGAGCGGACCCCGATCTTTTTCAACAGTCGGGTTGGCTGAAATTTTCTACGGACCATCAATCACTGTCGGCGATTATTGGCCTATAGGATCTGAGCTCGACCGTTATTGGAGCACTAATAGGCTCCTCGTTGGCAGGTCTTTGGTAACGTGACGTTTTGGGCTTAAGAGGAAAATCATTGATCACTAGTCGGACGGACAGCTTTGGGGGGTGTTCACGACGAAACCCACCTAAGCGTCAATGGAGAGTGCTTTGCCCTGTCCGTTGAAAGCAATCTTAACTTGTTGCCCCTGTTTCAGATCACTCAGCTTGGCCTTCTTACCACTCACCGTGATTTTGGTCTGAGAGTCGACGGCAAGGGTTCCCTTTCGCTTATCCGTCGTCTCTACCGTTACCGAATTGCCGGTTGTATCCACTTGCAGGATGGTCGCGTCAACCAGCTGTGGTGTCTCTTGCGCGCCGGGCTCTTGCTTTGGCTGCTGCACGGCAAACAAGGTCAGTCCAATGCTCAGAGCCATCACCGTCAGCATTGGAACCAGTAGTATTCTTTTCATGATACCCTACCTCCTTGAGATTAGGATTTTGAAACACTCCAGGCTTTGCCTCGATATGCTGAAAATTTCTGCCACTCGAGATAAGCCTTTCAAGGAATGATCTTAATGAGTAAAACGCGGGAGAATGTTCAAAACTATACCAGTTTGAAATGGTCATCTCCAATCGGAGGCGAATTGCACGGTACACCTCCCTGAGATATTTCGGGCAAACAATCGTCGTCGCGGAATCTGGGAATCTGCTGGTAGGTGGATGCTGTGCCATTCATCGCTGGTCAATGGAGCAATAACCCCGAAGCACTGACCATACCTTCCGAGCAGTTTCAGGTTGATGTTGGACCTCACCTCAGGTATCTTCAGATGACTAACCCCATAACTTGCAGGCGTCCGTTCTGTCCGCCTCCAGTCAAGAAAAAGATAGGAATGAAAAGATGATCTTTAAGCAATACTACCTGGGCTGCCTGGCGCACGCTTCCTATCTGGTAGGGGACGAAGAGAGCCAAACAGCTGTGGTCGTTGATCCTCAGCGTGATATCGACCAGTACCTCGAAGATGCCAGAAGGCAGAACCTTCACATCCGCCATGTGTTTCTGACGCATTTCCACGCTGACTTTTTAGCCGGGCATCTTGAGCTTAGAGAGCACACGGGTGCGAGCGTTTGCTTGGGGGCGCGTGCCAAAGCGGACTACCCATTTGTTCCATTTCGAGATCAGGAGAAGCTGGAGTTTGGCAAAGTGCGTTTGACCATACTGGAGACTCCAGGGCACTCACCCGAGTCGATATCGATCCTGGTCTATGACCTTGCTCGAAGTGACCAGGCCCCCTATGCCGTTCTCACCGGAGACACGCTCTTCGTGGGAGATGTCGGTCGTCCCGACCTGCGAGCAGCGCTTGGCTACTCGGCAAATGAACTTGCCGGCATGCTCTACAGCTCCCTTCGCGACAAGCTTCTTTCTCTACCGGATGAAACGTTAGTCTACCCGACACACGGTGCAGGCTCTCTTTGCGGAAAGAGCTTGAGTAAGGAGACGTTCTCGACAATCGGAGTGCAACGTCAATATAACTATGCGCTCCAGCCGATGAGCCGGGACGAGTTCACGCGTCTGGTGACTGCCGAGCAACCTGACGCGCCCGCCTACTTCACGTATGATGCAATCCTCAATACCAAGGAGCGGCCAACTCTGGACAAGACGTTGGAGCAGGTCCTCAAGCCTCTTGCTGTTGACGAAGTAGTACAGATGAGAAATTCCGGCGCCCAGTTACTCGATGTCCGTGACGCCTCGGAGTTCGCTGGAGCCCATTTGTCCGGAAGCCTAAACATCGGATTAAGAGGACAGTTCGCCACCTGGTGCGGAACTCTGCTTGACCGCGAAAAGGCCATCGTAATTATCGCCTCGCCGGGGCAGGAACGAGAAGCGGCCACACGGCTTGGCCGCATCGGTCTCGATCGCGTGAGTGGGTACCTTAAAGACGGAATGAAAGCGGCTGAGTCAAGTCCGGACCTGGTGCAGAGCACCACCTGTCTGGCTGCCACCACGGTTGCTGAGCAGCTCGCCTCTCCTTCTCCTCCAGAGATTCTCGATGTCAGAAATGAGAGGGAGCGAAGGGAGAAACACATTGAAGGAAGCCTTCACATTCCTTTGAACCACCTGCGCGAGCGAATCCAGGAGTTGCCACGCGAGCGAAAATTGGTAGTCCATTGTGCTGCGGGATACCGCTCTTCGATCGCTGCCAGCTTGCTGCAACAAGCCGGCGTGGTGGATGTGTTTGACCTCATGGGTGGCTTGGCGGCCTGGGAAAAATCAGGCCTTCAAACCACCTCGGGGCCGGAAGTCAAAAGGAGCAACGCCATGAAACCGACCGAGTATTCGGAGACAACTCTGGAGCTGGCAGGATGGAAGGTAAGACTTACTTCCTATAGACTAGGAGAGAAATATTTTTGCAAAGCCGACAACGTTGAGCCCGGCGCCTGCATAACTAGAACTCAGGGCACCAGCAAGGAAGAGGCCGAGCAAAAAGCGATCACCCAATCTGAAAAGTTCCTATCGCAGACCAGACGTTTTTGAGCCGCACGGAAGGTCTGGATTTCAAGTGCGTTGTTGAGGAAAGCCAACCATGGAAATCGAACGCCCGATTGTCACCCAGTCGCCCGAAAACAGTGAAACTCCTCTCACCGAAATGCGATCCTGGGTGACTCCTAATGCGTTCTTTTTTGTCCGGAATCACTTCGCGGAACCCGAGGTGACCGCGAACAACTGGCGGCTACAGGTGCACGGACAGGTACGACGGGCTCGCATTTGGACATGGGACGAGCTGACTGAACTTCCGGAGCGAACGGTTTTTGCGACTATGGAATGCGCAGGCAACGGCCGTTCCTTTCTTCGGCCGCTGACACCGGGTGTGCAATGGGGTGCTGGAGCGGTGGGGCATGCCGAATGGACGGGTGTGCCACTGGCTACCGTGCTGGAGTCCTGCGGCCCCCTGAGTGACGCATTGGAAGTGTTATGTGAGGGTACCGACGTAGGCACCGAGCCGGATCATCCCGAGCTCATGCACTTTGTCCGCGGCCTACCGCTGGCGAAGGCGCTACACCCCGATACGTTGCTGGCCTTTCGAATGAACGGAGAGCCGCTCACCCGCAGCCATGGCGCGCCCGTGCGCCTGATCGTTCCCGGCTGGTACGGCGTCTGCTCCGTCAAATGGATCGCGCGACTGGAGCTGCTGGATCACCAGTACGAAGGGTATTTCCAGTCGGAGAAATACACCATCCAGAGGCGGGAGGGGGGAAAGGAGCGCAAGGCACGTCTGACTCGAATGCCTGTCAAGTCTCAGATTATTCGACCCGCTGCAGGGTCAGAGTTACGACCCGGCGTCAACCGGATCTCCGGTATCGCCTGGGCCGGTGAAGAAGCTGTGGCCAAAGTTGAAGTCAGCACGGACGGCGGACTGAGGTGGCGTGGTGCCAGTCTGGTGGGTCCTCAGGCGCCCTACTCCTGGACCCTCTGGGAATATCTCTGGGAAGTGAATAGTCCAGCCAACTACGAACTGATGTGCCGTGCCAGCTCAACCGCAGGCGATGCCCAGCCCACCGAGCACGACGATCTTCGCGGTGGCTACATGATCAATTTTACTCGTCCTCACCCAGTGCGCGTTGTGTCGCGGGGGCGCGCTCAGGATTCCTGGGGCGACGCGGTCTCGCGTCTCGACGAGATGTCTCAAGCAGCGGAAGAATTGTCGCACAAACGGCTTGATGTGGACATGGACTACGCATTCACGGACGGAGCCGGCATTTGAGAGCAGCATCTAGCCGAGACAGGCTCCACACTGAAGATGACGTGACCATTCTTGGCGGTCAGGAGTAGAGCATGATTCCAGGAAAGATTCTGGCGTTTTTGGAAGACGAGGGAACTATCGGTGTGAGTGGGACGCGGGATGCAAACCTTATCCCGGACATTCACTATGTGTCTGGATGGAGCGTGGAACCGGACCAGCGAACCATTCGGTGTTCCATCGCCGAAGGCCACACCACGCATCTGCTCTCCTCGCTCGAAGACAACAGGCGGTTCTCGCTCACCGTCGAAAAGATCGGCTCGCACGAGACCTATCAATTCAAGGGCGAGTTTGTCCGCGATACGCAGCCCAGCGACGCCGACTTGGCAGCACACAAACGGGTCCGAGACCGGTTTGCCAAGGTGGTCAGCAGACTATTTGGTTTCCCGGAGGATTTATGCCGGGCCTACATCCCTCGACCTGGTCTGGTCATCTGTTTCACTGTGCGAGAAATCTTTCTTCAGACTCCCGGTCCCGGCGCTGGCCGCAGACTCTACCCCCCGGAGGAGAAATGACGGACACTGTTAAGCTGCCGGACGACATCAAACCTGTGATGCAAAATGGAATTCCAGCAACCGTAGTTACTTGTTCGGCCGACGGAATCCCAAACACCACGATTATCTCCCAGGTATACTACGTCGATCCGGTACATGTTGCTCTTTCGTTCCAGTTCTTTAACAAAACGATTCGCAATGTCCGCGAGAATCCGCACGCTTGTGTTGCACTGAACGACTTGGAAGGTGCTACGGAGTGGATCCTCGACGTTCAGTATGACCATTCAGAAACTGAGGGGACGATCTTTGATGAAATGGATATGCAGATCGAAGCCATCGCCTCAGCCACTGGCATGTCCGGCATCTTCAAGCTGAGAGCGGCCGACATCTACCGCGTTAAATCCTTCAGAAAGATAAGCTCTCCTCCAGCATCCTCAAGGGAGTGACCGATGGCGAAAGAGGATGTGCCAAGCGCCGAGCCTCTCCTTGAAAAACTCGCTCAGAAAACGTCGGAAGTTGAGGTCCTTCGTCGCATTGCCTTAGAGATCAATTCAACGCTCGACCTGGATCAGATCTACAGCGTCGTGCTGCGTACGATGGATGAGTTCTTCGGGTTTCGTCATTCCACCATTCTGCTGGTCGAGGGCTCCGACACCTTGCGGGTCGTGGCCAGCCATGGCTATGAAACTCAGCCGCTGGGTGGAATAGTGGCTGTCGGCACCGGCGTGATCGGGACAGTGGCAAAGCGACGGAAGCTGATGCGTGTCAATCATCTGCGCCGGCAACACGAGTACTTCTCGACCATTCGCAAACAGATGGAAGAGGCCGGACGAGCCGGCGAGCTTGGCGAGATGACTCCATTGCCTGGACTGCCCGATGCCGAAAGTCAGATCGCTATCCCACTCCTGATCAAAGACACTCTTGTGGGAGTGTTCTCCGTCGAAAGCCCGGAACAGAAGCCATTCAGCGAGCATGAAGAAACATTGATGACTATTGTAGCGAACCAGGCAGCCAGCGCCATTCAAAACGCGCGATTGTATCGTGACGTGGAGGAGCGGCGACAGGAACTGGCGGAAGCACACGACCGCTTGAAGCAGTTAAACGAAACGCTGGAAGATCGGGTTCGCTCCCGCACCAGCGAGCTTGAACAGGCCAATCGCGAACTACGAGAGACCCAGGCGCAGTTGGTGCAGTCCAGCAAAATGGCTTCCCTGGGTATGCTGGCGGCAGGTATAGCCCACGAGATTAACACCCCTCTCGGTACGATTCAGTCCAATACCGATGTAGAACGCCGAGCAATTGGCAATATTCGAGACGTCCTGCAGGACGCTGCTGTTGCAAAGAAACTACGCGACGATTCCCGGCTAAACCGCGCCTTCGTGATCTTTGACCAAGTGAATCAGGTAACGCTGGAAGCGGCCCGGCGCGTCACAAAAGTGGTTCAGTCGTTGAGCAACTTCGCACGCCTCGATCAGGCTGAGCTGGAATTAGTGGATCTACATGAAGGGCTGGACAGCACGCTGACGTTGATCAACCATCTTCTAAAAGACCGAATCGAAGTAGTGAAGATTTATGGAGAGCTACCCAAAGTAAGGTGTTATGCGAGTCAGATCAACCAAGTCTTTGCAAACCTACTGACAAACGCAGCGCAGGCCATCAAAGGAACAGGAACAATCACGATCACAACCCGTCAGGACGGACCGTACGCAATGATCGAGGTGGCTGACTCGGGACACGGCATCAAACCCGAGCATCTGGAGCGCATATTTGATCCGGGATTTACCACCAAAGGAGTCGGCGTTGGGGTCGCGTTGGGGCTCTCCACCACTTACCGAATTGTCGAGAACCATCGCGGATCGATCGACGTCCAGAGTGAGCCGAATAAAGGTGCGACATTCACAATTCGGCTGCCCATAGCACCCTCTGCGTAAAGACTCGATGAGCCGGGCGACAACGACGTAGTTCTCTCCACTACCTCTCCTCTCTTATTCAAGACCTAACGCGCGCGACCGCGCCAAGCGCGGCAGCTGATACCTCCGAAGCCGTGAGACGCTTCTTCGGGTCGCTATTTCGCATCCCAGCTTCCGAGTCTCAGGTTACACAACATCCCAGGTCGCAAGTTCCCGGCCATGCGTCCGACCCTTATTGATGCCTCACCAGCTCCGCATTTGGCTTACGAATGTCAATTTTGTCGATGCTCAATTTGGCTCTATGGCACTAATGCTACAGCCTAATGATATGGGATCAAAGCAATTAGAGACCTATCTTCTGTTAGGTCTTCCGGACCGCCAAATTGGCTGAGCAATTTTGACCATTCTTTCTGCTTACCCGGGCCACAATTAGTGTGGCGGCGGTTCACAAACAATCCGCCAAAAAGGGGGTTGATATGCGTTTAAGACTGTCTCAAGTAGCTCTAACAACAGTGGCTGTCGCACTATTGGCAGGATCAGGCGCTTTTGCTGACAACAAACATCAGGGTAGGCAGCATGGCTACGAGCACGGCTATCGAGATGGCTTCCACCACGGGCGTGAAGATCAAGAAAGACATTTAGCCTTCACGTTCGACACCGACGATTACAAGCACGGCGACCGTGGCTATGACAAGTACATGGGAGATCGGGGCGATTACAAAGAGGGGTATCGAACCGGCTACCAGAGTGGTTACAATGACGGCTTTTATAGCCGTCCGGGACGGTTTGGTGAGATCTACGGTCGTGAAGATTCTTTCGAAGGTCGCCGATACCGTGATGACTTTGTCTTGGAAGGTCGTCCAGGGGGGTATCCCGACATCGCCTTTGATGACGGATACCGCGACGGCGTCCGAGACGGCGAAAAGGATCTAAGAAACCACGACAAGTTTGATCCGAGCGATCACGATAGCTATCGAGACGCAGATCGCCATTTCAATAGCAGCTTTGGTGATAAAGAGCTCTACAAGCGCTATTACCGCGACGGATTCTTGCGCGGATATCAGGATGGCTATGGCCGATGGCGGTAGAGCGTATCTCTGACTTTAGTCATCAGCAAGGGGTTGATAGGCACCCTGCTTCTGTGTGCGATTCTAAGTTGAAGTTGAAACTCTTGTGGAGGAGAGCCGAGGAACGCTTCTCTCTTGCAACCAGACGGGTTCAGGCTGCGTAAGAGAAGCCTTCCTTGATTCTCTGACTCGACAGGCTGTGCGTGTTCCCGCTAGGTCCTTTCAGACCTGGTGCCGGAAGCCAATACCAGTGCGGCTCCCGTCAGGTAGCAAAGAGAAAGGAAACCTACGGCGAGCGAAAACGAATTGCTTCTGACTGCGACGAGCCCGAGCACTGAGGGTCCTATGAATCCTCCCAGGTTGCCGACCGAATTGATCAGTCCAATGGACGCAGCCGCGGCGCTCTCACCCAGGACCAATGTCGGGAGAACCCAGAAACAGGGGTTCCATCCATAAGCCGCTGCGCCGACCAGCGACAGCCATAACATCACCAACGGAAACGGCTGATTGGGAAGCGTAGACAGGGCCAGGAAGAGGCCGGCCAGAGCCATTGGAATGGCCGTGTGCAGCTTTCGTTCCCCAGTGCGGTCTGAAGAACGTCCCATGAAGAAAACAGAGAGCACCGCTAAGCCAAACGGAAGTGCCGAATAGACACTGGACAGGCTGGCTGATTCTCCAGACAGCTTCTGGACAATGGATGGCAACCATAACACAAACCCATACCCACCGATATTTGCAAAGAGCATCGCCAGCGCCAACAGCAGGGCTTTCGGGTGCCGAAGGCCCTGCCAAAGTGTCAGACGGTCGGTGTTTCGCTTCCGAGCGATCTCGTCATCGAGCTGCCGCGTGATCCATTCCTGCTCATTAGTAGATAACCAGGCGGCCTGATGGGGGCGATCCGTCAAATAGTACAGCGTAACGATGCCAAACAGAATCGCAGGCAGCCCCTCTAAAATGAAGACCCATCGCCAGCCGGGCAAGCCCCACCAGTTTGCTTTGAGAATCAGGGCGGAAAGAGGGGCGCCCAAGGTTAGCGATATCGGCGCGGCAATAACGAAACCCGCCATGGCCCGGGCGCGATCCTGGACGGTGAACCAATGGGTCAGGTACACAATAATACCGGGGAAGAAGCCTGCTTCGGCTGCGCCTAGCAGAAATCGCGCCACATAAAAGTGAGTGGCGGAGCGCACCAGACCAACGAGGATTGTGCAAACGCCCCAGCTGATCAGAATCCGGGCGATCCAGCGGCGCGCGCTCCAATGTTCCACGATGAGCGCTCCTGGAATCTCCAGCAGGAAATAGCCCAGAAAGAAGATTCCGGCGCCGAAGCCAAACACTGCCTCAGAGAAACCGAGATCCGCAGACATCGGCACTTTGGCAAAGGCCACATTGGCCCTGTCTAAATAGGCTATGATGTATAGAACAAAGACGAAAGGCAAAATGCGCCAGGCAATCTTGCGCCGAGCTTGAGCGGCAATCGCGGTGGCATTCCCCGAACTCGTTAGCACTTCTCCTCCTCCTGCCCTTTGAGAATGCAATGTGTCAGTTCCGCACAACCACGCCAGCCTCGATAATGACGAGGGCTTGATGGAGCGATTGCTCTGCAGGGTCCAGTCAACAGCCCTAACGCAGTTTCACAGGATCAGGCTCGGTTAGGTCTTCAACCCTAACCCATTAGGAACGGCAGATGCACGATGGCTACGAAAGAAGCGGTGATAGTGGCTGTCTAAAAGCTGACCCAAGGGCGCCAGTTACTCGGCCTACGCTCAGTAGCGCTGAGTTTAGGGCAGACTGAGAACCTCTGTCTAGCTAAGTTATTCGCTAGGTGAAGAATGCCCGGAGGACAGCATTGTAGCCACGCTAAGCCAAGTGGGCGGAAGCCCACCGCCGCTCAAGCTCATTAGCTTGGTTTCACATTGCGACAAATGCACTACGACATTAAACTAGTTCAGGACGACGGCGCACACGCCAGAGCTGAAAATTGCGTTTCAATTCAAAGGGTGGCGGCGACGTGAATAGTCTATTGCAACGATGCACGAGCTGTCGGTTGCTGCCAACATAGTTGAGATAGCGACGGAAGAAGCCGCGAGCCGCGGTGGTGCTCACGTTCTGGCGCTTCATTTGAAACTAGGACAGCTGTCGGGCCTGGCCAAGGAAGCGCTGATCTTCTCCTGGGAAGCCATATGTGAAGATACGCCGCTGAAGGGGGTACGTCTCGTGATCGAAGAGGCGCCCGTTGTTGTTTATTGTCCGGCCTGTCAGGCTGAAAAGACTCTTCGTTCCGTGCAGGAGTTCGTCTGCCCGGTTTGCGGGGTTCCGACACCTGAAGTGTTAAGAGGAAGAGAGCTGGAGATCGTTGCTTTGGAGATCGAATGACGAGCGGGCCACGACTGGTCGAGGTCAGAGCCAACGTGTTGAGACGGAATGATGTGCTTGCACGGTCGCTGCGAGAGCGCTTCCACCGGGCCGGCGTGTATGTGATCAGTCTGGTTTCAAGTCCGGGCGCCGGCAAAACGAAACTGCTCGAGACTACGCTTGCAAGTTTGCGCGGACGATGGCAGGTCGCAACTCTGGTGGGCGATCTCGCCACTGACAACGACGCGGTCCGGCTTGAGCGCACAGAAACTCCGGTGAGGCAGATTACTACCGGAACCGTCTGTCATTTGGAAGCGGAGATGGTTGAGCGAGCACTTGGAGGCTGGAGTCTCGACGAACTGGACTGTCTGTTCATCGAAAATGTCGGCAATCTCGTCTGTCCATCGAGTTACGATCTCGGCGAAGACATGCGGGTGGTGTTGATGTCTGTAACTGAGGGCGAGGACAAGCCTCTCAAGTATCCAACTATCTTCAACACCGCAGACGCCGCTGTCCTTACCAAGATGGATTTGGCCGCTGCAGTAGAGTGTGACCTGCCAGCTGCACACAAGCACATTCAGTTGATTCGTCCTGGATTGCGAGTCTTCGAGGTCTCGGCCAAGACTGGACTAGGAATGGATGAATGGTTGGGGTTCATGCAGTCACAAATCGGCTCAAGAGCGCAGAGCTGAGCAGGCACGAGACGAGATTGTGGCCACCTCACTAATGACTTGGGCTGCCCTAAGAGAGTGCTATAGTGAAGGTCTTGCGAGCCAGAATAGTCGTTCGAGGGGCCGTTCAGGGTGTGGGTTTCCGCCCGTTTGTCTACAGGCTGGCTACTGAACTGGGCTTGACGGGTTGGGTATCGAACTCGTCTCAGGGTGTTTGGATTGAAGTTGAGGGAAGCCAGGACCAGCTCGATTCCTTTTTGCTTAGGGTTGAGAACGACAAGCCTCCCCGATCTTCCATTTACAGTCTAGAGTCCTCAATTCTCGACGCTGTAGGTTTGTCGGGCTTTGAGATCCGCGAGAGTTGCGCGGCGGCCCGGACCACTGCCCTAGTTCTGCCAGACATCGCCACCTGTTCAGATTGTCTTCGGGAGATCTTTGCTCCCGGCAATCGACGGTATCTTTACCCGTTTACCAATTGCACGAATTGTGGACCGCGATTCAGTATCATCGAATCCCTCCCGTACGACCGTTCGAACACAACAATGAAAACTTTTCAGATGTGCGAACCATGCCGGAATGAGTATGGCAGCCCAGGTGACCGCCGTTTTCACGCCCAGCCTAATGCCTGTCCGGATTGCGGTCCAAGGCTCGAACTTTGGGACTACAGCGGAAGCGTGCTTGCCAGCCGCCATGAGGCGCTGCGGCAAGCAGCCGAGCTTCTTGGCAATGGCAGAATCCTGGCTCTGAAAGGGCTAGGCGGATTCCATCTACTAGTGGATGCCAGAAATCAGGAAGCAGTGCTGAAAATTCGTGAGAGAAAGCATCGTGCGGAAAAACCATTTGCCTTGCTGTATCCCTCGCTCCAGTCGATCCGGATGTCGTGTGAAGTTTCAGAGTTGGAACAGCGGCTTCTGTTATCCCCCGAATCTCCGATTGTGCTCTTGCGCAGGCGGAAATCCGCAGGCAATCACTCGCTTGACGACATCGCTCAGGCTGTCGCTCCGGCCAATCCCTGCTTGGGTGTGATGCTCCCGTACACACCGCTTCATCACATTCTGATGAAGGAGCTCAATTTCCCACTAGTCGCCACCAGCGGGAACATCAGCGATGAACCGATTTGTATCGAAGAGAAAGAAGCGCTTCGGCGATTAGGCGGCATCGCGGATGCCTTCCTGGTGCATAATCGCCCGATTCTCAGGCATGTCGATGATTCTGTGGTACGTCTCCTCCTTGGACGGGAACAAATCCTGCGTCGTGCGCGCGGCTATGCTCCCTTGCCAATGCTGCTATCCGCGTCGTCAGCTTTGTCACTCCCTCACCAGGCTTTTGGCCACCCTCTCCCCGCGGGAGAGGGGTCGGGGGTGAGGGGGCAGGCGCAAAGGAGCGGCTTTCATGCAAAATTGCCTGAGTCGCGGTGTACAGAAGGTGTTACCGATTGCGTTTTGGCAGTGGGAGCGCATCTGAAGAATGCCGTTGCCATGACGCTGCCTGCGACTTCGGTCGCCTCACCTGGCATTGAGGGCTGGATGGAAGAAGGAGGAGAGAGAGGTGACGACGTGAGGAAATTCGCATCCGCTCCGCGAATGACACTTGGAGGTGGAAAGGACATGCTTGCTCCTTCCAGCCACGTCTTGGTGAGTCAGCATATCGGCGACCTCGAAACTCGGGAGGCCTTTGAGGCATTTTTGAGAGTTATTGCAGACCTCCAATGTCTTTACAATGCCAAACCTGAGCGGATTGTCTGCGACCTCCATCCCGACTACCTTTCCAGCCAGTATGCTAAGGAGCGTGCTCTGGCCCTCGGAGTACCGTTGATTCCGGTTCAACACCACTACGCCCACGTTGCGGCGTGCATGGCGGAAAACCAGGTCGAGGCCCCAGCGCTCGGCGTTTCGTGGGACGGGACCGGCCTTGGGACCGATGACACGATTTGGGGCGGAGAATTCCTGCTGGTCAATGAAACAGCATTTGATCGAGTTGCTCATTTCCGTCGCTTCAGGCTGCCGGGTGGGGAAGCGGCTATCAAGGAGCCCAAGCGGACTGCCCTCGGTGTTTTGTTCGAGCTTTTCGGAGAAAGCCTGGCTGAACACAAAGAACTCGCTCCCATCCGGCAGTTCCCTCCGAATGATCTCTTGATCCTGCAACAAATGGTGGGGAAAGGAATCAATTCGCCGGAAACGTCCAGCGTCGGAAGGTTCTTCGACGCCGTCGCTTCGATCCTGGGAGTTCGCCATCAAGTCACCTTTGAAGGCCAGGCAGCCATGGAGCTTGAGTTTGCGTTGGGAGAGGAGGACGATGGATGCTATGGCTTGGCCATCGATGAGAAGGACAAATTGGTCATTGACTGGGAGCCTATGGTTAGGCAGATTCTTGCGGATTTGGAGCAGCGAGTTCCTATTGGCAGGATTACAGCAAGATTTCATAATACTTTGGTAGAAGTCATCGTAGAGGTCGCTTACCGAATTGGGGAAGAAAGGGTTGTTCTCACCGGTGGATGCTTTCAAAATGGGTATCTCGCTGAACGCGCGGTTCGGCGGCTCGAAGCCCAGGGATTTCGTCCTTACTGGCATCAGCGCGTTCCGCCCAACGACGGGGGGATGGCGTTGGGACAGATATTTGCCGCAGTCCGAAGCCAGATCCAGAGCCGCGCCGGGATGACCCGCGTGCCAATGACTGCTTGAGAGGGAATCGCAGCGGTCTGGACCGCTCACCAGTCGTTGTGGAGATTATCACCAAAATTATGCACCTCGTTCTGAGAAAGGTCGGACTCAGCAAGGTCGAAATGTCACCAGCTCCGCTAGGAGCGAAATATTTATAGCTAACCAGCCCTTTAATATGTTCTAGCTCCGTCAGGAGCGACATGGCAAACCGTAAGTTGATGCCGCTCCTAGCGGAGCTGGAAGAGGTCGATGGGAGTTCTCTGTGCTATAAATATTTCCCTCCTAAAGGAGCTGACTGAGATCTTCTGTACCGTCTCTATTGAGGACCTTAGGACCGCGGTTGAAATCCAGAGAGGATACGGACCTCTGAGGCTCCCACGCTTTGTTCCCAGGAGCGGCGGGGGAGTTAACTCTCATTTTTAGCCATCGCCCCGTTTTGCCGGGTGGGCAGGGTGCCCGAAGGGCGAGGTGAGAAGCGAGTCTCAATCGAAGGAAGCGCGGAACACGTCACTATAATTTGCGAACATTACGAACATTGATGGAATGGAGCCACTATGTGCCTGGCTGTTCCAGGGAAAGTGATTGAGATTGAGGACCTCCCAGGAATGAGAATGGGCAGGGCCGCTTTCGGAGGAATCGTCAAGCGCGTCTGCCTCGAATATACCCCGGAAGTTCAGGTGGGAGACTATGTCATGGTACACGTCGGGTTTGCGCTCAGCCGAGTCGATGAGGCTGAGGCAGCGAGAACCTATAAACTTCTCGAAGAGCTGAATCAGCTGGCTGAGCTGGAGATACCTGACGCGACCTCTCCGCCTTCCGGCGGCCAGAAGGAGTAAGCAATGAGATACCTGGACGAGTACCGCAATGAACAGCTAGCACAAAACGTTCTCAAAGAAATCTGCCGCGTCCAGACCAAGCCTTGGGTCTTGATGGAAGTGTGCGGCGGCCAAACTCATACCATTGTCAAGTACGGGTTGGACCATCTCCTGCCTTCGGAAATCGAGCTGGTCCATGGCCCGGGATGCCCCGTTTGCGTCACGTCGTTGGAGATGATTGACAAGGCCCATGCCATTGCTGCACGGCCCGACGTAATTTTTTGTTCCTTCGGCGATATGGTGCGTGTTCCCGGATCGCAAGTTGATCTGCTGATTCTCAAATCCCGAGGCGCCGATGTCCGAATTGTGTATTCGCCGCTCGATTGCCTGAACATTGCCAAGGCAAATCCGGAGAAAGAAGTTGTTTTCTTTGCGATCGGCTTTGAGACCACGGCTCCTGCCAACGCCATGGCCGTGTGGCGCGCAAAGCAAGAAGGGATCAAGAATTTCTCAATTCTTGTCTCACACGTCCTGGTTCCGCCGGCGGTCGCATCTATTCTGGAATCGCCTCTCAATCGCGTGCAGGGATTCCTGGGCCCCGGTCATGTTTGTGCGGTAATGGGCTACGAGGAGTATGAGCCAATCAGCGCCCGGTTCAAGGTTCCGATCGTCATCACGGGATTTGAGCCCCTGGATCTTCTCGAAGGAGTCTTGATGGTGGTGCGGCAACTGGAAGCAGGGAAGGCAGAGGTAGAGAATCAATACGGACGGGTCGTTACGCGAGAAGGGAACAGACGTGCTCAACGACTGGTCAATCAGGTGTTCGAGGTCGGCGATCAGAAATGGCGAGGAGTCGGATCGATTCCCAAAAGCGGTTACAAACTGCGTTCCGAATTCCGCGAATATGATGCCGAGCGGCTGTTTCAGATTGAGCAAATCGATACTCAGGAATCGACTGTGTGCATTAGCGGCCTGGTGCTGCAGGGCGTCAAGAAACCACACGATTGCCCCGCCTTCGGCAAGGAATGCAATCCCGAGCATCCACTGGGTGCCACCATGGTTTCGGCCGAAGGGGCTTGCGCCGCTTATTACCTTTATGGAAGGCATTCGCAAGGCCACTCCCAATTGGTGGAAGTGAGATCGCCCTGACCGAGGAAGGTATGATCTGAGATGGCAAAGAAAGAGACAAATATAGTGGAAAACCTGCTTCCTCTCCTGGGCGCCTGTCCGATGCCTATTCTGGATCACAAGGAAATAGTCCTGGGGCATGGCAGCGGAGGGAAGCTCACTCAGCAGCTTGTAGAGAAAATGTTTCTGCCTCGGTTCCAGAATGAACTTCTGGCTCCGCTTCACGATGGAGCCGTTTTCTCCCTGAATGGCGTCCGCTTGGCATTCAGCGCTGATTCGTATGTGGTCAGCCCCATTTTTTTCCCCGGAGGGAATATCGGCGAGCTAGCGGTGAATGGCACCGTGAACGACCTGGTCATGTGTGGTGCGCGGCCCCTCTATCTTTCCGTTTCATTCATCCTGGAAGAGGGTTTCCCAATCGACGACCTGTGGCGAATTGTCTGCTCAATGCAGGAGGCGGCCGCAAAGGCTGAAGTCGCCCTGGTCACAGGAGATACGAAAGTCGTTGATCGTGGTAAAGGCGACAAGATATTTGTCAATACCTCAGGTCTCGGCCTGGTTGATGATGGCATTGAGATCAGCCCTGCTCTGGCTCGACCGGGCGATGCCATCATCATCAACGGCCCTATCGCCGTGCACGGGATTGCCATCATGTCCGTGCGGGAAGGATTGGAATTCGAAACGCTGATCGAAAGCGACACTGTGGCGCTTAATAGTTTAGCGGAAGCGATGTTCACTGCCAGTCGAGGCATTCATGTCCTGCGCGATCCGACGCGCGGCGGCGTGGCTAGCGCGCTCAATGAGATTGCAGCCAAAGCGCAGGTTGGAATTTCAATC
>Ga0075424_100001089_pt1 | contig 23132 bp, 19 predicted proteins | sample SoiMethybrSBSTD3_FD_75301 | JGI IMG/M metagenome (GOLD analysis project Ga0075424, IMG submission 75301) | Bulk soil microbial communities from a Populus tree surrounding site in Tennessee, USA - Soil MetaG P. TD hybrid SBSTD3 | ecosystem: Environmental > Terrestrial > Soil > Tree plantation... | reverse complement strand
AGTGCAGCCGCGGCCACTCTTCCCTCGGTGGCAGCCGGTCCTTCGCAAACGTGTCCACGTCACGGATTCTAGCGAAAAGGGGACGGTCACCTTTCCTTTGGTCCTTCGGGAAAAGGTGACCGTCCCCTTTTCGCTAGAATCCACCAATGCCCGCGTATCTCGAAACCGAACAAGAGCTGTCGCGGCTGGCGCGGCGGGCGGCGGGCATGCGCGGCGGCCCGCGCCTCCTGATCCTGCCCGGCATCATGGGCTCGAGCATCGGGCTCCTCCGCAAGAACGGCGGCGTCGACGTGACCTGGTTCGACCCGGTCGAGATCTGCCAGGGCCAGCTCGTGAAGCTCGCGCTTCCCGCCGGCAACCGATACTGGGCGACGGGCGTGCTCAAGTTCGCGTACGAGCGGCTGCGCCTCGTGCTGCGTATCGCCGGTTTCGACGCCGTGTTCCATCCCTACGACTGGCGCCGCGACCTCCTGTGGAACGGGCGCGAGCTCGCCGACCGGCTGCTGCGCGAGAAGCGCCAGGACGTCGTGCTCGTCGGCCACAGCTTGGGCGGTCTCGTGGCGCGCGCCGCGCTCGCGCACAAGGGCGGCGAGCGCATCAGCCGCGTGATCCAGCTCGGCACGCCGAACAAGGGCGTCTTCGTCGCCGTGCAGGCGCTTCGCGGAACCTATCCGCTGGTCCGGCGCGTCGCGATGCTGGACCTCAAGCACAGCGCCGACGACCTCGCGCGCAAGATGCTGACGACCTTCCCGGGCCTCTGCGAACTCCTGCCGGCGGCGCATCTCTGCAAGAACTTTGACCCCTTCGACCCGGATCAATGGCCGGAGGGACCGAAGCCTTCGGCCGCCATCCTCGAGGGCGCGCGCACGGCGGTCGACGGCCTGCCGCCGCCCGATGAGCGCTTCCGACTGATCGCGGGCTTCGGCCAGGACACGGTGCTGGGGCTCCGACGCTCAGGCCGCCGGCTCGAGTTTGGCCGCGGGCCGGCCGGCGACGGCACCGTGCCGCTCGCGCTCGCGCAGTGGCCCAACCTTCCGACCTGGTACGCCGAAGAGAGCCACGGCTCGCTGCCCGGAAACCCGGAAGTTGGCCGCGCCGTCGTCGACCTTGCGCGAGCGGATGCGACCACTGCCCTGCCGCGCCTGCTGCCGCGCCGCCGCGGCGTGCCGACACTGTGGCAGGAGGACCTCCGCATCGCGCCTGCGCCGAAGATCGCCTGGGGCGACCTCTCCGAGCGCGAGCAGCGCGAGTTCCTGCACGAGTTCGTCGGCGTCACGCTGCCGTCAACGGCCGCGGCGACTCCGAAGCGCGCGGCGGCCGCGAAGGCGGTCGAGCTCGCCTTCATGGAAGGCAGCATCACGCAGAGCGGCGCGGCGGCGATCGTGCTCGGCGCGTTCGCGAACGTGGAGCCGGCGGGCGCGGCCCAGGCGATCGACCGCATGCTGCATGGCGCAATCAGCGACCTCGCGCGGCGGCGCGCGATCAGCGCGGCGGCCGGCGAGGTGTTCGTGCTGCCCGTCGGGCGCCGCGGCATCGTTCCCCGGCTCGTCGTCTTCGCCGGCCTCGGCAACTTCGGCCGCTACGGGCCTGACGTGCAGCGCCTCGCCGCGGCGAACGTCACGCGGACGCTCGCGCTCTCGGGCGTCGAAAACTTCTCGATGGTGCTCTGGGGAACCGCCTCCGGCACCGAGCCCGACGACGCGGCGCGAGCGCAACTCGAGGGCGTCCTGACCGCGCTCTCGGACCTGGATGCGGAGCAGCGCGTCAAGCGCATCACCATCGTGTCGCGCGACGCAGGAAGGCTCGCGGCTGCGCGACGGGTCGCGGAGGACCTCCTGCGCCTGCATCCGGCGGCGCCGCTGCTGCGCATCGCGCCGCAGCGAAAGCCGAAGGCGCAAAAGCCCGCCCGCATCGTCAAGCCGGCGGCGACGCCGCTCGCCTGGCTGTTCGTGCAGGAGTCGGCGGGGCAGCTGCGCGCCGCCCTCCTCGGCCCGGCGCCGAAGGCGACGGCCCTCGTCGCGAATCGCCGGCTCGACTTGCGCCTGCTCGAGCGTGAGCACTCGCGCCTCGTGCCGGGAATCTCGATCGGCGATCTCGAGGAGTTCGGCGAGCGGCTCTCGGACCTCCTCCTGCCGCCCGAGGTCGCCGAGGCCCTGCCGTCGGTGAAAGGATCCCCGCTCGTCGTCGTGCACGATACGGCGAGCGCGCACTGGCCCTGGGAAGTGTTGTCGCTCAAGGGCTGGGCACCCGCCGCTTCGAAGGGCCTGTCGCGCCGGTATGCCGCCGAAGGCATGTCGGTCGCGAAGTGGCGGGAGCAGCGCCGCCGCGCGCGCGAGTTCAACGTCCTGCTCGTCATCAACCCGACCGGCGACCTGCCGGGCGCGGTGGAGGAAGGCGAGCGCGTCGCCGCGATGCTGACGCAGATCGAGGGCGCGGGCATCACCGCGATTCGAGGCGGCGACGCGACGCGCGCGCGCCTCCTCGCCGAGTTCCGCTCCGGCGACTACGACGCGATCCACTTCGCCGGCCATGCCTGGTTCGACCCCGAGGCGCCGGCCTCGAGCGGCATCCTTTGCGCCGGCGGCCGCGTGCTCTCGGGCAGCGACCTGGCCGCGATGGACTCCGTGCCGGCACTCGTCTTCTTCAACGCCTGCGAATCCGGGCGGCTGCGCGCGACGGTCAACCCGCTGCGCCAGCTCGACCGCAGCGTCGGTTTTGCCGAGGCCTTCCTGCGCGGCGGCGTCGCGAACTTCATCGGCACCTGGTGGCCTGTCTCCGACGCCGCGGCCTCGAGCTTTGCGACGACGCTGTATCGCGAGCTCGCCAGGGGCGAGTCGATCGGCAGCGCGCTGAACGCCGCGCGCGCCGGCGTGCGCGCGCTGCCTTCCGCCGACTGGGCGAACTACCTGCACTACGGCAGCTACGACTTCACGCTGAAGGCGCCGAAGGCCTGAGGGCGGCGTGGCACGCATCGCGAGCCTTCACGTCTATCCGGTCAAGTCCTGCCGCGGGATCGACGTCGACTCGTTCCTGCTGGCGGACACGGGCCCCGAGTGGGACCGGCGCTGGATGATCGTCACGCCGGCGGGCCACTTCATCACGCAGCGCTCGCACCCGGCGATGGCGACGATCGCCGTAGCGATCCAGGGCGGCAGTCTCCGGCTCTCCGCCGCGGGGCGCGCCCCGCTCGAGGTCGCCGTGGATCACCGCGGCAAGTCGTGGCCGGTCGTGGTCTGGAAGAGCGCCTGCCTCGGCATCGACGCCGGTGACGCTGCCGCCGCCTGGCTGTCGGACGTGCTCGGCGAACCGCTCCGGCTCGTGCGCCAGGATCCCGCGCAGCCGCGCCACGCCAACACGCAATACGCCCCTGAGCTCACGCCCGTGTCGTTCGCGGATGCCTACCCGATCCTGATGATCTCGCGCGCGTCGCTGGAGGACCTGAACCGGCGACTGCCTGCCCCGATACCGATGACGCGCTTCCGCCCGAACGTCGTGATCGAAGGCGTCGAGCCTTATGCCGAGGATGCGATGACGCGCTTCCGCGCGGGGCCCGTCGTATTGCGCGGGATCAAGCGGTCCGACCGCTGTCCCATCACGACGACCGACCAGGTAAGCGGCGTGCGCGACCCGCACCAGCAGCCGCTGCGCACGCTCGCGACCTACCGGCACGACTACGTGCTGAAAGGCGTCGTCTTCGGCCAGAACTGCGTCGTCGAATCCGGATTCGGCGAGCGCCTCGCGGTCGGAGCGCCGCTCACGATCGGTTGATGACGAGAGAGGTGTCGCTCCCCGATTTCCTTCAGTCCTTCGGGAAATCGGGGAACGACCCCACTTTTAGTTTTACCAGGTGTAGCGGACGCGGTAGGTGACGGTCGCCTCGCCGTCGGCGGCCACCTTGACCGGGAACTCGATCGTGCGCGCGTCCTTCTTGACTGACGGCTGCGACTGCTCGACGAGGGTCCACGAGTTCCAGCGGTACAGGTCCTCGCGCACGACGACCTCGACCGGCTGCGCCTTGTGGTTGCGCACCTTGATCTCGAAGGCCTCTTCCATCACGCGGCCCTTGGTATTGACGGTGAAGTCCGTCTGGCGCCGCTCGCCGACGACGTCGAACGCCTTGCCGAGCTTCACGCGCACGTCCTCGTCCTTCGGCGTGTGCTTGATCGTGTCCTCGCCGATGAACTCGAGGCTGCCGTCCGCCTTGTCCTGCTGCGAGACGCGGATCCGGCCCGCCGGCAGCGGCATGCCCATCCCGGAATCCTTGTCGTTGCGGAACGTGAGCCAGACGTCGACGTCCGTGTTCGAGCCCGGGCCGAGCTCGCGCTCCGTCACCGGCACTCCGTAGAGATTGCCGAGATCGCCACCGTAGTAGACAAGCTGCTTTTTCGCCGGCACCCGGGTCGCCGTATCGAAGAGCTCGATCTGCTTGGTCGAGTTGTTCGGGACCGTCGCCGGCCGGCCGAGCGTGTAGAGGTGGTATTCGAAGAACGACTTTTCCTGGAAGCCGGCTGGCTCGGCCGCCGCCGCCATGTCCTGCATCTCGTATGCCTTCGCGCGCAGCACCTGCGGCGGCGGCTGCGCACGATTCACGTCACCGGCGATCAGCTTCAGCTTCGCATCCGCGTAGCGCGCGCCCGACTGGTTGAGAAGGCTCACCCAGGCCCCGACGTCGACGAAGCCCGAGTTCGCGTCCGATCCTTCCGTGAAGATGAGGTTGTAGTCGGCCCACCAGGTGATGCCGCCGGTCTGGTAGGAAACGCGCGCCTTCTGCATGCCGCCGCGGCCCGAGGCCACGTCCCACTCGAGCGTCGGCCGCGTGATAAGTCCGCCCGGCAGCTCGCCGAAGCGGATGCTGGTCCATTCGCGGAGCGCCCGGACCTGGCCGTCGGCGCCGCGGATCACGAGCCCGTCGTTCGAGGAGACGAGCGTGCCGTCGATGACCTTCTCGCCGTCGCCGTTTCGCTGCACTACGCTCACGTCGCGGTCGACGTAGCGCGACAGCAGCTTGTCCTGGCTCACGAGGTCGAACTGGAAGTTCTGCTCCAGCACCTTCGTGCCGTCGGGGTCAGTCAGCGACAGGAACTGCACGGTGGTCGGGTCGATGAGGGCCGCGACGTCGCTGAACTGGATCGTGCCGCGCCCGCGGGGAATCTGGAGCTCGCGGTCGAGCCTGACGAGTGCGAAGCCCGGCAGCTGGTTCGCCATGGGCGACCCCATGCCCGGCAGCGGCCGGTACCACTCTGCGGGGATGCCGCCCGGCTGCGCGGAGCTGTACACCGTCAGGGAGACGTCGGGCTCCGCGGCGAGGGCATTGAGCGCGAACAGGACACCGGCGGCGACCAGTCCGGAACGTGATGCGGAGCACGACATAGCGAGCCCTCCTTGGGCGGCAGATGCATAGAATAAACGGCGGCGCCCCCGGAGTCGGGTCAATGCCCACCGAAATATCGCCCTGGGTCGAGAAGCTGTCGCCGTACCGGCAGGCCATCGCCGCCAGCGCGGTGCTCGTGGTGCTCATCGGCGCGATCGCCTGGCTTGCCTATCGCTGGAACGTCGCGGACGATCGCCTGGCACTCCTGCAGCAGCAGGCGGACGCGGGCTTCCTGCAGGCGCCCTCTACGAGCCGCACCGTGCGCATCGACCTGCACGCGCCCCGCGCGGTTTCGGTTGGCGGCGTCGGATTCCCCGAGCGTGTCGACCTTCTCGTCAATGCGCGCACGGACCGCTACGCGCGCTTTCGCATGAGCCTCCTGCGCGACGACGGCACGCTCATCGTTCACGTCGACCAGATGCTGCGCGACTCGAACAACGATCTTCGCCTCTCGTTCAACTCCTCGATCCTGCCGGCAGGCGCCTACCGCGTCCGCGTCGAAGGCTACCTGCGCGCGGGCGAGACGCAGTTCATGGCGGAAGCGCCTCTGACCTCGGCCGGCCGCTGAGGGCGAGCGCTCCGCTCACGATTCCCGCAGCGTGCTGATCGGCGGGTGATTGACGACGCCGCGCGCCGCGAGCGTCCCCGCCCCGCCCACGATGAGCGCGCCGGCCGCGAGGCCGATCGCCCAGACCCAGGGATCGATCGCGTACTCGAGGTCGAAGACCTGCGTCGCGAGGAGCCAGCCCGCGAGCGTCGCGCCGATCGCCGCGAGGACGCCCGCCAGCATGCCGAGCGCCGTGAACTCCGAGGCGACGCCCGCCAGCACGACGCGGCGCCGCGCGCCGAGCGTGCGCAGCATCGCGCTCTCGTAGCGGCGCTCGTCGCGCGTCGACTGGATCGCGGCGAGCAGCACGGTGATCCCCGCCGCCAGGGTGAACAGGAAGACGTACTGCACGGCAAGCGAGGCGCGGTCGATGACGTCCCGAACCTGGGCGAGGATCGCGTCGATGTCGAACACGGACACCGACGGGAACCGGCGCACGAGGTCGACGAGCATCGGCCGCTGCGGCGCCTCGAGCCGCATGCTCGTGAGCCAGGTGCCGGCGAGGCCCTCGAGCGTGCCCGGCGAGAACACGAGGAAGAAGTTCGGGCGGAAGCTGTCCCATTCGACCTCGCGGAACGACAGCACTTCGGCTTCCACGGTCTCGCCCGCGACGTCGAAGGCGAGCCGGTCGCCGAGCTTCAGCCCGAGGTCATCCTGGTACTCGGTCGCGACCGAGACGTAGTGCCTGCCGCGGTCCGCCGCGTTCCACCAGCGGCCGGCGACGATCTTGTTGTCGACCTGCGGCGTCTCCGCCCAGGACAGGTTCTGCTCGCGCTCCGCCCACTCGTGCCCGCGATCGGATTTCGGCGCGACCTTCTCGATCGGCACGCCGTTGATCGCGGTCATGCGCGACCGGATCATCGGGAACAGCTGCGGCTTCGGCAGTCCGTGGCTTTCCATGAACGCCGCGAAATCCTGCGTTTCCGCCGCGGGAATGTTGATCATGAAAAAGTTCGGCGTGTTGGCCGGCAGGCTCGCGCGCCAGTCGCTCAGGAGGTCGTTGCGCACCACCGCGAGCAGCAGCAGCACCATCAGCCCGAGCCCGAAGGCGACGACCTGCACGACGCTCTCGCGGCCGCGCCGCGCGAGGTTCGCGACGCCGTAGCGCCAGGCGACGCCTACCGCGCCGCGCAGCCGGCCGGCAAGCCACACGAGCAGGAAGCCCGCACCGTAGAGGACGGCCAGCGTCGCCGCGATCCCCGCGGCGACGTAGCCGACGAGCTTCGCGTCGCGCACCAGCCAGTACAGGACGCCGACCAGCGCCGCGACGGCAAGCCCGTACACGACGGTGTAGCGCAGCGGCGGCGGCTCGAGGTTCCGGCGCAGCACGCGCGCAGGCGGCACGCGCTTCAACTGCAGCATCGGCGGCAGCGCGAATCCGACGAGGATCGCGAGCGCCGTCGCCCCGCCGAGCACGGCCGGCGCGAGCGTCGGCGGCGGCAGATCCGCCTGCACGAGGTCGCCGAGCACGCGCGTCAGGAGCTCCTGCGCGCCGTAGCCGAGGAGACTCCCGGCGAGCGCGGCGATGAGCGCAACGAAGGCGAGCTCGATCACCGTGACCTGCAGCACGAGCCGCTGCGGCGCGCCCATGCATTTCATCAACGCGACGTTGTCGAGGTGGCGCCGCGTATAGCGGCGCGCCGCCATGGCGACCGCGACCGCCGCGAGCAGCACGGTGATCATCGCCGACAGGTTCAGGAACCGGCCCGCGCGCTGACTGGAGGACTGCACTTGGGGGCTCTCCTCGGCGATGCCCACGAGCCTCTCGCTCTTCGTCTTGCGCTCCTCGAGCACCGGCCGGAACGCGCGGATGTCCGCGGGCTTGCCGGCAAAGAGAAGCGCGTAAGTCGCGCGGCTGCCCGGGGCCAGCAGTCCCGTCGCGTCGAGATCGGCGAGGGGCAACAGGATCGAGGGCGCGAGGTCGACGAAAGCCGAGCCCTGGTCGGGCCGGTAGTCCAGCACGCGGGAAACCGTAAAGCTCGCGGCGCCGACGTTCACGCGGTCGCCGACACGCGCGCCGAGCCGCGCGAGCAGCCGCGACTCGAGCCAGGCCTCGCCGCGGCCCGGGAGCGCGTCGGTCTCGCGCGCCGGCGTGAAGGGTGCGTCCGAAATCTTGAGACGGCCGCGGAGCGGGTAACCCGGACCCACGGCGCGGACCGCCGCGAGCACCGAGTCGGTGCCGAAGAAGACGACGCTCGGGAACGTCACCGTGCGCGCGGTCGCGATGTCCTGCTTCGCCGCGAGCGATTCGTAGTCCGCCGAAATCGGCTCGGGCGATCGCAGCCTGAGGTCCGCCGCCAGCACTTCGGCCGCGCGCTGCTCCACCGCCTGGCCGATGCGATCGGTGAAGAACCCGACGCCGGTCAGCGCAGTGACCGCGACGAGCAGCGCCAAAAGCAGCACCGCCAGCTCGCCCGACCGCCAGTCGCGCGAGAGGGCCAGCAGCGCAAAGCGCAGAGCACGCATCAGCGGTTCCCGACCAGTTGCCCGGCGTCCAGCTCGATCACGCGCCCGCAGCGCGCGGCGATCTCGCGGTCGTGCGTCACGAGGACGAGCGTCGTGCCGTTCGCGGCGTTGAGGTCGAAGAGCAGCTCGATCACCCTCGCGCCGGTCGCGGTGTCGAGGTTCCCGGTCGGCTCGTCGGCGAACAGGACGGCTGGGCGCGTGACGAAGGCGCGCGCGATGGCGACGCGCTGCTGCTCGCCGCCCGAGAGCTGCCGCGGGTAGTGGCCAAGCCGCGGCGCGAGGCCGACGTCGCCGAGCACGGCGCGGGCCGCGGCGCGCGCATCGCGCCGTCCCGCAAGCTCGAGCGGGAGCATCACGTTCTCGAGCGCGGTGAGGGAGGGAACGAGATGGAAGGACTGGAACACGAAGCCGACGTGCTTCGCGCGCGCCTCCGCGCGCCCGTCCTCGTCGAGCGCCGAGAGCTCGATGCCCGCAAGCCACACTTCGCCGGCGCTCGGCTCGTCGAGTCCCGCGAGCAGCGAGAGCAGCGTCGACTTGCCTGCGCCCGAAGCGCCGACGACGGCCACCGTTTCGCCCGCCGAGACGGCGAGGCTCACGTCGTCGAGGATGGTCAGCCTTCCTTCGGGGCTGCTAACCTCCTTGCGCAAACTCCTGGCTTCGAGAACGGTCTTCCGGTCCATGGCTCGCTGGTTCTTCCTCGCGCTGATTCTCGCCGCCGCGACGCTTCCCGCGCGGTCCTCCGAACCGCCGGTGATCCTCGTCATGGGCGATTCGCTGTCGGCCGGCTACGGGCTCGCGCCCGGCCAGGGCTGGGTGACCCTGCTGCAGCAGCGGTTGAAGAAGGAAGGGTACGGACACCGGGTCGTCAACGCCAGCGTGAGCGGTGAGACGACGGATGGCGGCGTCGCGCGCATCGACCGCGCGCTCGCGACGCACAAGCCGCGCATCGTGATCCTCGAGCTCGGCGGCAACGATGGTCTGCGCGGCCTTCCGGTCGCGCGCGTCGAATCGAACCTCGGGCTCCTCATCACCCGGAGCCGCGCCGCCGGTGCCCAGGTCCTCATGCTCACCGTCAGCATGCCGACGAATTACGGGCCGAAATACGCAAGCGAATTCCTGAAGGTCTACGAAGACCTCCGCGTTCGCTACAAGGTCGGCGCGGCGGCGCTCATGAGTCCCAAGATGGCAGTCGACTTGACCAACTTCCAGGCCGACGGCATTCACCCGAACGCCCAGGCGCAGCCGCAACTCCTGAACAATGTCTGGACCCCGCTCGTGCCGCTCTTGCGCCACTAGTCAAAGGCGCGTCAAATCCGGACGATTGCCTCACAAGGTCCGCGGCCACTATTTTGCGATGCACCAATGAATGACTCGAGCCCCCCCACGGGCAAGTTCTGGCTGCGCGACTATCCGCCCGACGTTCCCGCGGAGATCGACCCCGATTCGATTTCCTCGCTGAAACAGCTCTACGAAGACGCCTGCCGACAGCATGCCTCGCAGATCGCGTTCACCAACATGGGCGTGGCGCTCACCTACGCGGAGGTGGAGGAGAAGTCGCGCTGCTTCGGCGCCTGGCTGCAGAAAGAGGCGGGACTCAAGAAGGGCGAGCGCGTCGCGCTCATGATGCCGAATGTCCTGCAGTATCCGGTCGCGATCATCGGCTGCCACCGCGCCGGCTGCACCGTCGTCAACGTCAACCCGCTCTACACGGCCCGCGAGCTCGAGCACCAGCTGAACGACTCGGGCGCGACCGTGATCGTCGTCTTCGAAAACGCGGCGGCGACGCTTGCGCAGGTCATCGCGCGCACCTCTGTGCGGCACGTCATCCTGACGGGCATCGGCGACCTGCTCGGCTTTCCCAAGGGCCCGATCACGAACTTCGTGATCCGCAAGGTCAGGAAGATGGTGCCGCCCTTTTCACTGCCGCGCGCGCTTCGCTTCAAGGAAGTGCTCGCGCGCGGCGGCTCGCACACGCTCGATCCGGTGGAGGTGGGCGGCGCGGACGTCGCCTTCCTGCAGTACACGGGCGGCACCACGGGCGTCTCCAAGGGCGCCGTGCTGACGCACCGGAACATGGTCGCGAACACGCTGCAGAGCGTCGCCTTCCTGCCCGAGCTCACGCAATACCAGAACCCGGCGGTCATCACGGCGCTGCCGCTGTACCACATCTTCGCGCTGACGACGAACATGCTCCTGTTCATGCGCGTCGGCGGCAACAACGTCCTGATCACAAACCCGCGCGACATGCCTGGCTTCGTGAAGGAGCTCTCGAAGGTCAAGTTCACCTTCATCACCGGAGTGAACACGCTCTTCAACGCACTCCTCCACACGCCCGGATTCGACAAGCTCGACTTCAGCTCGCTGAAGGTCGCGCTCGGCGGCGGCATGGCGGTGCAGGCAGCCGTGTCGGAGCGCTGGCGCAAGGTCACCGGCCGCCACATCTGCCAGGGCTGGGGGCTCACCGAGTCCTCGCCCGTCGGCACGGTGAACCTGCCGCGCACCTCGGAGTTCACCGGCTCCATCGGCTATCCAATTCCCTCGACGGAGATCTCGATCCGCGACGACGACGGCAACCCGCTGCCGGTCGGCTCGGTCGGCGAGATCTGCATCCGCGGGCCGCAGGTGATGCGCGGCTACTGGAACCGGCCGGAGGAGACGGCAAAGGTCATGCTGCCGGGCGGCTGGCTCCGCACCGGCGACGTCGGCCGCATGGACGAGCGAGGCCGGACGTTCATAGAGGACCGCAAGAAGGACATGATCCTCGTCTCGGGCTTCAACGTGTACCCGAACGAGGTCGAGGGCGTCGTTGCGCAGATGCCGGCCGTGCTCGAGGTCGCGGCGGTCGCGCAGCCGGACGAGAAATCCGGCGAAGTCGTCGCGATCTTCGTCGTCAGGAAGGACCCCGCGCTCACGGCCGAAGAGGTCATCGCGTTCTGCAAGCGCGAGCTGACCGGCTACAAGGTCCCGAAGGCCGTCTATTTCCGCAGCGAACTACCGAAGACGAACGTCGGCAAGATCCTCCGCCGTTCGCTGCGCGACGAGCTTTCCAGGGTGTGACGGGGACTGTCGCCTTTAGCCCCGCCAACGTTTCAGACGCGGGAAGGCCTTTCGCTAAAGGGGACTGTCCCCTCCTACTTCACATCCACTGAGGCACGGTATGTCGGCGGCTTTCGCGCGGCGTGCGCCATTTCGAAGGCGTGGGCGATCGCCAGGACGCGCGCATCCTGCCAGGCCCCGGCGATGAACGAAACGCCGACTGGCAGCCCGTCGACGAAGCCTGCCGGCACGCTCGCGCTGGGATACCCCGCGATGGCCGCGGGGCTCGAGCTGCAGGACACGCCCGCGTTGTCGCCATAGACGAGGTCGCTCACCCACGCCGGCCCGCAGGTGATCGTAATGAGCGCGTCGAGTCGATCCGCAGCGAGCGCCTTGTCGATGCCCAGCGGGCCGGCCAGCCGCTGGATTCGCGCACGCTTGGCCTGGTACTTCGCCGTGCTGAGCCCGCTGTCGCGCTCGGCCTGGAGGAACAGCTCCTGGCCGAACCAGGGCATCTCGACCGCCGCCTCTCGCTCGTTGAATGCGATGACGTCGGCGAGCGATTTCACCGTCGTCGTGCTGCGCTCGCGGAGGTACCCGCCGAGGTCTTCCCGGAGCTCGTAAAGCAGCACGGTCAGCTCGTCCGCCGAGTAGGCCGACGATTGCGGCAGCGCAACCGGGTCGACGATCTCCGCGCCCTGCGCCTTCAGCGTCGCGACCGCGGCGTCGAGAATCGCCTTCGACTCCTCGCCCCCGCCGCCGCCATGTTCGCGCACGACGCCGATGCGGCGTCCGCGCAGCGTCGCTCCCTCGAGGGCCGCCCGGAATCCGCTGCGCCGGGAATCGGCCTCGCGGGTTGCCTGGTCCGCCGCGTCCGATCCTGCGATCGCGTCGAGCACGATCGCGGCGTCCGCGACGCTTCGGGTCATCGGGCCCGCCGTGTCCTGGCTGTGCGCGATCGGCACGATGCCCCGGCGGCTCACGAGCCCCACCGTCGGCTTGAAGCCGACGACGCCGTTGATCGAGGCCGGGCAGACGATCGAACCGTCGGTCTCGGTACCGATGGCCGCCACGACCATGCCGGCCGATACGGCGACACCGGATCCCGAGCTCGATCCGCACGGGTTACGGTCGAGGACGTAGGGATTCCGCGTCTGGCCGCCGACGGCGCTCCAGCCGCTCGTCGAGTGCGTGCTGCGGATGTTCGCCCATTCCGACAGGTTCGCCTTGCCGAGTATCACCGCGCCGGCTTCGCGGAGCCGCCGCGCAACCTCCGAGTCGCGCGGTGCGGGGGCGCCGGTCAGCGACAGGGAGCCCGCGGTCGTCAACTGCTTGTCGCCCGTGTCGATGTTGTCCTTGAGCAGGACTGGAATTCCGTGCAGCGGCCCGCGCACTTTTCCCGCGCGGCGCTCCGCGTCCCGCTCGTCCGCCATCGCGAGCGCGTCGGGATTCGTCGCGATCACGGCATTCAGCATCGGGCCGGCATCGTCGAGCGCTGCGATCCGGGCGAGCGACCACTGCGTGATGCGTCGCGAATCGAGCGTTCCGTCCTGCATCCCCTGCTGCAGCCGCGCGATGTCGTACTCGGTGAGATCGGGCATGGCCGCCGCGGCAGGGGGCGCTTCCGGCGCATGGCCGCAACCGGCGATCGCAAGCAGAAAAACGGCTGCCGCGCCGCCGCGAATCGAGATCATGTCGAATCTCCCCGTGCCGTCACTGGCGTCAACCGTGGTAGGCAGGCGAGAGCTCGGCCACGGCCGCAACCATCGCTGCCACATGCTCCGGCTCGACGCCCGGCTGGATGCCGTGCCCCAGGTTGAAGACGTGCCCCGGCCCGCGGCCGTAACTCTCGAGCACGCGCGCGACTTCCACGCGGATCGCCTCGGGCGTCGCGAAGAGTGCGCCGGGGTCGAGGTTGCCCTGCAACGCGACCCGCCCGAAGGTATCGCGCCGCGCGGCCGAGAGCTCCGTCGTCCAGTCGACGCCGAGCGCGTCGACGCCCGTCAGCGACATCCGCTCGAGCCACGCGCCACCGCCCTTGGTGAAGAGGATCACGGGCACGCGCCGCCCCTCTCGCTCGCGGATGAGGTCGGACGCAATCTGCTCCATGTAGGCGAGCGAGAACTCGGCATAGGCCGGCGTCGAGAGGATGCCGCCCCAGGTGTCGAACAGCATCACCGCCTGCGCCCCTGCGGCGACCTGCGCATTGAGGTAGTCGGTCGTCGCGCGAGCGAGCTTCGCAAGCAGGCGATGCAGCGCCTTCGGGTTGGCGAAGAGGAGGGCCTTCGACCTCGGGAAGTCGCGGCTCGAGCCGCCTTCGATCATGTAGGTCGCGACGGTCCACGGCGAGCCCGCGAAGCCGATGAGCGGCACGCGCCCGCCGAGCTCGCGCCGGATCAGCGACACGGCGTCCATGACGAACCGCAGCTCCCACCCGACATCGGGGGCCCGCAGCGCGTCGATGTCGCGCACGCTCTGCACCGGGTTCTCGATGCGGGGACCCTCGCCTTCCTCGAACGCAAGGCCGACACCCATCGCCTTCGGGATCATCAGGATGTCGGAAAAGAGGATCGCGGCGTCGAGCGGGAAGCGCGCGAGCGGCTGCAGCGTGACTTCGCAGGCGAGCTCGGGATTCGTCGCGAGCCCGAGGAAGCTTCCGGCCTTCGCACGGGTTGCGCGGTACTCCGGCAGGTAGCGCCCCGCCTGTCGCATGAGCCAGACCGGCGTGCGGTCCACCGGCTCGCGCGCAAGCGCGCGCAGCAGCCGGTCGTTCTGCAGCGGACTCATCGCCCGGGGAACAACCCGGCGATCGTCGACTGGATCGATTCCGCTGCGGCGCGCGGGTCCGCCGCGTCGCGGATCGGGCGTCCGACGACGATGTAGTCGGCGCCATTGGCGAAGGCATCCGCGACGCCGACGACGCGCTTCTGGTCGTCGGCCGGGCGGTTCTCGACCGGGCGGATGCCGGGAGTCACGACGATCAGCCGGTCGTCGACGCCCGCGCGCAGCACTTTCGCTTCGAGGCCCGAGGAGATGACGCCCGCACAGCCGGCCTTGAGCGCGCGCCGCGCGCGAGACAGCACGAGGGCCTCGACGTCGACCTGGAAGCCGAGGTCGTCGAGGTCGCCGCGATCGAGGCTCGTCAGGACCGTGACCGCGAGGATTCCGACGCCATCGGCGGCCCCCGCGGCTGCTTCCATGATCGCCTGGTTGCCGTGCACCGTCGCGAAGGTGATGCCGCGGTTGCGCAGGTTTCGCACTGCGCCGGCGACGGTCGCGGGCACGTCGAACAACTTGAGGTCGAGGAAGATCTTCTTGCCGCGACCGACCAGCGCGTCGAGAAGCTCGAACGCGCCGCCCGACATGAAGAGCTCGAGGCCCAGCTTGTAGAAGGACACGGAGTCGCCGAGCTGGTCCGCGAGGCGGCGCGCCGCGTCGGGCGTCGGCACGTCCATCGCGAAGATCAGGCGCTCGCGCGCGGGGACGGCGGCTCGGCTCACGGGCGGTGCCTCACGATGGATTTGCGGGCGCCAATCCTAGCAGTCTCTCGTGCTCCTGGAAGGCGAAACGGTCCGTCATGCCGGCGATGTAGTCGGCCACCGCGCGCGCGCGGCCGGCCGCGCCCGATTTCGCCTCCAGTGCGGCCGCGGCATCGCGGTGCTCGGGCGGCATGCGCGCGACGTCCGCCATGAATTCCCGGAAGAGGCCCTCCAGCACCTTGCTGGCGCCGAGGCGCGTCGCCTGCATTTTCTCGTGGCGGTAAAGCCGCGTGCGCAGGAACTTCTTCATCTGGTGGTGCTCGCGGTCCCGCGCCTCGGAAAAGCCGATGAGCGGGCCCGGCTGCGCACGCACGGCGTCGATGTCGGCCGGCTTCGCGGCCGCGATCCGCCGCGCGGACTCCTCGATCAGGTCGCTCGCGACCTCGTGGATCATGCGCCGAATGACCTCGTGCACCAGTCGGCGGCCGGGCAGCTCGCCGTAGCGCGCGATGACGGCGTCGTGCTGGCGCGCGAACAGCGCGACGCCCTTGAGCTCGTCGATCGTCACGAGGCCGGAGCGCAGGCCGTCGTCGACGTCATGGTTGTTGTAGGCGATGGCGTCGGCGAGGTCCGCGATCTGCGCCTCGAGTCCCGGCTGGCGGCGCTCGATGAAGCGGCGGCCGAGCTCGCCGAGCTGGCGGGCGTTCGCGAGCGAGCAGTGCTTGAGGATGCCCTCGCGCGTCTCGAAGCAGAGGTTGAGGCCGGGAAACTCGGCGTAGCGCTCTTCCAGCTCGTCCACCACCCGGAGCGACTGCAGGTTGTGCTCGAAGCCGCCGTACTCGCGCATGCAGTCGTTCAGCACGTCCTGGCCCGCGTGCCCGAAGGGCGTGTGTCCGAGGTCGTGTGCGAGGCAGATCGCCTCGGTCAGCGGCTCCGACAGCGACAGCGCCGTGGCGACCGATCGGCCGATCTGCGCGACCTCGATCGAGTGCGTGAGGCGCGTGCGGTACATGTCGCCTTCGTGGTTGATGAACACCTGCGTCTTGTAGACGAGGCGCCGGAAGGCGTTCGAATGGATGATGCGGTCGCGGTCGCGCTGGAACTCGCCGCGGTAGTCGGCGGGCGGCTCGGGCACGCGGCGGCCGCGCGAGGTGCGCTCGAGCGCGGCATAGGGCGCGAGCCCCGCGTCCGGATCGCGTCCGCGCCTCATGTCCCGGTCCGCTCGTCCAGCAGGGCCTCGAGGGCCTTTCGCGGGTAGTCGGCGGTGACGACCGCCTTACCGATCCCGTCGAGCAGCACGAGACGGATCTCGCCGCCCTTCACTTTCTTGTCCATGGCCATCAGCTCGAGCATGCGCGCCCGCCCGAGGCGTGGCGGGTCGACGGGAAGTCCGGCGGCCGCGAGGACGTTCCGCACGCGCGTGACCACGGCATCCGCGATCCGGCCGGTACGCGCGGAGAGCTCCGCCGCGAGCACGAGCCCGGCCGCGACGGCCTCCCCATGCAACACGTGGCCGTAGCCGCTGCCCGCCTCGATGGCGTGCCCGAAGGTGTGCCCGAGGTTCAGGAGCGCGCGCCGGCCCTGCTCGCGCTCGTCCTCGACGACGATCGCCGCCTTGATCGCGCAGGCGCGGCGGATCGCTTCCTCGACGGCGGCGGACTCGCGCGCGAGGAGCTTCGCGACGTTGGCCTCGAGCCAGCTGAAGAACGGCGCATCGGCGACGAGCGCGGCCTTCACGATTTCCGTGAGGCCGGCACGCAACTGGCGATCCGGCAGCGTCGAGAGCGTGTCCGTGTCCGCGATCACTGCGGACGGCTGGTGAAAGGCACCGATCAGGTTCTTGCCGCCCGGGTGATTCACGCCGGTCTTGCCGCCGACCGAGGAGTCGACCATCGCGAGCAGCGTCGTCGGCAGCTGCACGATCGGGATGCCGCGCTGGTAGGAAGCCGCGGCAAAGCCCGCGACGTCGCCGATCACGCCGCCGCCGAGCGCGAGCACCATGCCGTCCCGGTTGAGGCGCGCGGCGACGAGCGCGTCGATGATGATCGCGACGTTCCCGAGCGTCTTCTGCTCCTCGCCGCCCGGCAGCACGCAAGCCTCGAACGGCCGGCCGATCAGGCCCTGCTCGAGCCGCGACAACCAGAGCGGTCCGACCACATCGTCGGTCACGACGAGGAGCTTCGCCGCGCCCGCGTGCCGCGCGAGGAGTTGCGCCGAACCGAGGAGTCCCGGTCCCGCGAGGATCGGGTAGGCGCGCTTGCCGAGCTTCACTTCGAGCTGCTGCATCAGCCGTTTCCGAGCGCGCGCGCGATCTCGCCGGCCACCGCGGTCGCGGGCCGCCCGTCGGTGCGGATCGTGATCGCTGCGATCGAGCGGTAGAGCGGGTCACGCACCTTCGCGAGCTCCTCGAGGCGCAGGCGGCGGTCGGTTCCCGCGAGCAGCGGGCGGTGCTTGCTGCGGCGCGTGCGCTCGAGCTGCTGCTCGACGGTGGTGTCGAGAAAGACGACAGTGCCGCGCGCGGCGAGGCGCTCGCGGTTCTCGGGCATCAGCACGGCGCCGCCGCCGGTCGCCAGCACGATGCCCGCGGTCTGCGTCAGCGCATCGATCACGTCGCGCTCGCGGATACGGAAGCCCTCCTCGCCCTCGCGCTCGAAGATGTAGGCGATATCGACGCCCGTGCGCGACTCGACTTCCGCGTCGCTGTCGGCGAACGGCAGGCCCAGACGGCGGGCGAGCGCCCGCCCCACCGCGGTCTTGCCGGAACCCATCGGACCTATGAGGAACACGCTTTGCTTAATCGGAGGCACCAGGGGACTGTCGCCTTTGGCCCCGCCAACATTACCGATACCGCCGACCTATCGCCAAAGGGGACTGTCCCCTCCTCGTATCCCCTCCGCCGACCCCCAAAAGAAACGGCCGCCTGTCAGGCGGCCGTTTCCAGCAAGCCGGGCAACCGCCCCGCTCACTCCATCTGCGAGCCTTCGCGCAGGATCTTCGGCGTCACGAAGATCAGGAGCTCGTCGCGGTTGTTGATCTTGTTCTTCGACTTGAAGAGGTTGCCGACGATCGGCACGTCGCCGAGGCCCGGCACCTTCTTCACCGCGTCGCGGCGCTCCGTCTCCATGATGCCGCCCAGCACGACCGTCTGGCCGTCCTTGACGAGCACCTGGGTCTGGATGTTGCGCGTGTCGATCGAGGGCACGAAGCCGCCGGTCGCGCTCGGCACGAGCTGGCCGACGCTGTCCTTCGTGACGATGAGGTCGAGGATCACGCGGTCGTCCGGCGTGATCTGCGGCGTCACCTTGAGCGACAGCACCGCCTTCTTGAACTGCGTGGTGGTCGCGCCGCTGGAGGCCGACTCCTGGAACGGGATCTCGACGCCCTGCTCGATGATCGCCTCGCGCTGGTTCGCCGTGATGACGCGCGGGGTCGACTTGATCTCGCCGCGGCCCTCGTTCTGGGCCGCCGACAGCTCGAGGTCGATCAGGAAGTCGTCGAAGTCGAGGATCGACAGCGCGATGCGGCCGGCCGGGTTCGAGACCGGCATGTTGACGTTGTAGCGGTCGAACGACGGGCCGAAGGGCACGTCGACCGGGAACGGCTGGCCGGTGTTCGCGAGGTTGTCGAGCGCCGAGCCCATGATCGAGTCGGTCGCCTGCGCGCTGCCGCTGATCGCCATCAGGTCCTTGATGTCGTCGGAGACGCGCGTGAAGCCGGCGCGGACGCCGAGGTCGCGGCTGAAATCGTCGGAGACAATCACGATGCGCGACTCGATCAGCACCTGGCGGACCGGGATGTCGAGCGTCGCGACCATCGCGCGGATGGCGGTGAGGTTCTCCGCCGTGTCCTGCACGAGCAGCGTGTTGGTGCGCTCGTCCACGGTCACGTTACCGCGCTCGGACAGCATCGAGCCGCCGCCCGTCGACTTGACGAGGCGCGCGATCTCGGAGGCCTTCGCGTAGTTGACGGTCAGGAACTCGGTGCGCAGCGGCGCCAGGTCCTGGATGTCCTTCTGCGCGGCGAGCTCCGCCTTCTCCTGGGCCGCGAGCTCGGCCTGCGGCGCCACCAGGATCACGTTGTCCTTGCGGCGCATGTCGAGGCCCTTGGTCTTCAGGACGATGTCGAGCGCCTGGTCCCAGGGGACGTTCTGCAGGCGCAGCGTCACGCGGCCCTTGACCGAGTCCGACACCACGATGTTCTGCCCGCTGGTGTCGGCGAGGAGCTGCAGCACCGGGCGCACGTCGATGTCCTGGAAGTTGAGCGTCAGGCGTTCGCCCGTGTAGACCTTGTCCTTCTGCTGGACCACGGTCGTGGCGCGCGGCTTCTGGCGGACCTCGATGACGTACTGGTTGTCCGTCTGGTACGCGAGCTGCTCGAAGTCGCCCGTCGCGGTGACCGAGATGCGCGTGCTGTTGCCGAAGCGGGTCGCGTCGAACGTCGTCACCGGCGTCGCGAAGTCGACGACGTCGTAGCGCTTCATCAGGTCGTCGGAGAGGTCCGCGCCCGTGAAGTCGACGATCACGCGGTTGCCTTCCTGCTTGACGCTGGCGGGCGTCGACGGGTCGGAAAGCTGGACCACGACGCGGCCGGCGCCTTCCGGCGAGCGGCGGAAGTCGATGCCGCTGACGCTGCGCGCGCCGCCGGTCCGCGGCGCGAGGTTCGGCGCCTGCGAGACCTGGGCGCCGGGCGTCGCCGCGCCGAGCGTCACGAGGACGCTGTCGCCCTCGGCGACCGCCGTGTAGGGCACGAGCTGGTCGAGGTTGAAGACGACGCGCGTGCGGCCCGAGGCCTCGGCGGCGACGATGGTGTCGACGCCGGCGGAGCCGACGTCGATGCGCCGGTTGTCGAGCGCGAGCCCGACGTCAGGCAGGTCGACCGACAGCCGCGCGGGCTTGTCGATCGTGAAGGTGAGAGGCTGTGGCGCCGTACCGTCGGTGCGCAGCCTGACCTGCAGGGTATTGCCCTGCATCGGCAGCACTTCGACCGCCGTCAGGCGGGCCGCTCCCTGCGCCAGCGCGAATTGCCCCCAGGCGAGGGTGAGGATCGCAAGTGCGCCCCCCAGCCACCGCGAGAAGCCTCGCGCCGAGTCCATGTTCCACACCGTCCGGTTTTTGCCAGCCATCAGACTTACTCCCAGAAATCAGTCGGCAAGGGCCAGCGCCGCAGGGCGCTCGAGGTAACCGCCAAGTCCATCGGGAACGATCTCGACGAGCGTGATCTTTGCGTCCGACACGGCCATCACGCGCCCGTCGTTCTGGCCGAGGTGGTTGCCCGGCAGCACGCGGTGGATCAGCCCGTCCTTCGTCTGGACGAGCCCGAAGTTCCCGGCACCGAGGCGGAGCGTGCCCACCATCCGGAGCGTGTCGAGCGGGAATTGTTCGAGGTACTCGCGCGGACGCTGCGCGTCCGGACGCGGCCCGGTCGGGTTCTCCCCGGCGAGGCTCTGCAGGAACGGCGAGCGGCGATCCGCCATCTGGTACTCGTAGCTCACGTACGGGCGCACTTCCGGCAGCGGCTGGATACGGCCGCCCGGGCGCTGCTTGGCTTTCTCGATGGCAGCGCGCAGGCCGTCGAGCCCGTCACCGCAACCGGTGAGCGCGAGCGACGCGGCGATGCCCGCGCCGGCCAGGATCATGCGGAAGCGTTCGTGCCTCATGTCTTCTTTTCCTGTTCCCGCTCGCGCCGCGACTTGGCGGCCGGCTTCTTGCCCTTGGCGCCCTTGGCGTCGGCAGCTTCATCGGAGCCCGCCTCGCCCTCGTCGAGGTAGCGGTAGGTCTTCGCGGTCAGGTTGAGCGTGAGGTCATCCGACGGCGCCGGCGCGCCGCGGCGCGAGCCGGCGCCCCGGTTCCCCGTGCTGCGCACGATCTCGATGTCGTGCAGCGTGACGATGCGGGGCAGCGCCGCGATGCCGGACACGAACATGCCGAACTCGTGGTAGCCGCCGGTCAGCTGGATCTTGATCGGGAGCTCCGCGTAGAAGTCCTTCTTGGTCTCGGAGCCGGGCTGGAACAGTCGCTCCTGCAGCCCAGCCGCCAGGCCGGTCTGCGAGATGTCGACGAGGAGCGAAGGCACCTCGGTTCGGCCCGGGAGCTGGCGCAGCATTGCGCCGAAGGTCCGCTCGATCTCCGCGAGCTGCTGCCGGTAGGCCTCGAGGTTCGCGGCCTTGCGCTGCTTCTCGTCGAAGGTGTTCCACAGCGAGACCTGCTCGGCGCGCGCCTTGAGCAGCTGCGGCCGGTTGCCGTTCGCTTCGCTCCACACGAAGTAGTAGACGAGCAGCATCGTGACGACGGAGAACACGACCAGCACGCCGAGCGCGCGGAACAGGAACGGCCAGCGGCCGATATCCTTGAAATCGAGCTGCCGAAGCTGTTCGACGAAGGTCATTTCCGTGCCTCCGAAACGCGCGTGGTGCGTTTCGCGGGCGCCGCGGTCGACGTGTCGTCCTCGGAGCCGGGGATCGGGCGCTGCGAGGCGTACAGGGTGAACTGGGCGCCGGGCGAGGCGTTCGAGCCCGTCTGGATCACCTTGAGCTCGGGCGACATCAGCGACTCGGAGGAGTCGATGTTGCGCATGAACGCCGAGACGCGCGTGCTCGACTGCGCCACGCCGTCGAACTCGATCTTCTTGCCGCTCTGCTTGACCGTCGTCAGGTACACGCCCTCGGGCAGCGTCGAGACGATCTGGTCGAAGAGCTTCACGACTTCGGGCCGGCTGGCCTGGAGGCGGTCGATGACCTCCATGCGCGCGATCATCCGCGACTTCTGGTCCTCGAGGGCGAGGATCTCCTCGATCGCCTTGTCGAGCTTCGTGATCTCCGCCTTGAGGAGGTCGTTGCGGCGGTTTTGCGAGTCGATCATCGAGCTGACCGTCAGGTGCACGATCAGCGTGGCGATGCCGGCCAGGATGACCGACGCCACGATCCCGATAAGGAACTCTTTCCGGCGCCGCTGGCGGAGCGCTTGCCGCCAGGGCAGTAGGTTAATACTTGGCATCGTCGTCGAAACTCCTCAGTGCCAGACCGCACGCGAGCAACAGGGCCGTTGCGTCGCGCGTGACTCCCAGTGCCTTGGCCTTCGAGGAAACCTTCATCTGTCCGAGCGGGTCGCCGCGCTCGGCCGGGATGCCCACGCGGCTCGCGATCACGTCGGCGACGCCCGGGATGTTCGCGCAACCGCCGCAGATCAGGATCTGCTCCGGCTGGCTGCGGCCGCTGCCCGACGCCAGGTAGAACTGGAGCGAGCGGCTGACCTGCTGCGTCATGTCGTCGATGAATGGGTCGAGCACCTCGGGCTGGTAGTTGGAGGGCAGGCCGCCCTCCTTCTTCGCGCGGCCGGCTTCCTCCATCGAGAGGCCGTACGTGCGCATGATCTCCTCGGTCAGCTGCTGGCCGCCGAAGGCGAAGTCGCGCGTGTACACGACGACGAGGTTCCTGAGGACGCTGAAGGTCGTCGTGCTGGCGCCGAAGTCGACGACGGCGATGGTGCGGTCCATGCCGCCGTCCGGCATCTGGTGCGTGAGCAGCTTGCACGCGTTCTCGAGCGCGAAGGCCTCGACGTCGACGAGCTTGGCGACGAGGCCTGAGGCGTTCACGGCGGCGACGCGCTGCTCGACGTTTTCGGAGCGCGAGGCGACGAGGAGCACGTCGCGCATGTCCGGGTCCTTCTCGGAGGGCCCGAGCACCTGGAAGTCGTAGCTCACCTCTTCCATCGGGAAGGGGATGTACTGGTCCGCCTGCATCTCGATCTGCTGCTCGAGGTCGGAGTCCGAAAGATTCTTCGGCATCTGCACGGCCTTGGTGATGGCCGCATCGCCGGAGATCGCCACCGCGCATTCGCGCGCGCGAACGCCCGAGCGCTTGACCGCCCGGCGGATCGCGTCGCCGACCGCTGCGGCGTCGACGATTGCCTTTTCGTTGATGGCGTTGTGGGGGGTAGGCTCGGCCGCGTAGGCCTCGACCCGGTACTGGCCGCCCGACTGGGACAACTCGATGAGCTTGATCGAGGACGTCGTAATGTCGAGCCCGATCAGTGGCGAGTAGCTCCGGCCCAGCGAAATTTTCGGCAGCTTGAGCACAGAAATTTCCTTTTCAGGTCAGGCTATTACGCGGCCAATCGCTATTCTGGGTCAAGTTAGCGAGCAACTATATAGCAAGCAACTGTTAAATTGAACGTGA
>Ga0075424_100001087_pt1 | contig 23152 bp, 22 predicted proteins | sample SoiMethybrSBSTD3_FD_75301 | JGI IMG/M metagenome (GOLD analysis project Ga0075424, IMG submission 75301) | Bulk soil microbial communities from a Populus tree surrounding site in Tennessee, USA - Soil MetaG P. TD hybrid SBSTD3 | ecosystem: Environmental > Terrestrial > Soil > Tree plantation... | reverse complement strand
GGTGTACTCCTGCTCGCCGGCCGAGACCGCGATGTCGAGGGCCGCGGCGACCTTCGCGAAGCTCTCGACGTGGTAGTGCTGCACCGGCTCCTCGAACCACACGTAGCCGAGCTCCTCGAGCGCGCGCCCCACGCGGATCGCGCCCTGGACGGAGTAGCCGTTGTTCGAGTCGAAGGCGAGGGGAAAGCCGTCGCCCACCAGGGTGCGCACGGCGCGGGCCTTGGCGATGTCGCCGGCGAGATCGACGTCGCGCGCGGTCTTGTCGGCGTCGAAGCGAATCTTGACCTGCGCGGGCTCGAGCTCGAGCCACTTCTCGACGACGCGGCACACCTCGTCCACGCTGCGCTGGCCGTTGCCGCCGATCGAGGCATAGAAAGGGAGCTCGCGCCGCCACGCGCCGCCGAGCAGCTTCCACACCGGCTGGCCCAGCACCTTGCCCCGGAGATCCCAGAGCGCGATGTCGATCGCGGCGAGCGCCCCCGCGTACGCGCCCTCCGGCCCGACCTTGATGTGCGCGTGGAACAGCCGATCCTGGATCACGCGCGGCTCGAGGGGATCGGCGCCGACCAGCATCGGGGTGAACGCGCTCGCGATGATCTCGAGCGAGGCGTTGCCGTGCACCATCGGGCTCGCTTCGCCCAGGCCATACGCCCCGGCGTCGGTCCAGATGCGCACCCACGCGCTGCGGTTGCGTTCGGCGCCCCAGTTCACGTGAAAGGGCTCGACGCGCGCGATCTTCACGGTGTCCTCCTGCCTGGATGCGGGTCCTCCGGCGTGTCCAGGACCGAGAGCATAGCGCCGCGGCGCCGTCGGCGGCTAGCCGGCCTTTCGGACCGTCAGGTTTATTCGATGACGCCCCGTGAGAGGATGCTCGCCGTCGGCGAGGGGCGCAACGCCATGGAAGGTGAGTCGCGCCGGTCCACCCCACACGACGACGTCGCCGCTCTCGAGCCGCACGCGCCGGGCGCGATCCTGGCGGCGCGCTCCGCCGAAGAGAAAGACCGCGGGCAGCCCGAGCGAGACCGAGACGATCGGCGCGGTGAAGTCGCGCTCGTTGCGATCCTGGTGCATCGACAGGCGCGTGCCCGGATCGTAGCGGTTGACGAGGCAGGCGTCGGACTCGAAGCCGGCGAATCCGGCCGCCGCGGCGGCGCGGGCGGCGAGCTCATGGAAGATCGCGGGCAGCGGAGGCCACGGCGCCTGCGTGTGCGGATCGATCGGATCGTAACGGTAGCCGCGACGGTCCGTGACCCAGCCGAGCCGGCCGCAGTTCGTCATCGCGACCGACATCGTGTAGCCCCCTGGCGTGACCATGTTCCGAAACGGCGACACCGCGGTGATCTCCGCCACCGCGGCGACGAGCTCTCGCGCGATCGGCTCGCAAAATCGCCTGAGGATCGTGGCGCCGTCGGCCAGCGGCTCCGCCGACGCGGCGCCAGCCGGCTCGGTGGCGAACAGATCGCCGCTGGGCGGTTCGCGGTGCCGGCTCATCGGGCGCCGTGAAGGGCTCATCGGGCGCCGCGAAGAGCTCAGCGCGCGTCGCGAAGCCTTCATCGAGCGTCGTGGAAAATGACGCCGAGCGTGTGTCGGTGGCCCGAGCGCAGCCGGCTCACGCCATGGCGCATCGTGACCCGATAGCTCCCGCGCGTGCCGCGGACGGGGCGATGACGCACGGGGAAGACGACACAGTCGCCTTGCTCCAGCGGCACGACCTCGGCGCGGGACTGCATGCGCGGCCGCTGCTCGGTCAGGACGAATTCGCCGCCGGTGAAGTCACGGCCCGGCGCCGAGAGAAGCACGGTTGCCTGCAGCGGAAAGAGATGCTCGCCGTAGACGTCCTGGTGCAGGCAGTTGTAGTCGCCCTCGGCGTAGCGCAGGACCAGCGGTGTGGGCTTGGTCTGCCCGGCGCGATGGCAGCGATCGAGAAACTCCTCGAGGGCGCGTGGATAGCGGACGTCGATGCCCATCGCTTCGTTCATGCGGTTGGCGATGTCGGCGAGCGGCGGATACAGGGCGTGCCGCAGCTCGTCGACCACGGCCGGCAGCGGGTAGGCGAAGTACTTGTACTCGCCGCTGCCGAAGCCATGGCGGGCCATCACGATCCGCGAGCGGAATGCGTCATCGCGCTCGTAGCCGGCGGCCAGGGCCGCACAGGCCTCGGGCGCGACGAGCCCGTTCACGATCGCGCAGCCGTGGGCGTCGAGGGCGGCGGCGATGCCCCGCCAGTCGAGGGCCGCCAGGAGCTCGGACGTGGGCGTGTCCGTTCTGGTCATGGGGGTACCGGAGGTATGATCCCACTTCCCGTAAGTCGTGTGTCTCATGCATGGTTATACGCGCGGCGCACCCGAAAAGGGTGGGCGCGCGGCTCCGGCGTTGACGATCTCGCGCGACGCCGCCATAGTGCAAGGCTGAAGGACCTCAGGAGCTGAAGGGAGACGAATCAATGGCCAAGCGGCGTGTCGTGATCACCGGAGCGGCCGGGTATGTCGGCCAGCGAATGTTCAAGGAGCTCGCCGAGCGCTGGGACGTGGTGCCGATCGACGTCAGCGCCACCGCCAAGGGCGGCCAGAAGGTGCCGGGTCTCGTGGTCAGCGACCTGACCAACCCGGACCGCAATCAGTATCGCCAGCATTTTCGTGGCGCCGACGCCGTGATCCATCTCGGCTACGTCCGCGCGGCCGGAATGGACGCGACGACGTGGCAGGAGAACAACGACGCGAAATTCTGGGCCGAGCACCAGAACGTGGCGCTGGCCTACAACGTCTATCGCGTCGCCCTCGAGGAAGGCGTGCGCCGGGTGGTCGTGGCCAGCTCGAATCACGCCTCGGACTACTACGAGCGCCTGGTCTGGGACGGTCGCGTCGACATGGTCACCCCCGAGATGCCGCCGCGCTCGGACAACTGGTACGGCTGGGCCAAGGCGGCCTACGAGCTGCTGGGCTTCGTCTTCGCCACCGGCAAGGTCGACGGCCGCAAGCTCGAGGTCGTGCAATGGCGCATCGGGGGCCCGCGCGACGACGACATCGAGCACGTGAAGCCGGGCGACATCAAGGTGATGCACCGAGCGCTCGGCGCCTATCTCTCGCGGCGCGATCAGGTGCAGCAGGCCATTCGCATGGTCGAGACGCCGGACATCACGGACGAGAACGGGGTGCCGTTCCTGATCGTTTACGGGATCAGCGGCAACACCCATCGCTTCTGGAGTCTCGCCAGCGCCAAGACAAAGATCGGCTACGAGCCGCAGGACGACAGCCAGGTGAACTTCGCCGACGCCATCGCGGCGATCGCGCGCAAAGCTCCCAAGACGTGACGATCGGCCGCGGTCGCGCCATCAAGAAAGGCGGGGCCGGCGGGTGAGTCGCGGCGCGCTCGTCGCGATCGTCCTGGCGCTGGCGCTGAGCGGCGCCGTCTTGGCTCCCCGCGCCGCCGCGGCGCAGGCGCAGAAGGTCGCGCGGATCGGGGTGCTCTCGCCGTTCTCGCAGGCCGACGGGCCGGCGCCGTCGTTTCACGTATTCCGCGACTCGCTGCGCGAGCTCGGTCACGTCGAAGGGGAGAATCTCGCCTTCGAATACCGCTGGGCGGACGGCAAGTACGATCGCTTGCCGGCGCTCGCCGCCGAGCTCGCGCAGAGCAAGGTCGACGTGCTCGTCTCGGCCTGGAGCACGCCGGCCGCGCTGGCCGCGAAGCGCGCGGCGCCAAGCACCCCGATCGTCTTCGTGGGCGTGGGCGACGCGGTCGGCGTCGGCCTGGTCGGGAGTCTCGCGCGGCCCGGCGGCAACGTCACCGGCTCGACGTTTCTCTCGGAAGAGACCGTGGGCAAGCTGCTCCAGCTCCTCAAGGAGGTTGTGCCCCGCGCCTCGCGCGTCGCCACGGTCTTCAACCCGGGCAATCCCGTGTACGTCCCGATGCTGAAGGACGTCGACGCGATGGGGCGGCAGCTCAAGCTCAAGGTCGTGCGGCTCGGCATCCAGGGGCCGGGCGACGTCGAAGCCGTCTTCGATTCGGCCAGGCGCGAGCGGCTCGACGGCCTGGTCGTGATGCGCGATTTCGTGCTGATCACCTACCGGGAGCGGATCGTCGAGCTCGCGGCCAAGCACCGTCTCCCCGTGATGTACGGCATGCGCGAGTTCGTCGCCGCCGGCGGCCTCATGTCGTTCGAGCCGAGCCTGCCCGAGCTCTACCATCGCGCCGCCGGCCTGGTGCACAAGATCCTCAAGGGCGCCAGGCCCGCGGAGCTTCCAATCGAGCAGTCCAGCCGGTTCGAGCTGGTCATCAACATGAAGACCGCGAAGGCGCTGGGCCTCACGATCCCGTCGCCGGTGCTGGTGCGTGCCGATCAGGTCATCGAGTGAGATCCGCGGATCCTGCTATGCTGATGACGAGGTAGCTCGCGCCCGCGGGCCGTCGCGGGGCTGGGGCCCGCCGGCCGAGGCGCGACTGAACAAAAGGATGACGGCATGAAGCTCACGACGGCGCAGCTCGCTGAGTTCGATCGGAGCGGCTATCTGTTCTTCCCGAGCCTCTTCACGCCCGAGGAGATCAAGGCCCTCACCGACGAAGTGCCGGCACTCTACGCACAGCATCGGCCCGAGAACGTGCGCGAGAAGGGCAGCGACGCGGTGCGGACGAACTTCGCCGCTCACATGTACAGCGCGCCGTTCGCGCGGCTGGCCCGCCATCCGCGGATGGTCGAGCCGGTCGTCCAGGTGTTCGGTGAGCCCGTCTACATGCACCAGTTCAAGATCAACGGCAAGATGGCCTTCGACGGCGACGTGTGGCAGTGGCACCAGGACTTCGGCACCTGGTTCAACGACGACCAGATGCCGGAAGCGCGCGCGATGAACGTGGCCATCTTCCTCGACGAGGTCAACGAGTTCAACGGCCCGCTGATGTTCATCCCGGGCAGCCACAAGCTCGGCGTGCTCGAGGCCGGGCACGACACCAGCACGACGAGCTATCCCTTGTGGACGATCGATCACGCCACGATCACGAAGCTGATCGAGCGCGGCGGTCTGGTGGCGCCCAAGGGGCCGGCGGGCTCGATGATCATGTTCCACTCCTGCCTGGTGCACGCCTCGACGTCGAATCTGTCGCCGTGGAACCGGGTGAGCGTCTACCTGAGCTTGTGCGCGGTGTCCAACCACATCCGCCGATTCAAGCGCCCCGAGTACATCGCCCACCGCGACTTCACCCCGATCGAATGCCTGCCCGACGATTGCCTGCTGCGGCCGTACGGCGTGGCGCTGCCGTGGAAGGACGGAACACCCGAGGCCGCGCTCAGGTAGTCCTTCGCGGTTTCAGCTTCAAGAGGCGCGCCGCGTTCCCGCCGAGAATCTTCGCGCGGTCGCCGTCCTTCAAGAACGCGCAGCCGTCGACGAAGCCCCGCGGGTCGTACCAGCCCATGTCGTAGGGATAGTCCGTGCCGACGACGATGTGATCGGCGCCCCACAGGTTCACCAGGTGGCGGAGCTGCTCGCGGTCGAACACGATCGTGTCGAAGTAGAGCTTGGCCAGCGACTTCCGCGGCGTCTTCTTGAGCACCGTGCGCGGATCGACGCGGGCGCCCCAGGCGTGATCCATCCGGGCCGGATAGTGTGAGACGTAGCCGCCCCCGTGTGCCGCGACGATCTTCAGCTTCGGGTAACGCTCGAGGATGCCGTCGAACACGAGGTGCGCGATCGCCACCGTCGAGTCGAGAGGATTGCCGATGATGTTGATGAAGTAGTGGTCCGACAGCCGCTCGCCGCCGGTGAAGCCGTTGGGGTGCATGAACACCATCGCCTCGAGCTCCTGCGCCTTGGCCCAGAACGCGTCGCGCCCGCGCGAGATCTCCCGGCCGGCGACGTTGGTACCGATCTCCACGCCGCGGAAGCCGAGACGCTTCACGCAGTAGTCGAGCTCCTCCGCGGCCAGGTCGGGCGCCTGCAGCGGCACGTCGGCCAGCGCGACGAAGCGATCGGGATGCTTGGCGACGATCGCCGCGAGGTTCTCGTTGATGGCGCGCGCGGTCTTGCGGCCGAGCTCGGGGTCGAGCGAGTACATGAACTGGAACGGCGAGCACGAGATGGCTTGGACGTCGACGCCCATCTTGTCCATGTCGCGCAGACGCTGCTCGACGGAGGTCAGGCACGTGAAGACGTTCTGCATCTGCTTCTGGTTCGTCGCCCGCGAGAGATCGTTGGTGAAGCGCATGGCCGGCTCGCTGTCGCGCCGGAACACGTCCTTCACCATATCGTCGGCCGGTGGATAGTGGACGTGGCAGTGGACGTCGACACAGAGATGACGCCGGCGTCCCTTCGTCGTGCGTGAAGTTCCGCCGCGCGCGACCGGACCGGGACAGGTGAAGAGCATGCGATCTCCTTATGCGTGGGGTGTCGTCACGCCCGCCATCATGAGGCCGAGCGTGCGCTCGTCGGCCTCGGCGCGGGCGACGTCGCCGACGATGCGCCCGTCGTGCATCACGAGAATGCGATCGGCCAGGGCCAGGATCTCGTCGAGCTCGACCGAGACGAGCAGGAGCGCCTTGCCCAGGTCGCGCAGCGCGATCAGCCGCCGGTGGATGAACTCGATCGCCCCGATGTCGACGCCGCGTGTGGGCTGCCCGATCAGCAGAAGATCGGGGTTGCGGTCGAGCTCGCGGGCCAGAACGATCTTCTGCTGGTTGCCGCCGGAGAAGGCCGAGGTCGGGAGCACGCCATTGCCCGGCCGGATGTCGTACTCGCTCGCCTGACGCGCGAAGCTCGACGCCACCGCGGAGCGATGCAAGCGGATCGGCCCGTTGTAGGTGCGCTCGTCGTGGTAGCCGAGGATCGCGCTCTCGCGCGCGACGAACGGGATGACCAGACCCATGCGATGGCGATCTTCGGGCACGTGAGCCAGACCGAGCCGTCGCAATCGCCGGGGCGAGCGCGCCGTGTCGTCGCCGAGCACGCCGGCCTTCAGGCGGATGCGGCCCGACTTGACCGGGCGGATGCCGGCGAGTGCCTCGAGGAGCTCCGACTGGCCGTTGCCGGCGACGCCGGCGACGCCCACGATCTCGCCCCGCCGCACCGCGAAGCTGACGCCCTTGACGCGCTCGACGCCGAGACCGTCCTCGACGACGAGCTCGTCGACCTCGAGCACGGGCTCGCCGGGCCGCGCGGGAGTCTTGTCGACGCGCAGGCTGACCTTGCGGCCCACCATGAGCTCGGCGAGCTCTTCGGGCGTCGTCTCCGCGGTGGGTCGGGTCGCGACGACACTGCCCTGGCGCATGACGGTCACCACGTCGGTGGCCTCGCGGATCTCGCGCAGCTTGTGCGTGATGAGCAAGACTGTTTTGCCCTCGGCGCGCAGCGAGGCGAGGATGCGGAAGAGGTGATCGGCCTCCTGCGGCGTCAGCACCGCGGTCGGCTCGTCGAGGATCAGGAGCTCGGCGCCGCGATAGAGCGCCTTGAGAATCTCGACGCGCTGGCGATGACCGACGCCCAGATCGGCGACGCGCGCGTCGGGGTCGACCTCCAGGTGGTACTCGCGGCCCAGACGCTCGAGCTCGGCGCGCGCTCGGCTCATGCCGGCGCCGAGCCGAAAGCCGCCCTCGACGCCGAGCACCACGTTTTCCAGCACCGTGAACGGCTCGACCAGCATGAAGTGCTGGTGCACCATGCCGATCCCCGCCGCCAGCGCGTCCTGGGGCGACTTGATGACCACCGGCCGCCCCCGCACGAGAATCTCGCCGCGATCCGGCTGGTAATACCCGTACAGAATTCCCATGAGCGTCGACTTACCGGCGCCGTTCTCCCCCACGACGCCATGAATCGTCCCCGCCCACACCACGAGCGAAATATCCCGGTTCGCATGCACCGCCCCGAAACGCTTCTCAATCCCCCTCAGCTCAATCGCCGGTGAGCCGGGAGGACTTATTCGCCCTTCTGCCGCGATGTTCCCGCTCCTTTCGAGCGGCGGCTTCGCCGCCGCAATCCTGTTCTGGGGGGAGGCAGGGAGGAGCACGCCAAAGGCGTGCGACGACCGCCGGAAGGGGGCGGAGCCCCCTCCGGGGCTACTTCGCCATGTAATCCGTGACCTTGATCTTCCCGGCCACGATGTCGGCGCGCGCCTGCTGCAGGCGCTTTTCCATATCGGCGGTGATGAGGGTGCGGTTGTACTGATCGAGCGAGTAGCCTACGCCGCCCTCGGCCACGCCGAGCGAGACGACGCCCGGCTTCCAGACGCCCTCCTTCGCGTACTTGAACGTCTCGTACACCGCGAGGTCGACGCGCTTGATCATCGAGGTCAGGATCGAGCCGGGATGCAGGTGGTTCTGATTCGAATCGACGCCGATGGCGAGCCGGCCCTTGTCCTTCGCCGCCTGCAGCACGCCGAGCCCGGTGGCGCCGGCCGCCGCGTAGATGACGTCGGCGCCGCGATCGAACTGGCTGCGCGCGAGCTCGCCGCCGCGCGTGGGATCGTTCCAGGCCGCCGGCGTCGTGCCGGTCATGTTCTGGAAGATTTCGATCTTCGGGTTGACGTACTTCGCGCCCTCCTCGTAGCCGAGCGCGAAGCGGCGGATCAGCGGGATGTCCATGCCGCCGACGAAGCCGACCTTGCCGGTCTTCGACGCCATCGCCGCGGCCATGCCGACGAGGAACGAGCCCTCGTGCTCCTTGAACACGATCGACCGGACGTTCGGCAGATCGACGACCGCGTCCACGATCGCGAACTTCACGTTCGGGAACTCCTTGGCGACCTTCTCCATGCCGCTGGCCTGGGAAAAGCCGATCCCGACCACGATCGTCGAGCCGCGGCGCGCCATGTTGCGCAGTGCCTGCTCGCGCTGGGCCTCGGCGGTGACCTCGAACTCGCGATACGCGATGCCGGTTTCTTTCTTGAAGCGCTCGGCCCCGGCGTAGGCGGCCTCGTTGAACGACTTGTCGAACTTCCCGCCCATGTCGAACACGACGGCGGGCGCGAACTCCTGCGCCGCGACGAAAGCGATCGGCACGAGCGTGATGAGGACCGCGATGGCGATGCTGAGCGATCTCGAGGTGATCATGTCCGCGCTCCTTGTGGTCGATCGGGCGTGAGCGCTCGATCCGATCTCGCCGGCGACCGGCGCCCCGATCATATAGCATCTCGCGCGTGCGCCGGCCAAGGCGCCACGCGGCCGCGCGCACCGATTCCGCGCGCCGATTCGCCCGCGCCGCGCGGCCTGCGCCTGCGCTATGCTCGGGCAAATGCCGGCCGCGGCGAAGATCTACATGGCGGGTCCACTCGGCTTTTCGGAGGCCGGCCGTCATTTCTACCACTCTGTGCTCGTCCCCTTCGTGGCCGGCCTCGGCTTCGACGTGCTGGACCCGTGGACGCTCACGGACGCGCGGAAGATCGACGCCGTCCAGCGCCTGCCCTACGGGTCCGGGAAACGCGATGCCTGGCGCACGCTCAATCACGAGATGGGGGCCACCAACCGCGCCGCGATCGACGCCGCCGACGGCGTCGTGGCGATTCTCGACGGCACCGACGTCGACAGCGGCACTGCGGCCGAGATCGGCTACGCGTTCGCACGCGGCAAGCTGATCGTCGGCTACCGCGGCGATTTTCGGCTGAGTGCCGACAACGAAGGGTCGACGGTCAACTTGCAGGTCGAGTTCTTCATCCACGAGAGCGGCGGTGTTATCGTGAGCCGCTACCAGGATCTGGAGTCGTGCCTGCGCCCGCTGCGCACGGCCGGAGGAGGAGCACGATGATGGGACGGCGGAAGGCGATCCTGGCCCTGGTCTTCGTTCTGGCGACGGTCGCGCCGAGCTTCGCCCAGCAGTCGCCCGACCCGCCGGCGAGCGATCTCCTGAACGCTGTCCTCTGGATGCAGCGCTCGGTCGAATACAAGGCCAGCGCGCTCACGGCGTTTGCGCTCGCCCGGGTCCGGCTCGACCAGGCGCTGGCCGACCCGAGCTGGACCGCGGCGCCCAAGGAGCAGGCCGGCGCGTACCAGTCGCTGCCGCCGGCCATCATCCTCGATGTGGACGAGTCGATCCTGGACAACTCCGGCTACCAGGCATGGATGACCCTCAAGGGGACGAGCTTCGACGCGAAGACCTGGAACGCCTACGTGAACACGGTGACCTCACAGGCGATTCCGGGCGCGGTGGAGTTCGCGAAGTACGCCGACTCGAAGGGCGTGAAGGTGTTCTACATCTCGAATCGCACGGCCGAGGAAGAGCCGGCGACCCGCAAGAACCTCGAGAAGTTCGGCTTTCCGATGGGCGGCAACGTCGATACGATGCTGATGACCAAGAAGCAGCCCGACTGGGGCTCCGCGAAGGGCACGCGGCGGGCCTACATCGCCAAGAGCTACCGCATCCTCATCAACGTGGGCGACAACTTCGGCGACTTCGTCGACGAGTACCGGGGCAGCGAGGCCGAGCGGCTGAAGGTGATGGAAGAGCACAAGGCGCGCTGGGGACGCGAGTGGATCATGATCGCGAACCCGAGCTACGGCTCGTTCGAGTCGGCGCCGTTCGGCCACGACTTCAAGCTGTCGGACGCCGAGAAGCGCAAGCTCAAGCGCGGCGTCCTCGACGCCTGGCCAGGCCCATGAGGGAGACTCCGATCGCGATGACGAACGCCAGCCCGACCGCGCTGCTCCTGAACGTCGCCCACGCGCTCGATCATCTGTTCCTGCTCATCTTCGCGACGGCCGTCGGCGCCATCGCGGCGGAGTGGGGCATGATCTGGCAGGACCTGATGCCGTATACGGTCGGCGCGTTCATCCTGTTCGGCCTCGGCTCGCTGCCGGCCGGACGCCTGGGCGATTTGTGGGGCCGGCGCGCGATGATGATCGTGTTCTTCGTCGGGATGGGGCTCTCGGGCCTCGCCATCGCCGCGGTGCCCAGCGTCGCATCGCTGGCCGTCGCGCTCACGGTGATGGGCGCGTTCTCGTCGATCTATCACCCCGTCGGGATCCCGATGCTCGTGCAGAGCGTGAAGAACCCGGGGTTCACGATCGGTCTGAACGGGCTCGCCGGCAATCTCGGGATCGCCGTCGCCGCCGTGCTCACCGGCTTCCTGGTGAAGTATGCGGGCTGGCGCACGGCGTTCGCGGTCCCCGGGCTCATCGCGCTGGCCTGCGCCGTGCTGTTCGTGCTGATGGTGCCGCGCGAGGACCTCCCGCCGGCCAAGCGCCCCGCGAAGATGGTCGATCTACCGCGCTCGCTGCTGGCGCGCGTGATGACGGTGATGACCCTGGCCGCCATTACCGGCAGCCTGATCTTCAACTTCACGACCAATGGCAACGGTCAGCTCCTGACCGAGCGCCTGCGCGGTATCGTCGACGATCCGGCGACGATTGGCGCGCTGCTCGCCGTCGTTTACACCATCGCCTCGTTCGCGCAGCTCGTGGTCGGGCGGCTGATCGATCGGGTACCGCTCAAGTGGGTGTACGTGCCGGTGGCCGCGGGCCAGATCCCGCTGTTCCTCTTCGCCTCGCAGACGACGGGCTGGCCGCACTACGCGGCGATGCTCCTGTTCATGGCCTTTGTGTTCGGCGCCATCCCGTTCATCGACGCGATGATCGTGCAGTACGTCGACGACCGCATGCGCTCGCGGGTCGCCGGGATCCGTCTGGCGGTGGGCTTCGGCGTCAGCTCGCTCGCGGTCTATCTGCTCGGTCCGACCGTCAAGGCCGCAGGTTTCACGACCTTGCTGACCGTTCTCGCGATCCTCGCCGCCTGCACGACATTGTTCGCCTCGCTCCTACCAACCTACGCCCCCAAGCCGAGCATCGTGCCAACTTCCACCCCAGCCGCAGAACCCGCCCGCTGAAACCAACCTCCTAAGCCCGAGAGAGGAGCCGATCGCCGCGAGCAAGTCGCCGCGCGGGCCCTACGCACAACTTACTGGCGTGCGTACCGCGCGACGAACGATTGGTCGACGGTAATCCCGAGCCCCGGGCGCTCGGGGATCGCGACATAGCCGTCGACGACGGGGAATTTCTCGGCGACCAGCTCGTGCAGCAGGGGATTGGCGCCCAGCGAGTACTCGAGAATGAACCCGGTCGTCTGGCTCGCGGCCAGCGCGACGCCGGCCGCGAACGCCGGCGCGCCCGACCACAGGTGCGGCGCCAGGCGCAGGTTGTACGCGGCGGCGATCGCGCCGATGCGCACGCCCTCGGTGAGCCCGCCGGCGATCGCGAGATCGGGCTGCAGGACGTCGGCGCCGCGTAGCTCGGCGATCTCGCGGAAGTCGTGCCGGGTGAACTCGCTCTCACCGGTCGAGATTGGAACGGCCGACGAGCGACGGACCTCAGCGAGCCCCGCCTTGTCGTCGGCGGTCACCGGCTCCTCGAGCCAGTAGAGATCGCAGTCTTCCACCATCCGGCAGAACGCCTTGGCCTCGGCAACCGTCCACGTGCCGTGGGCGTCCGCCATCAGCTTGATGTCGGGCCCGAGCGCCCGGCGCGCCGCGCGCACCCGCGCCGCTGACGCGCGCGGCTCGCCGTCCATGACGCCGACGCGCATCTTGACGGCGCGGAAGCCGCCCTTGTCCACGTAGCCCTGCAACTGCTCGCCGATGTGGGCCTCGTCCGCCCAGCCGCCGGACGCGTACGCCGGCATGCGCTCGGCGCGCCGCCCGCCGAGTAGCCGCCACACCGGCGCGCCGAGCGATTTGCCCAGGAGATCCCACAGCGCGAGATCGACGCCGGCGATCGCCGAGATCGAGAGGCCGCGCCGGCCCAGCTGGGGCAGGACGTGACCGCGATCGAGCGCGTAGCCCTCGCGCGGCGTGTTGTACATCACGTCCCATAGCCGGCTGATGTCGCGCGGATCCTGGCCGACGAGCAGAGGTGTGTAGTCGCGATTGATGATGGCCGCGAGACCGTGCGCCGACGAGGCGCTGCCCACGCCGGCCTTGGCCTCGCCCCAGCCCACGAGCCCGCTGTCCGCTTCGATCTTGACGATGACCGAGTCGAACGAGGCGACGCGCCCGAAGTCGCTGACGTGCTGTCGCTCGTAGGGGATCGGCACGTGGACCCATGTCGCGTGAACACTCGTGATCTTCATGGCCACCGAGCCTAGGGCCTCTCCGCGAGCCGCGCAACCCGGCCCTGACCGCGTCGCGGAGCCAACCCGTGCTGGCAAGGACGGCACGATTCGGCTACCCTCTGGTGTCCGTGTCCATTTCGCGGGCCGTGCACTGTTTCCCAGGAGGGAACGATGGCGACGAACGAGCTCCAGTTCGAAACGCAAAGCCTGATGCCCCCGACCGAGTTCTCGCGGCGGGGATTTTTGACGACGAGCCTGATCGCGGGCTTCACGCTCGCGACCGGCCCCGTGAACGCGCAGAGCCTGATCACGACCGACACCAGCGGCCTCACCGCCGGTGAGGTGAAGGTCCCGGTGGCCGACGGTCAGATTCCGGCGTACCGCGCGATGCCGGCGGCGGGCGGGACGTTTCCGACGGTGCTGGTCGTGCAGGAGATCTTCGGCGTCCACGAGCACATCAAGGACATCTGCCGTCGCTTCGCGAAGCTCGGCTATTACGCCGTCGCGCCGGAGCTCTTCGCGCGGGCGGCCGACACCTCGAAGCTGACGACGATCGACGAGGGCCGCGCCGCGGCCGCGAAGACATCGGACAAGCAGGTGATGAGCGACCTCGACGCGACGACGGCGTTCGCGAAGACCGAGAAGGGCGACGTGAACCGTCTGGGCATCACCGGTTTCTGCTACGGCGGCCGCGTCGTGTGGCTCTACTCCGCGCACAGCCCGGTGCTGAAGGCCGGCGTGGCCTGGTACGGGCGCATCACGGGGACGCCCAACGACCTGCAGCCGAAGAATCCGATCGATCTGGTCGACAGCCTGAAGGCGCCGGTGCTGGGCCTCTACGGCGGCGCCGACCAGGGCATCCCGAACGCCGACGTCGAGAAGATGCAGGCCGCGCTCAAGGCGGCGAAGAAGCCGTCGGAGATCGTGCTGTACGACGGCGCACCGCACGGCTTCCACGCCGACTATCGCCCGAGCTATCGCGAGACACCCGCCAAGGACGGCTGGCAGCGGCTACGCGCCTGGTTCCAGCAGAACGGAGCGGCGTGAATGAAATTCGGACTCTTCGGCAGCGCGCAGGCCAAGCGCGGCGGCCCCGACGTCGACAGCGGCGCCGGCTTCCGGGAGTTCGTCGAGAACAACGTGAAGGCCGAGGCGCTCGGCTACGTCAGCTCGTTCGTGGTCGAGCACCACTTCACCGGCTTCGGCCAGATCTCCGCGACCCTCAATCTGTTGACGTGGGTCGGCGCGCGCACGAAGACCTTACGGCTCGGCACCGCGGTCATCACCTTGCCCTGGCACAATCCCGTCCTGCTGGCCGAGCAGGTCGCCACGATGGATCTGCTCTCCGGCGGCCGCATCGACTTGGGCATCGGCCAGGGCTACCGGCACAACGAGTTCGCCGGGTTCTGCATTCCGATGGAAGAGGCCGACCAGCGGTTCGATGAGTGCCTCGAGGTGATGCTCAAGGCGTGGACGTCCGATCGCCCGTGGTCCCATCACGGGAAGTACTGGAAGTACGACAACGTGGTGGTCGAGCCGCCGACGCAGCAGAAGCCGCACCCGCCGCTCTGGATGGGCGCCGGCCGCCCGCAGTCCATCAAGAAGGTCGCCGAGCTCGGCTACAACCTGCTCCTCGACCAGTTCGCGCCGATCGAGGCGATCGGCGAGCGCATCGCGCTCTTCAAGACCGAGGTCGAGGCGCGCGGCCGGCGCTTCGATCCGATGCAGGTGGCGGTCACGCGATCGGTCAACGTGGTGAAGACCGCCGCCGAGCGGCAGAAGGCGCTCGAGACGCGGATGGCCGCGCGCAAGCGCGTCGACAATCTCGCCCAGCGCCCGGACGGGCAGAACAACTCGACGATCATGACCTACGCGCACACGCTCGAGGCCGCGGAGGCCGGGGCGCTCTACGGCACGCCGGACGAGATCGCCACGAAGCTCCAGCGGCTGCGCGACGTCGGCGCGGAGTACGTGCTGCTCAACAGCACCGGCGGGTTCGAGACCCTGCGGCGCTTCGCCGAAGAGGTGCGTCCCGCGTTCGCCGGCGAGCCCGCGCTCCGCTAGCGGCGCGCCGGTGCCGGACGGGACTGCGCCAGGGACATGAGCGGGAGCGACGCGCGCGCGACGAACGCGTACTGGGGCCGCGACGGGCTCGAGCGCCGGATTCTCGACGCGCTCGCGGCCGCGGGCAAGAACGTCGACGCGCTGACGATCGACGATCTGGCGCCGGCCGACCAGTTCCACGGCGGGGGCAAGCCCGCGACCGAGCGGCTGGCGCGCCTGGCCGGTCTCAAACCCGGCACCCGCGTGCTCGACGTGGGCGGCGGACTGGGCGGGCCGGCGCGCACCCTGGCCGTCCAGTTCGGCTGCCGCGTCACCGTGATCGATCTCACCGAATCGTACGTCCGCGCCGCCACCGCGCTCACCGCACGCCTCGGGCTCGCCGATCGCGTCACCCATCGTGTCGGCGACGCGCTGGCGCTCGACGCGGGTGGGGAGCCGTTCGACGTCGTGTGGACGCAGAACAGCGGGATGAACATCGAGGACAAGGAGCGACTCTACGCGGGCTTCGCGCGCGTATTACGCCCGGACTGCCTGTTGATGATCCAGGAGCCGATGGCCGGGTCCGTCCAGCCAGTCGTGTTCCCGGTGATGTGGGCGCGCGACGCGAGCGCGAGCTTCCTGCGCTCGCCGGACGCGATGCGCGCGCTGATCGAGGCAGCGGGCTTCCAGGTGCGCGCGTGGGAGGACGTCACGGACGAGGTGACGGGGCCGAGCAGTGCCGCGGTGATACCCGCGCACAGCGTTCAGCGCATCATCATGGGCGATGCGCTCGACGCGATCATTCAGGCGGGTCAGCGAAACCGCGTCGAGCGACGCATCGTCATGACCCAGGCGGTGCTGGTGCGGCGCGGGGCTCCCGCTTAGGCTCGACGACCTCGAACATCAACGCGAAGTCGTCGAGCATCCCGAAGAGCTCGGTAACCTTCGCGGCGTCGCCCTCGACCCGCACGAGACCTTGCGCCACCGCGTCGGCGAACGTGGCCTCGCGCAGGACCAGCTGGTTCAACACCGATCGCGTCAGGGTCACCGTTGCGTCCGCCGACTCGCTCCGCCGGTCGCCCAGACAGGTGAGCGCGCAGTTCTCGAGATTCATCGCGTAGCGGCGGTCGAGGTCCGAGAACACCCAGTCGATGACGATCCGCCGGCCCTCGGCCCTCTCGCTGTTGAGCCGCACCGCGAGATAGTCGAAGAAGAGATCGAGGCTCATCGCCCGCACGATGTCGGGGCTCACGGGCGCCCGCGCGACCGTCGCCGGGACGCCCTGCCGCAGCTCGAGCGCTCCGAGGATGTAGGCGTTGCGCCACGTCGACGACTCCGCCGCGTAGCCGAGCTGCTCGAGGGCGTCGGCGCCGAGCCGGCGCGCTTCCGCGTTCGAGGGATCCGCGAAGACGACGTGGCTCAACGCCTCGGCGACGAAGCGGTACTCACCCCGGGCGAAATCCTCGCGCGCGCGCCGCATGACCGCGTCGGCCCCGCCCATGTACTCGACGTACTTGCGCCCGCGCTCGACCGGCGGCAGCGGATCGAGATTGGCGGGATTCGCGTCGTACCAGCCGATGTAGCGCTGATAGACCGATTTCGCGTTGTGGCTCAAGGTGCCGTAGTAGCCGCGCACGTGCCAGCTCGTGGCCAGGCTCCTGGGTAGCACCAGGCGCTCGGCGATCTCCGCGGGCTTGTAGCCATGGCTCATGAGCCGCACGGTCTGGTCGTGCAGATACTTGTAGAGATCGCGCTGCTTGGCGAGGAAGTCCAGCACCCGCGCCGGGCCCCACACCGGCCAGTGATGCTGGGCGAAGGCCACGTCGGCCTCGCGGCCGAAGCGGTCCCGCGCCGTGTTGAGATATTTCGCCCAGGCATTGGCGTCGCGCGCCTGCGCGCCGCGAATGGGATAGATGTTGTGCAAAGTGTGGGTGGCGTTCTCGGCGAGGTTCAGCGCCCGCAGCGCGGGATAGAACATGTGCATCTCGGCCGGCGCTTCCGTCTCGGGCGTGAGCTGGAAGACGATCTCGACGCCGTCGATGCGATGGGTCTCGATCGGCTCCCGGATGATGCGCGTCGGCGGGATGAGCGTCACGGTGCCGCGCGAGATGTTCTTGCCGAGGCCCGAGTCGACCTGGCTGCGCGGCCCCTTCGGCAAGGTCGCGCCGAACTGGAACTGGGCGCGGCGCACCATCGCCGTGCCGGCCAGCACCGCCTCGGTGACGACTTCCTCCATGAAGCGATCGGGCGCCCAGACCTCGACCTTGCCGGAGGCGACGTCGCGCTCGTCCACCACGCCGCGCACGCCGCCGTAATGGTCGGTGTGGCTGTGCGAGTAGATCACCGCCGAGACCGGCCGGCGGCCGCGATGTCCCATATAGAGCTCGAGGGCCGCGCGCGCGACCTCGGTCGAGACGAGCGGATCGATCACGATGAGCCCGCGGTCGCCCTCGATCACGGTCATGTTGGAGATGTCGAGGCCGCGGATCTGATAGATCCGGTCGGTCACCTGGAACAGTCCGTGGATCAGGTTGAGCCGCGCCAGGCGCCAGAGGCTCGGATTGACCGTGGGCGGGGCCTGCTCGTCGGCGAGGAACGCGTAGTCGCGAAGGGACCACACGATGCGCCCCTGGTCGTTCTTGATCTCGACTTCGGGCAGGCTCGCTACCAGCCCGCGCCGGGCATCGTCGAAATCCTGCGTGTCGGCGAAGGGCAGCGCAGCCAGCACGGCGCGATTCAGCGCGGCCGTGAAGGGCGACGCGTCTCGGGGGGTCGGGACGGGCGTGGCCATCGCGTCGGATGGTATCGCGGCGCGCCGCCCGGCGTCGATCTGGCAGAATCTATCGCGGGAGGATCCCATGCCCGACTCCGAGACGAAGGCCACGCTCGACGTCATTCAACGCTTCAACGAGGCGTTCAACCGCCACGACGTGGACCGCGTGATGGCCATGATGACGGCCGACTGCGTGTTCGAGAACACCCAGCCCCCGCCGGACGGCGAGCGATTCGTCGGCGCCGCCGCGGTGCGGGCCTTCTGGACGCGGTTCTTCGCCTCGACGCCCGGCGCACGGTTCGAGACCGAGGAGATCTTCGCGACCGGCGACCGCGCCCTTGTGCGCTGGATGTTTCACTGGGACGATGCCGGCGGCCACGTGCGCGGCGTGGACGTCATGCGCGTGCGCGACGGCAAGGTGGCCGAGAAGCTCGCCTACGTGAAGGGCTGAATCTCGACGCTGACGGGCGTGCTCTAATACGTTCAACAGGAGACAGACGATGACCTACGAGAAACCGAGCGACTCGGAAGTGAAGGCCAAGCTCACGCCTGCGCAGTACGAGGTCACCCAGTGCAGCGCGACCGAGCCGCCGTTCCGCAACGAGTTCTGGAACCACCACGAGCCCGGGATCTACGTCGATATCGTCTCGGGCGAGCCGTTGTTCGCGTCGACCGACAAGTTCGACTCCGGCACGGGCTGGCCGAGCTTCACGCGACCGATCGAGAAGACCAACGTGACCGAGCACGCCGACAACACCTACGGGATGCGCCGGGTCGAGGTGCGCTCGGCCAACGCCGACTCGCACCTCGGTCACTTGTTCCCGGACGGCCCCGGCCCCACGGGGCTGCGCTACTGCATCAACTCGGCGTCGCTGCGATTCATCCCGGTGGCCAAGCTGGAGGAAGAGGGGTACGGACAGTACAAGGCGATGTTCGAGAAAGTGAAGCCCACCCGCTAATTCGTCGGAGGGGGCCTCGGGGCCCCCTCCGACACGACGCTACTTCGTCAGAAACGCCCTCGCCTCGCGCAGCTCGGGACGTTCGGTGTCCGCGCTGCCGCAGAGGTTCACCAGACTGGTGTAGCTCGTGCGCGCTCGCGCGGCATCGCCCGCGCGCTCGGCCGCCCGCGCCGCCCCGTACAGGCTGCGGAAGCGGTTGGGCTCCGCGACCAGGGTCGCATCGTATTCTCGCAGCGCCTCGGTCGGCCGGTTGAGATCGAGCAGCAGATCGGCCAGGAGTTCCCGCGCGGGCACGACCGGCGCGGGTGTGACCGGATGCTTGTCCATCGAGCCCTCGAGCTCGGCGGCCGATCTCAAGAGCGTGAGCGCTTCGTTGGGATTGCCCTTGGCGCGCGCGACGAACCCCGCGGCCGCACGCCGCTGCGCTTCGACCTGGTCGGCCCAGTACGTGTTCTTGGCCTGCGTCAGCGCGTCGCGCAGCGCCGCCAGCCGCTCGACGTCCTTGTCGGCCGCGGCCGTATTGCCGGTGCGCGCGGCGCCCAGCGCGTGCGTGTAGACGATGATCGCCTCGGCCCAGGGGTAGCGTGCCCACGGAAACGTCAACGCCGGCATCGTGAGCGCGGCCGCCTCGGTCCAGCTGCGGCGCTCGAGCGCATAGCGAGCCGGTACCGCCGCCAGCGCGTAGGCCGCGGCCAGGCTTTCGGGCTCGGCCTTGCGGTACTCGGCGAGCTCCTCCACGACGCGGCGAGCGGCGACGTCGCGCCCGGTCTGCAGATAGCCGTAGGCGAGATAGTCCTGCGCGTGCAGCGACTGGTCCCACGCGTGGCTGCCGCCCTGCTTGGCGACGTACGCCTTGCCGGCGTCGGCCGAGGCCAGGTTGGAGTCGATCGACTCCTGCCAGAGACCCAGGCGCGTGAAGATGTGTGATGGCATGTGCAGCGCGTGCGGCACCGCCGGCGCGATCTTCGAGTAGCTGCGCGCCGCCGTGAGTGAGCGGGTCGCGAGCGGCGGGACGTCGTAGCTGTGGATGATGTAGTGCGCGACGCCCGGATGATTCGGCTGCTCGGCGAAGACCTTCTCGAGGATCGCCGCCGCCTTCAGCTGATTCGCGTAGCTCTTGTCGGTCGGCGACGCGGTCGCGTCGAGTGCGAGCGCATAGAACACGGAGGCCTCGCGGTCCTGGGGATAGCGCGCGGCGAGCTGCTCCATCGCCTTTTCGTAGGCGACGGCGCGCGGCTTGTGATCGAGCTTGTCGGTGTCGCGATAGAACGTGGCCAGCGCGGCGACGTAGTCCTTCTCGCGCGGCGTGGCGTTGAGCGTCGCGGCGCGGTCGAGCGCGCCGCGGCCCTTGGTCAGCATCGCTTCGCTCGGCGGCTGCCAGAGCGGATAGTAGACGCTCATCGCGATGCCCCAGTAGCCCATGGCGCAGCTCGGATCGGTCGTGGTGACGCCGGTGAACGTCTTCACCGCCTCCTCGTACCAGAACGAGTGGAGCAGGGCGAGGCCGCGCTCGAAGTCGGGCTGCACCGCCGCGGCGCACGAGGTGGGGAAGCGGACCTGCCCGAGAGCACCGGCAGTTTCGTCGTGGGCGAGCGCTCCGCCCGCCCAGAGCGTGGTGACGAGGGTTACGGCCGACAGACTGACGGCTCCCTTCATGAGTGCCTCCTTTCGAGATCGACGCACCATTGCCTGGACGTTTCCGTCGCGCTCGATCCGCAAGGATCCTGCCAGGATGGTCTGCTGCGATTGCCGCGGTTTACACGACTCCAGCTACGATCGCCCTCGGGCGAGATGCCCGAAGAGGGCGAAGCTCCCGACGCGACCGCCTCTCAGCGCTCGGCGCCGAGCCTCGTCGCGCCGCTGTTCGTCTTCAGGTGCGACAGGTTTCCCAGCTCCTGGAGCGCCGTCAGCATCTCGACCGGGATCGGCGCCGAGCTGAGCGAGCCGTCTTCGTTGATGCGCGCGTAGACGCGCGTGGCCTTGCCCTCGCTGACCGGGGCGCCGGTGACGGCGTTCTTGGCTTTGCAGTTCCAGTGAAGCGTGCGGGCGCCGACCTCGGCCAGGGTGATCGTGGTCACGATCCGGTCGCCGTAGGCCGCGGGGCCGATGAAGCGGAAGTGGATCTCGCCCATCACGAACGTCGTCCGATCGTTCTTGATCATCTGCTCGATCGGGTAGCCGATCACGCGGAACAGCTCGTGCTCGGTGTCGTTGAACCACGCGACGATACGGGGGTAGTACACAAGCCCGAAGGGGTCCGACTCGCCCCAGTTGACCGTGATCTCCTTCCAGTACATCGCCATGTGCGTCCTCCGTTTGTCGCGGGTCGTCTGGCCGGTATACGAGATTGGCTCGCTCGCGTCAAGTCGGCTCTGCGCTACGGGCGGCGAGCCATTCGGCGAGCGCCGGGAACGAGGCGAAGCGCTCGGCGGCGCCGGGACACTCGCCGAAGCCGTAGGCGGCGTGCAGGAATGGAATGCCGCATTCGCGCGCGGCCGTCTGATCGCCCGGTGTATCGCCGACGAAGACCGGATGCCGGAGCCGGTTGCGCTCGATCACCACCCGGAGGTTCTGGGTCTTGGGCAGGCCCGTGTTGCCCCAGCACTCGAAATCCCTGAAGCAGCTGCCGAGCCGCGACCACTGCAGAAAGACCTCGATGTAGCCGGCCTGACAGTTGCTGACGATGAAGAGCGGGTAGCGGGCGGCGAGTCGCCGCAGGCCGTCCGCGACGCCCGGGAACAGCAGGCCACCGAGCTCGGCGACGACCTTGTTGTCCTCCTGTGCCGTGGCGTCGGTGAGCGTCAGCAGTTGCGCCTCGGGCAATCCCGCGAACACCTCGCGGATGCATTGTTCGTGCGGCTTGCCGGTCACGGCGCGGACGTCGTGCTCGGTGATGGGGCGGAACGCGATCCGGTGTCGGTCAAGCACGCGATTCCAGCCCACCGCGCAGCTGGCGCTCGTGTCCCAGAGCGTGCCGTCGAGATCGAACACGATCGCGTCGATCATCGGTGTCCTCGCTTGACGCCGGTCATGGCTGGGCCTGGTCGGCCCGTACCAGTCTCATCACTCCCAACCCAATCCTGGAGGATTTCGACCATTCCGGGAACGACGCAATTTGTGGAAGCCATGCCATCGGCCCGGTGGCATGCGCCTTGCCCCTATTGGTGCTGTCGCGGGTAAGTCGAGCCCTGGCGAGGGCCGAGCCGCCCAAAGTGACATTGCTCGTGACAGGGAGGGGCACATGGAAGTCGAGGCCAACAGACGGCCCGGCGGCGCGAGTCACTTCAGCCGTCCTCCTCAGCCGAGGCCGGCATCGCCGTTCGTGAGTCCCGCGGTCGCCGCGCGCGGGCCCGAGCCCGGCGGCGCGACGAGCGAAGAGGCGAAGGCGCTCGAGCGCCAGCGCCGTAACGGCGCCAACTGGTTCTACTGGATCGCGGCGCTCTCGCTGATCAACGCGGGTATCGCCTTCTCCGGGCAGCAGTGGCGCTTCATCCTTGGCCTGGGCGCCACGCAGATCGTCCAGGAGCTCGCGCACTCTGGCAGCAGCGGCACGAAGGCCGGCTTCGTCGGCGTGGCCCTCATCGTGATCTTCGCGATCATCGGCCAGCGCGCGGCGCAGGGCGCCGGCTGGGCGTTCGTGCTCGGGATGATTCTCTATGCGGTCGATGGCGCGATCTTCGTCTTGATCCAGGACTGGCCGAGCGCCGGCTTCCACGCCTTCGCGATCGCGATGATCGGGCGGGGCTACGTGGCCGCGCGCAGGCTTTCGCCGCCTGCCTGATCGCGTCGGGCGATCGATCGCGCGGCCGTCAATGGCCCGCGGCCGGAGCACGGCACCCACGAATGCGCCGCCGCTCCTGCTCGCTCAACGGATAATCCATGATGGGCCGTCGCGTCGGCGAATCGGCCTCTCGTAGCGCGTCTTCGATGACGCCGCGAGTCCTCGCGTCGGGCGCCGTCGCGAGGCCCTGCCGCAGCGCGCGCATGCCGTTCTGGCCGAGGTCGGCGAGCACGCTCGCCGACGCCAGCTGGGTGACGTGATCGCGGTCGGCCACGAGCCGCGCGAGCACCGGGATGTCCTGCTCGGTCACGCAACTCCGGAGCGCGATCAAGGTGTACATGTTCACGCCACGGGTCATGTGGGCGAAGCCCGTGTTGCGATCGATCACCCGCTTGAGCTCGGCGTCGCGCGAGCGCTCAGCCGCCGACACAACACACGCGAGCGCCGCCGCCACGATGAAGGCCAGGGCGGCGGCGCTCGCGCGACGGATCGTGGCGTCTCCTAGTGGCCGCCGCCCGCGGCGGGACGGACCCAACCGCCGTGAACCGGATGGTGCGAGCAGATGAATTCGAGGAACGCCGGG
>Ga0075424_100001085_pt1 | contig 23164 bp, 21 predicted proteins | sample SoiMethybrSBSTD3_FD_75301 | JGI IMG/M metagenome (GOLD analysis project Ga0075424, IMG submission 75301) | Bulk soil microbial communities from a Populus tree surrounding site in Tennessee, USA - Soil MetaG P. TD hybrid SBSTD3 | ecosystem: Environmental > Terrestrial > Soil > Tree plantation... | reverse complement strand
GCGGCGCGAATCAAATCCATGGATCCGCGCTGGAGTTTTTTCGTAACACCGCTCTGAACGCGCGCAACTACTTCAATCAGGTTCCCGAACCTCAGCAACCTTTCCATAATAATCAATTTGGCGGCTCCCTCGGTGGCCCCATCGTCAAAGACAAAACCTTCTTCTTCATTGACTACGAAGGCATGCGCGAAACGGGGCAGGAGGCCAGTCCAGCCTGCGTCCCGACTGCGACTGACATTGCCACCGCTACGGCAAATATCGGCGGTAGCGCGAACATCAATCCAATTATCATAAAGCTCCTCGCCATGAATCCCTGGCCCGCCCCGACTACCAACGAGACCTGCATCGGCGATGGCAGCGACGGCCAAATCGTTTCTTCAACGGGAACGAACGCGGCCCTCGCCACTCCCTTTTCGAACCGCGTCGACAGCGCGATCGTCAAAATAGACCACAGCTTCAATTCCAACAACCTTCTCACCGGCCGCTACTACATTGGCGACAGCGATCAGAGCTTCCCGCTCGCTCTCGTTGGTGGTGGTCTGCTTCCGAACTACAACACGATCACCCCCACTCGCGTTCAGCTGATTTCTCTCTCCTACGTTTCGACCCTCACGCCCTCCATCGTCAACGAAGCGCGGCTTGGATGGAACCGCTTCGCCGAAGGTTTTTTTCCACAAGACCGTGACTTCGATCCCGCTTCGATCGATCTGAACACTGGCGTAACTAAGCAAAACTTCGGTCTGCCCATCATCACCGTCGCCAACCTGGCACAACTTGGCGCCGACAAAGGCGATCCGCGTCAGCGCGTCGACACCAACTGGCACTACATTGACAATGTCTCTTGGAGGGCGGGCAAGCACGACATCAAGTTCGGCTACGAATTCCGCCGCACGTCTATCTCACAGATCTTTAATCGCCGCTTCCGGGGCAGTCTCGACTTTCCCGACTTGGAATCTTTTCTGCAAGGCATTCCCGATGATGGATTCCAATATGCCGGCGACACGAACCGCAACACTTTTGAAAATTCCTATTCCGGATACTTTCAGGACAGTATCCGCCTGCACCGCAGATTCGTTCTTAACTTGGGCGTGCGGTACGACTATTACGGCATCATCCAGGAAAAGAAGGGCCAATTTACTTTGGTCGACCCAACCACCGGCGACCTGAGTCTGACGGGGCCTGCCCGCCTGTATCAGCCTGACTACAACAACTGGGCACCTCGCGTAAGCGTGGCCTGGGATCTCGCCGGGAAAGGTACATCTGTCGTTCGCGCGGGCTACGGCGTCTTCTATGATGCGTTTTCGCAAGACATGTTCATGGGCCACTTGCCGTTCGGCACTTTCTTTGATCCCGGCCCAACGTATAGTCCTCTGAACGGAATCACCGTCGCGAGCATTAGCGGCGCGCAGTTGGTCCCGGGAGGCACAGTGTTTCCCTTTGTGTCGTCAATGCCCGACGCCTTCGGCGTGGACCCGCACATTCGCACTCCGTACATGCAAAACTTCAACTTGAATTTCCAACAGCAACTCGGCAAGAAAACTGTCTTTCAACTGGGTTACGTTGGTTCGAACGGCCACAAGCTGTTCCGCTTCCGCGACATTAACCAGCCTACTCAGCAAGCGATTGACACGGGTGATCTCGACTGTGGCTGCATCACTTCCATCCGAGCACTGCCCACCGGCTTGTTCTACGTCTACTGGATGGAGTCCGGTGGTAATTCTACCTACAATTCGCTACAAGCCAGTCTGCGCGTCAACGATTGGCACGGTCTCAACTCGACCCTCAATTACAACTGGTCGCATTCCATCGACGATTCCAGCGACGGCGACGACTTTGTGCAAAACGCTGCCCAACCCACGGACAGCACTCGTCCGGAAACCAACCGCGGCAACTCCAATTTTGACGTGCGCAACCGGCTCACCTGGAATTTCATCTACAACTTTCCCAATCACAGAGGCAGCTGGAGCAGGCTTACTGATGGATGGGGCGTCAATGGAATCGTCACGGTTCAATCCGGACAGCCATTCCACCTGGTTTTCTCTGAGGACGACTTTGATGGCAGCGGCCAGTTCTTCTCCAAACCCGATGTCGTCGGCCCGATCGTCTACAATACTCGCGACCCGAATCACTTTCTCGACTTGAGCGCGTTCATGGTCCCCTGCACGCCCGTTGCTGGCGGTTTCGACGGTTCCGCAGGAACCTGCACTCCCGGAACACGCCACTTTGGCGACCTCGGCCGCAATTCCTTGCTCGGGCCCAATTTCCGCCAGTTCGATTTCTCAATTTTCAAGAACACCCCGATCACGGAGCGGCTGAAAATGGAGCTCCGCTTTGAAGCCTACAATCTCTTCAACCATCCAAACTTCGCGAATCCCTACCTTCCGAACTTTTTTGCGGACGGCGCGCCGAATGGCTTTGATTCCTCAGGCAAGGCCAGTGGATTCCTTAGGTTGGGCGTGACTGGCGACGTTGGCATCGGTTATCCATTCCTAGGCAGCGGCGGTCCTCGTAGCCTGCAGATCGCGGCAAAATTCACCTTCTAAGGGATTCGGGGCAGCTGCGAGCGCGATCTTACTCTCTCTAACGCAGCTGCCCCTCTTCCCTACCGAGCGACAATCAGGCCCAGGGAGCACTGCATGCTCCGATTTAGTCACTCGGTGTCCTCGTCTTGGTCATCTTCATCGATCGGTCGCAGGAAGTGCGCGAACGCCCACTGTGCTGCGTCCCGGCCTTGTTTTCGCGCCTCTGCGTCCGAAAACCGGAAGTGGATTCCCTCGTACACCCGGGCATTCACCACGTCGGTCGCCACCAACGAGAATTTGTTGTAAGTACGCGTCTGCTGGCAGTGGGCCGACGCCGAAGCCGAATACAAGCGAGCCATCGATCTGGGTCCGAACGACGCTGTCGCCCATATCCAATTTGCAACTTAGTTGCTATGCTAAGGGCACACGGAAGGGCGGTTGCGCGGACCAGACGCGCTCTTGCACTTGATTCGCTTGGTGCTTCAGGCACTTTCCTCGGGTACATTCTTTTCGAGGCTCGACACTACGATGAAGCCATTCAGCGTATGCGCAGTGTTCTGGCATTGCACCCGGACGACGCGGCAGCCCGTTGGTACCTGGGTTTTGCACTGATTGCCAAAGATCAGCCGGCGGAAGCGATCCCGGTGCTGGAAAAGGCAGTTTCCCTCACTGACCGCGGGCCGGGAGTCATCGGTGTTCTCATCCGGGCTTACGCGTACGCCGGCCGCCGCAAGGAAGCGCTCAAACTCCTCGCTGAACTGAAACGACGAAACGAGACGGGCTATGTCCCAACAGGCGCTTTTGTGAATGCATATTTGGGACTCGGCGACAACGAACAGGCATTCGTCTGGCTCGAACGTGGCTACCAGAAGCAGTCAAACATTCTGCAATTCCTTAAAGTACATCCCTACTTTGACCCCTTACGGGACGACCCGCGCTTCGCGGACCTGGTGCGCCGCGTTGGCCTTGCCTCAAAAGACTGAAACCCACCTGTTAGAAGCTGCTCCGGGCCGGGGACCGAGCCATTCGGAGCGAGATTTACGAAACCTTTCCGAAGAGACACTTCCCTCGGTTCTGATAGAGTTCTCGGCAGCGTGAAGGAGGGTTCGGGTGTCAGGCGCCAGCTCGCTTACCCACCCCCGTCGTGTAATTTTTGCGATTCGCCAAACGTACTAGCCTATGGACGTCCAGAAACCAGGCCGGATGCCAGTTCCGATGAATGCTGCGGACACAAGGGAGTCGGCGGAGGTCGTCTCTCGAGCTCGGGCTGGCGATGCCGACGCCTGGGGCGACCTTTACCGGCAGTACGCTCCGGCGATTTTCCGTTTTTGCAGGAGGGCGTTGCCAACTCGCGAAGATGCGGAAGACGCCACGATGGAAATTTTCATGAAGATTCGGGATAAGCTGAGTCAATACGATGCCAGCCGGCCTTTCAGTGCCTGGCTCTATCGCGTAGCCGCCAACCATTGCTGGGATATGCTGCGGCGCCGCAAGATCCGCCAGGATAAGGAAACCGACGATCTCGAAACGGTGCCGCTCGAACACCCCGATCCCAGCCAGCTCGACCAATTGATCGAACAGCGTACCAGCGAAGAAGTCCGCAAAGCGCTGGACAAACTGGGCGCGCGCGCCCGTATGGCGCTCGTGCTGCGCTACTACTCCGATATGAGTTACGACGAAATTGCCGACTCGCTTGGTGTGCGCCGCGCCTTTGTAGGCGTGGTGCTGCTCCGCGCGCGGCATGAACTGCGCCAGGCGCTGGAAGGTACCAGCGTGATGGCGGCGGGAGGTGCCCGATGAGCATGCCGCCACCGGGTTCGAACCAAGGCAACAGCAATGCCGGAGAGCATCTCGACGAAATGAGCTGCATGCTCTATCTGGAGGGACAACTCGACCGCGCTCGCGCCTTGCAAGTCTCCAATCACACGCAAACCTGCTCCGCGTGCCGCACGCTGTTGCGCGCAATCGAACGTGAATCTCGGCTCCTCACGCGCGCCATGATGGAAGAGGAAGAGCCGCTTCCCACGCGCATTGCGCAATTCCAGGAAAAAGTTCATCGCTCCCTGCAGTGGATCTGGATGGCTACGTTCGGGCTCGCTGCTACCGCGATTTACGCCATGTATACCGGTTACATCGAGCCCTGGGAACAGCGTCTCGAACAAGCCGGATTTGGAGGAACCAGTTTGCTGAGCATGCTTATTTTCCAAGGCACTTTCTGGAAAGGATGGCAGTCGATGCTTTCACTTGTGGAAGTGCTCGCCCTCATCACCATCGGCGGATTCGCGGTAATTATGTTGCGCAAACGCCTGCGACGCGGCGGTGCTGTCGCCCTGGTTTTGGCAAGTCTTGGCGCTCTGTTTTCCACGCCCGCTCCGGCTGCTGCTGCGACGGAATTTCGCAAAGGCCCGAGCGTCGAGATCCGCAAAGATGAAGTCATCAAAGGGAATGTGTTTCTTTCCGGGAAACGCGTGGAAGTGATGGGCATCGTAGACGGCGATGTTTTTGTCACCGGCAAGGACATCGAAATTGACGGACACATCACGGGAGATCTGATCAGCGCGGGCCGCGATGTTTATATCCGCGGCCAGGTTGACGGCAACGTACGTTCTGTAGGGAATACCGTCACGGTGATTGGCAAAGTTGGCCGGAACATTTCCTTCTTCGGGGATACCTTCAACATTGATGCCAAGGGTGTCGTCGATGGCAGCGTGATGATGTTCGGCAGTGAAGTAAGCATCGCAGGGAAATTGGGGCGCGACGTGCTATTCGCAGGCGACCGCGTTTTCGTCAACGGGCCGGTTGGAGGCTCCATTGATGCGAAGGGCGCGGAGATGGAAATCGGTTCCAGCGCGCAGGTGGACGGACCTATTCGCTTCGAGAGCGACAAAGAGGCGATCGTCTCCAGCAGCGCTAAGCTGGCTTCGCCCGTCCAGTTCACGAAACGCGTGGAGCGTCACGAACAGTTCGGAAAACACTCGGGCGTGTGGGCCGCATTTCTGGCGGCGGCGTTTGTGCTTTTCGGATTGGTACTTTTCCGCGTGATGCCGCAATTCTCGCTGGACGCCACGCGCGCCGCGGAGAGCTACGGCGCCGCGCTCGGACTCGGCGTGCTGGTGATGTTCGCGGTGCCGATTGCCGCGCTGATCGCCTGCGTCACGTTTGTCGGATTGTTTGTCGGACTTTCGACTTTTGTTTTGTGGCTCATCGCGTTGTACGCCGCACAAACTGTGGTTGGCGCGGTCATTGGCCAGTGGATTCTCGGCCGCACTACCGACATTTGGGGCCGCATCGGCCGCATGGCGCTGGGGGTTTTGATGATTCGCGCCGTCACGCTGATTCCGCACCTCGGTGGATGGATCAAATTCGCTGTGCTGCTGTGGGGGATGGGCGCGATTTCGCTGGCGCTGTACCGCCGCTTCCAGCCGCCCGCTGCTGTACAACCGGCGTATGTTCCGCCGCCAATGGCGCCAACGGCCAGCGCGCCTGCGGTGTGAGTGTGTAGCTTCTGTCCAGCAAGCTCGCTCGCGTGATCTATGTTCCGTGATCCATAAGTACGGAAGGCGCGATTTTGATTTTTTTGTATTGCTGCTTTCTTTCTACTTCGATCCTTCCCTTAGTGCGAGCGGACGGATTGCGCAAGGAATGCCGGACTATTTCCCGGCGCAAGGATCAGGGCGCTCACGGAAATCGTGCTGCTAACCGGGATGGCGGTGATGGTCACTGCGCCGTCCAAACTGAGGCGGCTGGGGTTGGTAAGCACAAACTGATTTGCAGTGATGCCGAAGAAGGGCGACAGGGCAGTGCCGGTGATTGTGAATTGCGGGGACGTGGCTGTTGCCATCGTCGTCGTGATGCGGGTGAAACGCAAGGCAAAGGAATTGGTTATCGCCGCGCCCGGGGTGCTGCCGGACTGCGCGGTGTATGCAGTAACACGGAAGAGCACGGTCATTCCAGGCTGAATCGCGCTTATGCTGGTCGAGCCGTCGAAGCTATTCGCGGGCAGGCTCGGGTTGCCGAGCCCTTTATCAATGATCACAAAGGGCTGCGCATTCGATAGTCCCACGACCATTTGATCCCCTAAGTTGAGCGATCCGTTGAGCACGCTGTTGCTGGGCGCGAAAACGCTGTCTGTAGCGACGAGCGTGAAAGTGTTTTGGACTGAGCTGGGGATACTGGTGACGACGCCTTCGATGAAGTCGCCAGAACTCGCGATAGGCTGGAAGAACGTGGCGGTGATGGTGCCGTCGGAATTGAGGACGGCGTCCATCACAGCGGCTTGGCTGGTTTGCACGCAGCTGAAATCCTGAACGGAACAGTCCGCGCTGTAGTGAGTGGAGGAATTTGTAGTAGCGGTGATGTTGCCACGCGAGGAAGTTTGAATGGTGATGGAGGAGGTACCTTTTGCGGTGACGAGGCCCATGATGTCGTCGAGGTGGGAGAGTTGGGTTGAGGCAAGGTCCGTCGCGGAAGAGGGCGGAGGAAGAGTCGCGGCGGAAAAAGTATTGGCAATCGTGAGGTCCACGCCAGTAATGGTCTGGCCGGTTTGCGTGAGCGCGTTGCCCAGATTGACGTTGAGCACCACGCCGGTGAGGGTGTTGTGGGCGACGGTGAGATTGGTGGAGAAAGTGGCAGTGCCTGGAAGAGTTCCGGCTACTGTGGTCAGAGTGCCGTTTGCACAACCTGGCACTCCGGGATTCGCCTGCGTGCAGAACGTCACTTTGGGAGCAGCGAAAGTGACGGTCATGTGGTTATACGTTCCGACGGGAACCGAGACGTTGGAAGCGAGCAGGGTGGAATCACTGGTGACGCGATTAAATTCGGCAATGTAGGTGGTGGAGTTGAGATTAATGGCGACCGGGCTGCCGCCAGAAGACGGTGTGAGCGTAATGCCCGTGATGGTTGCGGTGAAAGCCTGAATGGAGAGAGCCGCGGTGGGCGGGGGAGGAGTAGCTGTCAGAACGAGCGAGACGGATCCGGCGGAGGAACAGTTGGCGACGCAGCCGCCGCCGGGAACACCGCTGCAGGCAGCCAAACTGAAAGAGACCACAGCTAGAAGAAGAGCTGTTGGAGCCAGGCGCATTGGGAGCATAGGGATTACTCCATTTGTGAATTCCGCGCTGCCGGCAACCTGGAGGGGCGCGCGGGCTGGTATTTTTTCCGGGGCTGCAAGACCACTTTTGCTCTAAAGGCCAGTCAAACGAACCCTCACCCCGGCACTCGTTTCCTACAATGTACGCCGCAGCACCTACGCAGGGCGCACGGTAAGTGGTGTGAACTTGCCCAATCACATACCGCGGCAGCCAGGCGTAGAACTGGGCCACAGGCGCGAGCATTCTCTCCATTGAGGTTCGACTGCCAACCAGATTTCTACTCGGCAAAACACTAAACCGTGTTGTATAACCATGGCCAACTGGGAGTGGGAAAGCCCAGACGAAAGTACGAGTGGAGAGAGACTCATATGAAAAAATCATTCATTGCGTTGGGAGTCGCGGCCCTAATGGTTGTGGCGGCGGCCGGCGTTCTGCAGGCGCAGAAGGCGTCGACCGGCAAAAGCAAGAAGGTCATTTACGTATCTTCGAAAGACGCGGGTTTCAAACGCTCGACTTCGAAAGGCGTCACGATGGAAGTGCTGTGGGGCGATCCGGACAAGGGTGCTCACGCCACGTTTACCAAATTCGAGCCGGGCTACGACGCTGGGATGCATACGCACACCAATGATGTATGGATCGCTGTCATCAAAGGCGCCTACCTGTATAAGGACGACGACGGGGAGAAGCGAGTGGGACCGGGAGATTTCCTCAGAGTACCGGGCGGCCACAAACACTGGAGCGGCGGCGACAAGACCGACGGCGCGCTGTTTTATGAGGAAGGCTCGGGGAAGTTTGATCTGACACCGGTGAAGTAGGGCTTCCTCAAAATGTCTCGGCTCAGAATTGCTGGGCCTAGTTCGTGAAGCTCAAACCCTGAAAGGAAAACTTTCAGGGTTTTTTGTTTGCGGGTGGTGGTGCTCATCCCAGTAAAATCATTGCCCGTTAGAGCAGTCGAGAATCCTCGGAGACCCTCATGAACGAGCTAGATGCGGCGCGCCGGTCCTTCCTCCTCGGTTTGGGGGGCCTCGGCATCACTCAGGTGTCGCTGCCGAGCGGCCTGAGTACTGAGCGCGCAGCAAGTTACGGGTATGTACTCAGCGCCAACGAAGGCGAACACCTGATTCATTTTCGCGATCGCGGCAATATCTTCATCAAACTCGGAACTGCCAACGGCTGCGACGATCTTGCCTTGGGTACTCAGCAGGTGATGGCCGGCTCGGGCATTCCGATCCACCGGCATTTTCAGATGGACGAAGCCTTCTACGTTCTGGAAGGCAGCGGAATTTTCATTCTGAATGATGAGCGCCATGCCTTTGCGAAAGGCGCAACGATTTTCATCCCGCGGAATTCCTGGCATGGGTTTGAGAATCCTGATCACAATCTGCTGACACTGTGGATTGTTTCGCCGGCCGGGCTCGACGGCTTCTTCCGCGAGACTTGCAGCCCGCCCGGCGTGCCGCCAAAACAACTGAACCGCGAGCAGATTAGAGAGATCGCGCGGAAGTATGGCACGGAGTTCCGATAGAGAAATTTGCTTGAGCGCACTAACTGACTGCGAAGCCTTTCCTTACAACTGACGGCTCTGGCCAGTCGTGGTGACGAGTTCGCGGACGGGGCGAACTTCGACGGTGCCGACCTGGGCGGGAGGAATCTTGGCAGCCATTTGGACGGCCTCTTCCATGTCGGCAGCGTCAATAAGGTAAAAGCCGGCGAGGCACTCTTTCGTTTCGGTGAAAGGTCCGTCACGGACCGTAAGCTTGCCGTTGCGTACACGCACACTTTTCGCGGACCGAACAGGCTGAAGGGCTTCCGAGGCGAGGCAGCGGCCTGACGCGCGGAGGGACTGGTCATAAGCCAGGCAGCAGTCGTCGGTCATGGCCGCGATGTCTTTTTCTTCACCGTAGACCAGGCAGAGGTATTTCACGACGAGTCTCCTTCATACCGGCATCGCTGCCAGCTTACCTCATTGCGATCGTGCGCAGTCCTTCGCATAAGGACGTGAACAACCGATCCCGCACTGGACGCCTGCCGGCTGCAGGCAGGCAGCGGCGCGACATATAAACCTTAGCGAGCATGTAGCAGTTGGCGGAGTTGCGGGATGGGGAGCGCGTCGGCTTGGTGGCCCTGGAAGCCGCGGACGGTAGTGGCTTTGAGCATGGAGTTGACGATGGCTTCTTCGGTGGCGTCTATGGTGGCTTCGAAGAGGGGAGAGAGCGCGTCTTCGGAAAGCAGTGCCAGTGGCGTGGTGTGCGCGGCGGACTGGCTGATGCGGTTGGTCGTGGAGAAGGCTATGGCGTAGTCGCCGCTGCCATTGCTGCCGGTTGAGCCTACGCGAGCCATGCCGAGAATGGCGCGGGCGGCCAGGCGGTGGAGCTGGCGGGCGTCGAGCGGCGCATCGGTAGCGACGACGATCATGCAGGACCCGTCGGCGGGATTGTGAGCAGGGAATGCGTGCACAGGAGAGGAGTCGCGCAGAACAGCTTCTTGCTTGGGTTGCAGAGACTTCCAGACCGGAACACCGGCGATCGTGAGGCGCCCACCGAAATTGGCCTGTACGAGGACGCCGATGGTGTAGCCGCCTTCTTTTTCAGGGAGACGGCGGGAGCTGGTGCCGATGCCGCCCTTCCAGCCGAAAGCGACAGTACCGGTTCCGGCGCCGACAGTGCCTTCGGCGACAGGGCCGTCGTTGGCTTGGTTGATCGCGCGAATGACGTCAACGGCTTTGACGTGAAAGCCACGAATGTCGTTGAGCCAGCCGTCATTGGTTTCGCCGACGAGTGCGTTGGAGCGCGGCACGTTTTCATTGCCGGGTTCGGTGACGGTCCAATGGGCGACGGCGGAGGCAGCGTCAAAGACGCTGAGCGTGTTGGTGAGGACGATGGGTGTTTCGATCTGGCCGAGTTCGTTGACTTGCGTGGAGCCGACGAGTTTGCCGAAGGCATTGTAAGCGAAGACGGCGCCGGCGACCTTGTCTTGAAAAAGATTGCCGGGATGCGGACGGATGGCGGTACCGCCGGTGCGCACATTGTCGCCTTCGATGAGGGTGACCTGGCCGACGAGGACGCCGGGCACGTCGGTGACGGCGTTTTTGGGGCCGGGTTCGTAAAGACCGAAGGTGAGCCCGAGGTCGCGCGCGCGGGGGCGAGCCTCGGGTTGAGGCGTGGTTTGGGAGAGCGAAGATTGGGCAGCGAAACAAGTGGCGAAAAGCAATTGAAGCGAAACGGCGACGATACGGGAAGTGGAGTTGAACATTTCGCGGAAAATATTAGGTTGCGTGAGCGACGTGCGTCAACGTTAGTCGAAGCGTGCTTTGCGAGCGTGTGATATTGTCGAGGATTGCGGAGACGGTGCGGGAGAGGGAAGTTCTGGAAGAACAAGCACAGAAAGTAGCGGGGAGGGGGAAGCGGCGGCGGAAGGCTGCTGAGGATGCGGGTGTGTCTGAGGTCGTGGAGCGGCGGTATGTGCCGTTGGGAGAAGAAGCCGCACCCTTAAAACCAGTGGGTGCGGCACGCAAGAGGAAGTTAGGACGGCCGACTGACGAGGAGGTGCGCTCGGTCGGTGACGCTGCGCCTGCACAGACTGAAGTCGGTGCTACCCAAATCGAGATGGAGGACGTGTTTGGGCCGGGCGGACTGCTCGAGCGGAGCATGATCGGCGGGTATGAGCACCGGCCGGCGCAGCTGGAGATGGCTGAGGCGGTGCACGATGCGTTTCAGGAGAATCACCACGCCATTGTGGAAGCGGGGACGGGAACGGGGAAAACGCTGGCTTACCTGCTGCCGGCGATTTGCAGCGGGCGGCGCGTGGTGATTTCGACGGCAACGAAATCGCTACAAGAGCAGCTCTATCAGAAGGATATTCCTTTTTTGCAGAAGCATTTTGCGCCGAATCTGAAAGTAGCGGTGATGAAGGGGCGCGGGAATTTCTTGTGTCGCGCGAAGCTGCACTCGATGGCCGATACGCCGATGCTTAAAGGAATGGAAGGGCTGGACGAGTTCCGGCAGATCCGCGAATGGGCGAAGCTGACGGAGACGGGGGATCGCGCAGAGCTCACGTTTATGGCGGACGATTCGGATTTGTGGACACGACTGGATGCGCGGCGCGATACATGCACGGGGCAGAAGTGCGCGGACTTCAACGAATGTTTTGTGACGGCGATGCATGGGCGGGCACGGGAAGCCGACTTGATCATCGTGAACCACCACTTGTTTTTCGCGGATTTGGCGCTGAAGCAGGACGATTTCGGCAGCATTCTGCCGGAGTATTCGGCGGTGGTGTTTGACGAGGCGCACGAAATTGAGGATGTCGCGAGCGATTATTTCGGGCGGCAGATTTCGAATTATCGTTTTGAGGAGTTAGCACGCGACGCGGATCAGGCGCTGCGTTTGCTGAAGCTGGGGACGCCGTCGCTGCTGCGCAGGACGCAGCGGATTCGCGAGCGAAGCCGGACGTTTTTTGATGCGTTTCCGGCACGTGAGGGGCGGTTTCCGTTTTCGCGGCAGGAGCGGGAAGCGTTTCTGGAGCAGAACCGCGAGGCGTACACAGCGCTGATGGACGCGCTTAAGGGTTTGGAGACCGAGTTCGCGGCGGTCACGCAGAAACCGGAAGAGCTGACGCGGCTGGCGCGGCGGAGCTTCGAACTGCGGCAGGAAATGGGGTTCCTGTTCGAATCAAACGAGAAGAATTTCGTGTACTGGTTTGAGCGGCGGAGCAAGGGCATATTTCTCGCTGCTACGCCGATTGATGTGAGCCAAATTTTGCGCGAGCGGTTGTTCGAACAGTTCGACACGGTGGTGCTGACCTCGGCGACGTTGACGGTGGGCGGGCGCTTCGACTACATCAAGCAGCGCTTGGGGCTGGATCATGTGAAGGAGCGGACGTTGCCACCCGAATTTCACTATGGCCAACAGGCGTTGTTGTACTTGCCGCAGCGGATGCCGGATGTACGCGATGCAGGATTTCAGGCGAAGGCGGCGGATGAAATCTTGCGGCTGCTGGAATTGAGTGAGGGGCGGGCGTTTTGTTTGTTCACCAGTTATTCGCAGATGCGTGATTTGCATGAGCGGGTGAATGCACGATCGCCGTTTCCATTGCTGCTGCAGGGGACGGCGCCGCGGTCGGTGCTGTTGGAGCGCTTTAAGACAACGCCGAATGCCGTGCTGTTTGCGACGGCGAGTTTCTGGCAGGGAGTGGATGTGCCGGGCGAGCAGCTTTCATGCGTGATTGTGGACCGGCTGCCGTTTGCGGTGCCGAGTGATCCGATCGTGGCAGCGCGGGTGAATGTGCTAAATGAAGAAGGTCGGAACGCATTTGCGGAATATCAGGTGCCGCAAGCCGTGCTGTCGCTGAAACAAGGATTTGGGCGGCTGATCCGGTCCAAGACGGACCGGGGCGTGTTGTCCATCCTGGACAACCGGATTCAGCGGATGGCGTATGGTAAAATTTTCATAGAGTCGCTGCCGAAGTACGGAAAAACGCAGGAATTGAGGGACGTGGAAGCGTTTTTCGCCGGCGGCGCTTAGCGAAAACTGGTCATGGCGTAAAAGGCAAGTTTTTATTTTAGCGTCGCGACGTAGTCCTAAGCGGAAGTACGTCTTCCATCGAAAGTAGCCGGGCTGAAGCCCGGCACTACAGGAAGACATGGCTAAACCGAGAATGTTTGAAGTAAGAGTGGAAGAGACGTTTTCTTCGGGGCATGCGCTTCGGGGATACAAGGGGAAGTGCGAGAACGTTCACGGGCACAACTACCGCGTGCGTGTGACCTTGGCTGGGCCGAAGCTCAACGGCATTGGACTGCTCGTGGATTTTACGGAGTTAAAGCGGGTGCTGCGAGGAATTATCGCGGGGATTGATCATCAATTCTTGAATGATCTCGATGCGTTCAAGGTTGTGAATCCTTCGGCGGAGAATCTTGCGAAGTATTTTTACGACGAAACGTGTAGCGGACTGAGCGAGTTGCCGGAAGGTGCCGGGATTACGGAAGTGATTGTGTGGGAGACAGACACGTCGAGTGCGATTTACAGGCCGAGTGCGGCAGGCAAGTAACAGTCTGATTGTTTTCGATGTTCATCACAGAGATATTTAAATCGGTGCAGGGCGAAGGAACGCGCGCGGGGCTGCCCTGTGTGTTCGTGCGTTTGACCGGATGCAATTTGCGTTGCACCTGGTGCGACACGGCTTACGCGTTTCATGGCGGCAAGAAAATGAGCGTGCATAGCGTGCTGGCGCGCGTGGATGAATTGTGCGGGCGCAGCGGCGAGCAGAACGGCGCCGAGGCGGACGTGCCGTTGCTGGAATTGACTGGTGGTGAGCCGCTGCTGCAGGAGGAGATTTATCCGTTGGCACAGGCGCTGGTTGAGCGCGGCTACACGGTGATGATTGAGACGAGCGGAGAGCGTTTCGTGGGCCGTCTGCCGAAGGAAGTAATCAAGATTGTGGACGTGAAGTGTCCCGACTCCGGCGAGGCGGATACGTTCGACGCGAAAAATCTGCAAGCCGTGGATGAGAAGGACGAGATCAAGTTCGTTTTGTCGACGCGGCGTGATTATGAGTTTGCACGTGATTTCACTCGCGACCATGGCCTGGCGAAACGCGTGAAGCAGGTGCTGTTTTCGCCGGTGTTTGCGGACCCGGAAGGAAAGTGGCCAGGCCTCGAGCCACGCCAACTGGTGGAGTGGATTTTGGCGGATGGTTTACCGGTACGGTTGGGATTGCAATTGCACAAGTTTATTTGGCACCCGGCGACGAAGGGCGTCTGAACGTGGCTTTGAGAAGATCGGACCAACCACTGTGGGCCGCGGATCCGGCTGCCTCGGGAACCTGCTGACCGGCAGGATGTTCGACGGCGACGGGGTTGGTGAAGATAATCGCGTTAGGAATAATGACCTGACGCCCCTCCTTGCTGGTGATCACCGTTGCGCGCGATTGAATGTCGTAGACCGTACCTTCAATGCCGGTAACGCTGATGAAGTCGCCGATGCGAAAAGGTTCCTGCAAGAGCAACAAAATTCCGGCGAGAAAATTCTGAAGGATATTCTGGAAAGCGAAGCCGACAGCAACGCTGCCGATGCCGAGAATCTTGATCAGATCGGACGCTTGAAAAGACGGAGCGATCACAGACAAGGCGACTAGAAAGCCGAGGATGACGATGCTGGTGTGAACCAGGCGGCCAAGCAAGAGCGCGATTCCCTGATGTTTACGACGCTGGACAGCGATGCGACTGACCAATGATTTACAAAATGAGCCAACCACCAGAAATAACAGAAAAATGAGAAGGGCGATCACGAAGTTTGGAATCAACGAAATACACTGATTGATGAGTCGTGCGCCGGTTCGCCAAGCGTTCGAGAAGTCGATCGGCATGCAGCCCTCCCGTCTTTTGAGCAAAGAAGCATGAGGGCGGCGCGGAAAGAAGGATAGCGAGACATGCGGCGGCAGGGGATAGGGATAATCCCTGAGGCTTTTGCACGGCGAAGGCGAGGCTTATAATTTTAGAAATGGCGAATACATCCATAAAGGCGGTAGTGCTGCTAAGCGGGGGCATGGATTCGTGCGTTTGCGCTGCGACCGCACACGAGCGGCACGGCGCCGGCAATGTGGCGCTACTCCACGCGAGTTACGGACAACGCACGGAGTCGCGCGAAGCGAGGGCGTTTCGCGAGATCGCGGATTTTTACGGCGTGAAGCAGCGGCTGATGGTACATCTTGAACACTTTCGTGCGATTGGTGGCTCGGCGCTGACCGATCCCGACATCGCAGTGCCTGAAAACGAATTGGGCGCGCCGGGGCCAAATGGCAGCGCGATTCCCGTGACGTATGTGCCATTTCGCAATGCGCATTTCCTTTCGGTAGCGGTCAGTTGGGCGGAGGCGATAGGCGCCGCTGCGATCTACATTGGCGCGGTTGCGGAAGACAGTTCGGGCTATCCGGATTGCCGGCCGGAGTATTACAAAGTGTTTCAGGAATTGATTCGCGTAGGAACGCGGCCGGAGACCCAGATCGAGATCGTGATGCCCGTAATCGAGCTGAAGAAGAGCGAGATCATCCGGCGGGGCATCGAGCTGGGAGCTCCGCTGCATCTAACTTGGTCGTGCTACCAAAGCGTCGAAGAAGCGTGTGGAGTGTGCGACAGCTGCCTCTTGCGGCTAAGGGCCTTCGAAGAGGCCGGTGTGCCGGATCCCATACCCTATCAGCGAACAGTTTCGGCGCGGCCCTGAGGCACGGCGGCTTACAGGAAGCCGAGGGCTTGGATTTGCGGCAGGATAGGGGATAATAAGGCCGCAGCTTGCGAAGCTTTGGGTAGAAGCTTCCCTCTGATCCGACAGGGAACCGGATCACGTTCGTGGAACGCGTTCACGTTAAAAGGAGAGCAAAGCATGAAGAGACTGGCATTTTCGTGCGCATTCGCCATTTTGGCGTTTGCATTGACGGTGGCGGGGCTGGCGCCTCGCGCGGCCGCACAGGACGGCGGAATCGCCGGAACAATCTTGGACCTAGACGGGAAGCCATGGGAGAACCTGGGCGTGGCCATCGTGAACGACCAGGGCAGCAAATTAGAAACGAAGACCGATGCGAAAGGGAAGTACGAGTTCCGCAACCTGCGGTCGGGAACCTACACACTTACGGTACAGCTGCCGAGTCAGGTATTCCAGGGTGGGCAGGTGAAAGTCGCGGCAGGACAGACCGTTCCAGCCGATTTGAACTTCAAGGAAATCATTGCCAAGAACAACCCCGAGTACGCCAAACAGGTGGCGAAGCAAGAAGAAGAGAAGCAGAAGTTCCAGGGGATGAAGGAGCATTTTGAAGCGGGCGTGGTCGCTCTCGACCTTGCGAAACAGTCCAAGGACAAACTTGGGAAAGCTTCCGCTGACCAGCGCGACGCGCTCAAGCAGGAAGTATCGGACAACAGCAACAAGGCCATTACTGAATTTGAGGCTGCCAAGGCGGCTTCGAACGAGAAAGATCCCAATCTGCAACTCATCATGGCGAGGCTCGGCGACGCTTACGATGCCGCGGGGCGCAACGATGACGCAATCGCTGCGTACAAGCGCGCAATTGAGCTGAAGCCCTCTTTCGCGTATTACAACAATTTAGGTGGCATCTATGGCCGCGCGAACAAGGTGGACGAGGCTACCGCCGCTTACCAAAAGGCCGCCGAGATCGACCCGGCAAATGCGGCGCAGGCGTGGCTGAATTGCGGGATCACGCTTTCCAACGTAGGTAAGTACAAAGAGGCAGTGGAACCGCTGAAAAAGGCAACGGAGCTGGATCCAAAGAGCGCCAAGGCCTGGTATCTGCTGGCATCGGCGATGATCGCCGATCCCAGTATTTACAAGCAGACGGCGGGGAAAATCGAAGTGACGCCGCTGCCAGGTACCACCGAAGCCTATCAGAAGGCGATTGATCTGGAACCGAATGGCCCTTACGGGCAGCAGGCCAAGCAAGGGCTGGATCAGCTGAACGCGATGACCGGCGGCATTAGCACACAGGTGGGCGCAAAGAAAAAAAAGCCGTAGGTTGAGCCAGGTCCGGCGGAAAAACGAGAGCCGGCGAAGGTGTGGCTTCGCCGGCTTTTTTTGTGCAACGATTTCTGACGAAGTTTGCTATTGTCGATGGAATTAGGCCTGTGGTCAGAACGCGGTCAAAAAAGCTAGAATGCAGCGGTTGTTTCTAGCGGGTCGGTGTCGGTTGTGGCAGCCCAGCTGCGCGAGGTCCCAGGCAAACCACGAAAGGTAAGCAGCGTATGACCGCTTTTTCGGAGCGCGCTACGGTGCCGGCGAATGTGCTGATTCGCTTTCTCGACCAGGAATCGGTGCTGCTGAACCTGGAAACCGAACGATACTTCGGGCTGGACGCGGTGGGCACGCGGATGTGGCAAGTGGTAACGGCGGCGCCTAATGTGGAGGCCGCGCTGGCTCAGCTGCTGGAGGAGTATGACGCGCCGGAGGAAAGGTTGCGCACCGATCTGGCCAGTCTGCTGAATCACCTGGTGGAGAACGGGCTGATCGCAATGCAACCCGCCGATGTGGGCACAACTTCGCCGATTTAGCGCACTGCCTGGCGCCGCGAAGGCGGACTTTCTGAGGGCTCTGCTTCTTCTGCCTTTGATACGGATCAGTTTGAAGCTGCGCGGTTTCCACAAAACACAAAAATCTCTGCAACGCCACGCCGGTACGCCGGATCGAGCCGCGATATCGGAAGCCAGAGCCGACGCCGACACGAAACAGACGTGTCGCATGGTGCGGGCAGCGGCGCGGCGCCTACCCGCACAGGGTAATTGCATGGAGCGATCGTTAACGTTGTGGTGGCTACTGGCGCGCCGCGGCATAACGTCACGCCTGCGTATCGGAGCGCGCAAGACAGACGAAAAATTCGAGGCGCATGCCTGGGTCGAGAGGAACGGCGAGGCAGTCGGCGAGCCGGAGGGCACACATCTTCACTACGCGGCGTTTGAGAAGGAATTCAGTGGAGACATTACATGAGCGGCTTCGCTGGAATCGTTCGACTTGAGCCGACTCAAGAGAGTCTAGAGGCTGACCGCAAGGCCATCGCGCGAATGGCCGAAGCGATCGCCTTCCGTGGACCGGATGCGCGACATCACTTTGTGCAGAACGGAGCGACGTTTGCCTTCTCGCTCCTGACCACCGGCCCGGCACCACAGGCGCCGTCGCAGCCGGTAACGCTGGACGGCGAAACATTTTTCTTGGGCGAGGCGCGCCTCGACGGCCGCCAGGAGCTGATTGAGAAGTTGACGCAGCACGGTGACGAAATTTCGCCGTCGAGGTGCGACGAAGAGCTGGTTTTGCGTTTTGTGAAGCGCTTTGGCGTGGACGCGCTGCCCGAACTTGACGGCGACTTCAGTTTTGTACTGTGGAACTCGCGTGAACGCAAGCTCTTGGGCTTTCGCGACCTCACCGGCGCCAGGCCCTTCTTCTATTCCCACAAGAACGGCCAATTGGCCTTCAGCAACAGCCTACAAGCGCTACTCGCCGCCGGAACTTTCAAGCTGCACAACTACGATCTGGAGTTCATCGCGAATTTTCTTCTCGGCGAGCCGCATTACAATCCGGAGAGAACTATTTATGCCGAGGTTCGCAGACTCGCCGTAGGCCATCGGCTCGAATTTTCTAACGTCGGTGTCTCTACGCGCCCTATCGCGGCCTACCCCATTGAAGAACCGCTCTTGCGCGTGCCGGATAACGAAGTGCTCGAGGAATTTCGCCGTTTGTTTGCGCAAGCTGTTCGCGACCGCCTGCCGGAATCCGAAACGGCCATTCTTTTGAGCGGCGGCCTCGACTCAACTAGCGTCACAGCAGCCGCGGTTGCTCTTCGCAAAAAACAAAACACTCGCGGCAATCTGAGGCTCAGCGCCTTCACCCTCGATTTCTATCCGCTCTTTCAGGATGAAGACGGCCCATTGGCGCAGGACTTCGCGGCCTCTCTTGCTCTTCCGTGCCAGATGATCCACCAAGCTCACATCCTTCCCTTGGAAGGCGCGGACCAGGGACCCGCCACGCTGCCGGAGCCGTATGATTGCCCCTACCCTGGTCTCCAGTCGTTTTACGTTTCGCAATTCCATACGGATTCGCGTGTGCTGTTGACGGGCGACGGAGGAGATGAAACGCTGCGGGCGCAGGCTGGACCATTCGTCCGGCACGTGGCGTCGCGCTCCGGGATGGCGCATGCGTCGTCACTAGTTGTGCGTTACGTGCTTTCGCGCCGTCGTTGGCCTGCGCTCGGTGCTGGACTGCGCACCGGCTTCTTGCGGCTGGTAGGAAAAGGCCCTGCGCCTCCCCCCGCTTTGCCGTCGTGGATCGAGCCTGCGTTCGAAAGACAATTTGCTGCTCGCAAGCGCTTTTCGGAAATCAGTAGATGGCCCTCGTCTGCCCATCCATATCATCCCTGGTCCTACGGCAAGCTGGTCCGCTTTATTCCTCCGCTCATGGAAGGACAAGACGCAATGTTCAGCGGTCGCCCTGTCGAAGCTCGTGCCCCGTTTCTTGACCGCCGCCTAATACGCTTCCTCTTTCGCTTGCCGCCAATTCCTTGGTACATGGAAAAAGAGCTCCTTCGCCGGGCGCAGCGAGGCATTCTGCCGGATAAGATCCGCCTTCAGCCTAAAATGCCGCTGCAATACGATCCCTTGCAGCTGCATATCGCTGCCGGAAAATGGTCTCCCGGCCTACCGGACAGCTGTCAGGACGTTCTCCAGGGCACTATCGACTGGCCCCGCGTCCGCCAGCTCTTGACGACCGCTACCGGCTACGAGTTATATATACATTTGCGCCCGGTCTTGCTTGCTCTCTGGCTAAACTCTGTTGAAAAGCACGGCGTGATTCAGTAGAGTCGAAACAGGAGATAGTTATGAAGCCACGGGCGGAAGTCACACCAAAAAGGACCTATGCGGCGCCGCTGTTCTCGAAGTATGGGACGCTGACCGAAATGACCGCAGCCAGTGGCACCGGCAGTCATGGTGACCCGAAGAATCCAGGGAAGAGTAAGACCTAAACTCGCCCGGTTTGCGAATCTATATTCCTTGCGATGGACTATTGGGCCTACGGACTAGGTATCTCATCCAATGTGGAGATTCCGGCCCTCGGTAACTCCAGGACCTCAGGAAGTTGTGACATCGAATTCCAGATGGGCCAAGCTCCGGAGTGGGTCGTGCAAACAACTTCGGACCCCGGCGTAATTGTTCACTGTCCCTCGATGCCGGGGCAAGCTGACTCAAGCCTGACGATTACCGACTGGTTGTCTGGAAAATTTTTGGAGCTCAGGTATGAGGATGGGACCCGATTTGTGCTGGACGGGGCCGCAACCCGTATCTGGGCCGAAGCGGGCGGCGGCCTAAGCCACCACGATGTCTTTACCTATTTCGTCGGGCCGGTTATGGGTTTTGTGCTGCAGCGCCGGAACAAGCTGGCTCTTCACGCCAGCGCGGTTGTTTTGGGAGGTACGGCAGTTGCCTTCTGCGGCGAGGCTGGAACAGGTAAGTCCACGACGGCGGCGGCTCTAGCTCTTCGCGGGAATCCGGCCTTATCGGATGACATTTGTCTGTTGCAGGATCGGTACGCACGGAAGCATGTCGTGCCCGGCTATCCGCGAGTCACACTGTGGCCTGATTCGGTAAGGCAGTTATTCGCATCGGCGGAGGCCTTGCCTCTGGTCGTGGCGGGCTGGGAAAAGCGGTTCCTTCCACTCGACGGCAGCATCGCCGGTTTCACCAACCGGCCCGTGCCCCTAGGCGCCATCTACTTGCTGGGTCCACGCTCGAACCAGCCTGGTGCTCCCTTTGTCGAACGCCTGTCGCAGCGTCAAGCCGCCTTGGCTCTTGTGCAGAATACCTATATGAACTATCTTCTCAGTAAAGAACAGCGCGCCGCCGAATTTTACGCAATTGCCAACCTAGTAGGTGAAGTGAATTGCTTCCGCGTAACTCCTCACACTGATGCCGCTCGTCTGCGCGACTTGGCAGCGCTGATTGAGTCCCACGCAGCCCAGATTACATCTGGCTTCTGGTCTTCCTCCGGTCATGCTGCGAGCGCCAATGTACAGTCTTGAACAGTTCGCCCAGATGTTCTCCGATCCGTTGCGAATGGAAGCCTATCGGGGCGCAATCGCCGAATATGTGAGGCCAGGTAGCGTCGTGGTGGATCTGGGCTGCGGTCCGGGCATCTTTGCTTTATTGGCTTGCAAAGCCGGCGCCCGCCGCGTGTACGCCATCGACGTGAATGGAGTGGTCGATTTCGGCCGCCATTTGGCTGCCGCGAATGGCATGGCGGATCGTGTCCAATTCCTGTGCGGGGACTCCCGACAAATTCATTTGCCGGAACGCGCGGATGTCATTGTCTCGGATGTGCGGGGTTCATTGCCTCTTCATTCCTACGCCATCGGAACTCTAGAAGACGCGCGAGTGCGCTTCCTGGCGCCGGGGGGGCGCCTACTTCCCTCGAGTGACACACTGGTATGCGCACTCGTGGAAAACAGCTCGCTTTATAGGGAAATCGTTGACGCCTGGTGCGCGGTTCCTCCACTGGATCTTTCCCCTGGCCTTGCACTGGCTTTGAACAACACCTATTTCGGAAAACTTCAGCCGAGCCATTTAATTTCGGACGCCCAGCGGTGGCTCAAGCTCGATTACACGCTGGACGCACAACCGCGTGCCACGGGCACGTTCGAGCTCAGAGTATCGAGGGACGCAACGGCTCACGGGTTTTGCCTCTGGTTTGAAACAGAATTGGGGCAAGGCTTCGGTTATTCCACGGCGCCCGGCACAGGCGACCGCGTTTATGGACACAAGTTCCTCCCCTGGCTCGAGCCGGTGTCGCTGCGCAAGGGAGATACGTGTGGTGTGACGCTGGGCGCACACCTTGTCAGTGGTAATTACATCTGGCAATGGGAGACGCGCATTCCGGGTACCGAGGGGAGACCAGAAGTGCATTTCCGGCAGTCCACGTTTTACGGCGATGTGCTTTCCCCGTCCTACCTTAAGAAGCATGCAACCGAATTTGTGCCGGTTCTCTCGGAGTCAGGGCTTGCGGAACGGTGGCTGCTTCAAAACATGGACGGCCACCGCGCTTTGGAGCAGATTGCCACGGGAGCCGCCAGCCTTTTCCCTCATGTATTTCCTCGCGTGCAAGATGCCTATAGCCGCGCGGCGGAGATTGCCGAAAAGTTCGCCCGCTAAAGTTGCCCGACCTTCTCGCGTAAACTAGGAGCGCCATTTTTCGGAGCTCGTCTTTGCGTCCTCTGCCACAGTTGGACCCAGTCTCTTTGCGTTGCGATTGGCCTTTGCTAATCGAAGTAGCTTCCCCGCTGCTGGATACTGCGAATGTCATCGAAAGGGCGCGGGGCATCCTTGAACCTGAACGATTGATCACGTTGGCGCAGCAACATGGCGTGGTCGCGCACCTGTTCTCCGCGCTTGCTCAGGCGGGCCCGCAGCATTTTGCCGCTGCGTTAGTCGGCGCAGCTCGTTCCGCGCGCAAGGAGCAGTTGCATTCGGTTATGTCGTTAACTGCCGAGCTCTTTCGCTTGCAGCAAATTCTTATCGAATCGCGCATCGAATTCCTCGCTACCAAGGGGCCAGCTTTGGCTTGCCGTGCTTACGGCGACATGGCCGCAAGATGCTACGCGGACCTCGACCTTCTGGTTCGGCATGCGGATGTGTTGTCCGTCACGCGACAGCTTGTCGCGGCCGGCTACGTTTCTCAGACTCCGTTGTCCGCGATTGAAAACCAGCGTGTTCCGGGCGAATACATTTTTCATCGGGCAGGCACGCAATCCATTCTGGAGTTGCAAACGCAACGCAGTTTTCGGTACTTTCCCCGGCCGCTCCCGATCGAGGATTTTTTTCAACGGAGCACCACTGTGAAGGTGGACGGGCGCGCTGTCCCTGCGCTTTCGGCCGAAGACGAATTTGTGCTCATAGCGGTTCATGGCGCTAAGCATTTTTGGGAACGCCTAATGTGGATCGCCGACGTAGCGGCGATGATTTACAACTGCCCGGAGGTGGATTGGAAGCGCATCAAGCAGGCGGCCGCCGACGTGGGC
>Ga0075424_100001084_pt1 | contig 23167 bp, 19 predicted proteins | sample SoiMethybrSBSTD3_FD_75301 | JGI IMG/M metagenome (GOLD analysis project Ga0075424, IMG submission 75301) | Bulk soil microbial communities from a Populus tree surrounding site in Tennessee, USA - Soil MetaG P. TD hybrid SBSTD3 | ecosystem: Environmental > Terrestrial > Soil > Tree plantation... | reverse complement strand
CGAGCCGCAGATCGATGCCCGCGTACTGATGCGCGTGCAGGGTGACCCGTCTCCGATGTTCGCGCCGATCCGCCGTGCATTGGAAGCGGTGGACGCCGGCGTGCCGGTGACCGAGACGATCACCATGGACGCGCAGCGGAGCGCGAGTTACAAGGAGGTCCGGCTCGGTGGTGCGGTGCTGCTGGTGAGTGGGTCGCTCGCACTGTTTCTGAGCGCAATCGGGCTCTACGGCGTGATCTCGTTCGTGGTCGCCAGGCGCGCGAAAGAGGTGGGCATTCGGCTCGCCGTGGGCGCGCGTCCTGTCGAGGTGGTCGCGCTGTTCGTTAGGCAGGGACTCCGACCGATGTGGGTGGGTGCGGTCCTGGGTCTCATGATCAGCATTGCGCTCGCGCCGTTGCTATCCCGTTGGCTGTTCGGGATCGCGCCGGTGGATATTCCGACGGTGGCGGGCGCCCTGGCTTCCGTGGTCGTAGTGGCGCTCATCGCGACCTGCGTCCCCGCCAATCGCGCGGCGCGGACCGACCCGGCGATCGTGTTTCGCAGTGACTGAGGAATGGGCCATGAACAGGAAGCGACCCCAGGGCTGCGCGGCACCGTTCCAGCGACGCTCGCGTGCCGGCTCCGTGGCGACCTCGATTCGATCGTGCTCAAGGCGATCGAGAAGGATCCGAAACGTCGGGACTGCAGCGTCGAGCAGCTGGAGGCAGCGGTGTGGCGGCACGTGGCTGGCCTCCACGTTAGGCACGCCATTACGGCGCGGATACGCCTTCGAAGTACTGCCGCGCCTTGGCCCACACCTGCGCGCCGATCAGACGTCCCATCTCGCGCGAACGCAGATCGGACTCGGTAAAGTGGATTCCGCCGTAACGGCGAGACAGCCCTGCCTGGTCGGCGGCTTCCGAAAACGTCGCCCATGACAGCCCCACGTCAGTCGCTGGAACCGCACCCGGCTCGATGCGCGAGGTGCCCGCCTTGAACGTGTACGACATCCCGAACCTGTCACTGCCGGTGGCGCTGCGCAGCACCTCCGCGGCCGCCGCGCTGAAGGCGCTATGTCCGGAGGTGAATTCAGGAAACGCAGGCGTGACGGTCGCAGCGGGCTGGTACGGTTGCCAGCTTTCGCCACTCACGAGCTGTGTGCCTTTGTACGGACCGCCCCATGCACGCACCTGTTGCCCCTTCTTGAGGAAGCGCACCGCGGTGATCGGCCGCACGTAGTCGAATGCCCGCTTGCAGTCCCAGACGGCTATACTGGCGTCGAGGAGCGCGTTGCCTAACGCGAAGAACAGCTTGACATCGTCGTCCATGCCGTGCCGGTCACGACGCGACACCCATTGCGCGAAGCTCATCCAGTGCCCTGGTGGCAAATGCGTGCCCGGTCCGTCGAGCCAGTATTCGGCGATGACCTTCTGCTCGTCCGTCAAGCTCGCGCTGTAGGCCAGGATCTCCTCCACCTGGCGCGCGTAGCCGTCGCTGGGGTAGAGACTCGGACCGTCGGCCGGTCGGAACTGCGCGCCCGACGTGAGCGCGAATGGCCTGACGAGCCACCAGTGCGGCGCAACGAACCGCTGGGTGGTCAAGCCGCCCTGTCCATCCGACACACGCAACGGCTGCCAGCGGTTCGGATCCACGACGCGGTCGGCGTCATTCGCAGGAGCGTAGCCGGTGTAGTCCTCGTACAGCCCCGGAGCGAGGTCACCAAGCTGGTTCGACCCGTCGCGGTGTCGGAACTCGAGCACGGCCGCCGCCACGACATTGCCGATTCCCGTCGGCGTCGCGCGATCGGTGGACATGTCTCCGTGATCGTAGTCGAGTGCCCGCATCAGACTGTCGAGCCTCGGTTGCTCCTCCGGAAAGAGGTCCGATAACGCCCGGTAGGCAGCGTAACTCACTGCTCGGCGCTTGTTCGCATCGGTGCGCTCGCTCGCGGGACGTCGGAGCTGGGTACCGAATCGCGTGCCGGCGGCGCGCGCGTCATATGCCGCCCACGCGTCGTACATCGCGGTGTGCGTGATCGCGAGCGCGCGCGCCACCATTGGCGGGCCGAGTCGGGTCGCCCGCACAGCGCGGAGACCGGCTTCGTCCCACTGGACGACGACCGAGTCGCCGCGGCTGGCCGCTGGTGCTGTGGCTTCGGAGCAGCCCGCGATGCCCGTAACCGCAAGCGCCGCGGCGACGACAACTTCGCAGCGCCACCAATAGCGCACGGTCGGCGGCGCCACTCTCACGGGCTAGTGCCGTGCGTTGGCCAACGCGATCACGGCCGCCACGCGGGCCGGTAGTCGCGGGCTACGTTGTTGGAGATGTTCTGCGCGCCGCCGGTCCCGGCGTTTCCGATGCAGACCTCGTCGTTGTTCAAAACCGCGGTCACGAATACGAGCATCGTGCCGTCAGGCGACCAGCGCGGCTGCGACTCGACGTCGCCCGGCTGCGTTCGTACGACTGGATTGGTGCCATTGATGCCCATGATATAGATCTCCGAATGGCCGCTGCGCCGCGTGTCGAACGCGATCAGGGAGCCAGACGGGGACCACGCCGGCGAGCCGTCGTCCGCGGGGTTGTTCGTGAGCCGCACCTGAGACGCTCCCGTCGCGTCCATTCGGTAGATCTCGGCGTTGCCGTCGCGGTTGGTCACGAAGGCGATCATCGTTCCGTCGGGCGACCAGGTTGGACTCCGGTCGTCGGCCGGGTCGGTGGTGAGCCGGCTGACGTTAGCGCCAGTCGCGTCGATCACGTAGACGTCGACGTTGGTGCCCCGGTTCGACGAGAACGCGATGCGACTACCGTTGGGCGACCAGGCCGGCTCGCCGTCTGCACCGGGGTCGTTCGTTAGGCGCACGACGCCGGTGCCGTCGGCATTCATCGTGTAGATCTCGTCATTCCCGTCGCGATTGCTGACGAACGCGATCTTCGACCCGTCCCGTGACCACGCTGGCTGACGATTGTAGCCGGTGCTGGTCGTCAGCCGCACCTGGCCGGAACCGTCCTCATTCATCCGGTAGATGTTGTCCGGACCGTCGCGGCTGCTCACGAACACAATGACCTTCCGTGAGCAGGAAATGTCGTAGCGAACGCTCGTCGTGGTATTCGCCGTGACGGTGACTCGCCGCACGCCATTCGCCGCGGAGGTGCAGCTGACCGCCATTCCGGAAAGGGTCAAGTCGTACGTCCCGGCGGCGACGTTCGTGAACGTCGCGTTGCCATTGATCGCCACCGACTGTGATTGGCTGGTTCCGAGGTTGAGCGTGTAGCCGTCCGGGTCGAGCTCCACGCCCGTCGTGACCATCATCACGTCGAGGGTTCCAGAGCCAGCCGGCCCTGTGGTGTCACCGCCACCACCACCATCACCGCCGCAAGCTGCCAGACTGCCTGCGGCGGCCAGGCCCAAGCCAAGGATGGTTCGCGCGCGTACGCCAACGCCGTTCATGATGACCTCATGTCCCGCCGTGCAGGCCTCAAGGTGGCATCCATGGCGATTGCGCCGGATCAGCGATTCCGCACCCACCGCACACCGCGCGCCGGATGCCCTAGCGCCGATGGTGCCCTACGACGAGCTAGCTGCACGCTGGCGTTAACGGCTCCGCCGGGCGGGGGAGCGCCGCATATCGTTGCATAGGATTCGTCGCTGTGACCGCCGTCCTTCGTCGCCACTACCGAGTAATAACCCCAGACGGTGTTCAAGTCGCACGTGGCCGGTGCAACACGAACGGTGGTAGCGTTAGGTGGCAGCGCTGCCAGGGTCCATCCATCCAGATACAGCTGGCCGAACTCGTCCCGAAGCAGCTTATAGAACGACACGACGTAGCCATTCTCGACGTTGGAGTTGTCGACCCAGTTGAGCTCGACAGTTTGCGGATCCACCGGGGTGGCGGTGAACAGCGACGGCGCGGCAGGCGGGACGGTGCATGCTGTGTTGGAAGGGGGAGCCGCCCCGCCAGTGTTGGTGGCCACGACCCGATAGCAGACCATCTGCTCGCTGGGAAGCGGACGGTCATCTATCGCGAGGTCGCGGGGCCAAGCCGCCGTCATGGTCACCGGCCACGTGGCCCCGCCATCACTCGAACGTTGGATAAGAAACCCGGTAGCGGTGCTGTCGGCTGTCCAGGTGAGCTCGACCGCAGTGCTGCCAAACGGCGTTGCCGTGACGTTGGAGGCCGGCGTGGGCGGCGGTGGGGGCGGGGGTGGCGGTGGGGCCAGCGTCGTGGCGCAGGCACTGATCGAGAACGTCGAGTAGAGCGTATTGGGGCCGACAACACGTAGTGCTCGCACGTCGTAGCAGTACGACGTGCTGGATTGGAGGCCGCGATCGCTGAACGCGACGACGTTGGCGGCGGTCGTCGCTACGGTCACGAAATTGGCGCCGTCGTACCGACGAACCTCGAACCCCGTCTCGTTGCTCGAGCGGTCCTGCCACGAGATGTCGATCTGGCTGACGGAGATGGCAGTCGCCTTCGTACCTGACGGCGCCGTCACCGGCGGGCCGCTCCTCATGGCGTGAGCCTCGGTAGGTATCGCCGGGGGATCGACAATCCGGCTGCTGTCACACGCCAGTAACGCGGCGACAGCGCCGAGAGTGCTGAGCTTGATGGCTGTGCGCGCTTGCATGAAAACCTGTCCGGCAACGCTTCTTGTATCTAAGGCGCACGTTTTCGACAAAAGCGGACAGGCCGGCAGTCGAGTCGAACCCTTCGCCGCGACTCTGACCGCATTTGCGATCGGCCGTCCCGGCAATCGCGCGCCGCCGACCGCGGACTGACCCGGCGAACCTCTTCCGGTGGCCAATGACGCATCTCGTGCGGGAAGGATCGTGCTCTGTTTCGCAACGAGCCAAAACCAGCAAGACCTAACGCGGATTTCGAACTGTGGTTACACCGATGTTCGCGGATTTGCTCCGAGGGCGTCGACGATTCCGACGACCGCATAAGGATTCTGTCTTTCTTTGTTCAACGGCCTCGGGACGCATGGCTTCCCGAGGCCGTTGAACAAAGAAAAGTGAGAGAGACTGGACGTGCCGTCGGGGCGTCACTGCCCATGGTACAAATCCGCGAACATCCGTGCAATCGAAGTTCGAAATCCGCGTTAGCTGTTGCAGTTATGGAGCTGTCCCGTTCTCGATGCCAGGGCTGCGAACCTGGCTCTGGACCGTCTCGTAGGAATCTGAATGGAGGTTTCGATCACTCCTTTTCCTCGACCTCCAACCGGCCCTTCATGCCTAACGCCGCGTGTGGGTCGCACTGGAAATAGTACTTGCCCGGCGCGAGCGCGACCTTGAGATCTGCGGTCTGGCCCGGAAGCTGGAGCAGCGCGCTCGCTGCCGGCAGGCCCGACTTGACCGTGTTCGAGTCCGCGAAGAAGTCCACGTTGTGGACACCGGTCTTGAGCGTGAACCGGATGACATCGCCCTGATGGGCCTCGATCTGGTTGGGCTCGAACTTGTTGTTCCCCTGCTCGTCGGTCATCATGTGCACCTCGATGACCTTGCCGCCGGCATCGGGCGTCAGGTTCTCGCCGAACCCGGCACTGCTCGGAGCCGTTGCTGCCGCGGCTGGCTGCTGTGCGCTGTCCGACGGCGGCTGCTCCTTCGTGGTACAGGCAGTGAGCAGAAGCGCCACTGCCGCAATGATCGGAGTCGTCTGTAGGTATCGCATCGTTGGTCCTGGTCGTGTGAGTTTAGAAATCCTTCCTCTGGAAGCGTCGAGCTCCCAACAGGAGCGGGACGCCGGTCCACAGGACCAGCGCCAGCGAAGCGAGCGCGGTACCGCCCGCACTTCCGAAAAACTTCTCGAACACCGCGCCGGTATATCCCATGAGCGCCGAGACATCGAGGCGCATGAGGATCAGAACGCGCGCGAGATCGATCGGGTTAGCGATCATCGCTCCCAGCGCGGCACGCTCCAGCGGGTAGTCCGCGAACGCCATGAGGCCGAGCATAACGAGGCCGTCGTAGACGACCGTGCAGGCGAGCCACAGACCGATCGCAACCCCGATGCCCTTCACCTTGTCATCGATCCGGGCGACGATCAGCGCCGCGAACGCCGAGAAGATGCACGTCAGCAGCAGGCCGGACGCGGCGACGACAAGCAGCGTGCTGAGGTGTTCCGGGTCTTCGCCAATGTGGAAGGACAGCGCGATCCCGAGCCCGACGACGAACGCCGCCGAAAGTGGAAGCGCGAGCCCGAGGTATTGGCCGATGAACAGCTGCCGGCGATGCACGGGCTGCGCGAGCAACAGCTCGGTGAACTCCCGGGCGTTGTACAGATAGATCGTCCCGAACACGATCGAGACGAGCGGAATGAGGAGCAGCACGACGTTCATGAGGCTGAGCGCCGCGCGCGCGCCGCCGCCGAAGCGCAGGAGCACGTCGGTGACCGCAAGGAAGAACAGCGTATAGGCCAGGAGCGAGCGGCTCCGCAGCACGTCGCGAAGCTCGTACTTCACGATCTTCGCCGTGGCTCTGGGCAGACTCGTGCTCATCGTCGTGTTGAGGGTGTTCATGCGACCGCGTCCTCCACCATGACTCTTGCAATCGCGCGCTCGAGGCTGAGCTGGCGTGTTGCCAGTTTGAGATCGTGAACGGAACCGGCGTAGCGCACGCGACCCTCGACGAGAAACGCGATGTCGTCGGCCAGCGCATCGAGCTCGCTCATCACGTGCGAAGTCACGATCACTGTCCGGCCGGAGTCGCGCACCTCAGCGATCTTGTCCTTGAGAATGCCGCTCGAGACGGGATCCAATCCTGCTGTCGGCTCGTCGAGCACGAGCAGCGACGGACGGAACAGACACGCGAGCACGGCATTCACCTTCTGCCGAGTGCCGCCGGACAGGGTGCGCAGTGGCTTGCGGAGGTGTTCGCTGAGCTTGAATCGCTCGATCAGGTCACCGTCGACGGGTGCATCGTTGCCTCGGAGGTCGCGCATCATCGCGATGAGCTCCGCCGCCGTCAGGTTTTCGGGGAAGCGCGCAATCTGCGGCATGTAGCCCACGTTCGAGCGATAGCGCGGGTCATCGGCCACGCGCTCCCCATCGATGAGGATCTCGCCGCCGTCGCTCCGCGTCAGGCCAAGGACGGTCTTCATCAGCGTCGTCTTCCCTGCACCGTTCGGCCCGACGATGGCCGTCACTTTGCCTTCGCCGAGCTCGAGGTCGAGACCGCGCAGCACGTGAAGCGCGCCAAAGCGCTTGGTGAGACCGCTGATCCTGATCATCGGATCCTCTTCATTGCGGGCGACCCGTCGGCGAGCGTCGCCGGCGTAAGGGAAGGCAGCACCCGCTCGGCCACATCGAGCAGAGCTACGAACGGGCTTCGCAGCGTGATGAGCATCGGCTCGTTCTCGGCCACGAGGAACGAGAAGAGCCTGACGGGATGGTGGGGTACGTCTCCGGTTCCGTCGCGATCCAGGTCGTAACCCGTGTAGTCGTCCCAGTAGTTGCCGGAGAACGATGTCGTCGTCTCGCGGCTGTTCGTGGCCACGTCGAACGTGTTGCCAGTGAAATTGTTGTGCGTGAACCGGCCGTCCTGCGCGCTCGCGAGCAGCTTCACTGCCCAGCCGTTCTGCGAGAACTCGTTCCGGTCCGCGTCGAGCCTCGTCACGCCATCGACGAGCAGCCCAACCGTGTTCCGAGTGAAGTGGTTGCCGCGCAGCGTCGGCTCGAGAATCTCCTTCAGCAACAGGCCGTACGCCGCGCTTCCCCAGTTGTCCTCGAAGCGGTTGTCGATCATGGTGACTCGCTTCGTGTACATGACGGCGACGCCGGAGCCGTTGTGCCGGAACGTGTTCGCCACGTAGCGGCAGTCGTCCGAGTACATGAAGTGCATCCCATACCGCAGGTTGCCTTCGCTCACGTTGTCCCGCACTTCGCTCTCGTGCACGAACTCGAGGTAGATGCCGTCGCGGTGACCGGTGACCTCGTTGCCTTCGATCGTGATGTGCGTGGACGTCCAGAGGTGAATGCCATTGCCTGACGCCGATTCTCTGCCCGCACGGGCGTGCAGCCTGTTGTTCGCGACGCGACAGCGGTCCACGCGCGCCAGGTAGATGCCGAAGAACGCGTTCTCGATGCTATTGTTCTCGATGACGCAATTGGTAGCATCCTGCACCTTAATGGCCGCACGATCTTCGACGTAGCTCGTCGCGACGTTGCGGAATTCGAGGCCGCGGATCGTCACGTCGTCCGCTGTCACCGTCATGATCTGGTGCGACCCGCCACCATCGAGCACCGCACCGATCTCGCCAGTGATCGCGACCGGACGGTCGACAACGATCGTAGGCTCGCGATAGACTCCGGCCTTCACCCGGATCCGACCACCGTTCGCCGTTAGGCGGAGCGCCTCTGTCAGAGTGCGCACGGCGCCGGATGGCGATACGACCACGTCCGTGGTCGTCTGCGACGACAGGTTCGTCGCAAGCACCACGAGGGCAGCGACCGCGGGCGTGATCCAGCGAGGCACGGACGTTATCTCAACGCGCACCGCCGGCGCCCGCCAGCGGTCTGGCGTTCCACTCGCGCTGAACGAGCGCGAGCACCTGCGGCCAGCTCATCGCCCGGTCGCGGAGCTCGCGTGGCACCGCCGCGCCATCGGCTTTCGGGCTGAAGCTCACGAGGTTGAGGCCCATCGGGCTCTGGTGCGCTTCGCTGCGGGCAAAGAGTGCGCTGGCCGCCGGGATCCATTCGCCCGGGTTCGCGTAGTCTGCCACCCAGACCTTGCTCAACTCGGCCGTTGCCGGCTGCTGTACGTAGAACGACGCCAGGCATTCGATCGAGTCGAACACGTAGGACTTGCCCTTGCGCGTGATGAGCTGCCCGCCGAACCGCTCGTCGCTGATCGCCATCCGGCAGTAGTCGCACGGCTTGCCCGCGTCGGCGATGGCGCGCGGCGTGGACGGAGCGCACGCCGCCGCGGCGACGGCCAGTGCTGCGGACGCCCGTCGAACGCTGGCCTTCTGCTGCCTAACGACCAACAGCGCAGCGACGCCCAGGCCGAATGCGACACCCAGACAGATCGTGCCGAGTGCGGGCCACGATACCGCGGTGAAGTTGAGCAGCTGTTTCGTCCCGATGAGCGGCGGCTGATATGTCATTCCCGGGACTTTGATGATCGCGTGCTCGAAGTCGATGTTGTGGCCGTAGTCGTACTCCCAGCGCCAGAAGTCGATGAGACCGACCACGGCCAGCGTGGCAAAACCGCCGAGCCACGCGACGAGCAGGGGACGCCGGCCGACCAGTGCGCCCATCAAGCCGAGCGCCGCCAGCCCCGCGACGACCCACGGCATGATGCGCAGCTCCGGTATCGCGTTAGGCTCGATCGGCTTCATCCCGATGTAGTGATTGAGCCCGTTGATGTTCGCGAGATCGTTCGGCTTGATGCCCGTCACCGCGTTCACGCGAATCAGCATGCCGAGTCCCTCGGGGTACTGCGGCGCGACCAGGTCGATCCGCCACAGCGGAAAGACGAATGCACCGAGCAGCAGTACCGACGCGATCGCGAGCAGTACCCTCGAGAGTCGGGTCATGGTTACTTCGCCCCCGCCAGCTGTGCCTTGGCCTTCGGGCTGATGTTCGCCACGAGCGGGACGGTGGAACCGGCCGGCGACACGCGGATATAGCCCTGCATCTCCTGGTGGAGCGCCGAGCAGAAATCGGTGCAGTAGAACGGGTACACACCTTCCTCGGTCGGCACCCACGTCAGCGTGCGCGTCTCACCGGGCTGCAGGATCAGCTCCGACGTGTTCGCGCCTAACACGGCGAACCCGTGCAGAATGTCCCAGTCCTGCTCGATGTTCGTGACATGGAACTTCACGGTGTCGCCGAGCTGTACGCCCTCGATGTTGTCGGGCGCGAAGTGGCTGCGGATCGCGACCATCCCCACATGTACGGTCTTGCCCACGCGCTTGATGTTCGCCTCGGCCTCCGCTCGCACCGCGTGCGGGTTCCCGTTCTCGGTGAGGTTGTGGAACTTGAGTGACTTCTCCTTGATCACGGTCGCGGGAATTCCCTGCGCGTAGTGCGGCTCGCCGATCGTCGGGAAGTCGAGCAGCATCTTCATCTTGTCGCCGCTGATGTCGATCAGCTGTGCGGACTGCGCCATCTCGGGGCCTGTCGGCAGGTAACGGTCCTTCGTGATCTTGTTCATCGCCACGAGGTACTTGCCCCACGGCTTCTTGCTGTCGCCGCCCGGGATCATGATGTGGCCGACCGAGTAGTAGACCGGCATGCGGTCGAGCACTTCCCACGTGCCGAGCTTCCACTTCACGACCTCGGAGCTGATGAACATCGAGGTGTACGCGTTGCCCTTGCCATCGAACTCGGTATGCAGGGGCCCGAGGCCAGGCTTCTGCACTTCGCCGGCGAGGATCGCGTCGTACTTGAGGACCGGGATTCCTTCGATCGTGGTCTCGAACTGCTTCGCCTCGATCGCCTTCGCGAGCTTCGTGAACGAGTGCACGGGAATCACGGTGGCGAGCTTGCCGCCGGCGACGATGTATTCGCCCGTCGGATCGACGTCGACGCCGTGCGGAGACTTCGGCGTGGGCAGGTAGTAGACGACGCCCTCGCAGTCGCGCGGGTCGAGCAGCTTCACGCTCGTCTTCTTGTCGGTAGCCGCAACGCGCGACTTCGGGTCGGTGTAGTTGTGGTCGTACGTGGCCGGCACCGTCTTCGCCTTGCCAGCCGCGACGCACTCCTCGGCCTTCTTGTAGTTGACCGCCGCGATGTAGTCCTTGTCGTTCTGCGACGCGTTCACCTCGAGCTTCGTGTACGCGCCTTCGGAGTTGTACGACGTGAAGAAGAACCAGCCGTCGGATGGACCCTTGCCCGCGTGACCGAGGTCGTAGTTGTAGCCCGGCATGAGGATCTGGAACGCGATGTCCATCTTCCCGGGCTGGTCGGCCGTGATGAACGACAGCGTGCCCTTGAAGTTCTCCTTGTAGGTGTTGATCGGGACGTCGCGCTTGGCGCCGATCGGCACGCTGAAGCGAGTGGCGGAAACGATGTACTTCGTGTTCGGCGTGGTGAACGGCGAGGCGTGACCGCCGGCCGCGTTAGGTATCTGGAGGATCTCGTCCGTCTCGAAGCGTGTCAGGTCGATGCGGGCGACGCGCGGTGTGTTGTTCGCGTTGATGAAGAGCCAGCGGCCATCGGGGACGCCGTCGGTCTGCGAGAGCTCCGTGTGGTGCGAGTCATCCCACGGGATCGAGCCGAAGGTCGTCTGCAGCATTGCCTTCGACTCGTCGTTGTAGCCGTACCCGTTCTCGGGATTCTGCGAGAAGACGGGAATGACCTTGAGGAGCCGGCCGGACGGAATGCCGTACACGGCGACCTGGCCGCTGAAGCCGCCTGACAGGAATGAGTAGAACTCGTCGTACTGACCTGGTGCGACGTAGACCTTCGACGCCGCGTCGCCGACGGCGAGGTTGGTCGTCTTGGGTCGCGCGGCCTGGCAGGCGAATACGAGGCCGGCGGCGGCGGCCACGCCGACTGCGCTCACAACGACGCGACGATTGAAATGGAGCGGTGACATAGGACCCCTTGGGTGGTAACCGTGCTTATCCGAACGGGCGAGCGAACGGTGCTCCGCGCCGTGCGCGGTTCTACGCAAGGGAAGGTCGGAAACGAATGCGTCCGGCAACGTCGGGACGCTTCTTGAAATCGCGTCGGGCGGGACGGATCGCGGTGTCGGGAATCCCCCTACAAGCATCCGCCTCCCTGTCATCGAGATCGCGCCGGCTCCGGAACAGGAAACCATCACGCGGATTTGACGGCGATTTCGCCGGTGTTCGCGGATTTGCTCCGAGGCAGGAACGCCTCCGACGGCGGCGTCGGGTCTCTCATTTTGTTGGTTTTGACGGCCGCGGGACCCATTGGCTTCCGGACGCCGTTCCGTTCTTAAGAACGGCTCGTGGCGAGCGGAGCCTGAGTGCCGAGGGCGATCCCGCCCGGATCAGGGGAGTTGCCGGAACCTGCGGATCACTCCCGGAGCAGATCCAGCATGACGGGCGCAACAAGGTGGGATCTTTGGTTGACGACCTCGGAAGCCTCTACGTCCCGGGACAGTTCAACAAACAAAGAAAGAAGAATCCGTATTCGGTCGTCGGAGGGTTCGATGCCCACGGAGCAAATCCGCGAACATTCGCGCAATCGAGGTTCGAAATCCGCGTTAGGTCTTTTCTTTTGAGCTGGTGAAGAGCCCGAGCGTGGCCAGCGAAGCGCTTGCCTCGACGACGAGGGCGGCGAGCCAACTTGAACGCGAGGTAGTCGGGGAGCGTGGAGAGCATCTTGTTGTAGTCGAACGCGCGTAGCCCATTCAGGCGGTTGACGCCACGCCGGCCGGAGCGAATTTCGAGGAGCGTCAACCAACCCCCTATGCCTCTCGACCGCCGTGCCTTCGTCACCACCGCCGCTTCGCTGACGGCCGCCGCTCTCGCGAACCCGACCACGGCGATCCCGATGCCATCATTACCTCTCGAGCGCGCCGACGATCCGCTCGGCGTTCGCGGCGATTTCCCGATCGTCGCCAACCGCGTCTTTCTCAACTCCGCCTACATCGCGCCGATCCCGAAGCAGGTCGTCGCCGCCGGACACGCGTTTCTCGAGGAGAAGTCGACCAACTCGTTCCAGCTTGGCGCCTTGCTCAGGAAATGCGACGAGCTGCGAGCACAATTCGCGCGGCTGATCAACGCATCGGCGGCCGATGAGATCGGGCTCCTGTTCTCGACGGGCGAGGGCGAGAACGTCGTCGCAGCCGGGCTCGACCTCAAGGTCGGCGACAACGTCGTTATCGACGACCTGCACTACGACACGGAGTTCGTGCTCTATCGCACGCTCGAGCAGACGAAAGGGGTCGAGCTTCGGATCGCGAAACATCGGAACGGCGTCGTCGACGCGAGCGACTTCGAGCCGCTCGTCGACGCACGCACGCGAATCGTTTCAGTGGCGTGGGTGTCGCATCGCAACGGATGGCGGCATGACATGCGCGCGATCGCGGATGTCGCGCATGCGAAGGGTGCACTGTTCTATACGGATGCGATCCAGGCCGTCGGCATGTTTCCGGTCGACGTCCGCGCGGCCGGTGTCGACTGCCTGTGCACCGGATCGTACAAGTGGCTGCTCGCCGGGTGGGGCGTGGCGCCGTTCTACGTACGTGCCGGAATCGGCGACCGTCTGCGTCTCGATCGGTTCGGCGAGATGCACGCCGGGCCTGAGCTTCCGGATCACAGCTACGAGATCGACCCGAGCGCAAAGCGGTTCGACTACTCGAGCCGCGCGTTCGGTGACGTGTACGCGTTGAGTGCGGGACTTGCCTATCTCGAAAAGGTAGGCGTCGCGCGCATCCAGGCGCATACCGTAGACACGCTTGCGCGGCGACTGCAGGAAGGACTGGCCAGACAGGGCCACCGTCTGTTCACGCCGCCGGGTAATCGCTCGTCGATCGTCACGTTCTACACGACGAAGTCCGAGGCTGACGTGCGTTCCGCATTCCAGGCCGCGAAGGTCGAGGTCACGGTGCGAACCGCGATGGTTCGCGTGTCCGCCGCATTGTTCAACAACGCCGATGATGTCGACCGCTGCCTCGATGTGACAAAGCGACTCGTGTAATGGAGGCACAGATGGCATCACGTTTCCGTTTGCTTGGTGCACTTTCGCTGTTGGTGACGGTAGCCTGCTCGGACACCACCGCTGTCCGCGGACAACCTCAGCCCCCGACCAAGCCCACGTCCATCCGCGTTCGGGACTGTGAGGGGCCCGCGCTCAGTCTTGCGTCAGACCTCGCTGCCGCGCTGGTGCCTCGCGATGGGCGAATGCAGCCGGACGACCAATGGGCCGACCTCGCGCTGCGCGTCCCCGGCGGCTTCGCGGGCGTGATCTATTCCGGCGGTAGGCCGGTCTTGTTCCTTACCGATCCGAGCAAGGCGGCACAGGCGAAGCAGGCGCTGGCCTCGCAACTCGGATCGTTCGACGTCACGAACGCCATCGTTCGCCAGGCTCGTTGGGATTTCGCGCAGCTCGTCGACTGGAACCGCTACATCAGCTCGCGCCCCGAGCTCTCCATCCGCGACATTGCCTGGAGCTCGTCCGACCGCGATGAGTCCATCAACCGCCTCCATTACGGCGTCGTCGACGAGGCATCGCGGACGCGCCTCATCGAAGTGCTCTCGGCGCTGAACGTGCCATGCGACCTGGCCGTGGTCGACATCGAACCGCGCGCCATCGCCGCAGACCTGCGTGGCGAGCCTTCTTCATCACCGTCTCGGTAAAGCGGCGTCTGATCGGGCGTCGCTGGACTAGCGTTTGGCACGACGGCGAATCGATCATCGGCCGCGTAGTCGCTCCAGCGCACGCTTTGCAGCCACATTGCGCGGATCCAGGGCGATCGCGAGCTCGTATTCACTCCGCGCACCCTGTGGGTCACCGCGTCGCTCACGAATGGCGCCCAGTCGGAAATGCACAGTGCCATCAAACGCTTTGCGCGCGTTGTCGCGCGCCAGGTATCGTTGGAGCGCCGCTTCTCCGGCGTCGAGACGTTGTCCCGAGAGCGACGCCGCACGCCCGAGCTGGTAGAGCATCACGTAGTCGTTCGGCTTCGCGCGCAGCCGGTCGTCGATGATGCGGAACGCGTCATCCCAGCGCGACTGGCTCTGATACAGCGTCGTGAGCCCCTCCCACCCCCCGCTGCTGTCGGGGAAGCCGGTGGTCAGAGCCCGGTACTCGGCTTCCGCCGCTGCAGCGTTGCCCGCCTTCTCCTCCACGCGACCCACGAGGAGTGCACCGCGAACCGGCGACATTCGCTTGGCCGCACTCGCCTCGGCCCGCGCCTTATCGATACTGCCGCCGGCGATGCCAGGCGCATTCATTAGATACTCTGTTCTCGCCTCGCGTGCCTCGAAGCTCGACGGGTCGATCTCTACTGCCTTCTCGAACATCGAACGAGCGCGGCCGGCGACTGATGCCTTGCGCAGAAAACTCGTCGTCTCGATCTCCTGCACGTAGGTGCGTCCGCGCCAGATGTACGCCATGACGTGTCGCGGGTCGAGCGCGATCGCCGCGTCGAGCCATCGAGCGGCCTCCTTGTAGTTGGCGGACTGCCAGGCCATGCGGCCGAGGAGTGTTGCCGCCGTTGCCGACGTGTCGGCCAGTGGGCGTACGAGGGCGACCGCGGCTGGCGTGTTCCCCGTCTCGAACAGGTTCGTCCCCTGCTTCACGATGCTATCTGCGGACTGTGCGAGCGCGATGCTGGCGTAGAGTGTTCCCGCGGCGGATCGGGCAAGGATGCCTAGCATCGGGAGACGGGAGACGGGAGACGAACGGCGGTTAGTCAACCTGGAGCGCGCGTCTCGGATCGACGCGGGCGCCGCGCCACGCGGGAATCAGCGCGGCGACGGTCGCGACGACGAGGAACAAGGCCGAGGCGCCCAGGAGCACGCCCGGGTCGTGCGGTGAGACGCCGTACAGGATGACTGCCATCCCGCGCGGAATCGCCATCGTTAGGCCGAGCCCGGCCAGGATACCTATAGCGGTCGGGCGGAGACCAGAGTGCAGCATGAGAGCGACGAGCTGGGACGTTCGCGCACCGAGGGCTACGCGGATTCCCATCTCCCGCGTGCGCTGCGACACGGTGTACGCGACGACGCCGAAGATGCCCGCGGCAGCAAGCAGGCTCGCCACGATGCCGAGCGCCGATGCGCCGGCGGCGCCGGCTTGAGCGGCCGAGTAGGCAAGAGCGATGTACTGATCGAGCGGGCGCAATCCCACGACGGGCAAGTCCGGAGCGATGGCCTGCATTCGCTGCCGCACGGCCCCGATCAGGCGCTCCGGCTGCTCGTCCGCGCGAACGATTACGGTGGTCCGCGGGACTTGGTTCCGCTCGAGCGACATCCAAAGCAATGCCCGCGGCGGGTCGCCGAGCTGGCGCGACGCATGGCTCCTCACCACGCCGATGACCTCCACGCGTGCACCGCCGACGCTGTCGAGCCACATCTGCTTGCCGATGGCGAGAGTACTGTCCCGCCACAACCGACCCGCGAGTGTCTCGTTCACGAGTACGCGCTCGACGCCGGCCGTGTCGGCACGGCTGAACGCGCGACCGGCGACGATCGTCATGCCTAACGTGGTGAAGTAGTTCGGAGACACCACGAAGTTGTCGGCGGCAATCGCACGCGACGCCGGGGTCGCCTCGGCGGCGAATAGCCGCATGGTGACGCTGTTGCCGTCGAGCGGGATCGACGATGCGCGCGCGACGGCCTGCACTCCGGGGAGTGCCTCGAGGTCAGCGAGGATCCGCCGGTAGAGCGCCGTGGCGCGCTCGGCGTCGTAGCCCACGAGCAACCTTGGATCGACGGAGAACGCGAGCGTGTGGCGCGTGTCGAAGCCGACATCGATGCGGCGCGCGGCGCCCAGGCTCCGCGTGAAGAGGCCCGCCATGGCGAGTACCACGACCGACGTGGCGACCTGTGCGACGACCAGCGCCTGACGCGACCGGTTCGCTCCCGGCCTCGCGTGGTTCGGTGCGCCGCGAAACATGCGCGCCAGATCGGGCGACCGGGCGTGAAAGAGTGGGGCGAGTCCGAACACTATGGCGGCGACGAGTGCTACCACGGCCGTGAACACGAGCGAACGCCCATCGAACGACGGCGAGAACGACGGAGCGAAGTCGAGCGGCGGAGTGAGTCGTTGTGACCCCTTGAGGGCAACCACGGCGAACGGGACCGCGGCGACCGTGCCCAACGCTGCGAGCAGCACGCTCTCGGCGAGGAACTGACGCACCAGTCGGCCGCGTGAGGCGCCAAGGGCAAGGCGCGTGGCGATCTCTCTCTCGCGCGTGGTCATGCGCGCGAGCAGCAGATTGGCGACGTCGGCGCAGGCAATGAGCAAGACCAGCCAACCGCCCGCGAGCGACAGGATGCCGATCATCGCGAAGCGTTCCGGCCCGGCGAGCCAGGGATTGATCGGCGTCCGGTTCGAAACAAGGGACAGGCGCGCCCCCTCAGGCGCGTGTGGGAACTCGCGAGCGAGTCGGGTCGAGATGGCGTTGACCTGCTGCTGCGCTATCTCGGGGCCGGCGCGCGGTGTGAGGCGGGCGATGACGTTGAACCGCGCTCGCTCCCGATCGTTCAGCACGTCGCCGCTTCGCGGCAATGTCTGGGCGTGCATGCCTATCGGGAGCCAGAGCGCTGGAGCAAAGGTGAAGAGGCGAGTGCCCTGGAATCCTCGTGGGGCAATCCCGATTACGGTGAACGGCGCACCGTTCACGCGGATCGCCTTTCCCACAATCTCGCGATCACCACCAAACTGACTCTCCCAGAACGCGTGACTCAGCACCGCGACCGGCGCGGCATGGTCGCCGCCTTGCGTTAGGCGACCGACCGTTGCTCGGGCGCCGAGGAGTGTGAAATAGTTGTCGGTGATATGCGCCGCCCAGGCGGCCACCGGCGTGCCATCACCGTTGAGGCTGACCATGCGCTCGGTAAACGCCGCAGCGTCCGAAAATGCCGGTACGCCGGCGCGCAGGTCGAGGTAGGTGGGGTAGGACATGTTGAGCGGCGTCCCGTCGCTCTGGCTTCCGAACACGGAGTAGAGCTGTTCCGGGTGAGGCACACCGAGCGGACGGAATGCCGCCGCGTCCGCCAACCCAAACAGCGTCGCGTTCGCGCCGATGCCGATACCTAACGCGAGGACCGCGACGCCCGTGAAGGCCGGCGTCCGGCGCAGTGAACGTAGCGCATATCGCAGATCCGTGCGGATGTCGGAGAGCCAATGCAGTGGCAGCGCAACGCGTGCCTCTTCCTTGAACCGGGTTGCGCCACCGAATGTCCGGACGGCATGCGCGCGCGCCTGCTCCGCTGACATCCCGTGCGCGGCCAGGTCTCGCGTCTCCATGTCGATGTGGAAGCGCATCTCGACGTCCATGTCGCGCTCGAACTGTCGCCGGTTTGCCCACTGCCGAATCCCGGCCAATACCTCGATTATCGACATCAAGGTACCCTGTTGTCTGCGTTAGATCATGCGGAGGTGAGGACGAGCTCGATGGCGAGGGCGAACCTTCGCCATTCCGTCTCCTCGGCGGTGAGCTGCGTGAGCCCGGCGCGTGTGATCGTATAGAACTTCGCTCGGCGCCCCTCGTCCGACGTTCCCCACTCGGCGCGGATCAATCCCTCGCGCTCGAGGCGGTAGAGCGCTGGGTAGAGCGAGCCCTGATTGATCTGCAGCGTCTCGCGCGAGACTTCGCGAATGTGCTTGGAGATCCCCCACCCGTGGAGCGAGGACACGCGCAGCACGCGCAGGATCAGGAGCTCGAGCGTTCCGTGGAGCAGTTCGGTGTTTCCGGGCACGCCACCTCTCATTGCCTAGATTACCGACAATATTCGGCAAACCCTTCGCCTCGTCAAGAAGGCCGTTTTGAAACCAATGACCAAGAAACGACGGGGCGGCCGAAACCGGCCGCCCCGCTATCGACCTGCTGCTACTTCAGATTCAGAAGGCGACGACGCCCTCCACCATGAAGCCCTTGATCTTCCCGCCGTTGCGAATGTCGTTGGTCGGGAAATCGTTGTACATCTGCTGCATCCACTCGGTCTTGAGCAGGACCGTCGGGACGATGAACCAGCCAGTGGAGAACTGCGCGCGGTCCACGGTGACCTCGCTCGTCATGCCGGGCAGCGTGCCCTTCGCGACGTTGTACCGGCTCGCGACATACAACTTGTTGCCGAGGAAGCGATAGAGCGCCTCACCAGCGTTCTGGGTCCAGTCCCGGCTCTCGGGTTCGCCGACGTTCTGGCCGCTCATCTGTTCGATGTTGGCGCGGAGCTCGACTCCACCGAGCTTGAGGAACGGGTTCACGACCCAGGCGTGCTGCGCGCTCTTGATCCCTGGCTGCACGTTACCCGTCCACGCGCTGTCCTTCTCGGTGCCCGACGTGTTGACCATCACCTGGTAGTAGCGCGAGCCGCCGCGGTCGCCGGTGTAGAGCGACTGGTTGGCGGAGCTGGCCTGCGAGAACACGGAGCTCGTTAGGCGGAATCGGACGTTCTTGTTCCATTCCTTATCGAACCCGACCTTGCCGAGGTACGCGGGCGATCGCTTATCGGGAGCGGTCACCTGGCCCCGTGTCTCGCCGGCGAACATGCCGCCCATCGCCATCCACGGACCTTTCCGGAGATAGACCTCACCGCCGATCTCGGTCGTGAAGGCATCCATGAGCAGGTTACCAACGAATGGGTTGAACATGGCGTTGCCATTGTCGGTACGACGGAAATGCTCGTCGCCGTAGTTGATCTCGAAGTGGCCGGCCTTGACCGTCACGTATTGCATCACCTTGTTCAGCGCCTTGACGTCGATCGGTGAGTCGTCGATCTGCAGGTAGCCGTCCTTGACCCACGATTCCTGGTGGTGACGGGCCGAGAGGTAGCTGCTCATCGCGACGCGGATACCCCTCGCGAGCTGCGCGTTCAGGTACAGGTTGGCGACGGCGTTGTTGAAGCCGTGGCCGATGTTCATCAGCTGGTTGGTGTTGACGTTGTTCTTCAAAACTGGCGCGGCGGTGTTGGAATGCTCGAGTCCCTGGAACTGCTGCGTGAACGCGGCGCCCCAGCCGAGCTTGAATCCGGTATATGGAATCCCGTCGTTCTTCGGCGCTTCGTAGACGTTGATGCCGCGAGCATCCACGGGACGCAGGCGCTGAATCAGCATCGGTTGGACGTTGGATGGTTCGGCGGTTTTTGCGGGGCTGGAGTCAGCGCTCGCGGCCGGGGCGACCTTGACGAGCGTGTCGGCATTGGCGCCGTTCTGGGCGAACACGGGGATTGCGTGGGCCATTGCGGCCACGGCGACGAGTACTGAAGTGGTGGATCTCATATGGATCATCCTCGTTAGGTATCGAAACCGGAATGGCATTCGGAAGTCGTCGTTCAGTTCTTCAGCACCACCTCGAAGCCGACGGTGATCTTCTCGTCGACCTTCATCGTGCCGAGCATGAGCGTCGGTGGCTTGAGGCCGAATTCCGTCATTTTGATCTCGCGCGTGCCGGAAACGATCAGCGTCCCGTCGGCGCCCGGCTTGGCCTGTGCCTTGACCGCGATCGGCTTCTCGACTCCACCAAGCGTCAGGCTGCCGTTGAGGGTGACGCCGACGCTTTCGTTCGCGCGCGAGAGGTCGTAGCTCGAGGCGCGAAAGACGACTGTCGGGAACTCCTTCGCCTTGATCGCCTTGCGGAGGTGCTCGTTCATCGTGCCGTTGCGGCAGTCGAGCTTCTCCGACGGGATGGTCACCGCGACCTGGGACACGGCCTTTTCGCCGGCCAGGACCGCGGCGACCGCGTCGGCGCTACTCGACTCGATCTTCGCGTCGAACGCGCTGGCCTGGCACTGGAACGCCCGTACGGTGGACGTGCCGGCCACCCACAGCCGGCTCTCCGGCTGGAGGTCGAGGGCCGGGGCAGGGTCGCGCCGTGGCGTCGCGGCGAGCGCCGGGAGCAGCATAACGAGAGCGACTGTGGCTTGGACTTGAGCTCGTGACATCGGGTTTCTCCGGAAGCGCCTCGGTCGAGGCGGTATCACACGGTTCAATCGTTAGGCTTTGCAGGAGGAAAGCTGGTTAATCGACTTGGCGTCATCCGTCGGGCAGGCTTTGGAAGCTGCGTACGCGTGTGTGGGAGCCGGGCGTCAGGGATCTCCCGACGCGCTGCTACTCCGGCTGACGGGCCAGGCGTCGCGGCGGCCGTGTCACCGACTCGAGCGTGAGCACGGTCGTGCCAAGGAGCGGGACGGAGCTTTCGATCCGCACCGGATAGCGGAACGCATCGTCGCTGAGATACAGGCGGATCAGCCCTTCGCCGCCGTATCGGCGCGCGTCCTTCACTCGCATCTCGACGATTACGGCCGGGAACGTTCCCGCGCTCGTCCGCACGGTATCACGCCCCACGACCCGCACGGTGATCGGATTGCGCGCGGCGTCGTAATGCCTAACGACGCTGTCTACGGTCGCGGCGTCGAGCGGCAGGGTTCGCAGGTAGTAGATGAACGACAGCTCGTCGAGCGGCGTGCTCGTGGGACTCTCACCATGGCGACCACGGCGGTCTTCCCAGCGGCGAAGCTCGGGGAAGAGCTCGACCGATTGCTCGTCGTCGCGCGTGAGCGCCCCGTGCGTGCGCTTCTGGTAACGGAGCGCCGTCATGCGGATCGGGTCGATCCAGGATTCCGCCCGTTCGGTGGTCTTGACGAAGCCGACCCTGGCCGAGACCTGGGACCTGAGCACGAGCGTCTCGGTTCCGCGGACCTCCTCGGGTCCGGCCACCGACATCTCCCCTTCGCCGACCGAACCGAACCTGCCTAACGATACCCGGTAGCGGAGCCGCTCGCCGACGTCGAACGGCAGGTCGGTCGTCTGAGCTCCCGCCGGCGCGAGTATGGCGATCTCGAGCACTCCCGCGAGGGCAATCGTCCTCCGCAACCATTTGGCGACCGTCGATCGTACCGGATTCGACATGGCGGGCTCCATTCCAGGATCGCGAACATCGGCTCGCGCTCAGGAACGATCGGCCCGGGAAACGTTTGAAAGCGTCGGGAGACCGATGGATTGGCAGTGCGTAGGATCGGGCCACGTGCATGGGCGAATCCCTTACCGCCGGGGGAATCGGCAGCGACCCCGCCTTTCAAAGGGTCAGACCCCTTGAACTGCCTGTTTCAAGGGGTCTGACCCCTTGAAATCCCCGGTGAACCGGTGCTCGAACCGGAACCGGCGCGATTTGCGATGAACCCCCGACACGGATGCGGAAGTTCCCGGACATGATCGGCGGTGGCGCGGGCCAATACTTCTGCCCGACCGCTCGACGCGTTGCCATCCGCGAGGCCAACCATGAATTCGTTCCTTGATCGCCGAGAGGCTGGCCGGACACTCGCCGCACGGCTCGGGGAATATGCCGGGCGACCCGACGTCACCGTGCTCGCGCTCCCCCGTGGCGGCGTGCCCGTCGCCTACGAGATCGCGCGCGCGCTCTCGGTTCCCCTGGATGTAATTCTCGTCCGGAAGGTCTACCATCCGGGCCGTCACGACGTCCCTGTCGCAACGATCGTGAGCGGCGACTTCCAGATGCTGGACCCCGACGTCATCGCGGCCCGCGGCATCGACCGACGTGACGTCGAGCGCGAGATCGCTCAGGCGCGACATGAGCTCGTCGACCAGGAACGGGGCTACCGGGGGACCAGGCCGACGACGGATGTCGCCGGCCGGACGATCATCCTGGTCTACGACGGCATGGCGACCGGCCAGTCCATGGTGGCGGCCATCGCCGCGGTTCGCGCCCGCGGGGCCGAACGCGTCGTCGTCGCCGTACCGGTGGCGACGCCTAACGCGCGCGCCATCGCGGAGCAAGCGGCTGACACCTGTGTGTGCCTGATGACTCCCGAGCCGTTCTACCGGATCGGGGTTTGGTACGACAACTTCGCTCCGGTGAGCGATGCCAGTGTGCTCGTCCTTCTCGACGGCGCCGCTCGCGGCCTGCGCGCGGCAGCCGCAGCCTGACGATGGAGGTTTCATGACTGCCTTCGTTCCGACGACGTTGCCTATCGACGACGCGAAGCCGACCGACACCCGTCCGCTCACCTTGCATCGCGAGGTTCTCCTGGCAACCGACGCGTCGCCCGCCGCGGCGGCCGCGACGCGTGTCGTTGACGCGCTCGCAAAGCGGTGGTCCACGACGCCGCACGTTTGCACGGTGATTCCATCGCCGCACACGGCCATCGACCCGATAGGAGTGACTCTCGCTTATACGCCAAGCATCGCGGAGGAGATGCATCACGCCGTGACCGATCAGCTTGCGTCTTGCGCCGAATCGTCAGGCTGGTCGCGCGAGACGGCGGCGGGTGTGCCGGCGGGCGAGATTGTCCGTCTCGCGAACACGCGCGGCTCGGACCTCATCGTGCTCGGGCTCCGGCCGCACGCGTTCTTCGACCGACTCTTCCGCGACGAGACCGCGCTCTCGGTCATGCGCCAGGCGTCGGTGCCAGTGCTCGCCGTCACACCCCTGCTCACTCGCCTGCCGCGCCGCATCGCGGTCGCCATCGACTTCAGCCGCGCGAGCATCGCGGCCGCGCGTGCCGCGCTCACGCTCCTCGACGATGGCGGAACGCTCCTGCTGGTCTACGTCGAACCGCCGGGTGAGCCGAGGTCTCCGGCAACG
>Ga0075424_100001082_pt1 | contig 23172 bp, 28 predicted proteins | sample SoiMethybrSBSTD3_FD_75301 | JGI IMG/M metagenome (GOLD analysis project Ga0075424, IMG submission 75301) | Bulk soil microbial communities from a Populus tree surrounding site in Tennessee, USA - Soil MetaG P. TD hybrid SBSTD3 | ecosystem: Environmental > Terrestrial > Soil > Tree plantation... | reverse complement strand
GTTACTCACCCGTGCGCCACTTTACTCAGGGCCGAAGCCCCTTTCTCGTTCGACTTGCATGTGTTAGGCACGCCGCCAGCGTTCGTTCTGAGCCAGGATCAAACTCTCCAGTTAAATCTTTCAACCGGCCTTTAGGCCGAGATTGACTGAATGAGTACGATAGCTGTGCTCAAGGCTTTACGGAAACCCTAAACCGTCACTGCTTATAAATGGCAGTTGCTACTATTTAGTTTTCAAAGACCAGAAGGGGTTCACTCTGATGAGCGAAAGATCTTTATAAGTAACGGATCACGAGATGTCAATAGCGAAACGACGAATTTTTTAGCAAATTTTTTGGGCTTGCGCGATGCGATTTTTGCCCACTTCCACGACCTGATTGGGCGGGTGATGGAAGTGGAAATTTACGTCGTGAATCACATTGCCGTCGACCTTGACGGCGCCCTGCGCGATCAATCTCCGCGCTTCGCTCGTGGACTTCGCAAATCTAAGTACCTCAACCATCAATCGGCAGATCCATATCGGCTCCGGCGCGCTAAAGTGCTGTCGGATCTCGCTAGGCGTCGCCTTTTTTTGATGCCTCGCCTCGAAATATTCTCGCGCTCGACTCGCCGCCGCCGTGGTGTGGAATCGTCCCACAATCTCTGTCGCCAAGGTCTTTTTCGCTTCCATCGGATGAAGCGAGCCGTCTTCTACATTACGCCTGAGCGCATCAATTTCGTCCATGCTTTTATCGCTCAGTAACTCGTAATAGCGCCACATCAGAGTATCCGAGATCGACATCAACTTGCCGAACATTTCTTCGGGAGCTTCGGTTATGCCGATGTAATTGCCCAGCGATTTGCTCATTTTCTGAACGCCATCGAGCCCTTCGAGCAAAGGCATGGTGAGCACCACCTGCGCTTCCTGGCCGAATTCCCGCTGCAGTTCTCGACCGACAAGCAGATTGAATCGCTGATCGGTTCCACCGAGTTCCACGTCCGCTTTCAGCACCACCGAATCGTACCCTTGAATTAGCGGGTAAAGAAACTCGTGAATGCTGATAGGCTGTTGCTTCTGATAGCGCTGTTTGAAGTCTTCACGCTCGAGCATGCGCGCCACATTGTATTTCGCCGCGATGCCGATAAGCGATACCGCGTCCAGCTTTTCCATCCAGCGATGGTTAAATTCGACGATGGTTTTCTGCGGATCGAGAATTTTGAAAATCTGCGCTTTGTATGTCTCGGCGTTCTTGCCGACTTCGTCGGCCGTGAGTTGCTTACGGGTTTCGGATTTTCCTGTCGGGTCGCCGATCATGCCGGTAAAATCGCCGATTAGGAAAATTACCTCGTGTCCGAGCTCCTGGAACTGTTTCATTTTTTGAATCAGCACAGTGTGACCAAGATGTAGATCTGGCGCGGTTGGGTCGAATCCAGCTTTCACGCGGAGCGGTCGCCCTTTCTTGAGCTTGGCAACCAGCTCGTCCTCGGGAAGAATATCGACGGCGCCGCGCTTGATGATCGCGACTTGTTTAGCGAGATCCGTCATGAGCCCGCTGCCTGCCAATACTCCCGGAGGCGGCGAATTTCCCGCGCCCGGCCGTTCTTCTCATCGATTTCGGTGATGATTCCTTGGAGCGCCACGTTATCCTTGGCCACTTCGAACTGGCGCGGCAGCTGGGTGAGAAAACCCTGAATGACAACTTCCCGCTCCATACCGATGACGGAGTCGAGCGGGCCGCACATCCCGACGTCGGTGATATATGCCGTCCCGTTGGGAAGAATCCGCTCATCGGCGGTGGGTACGTGGGTATGTGTTCCGTAAACCACGGAGGCGCGGCCATCAAGATACCAGCCCATCGCGACTTTTTCCGAGGTCGCTTCGCCATGCATGTCCACGATAATCACGGGGGAGAGACGGCCGTGATTTTCTAGCAGTTCGTCGACACAGCGAAACGGATCTTCGACATGATTGGGCATAAAAACTCTTCCCTGCAGATTTATAATTAGCGCCTGCAATTCGTTCTGCCGCCAAAAGCACCAGCCTCTTCCGGGCGCGCCGGCCGGAAAGTTGGCAGGACGGATGAGAATCTCATGCTCGTCGAGGAAAGAGTAGATTTCTTTCTTTTTCCAGATATGATTGCCGGAAGTCAGCACCTGCACGCCGGCGGAAAGAAGCTCTTTCGCGCTTTTTAAATCGACACCCATTCCGCCCGCGGCATTCTCCGCGTTGGCGATGACAAGGTCGGCTTTCTCGCGTTCGATCAGTCCCGGCAGAAGGTCGCGCATCGCGCGTCGGGCGGGCCGACCGACCACATCTCCTAAGATTAAAATCCGCATGGGTTGAAAACATCTTAAGTTCAAGGTTCAAAGTTCCAGGTTCAAATCGGAACTTCGGAAAGCCTTGAACGTTGAACCTGGAACCTTAAACGCACTTAGTCATTTTGCGTAATCGATCGCGCGCATCTCGCGAATGACCGTAACCTTGATTTGCCCTGGATAGGTCATTTCGTTTTCGATCTTGCGGGCGATTTCACGCGCCATGCGCGAAGCTTCGTCATCGGAAATCAGATCGTGTTGCACCATGATGCGAATCTCCCGTCCCGCTTGGACCGCGTACGATTTTTCCACGCCTTTGAATTCGTTCACGATGCGCTCGAGCTCTTCCAAACGGCGCGTGTAACTCTCCATCATTTCACGGCGCGCCCCCGGGCGTGCCCCGGAAAGCGCATCGGCGGCATCCACCAGCGGCGCCAAAATCGTTTCCGCTCTCACGTCTTCATGATGCGCGGCGATCGCGTTGACGATCTTCGGCGATTCTCCGTATTTACGCGCAAGCTCCGCGCCAATGATCGCATGTGAGCCTTCCACCTCGTGGTCCACCGCTTTTCCGATGTCGTGTAACAATGCGGCGCGGCGCGCCTGTTTTTCGTTCAGGCCCAGTTCCGCAGCCATCGCTCCGCAAATAAACGCGGCCTCGATGGAATGCAACAAAACATTTTGCGCGTAGCTGTAACGATATTTGAGGCGTCCCAGTAGCTTGATGATTTCCGGATGAACTCCGTGCACTCCGACGTCGAATATCGCTTTTTGTCCCGCCTCTTTGATGGATTCTTCGAGTTCCTGCTCGGACTTACGCACCACTTCCTCGATTCGGCCGGGATGAATGCGACCGTCGGAGACGAGCTTTTCCAAAGAGAGCCGCGCAATTTCACGGCGAATCGGATTGTGTCCCGAAATCACCACGGTCTCCGGTGTATCATCGACGATTAGGTCGATTCCGGTGGCGGCTTCGAGCGCGCGAATGTTTCGTCCCTCACGCCCAATGATTTTCCCTTTCAACTCGTCATTCGGCAACGGAAATACTGTTACCGATCGTTCCGCGACAAAGTCGCCGGCGAGCCGCTCAATGGCCAAGGCAACAATTTTTTGGCTTCTTCGGACCGCCTCCTCCTTGGCCTCCTCTTCGATGACGCGAATCCGCTTGGCTGATTCGTGCTTTGCTTCTTCGACCATTTGATCGATCAGGCTTCGTTTCGCTTCTTCACGTGTCAGTCCCGCAACTTGCTCCAACTGCCGTCTCGCTTCATCGACTTGCCGTCCGTATTCAGCGCCCTGCTCTTCGACTTGCTTCTCCCGGCTCTTTATCGCTTGGTCTCGTCGCGCCAATTCGCTTTCACGCTTGTCGAAGGACTCAAGGCGCTTGTCGATCGCTTCTTCCTTACCGATCAGCCGGCGTTCTTGGTTCTGCAGCTCGCGACGACTGTCACGCACCTCCTTTTCGAATTCAGCCCGTTCTTTGAGAACGCTATCTTTGGCGTGGAGTTCCGCCTCTTTGCGAATCGCACTCGCATCCTTTTTTGCTTCCTCCATGATCCGCGCAGCGGTTTTTTGCGCCGCTTCGGCCTCGGCCCGCTCCTGCTTGGCGCGAACCCAAAAAAACAGCCAAGCGAGGCCGATCCCGGCAATCAATGCAATCAACAGAAACAATAAAGTTGAATCCAATCAGAGCACCCCCTTTCAAATCACGAAACCAAATCTCGCCTGCACGACGCCGAAGCGGTGCAGTCGATGATTCGTTTTTCGGTAATGACATAGTGAATTTTTTGATCCCACTCGTCCGTCGGCAGCGGCTCCATAATTTGCAGCTCAAAGGCTAAGCCGACAAAAATCGCCTGGCGCTTTAATGCTGTCAGCATTCGGTCATAGGCCCCACCACCCCGGCCCAAACGATGCCCACCGATGTCAAACGCGAGCCCAGGAACAAAAATGAAAGTACGCTCAGCGCCATCTTCAGCTCGCACCGGCAGAGAAACATCGCCCGGAGGCTCGTTTATCCCGAAGCGTCCCGCGCGAAGATCGGTTTCGGCGCCAACTTGAAAAAACCAGCCCGAACTGTCAGGGCCGATTCTGGGGAAAAAAACGGCTTTTTTACTCGCCAGCGCGTGAGCCAAAATTGCTTGAGTGTCGACCTCGGTATCGATCGGACTGTACAGAGCCACTTCAGTCGCGGCGAGGTAAGGCGCGAACCGGACTGCACTGGCTTGGATCAAGCCGCTCCATAACCGACGCTGATCCGAGGAAACCGATTTGCGCGCAGCCAGCAGGCGGTGGCGCAATGAAGGCTTAGACTCTTCCAGAACGGCTCTCGGCATAAAATCCAGGAGCAGCCAGAAGAGGCTAGAGCAAAAGCGGATGGAGAAACGTGCGGCTAGAAATCAGACCGGCGATGCGGAGAAGTCGGCGCCCGCGTGGACCGTTTTCCGGGCCGCACGGGCATTGGCGCTACCCTCTTCATCTGCAATGGGATAGCCATTCCGAATTCGGGATAACCTGTAATGCGCTGCCGTTTTCTTAGAGCATCGAAGAGCAGAACAATCCAGCCGATCAAATTATTGGCAAACGTTTCAACCCATTCCCTCATGTGTCCACGCCGCTTCTGACAAACTTCCATCACCTGAAATGCGTAAATAAAGTCTTTAATCCCGATACCATAAACCCGCTCACCGGTCTTGACGCAATGTCGTCGAAACCTTTTTCGACAGCTGGTCCAATCGATTCATGACTGTTTCGTGCGCGTCCTTCAGCCGGTGGTATTCATCAGCAATATTAAGCGCCGCCAACATCGCCACGTTGTTTTTCGCGACGGGTTTGGACGCGCGCATCAGTTCTTGCATTTTGCCGTCGACGTAATCCGCTACCTTGAGCATGTAGCTCTCTTCAGCATCACTGCTGATCGTGAATTTTTGTCCGAGGATTTCGACATCGAGTGCTTTTTTCATGGAGCTCACGATTCAGAAAGGTCCAGGGTCGCCACCTGCCCTATGATTCGATCCAGCTTTTCCCTGAGCTCGATCCGCTCCCGCTCGTACTGTCGGAGCTGCCCTTTTAGATGATGCCATTCACTCTCTTTTTGTTGGAGCTTTTTCTCGATCGCCTCTTTTTCCGTCCTGATTCGTTCGTGGCTGGCGAGGAGCTGGTCGATGGTCGCTTCCAGCTGCTCAAGATCGTGGAGAGCCATTGCAGTATATACCGAAAAACTTCATGTTGGAGTTTAGTTTCAACATACACCCTTGTCAAGCCGAGAGTGCTTCGGAAAGATTACAAACGCTGCACTGAATCGATTGCCGTCAGCCTTTACTGCTGCCTCAATAACGAACGCACGTCCTCACGGACTGCGTGTGGATCTGGCGACGCTCCGACGTAAGCAAATCGCATCGTTTTGCTTTGGTCGAGAATCGCGGTTAGCGGCGTATGATCGACCAGCCCCCGTGCCCTGCGCTTGACCCCGACGCCAAAATTTTTCCAAAGCTGCGCCAGTGCCGCTCGATCACCGGTGAGAAATGCCCAGTTTTTCAATTCGGCATTGTAACGCTTGGCATAAGCGCTCAGCACTTTCGGTGAGTCGATTTCTGGATCTGTGGTGATCGTCCGCAGCTGTATTTCGCTGCGCTCTTTTGGTCTGAGAGCCATTTGGGTCTGACGCAAAGCAGCCGTGACCAGCGGGCAAACGTCCACGCACGTGGTATACGCGAATGCAACGACAATCACTTTGTCGGCGACCTTATCGAGCGTGAAGCGCCCCGCGTTTTGATCGATCAAAGTAAAATTTTTAATCGTTCGCCCCGTAACGCGCCGCTCGGCCGGCCCGACCCGGCTGCAATACCGCTCGCCAGAGCCAATACGACTGCAAATAGAAAAATCAAGTCAGAAAAAGATATTGATTAACCGAGCTATGGCTTGCTTGCTTCGGCCTTGTCGTCATAGCCCAGCACTGTCTCCCAGGGAACATTGCAGTGAGCAACCACTAAGACATCGAATCTCTCCCACCATGCGATATCGCGTCCCTCGCGGCTTAAAAATCGCACCATTTGCAGCATGTCGGTGATCTCGGCGGCGCGCAGCGCCGGCTCGAACGCCGGCATTGTTCCTTTTCCCTCGGCAATGATGCGTCGTATCTGATTGTTGCTTTTTCGTTCGACCGTGTCACGGAAATCGGGTGGACGTACAGGTAATCGCATTGCCAGGGCACCGTCGCCACGACCGCCTGAACCATGGCAATTCATGCAACGCTCGGCATAAAGTAGATCCATTCGGTCGTTCCGGCCGCATCCGGCTGCGACTATTGTTAACAAAACGAGCTGAACGATAAGCCAAATCACTTCATTTACAGCTAGCACACGGAACCCGCTTCTTCCAATGAGTGACGGTCGTGCCGTTGACACGTTATTAAATTTCGTGTTACGCCTCGGATATCAATGAACCATTTGTCGCGATTTGGGGTCTCCCTGGAAGAAGGTCTTCTCGCCGCCTTTGATCTCAGCATTTCCGGCGTCGGGTATCAGAACCGATCCGAGGCGATCCGCGATTTGATCCGCGATCACTTGATTCAGAAGAAGGTCGGCCAGGCCGATGCTCAGGTTATCGGTGTCGTCACTCTCGTTTACGACCATCGAATTCATCACCTGAGCGACATCTTAGCCGATATGCAGCACAAGGCTGATGTGGCGGTTAATGCGAGCCTACATATTCATCTCGACGAGCATAATTGTCTGGAAGTCATCGTGCTCAGGGGTCGCGGCGACAAGGTCCACGAAATTGCGGGCAAACTGATCGCCACCAAAGGCGTGCAAAACGGTAAGCTCGTGACTACTACTCCGGAAATGAAGCATTAAATTTTTTTGCATTTCAGTAACACGAATTTCCAATTCATACTATTACAGCGCTTCGCAATGAACTCGTCACCTATCGTAGCCGTCACCGTTTTTCTGCTTCTCGTCCACGTGGCAACAACGCTTGCTCAGACCAACCTGCCAACATCAACTCAAGGTGCGAGTCAGAGCAGTTCGTCGCCGGTTGAAGTTTATGTCTTCGGTGAACAACCGGTTTCGACAGCCACTGAAACGAGCGTAAGGCAAAAAGATTTCGAGCTCCGGCCAACTGGCACGCCGGTGGATATTCTTACCAGCTCGGTTCCCGGTCTATACACGGTTCAACATCAGGGCGGCGGCAAAGCGGACGAGTATCTAATTAGAGGATTCGATGCCGATCACGGAACGGATTTCGCGATTTTCGTTGACGGCATCCCGGTCAATCTTCCCAATAATGCCCATGGACAGGGATATGCCGACGTTCACTGGCTCATCCCGGAAATCGTGGACCATATCGATGTGACCAAAGGACCCTATTTCGTCCAGTACGGCGATTTCGCTACCGCGGGCGCGGTTAATATCATCACTAAACGACGGCCAGCGGACTCAATCGCGAGTATTTCAGGCGGGAGCTACAGCCTACAACGCTACCTGACTATTTTGTATCCTGCCGAAGGTACGGTCTTCCAACCCTACGTAGCATTTGAGACCTATCACGAACGTGGGCCGTTCAAAAATCCACTGGGCTACAACCGCTATAACCTTTTTACCAAATTCACACTTCTATCGACGGCAAATTCCAATCTGAGTTTTTTGGGAACATTCCATCATAGCTACTGGGACGCGTCTGGTGAAATTCCATCAAGACTAACCAGAAATCCTGGGCGCGTGCTAGGCCGCTTCGATAGTGTCGACCCAAGCCAGGGAGGAAACACTGACCGCAACAATCTGAACCTCGTCTACAGTTACACCGATGAGCGCCAGTCATTCAACGCTCAAGCATGGGGGTTTTTCTACGATCTGACGCAGTACAACAACTTTACTTTCTTCGAAAACGACCCCGTGAACGGTGATGAGATCGAGCAAAGAGACAAACGCGGTGCCGGCGGCTCCTATCTCAATTACCGGCGCAACTACAACGCCTGGAATATTCCAATGGAAACCCTCGTTGGCTTTTCAAGCCGAACCGACATCGCCCGAGTCGGCCTGTTTAATGCCGTGGATCGAAGGCGCCTGAGCACTCAACAAAATAGTCAAATCAACCAAACGAGCCTGGCCTGGTACGCTCAACAAGAGTTTCGCCCGACGAATTGGCTTCGCGCACAAGTAGGCACGAGACTCGACGAATTTTATTACAGCGTGCGCAATCTCAGTCCGGACGCTGCGATTACCACCACCGGCACGTCGCAGGGGTTCATGGCCAACCCGAAGGTCAATCTGATTTTCATGCCCTTCGCTGCCGGCAACTGGTATACGCCGCCGCAGTTGTATATGAATTTCGGCGGCGGTTATCACAGCAACGACGCCCGAGTGGTCGTAGCAAATCCCGGTAAGGCGCCGCTCTCACGCGCGCTCGGCGGAGAGCTCGGTCTGAGAACGAAATTATTCAATCGCCTCGACCTTGCCGTTAATTATTGGTACCTCCATTTGACCAGCGAATTGGTGTTGGACGGCGACACCGGCCAATTTGAACCTGCCGGAGCCACCCGGAGGCACGGCCCCGAGGTCGAACTCCGATACCAAATCAACGACTGGCTGACCTCGGATCTCGACGCTTCTTACACCTGGGGCAGATTTGTCTCAGGTCCGACTCAGGGTGGAGCGATACCCAACGCGCCTCGTGCGCTGGCCTACAGCGGCATCACTGCGCGTCATCCGTCTGGCTTAGAGGGCCGACTGCAAATGCGCTTCATGGGTAGCCGCTATGGAGACGAAGAGCGCGTATCGCTGCTCCGGCCCTGGATGATCTTCGATCTTTTGGCCAAATACGTCTGGCAGCGTTATGAATTCAATTTTTCAATTACCAATCTGGCCAACAAGAAGTGGTGGGCGGGCCAACAATTTCACTCGTCTCAAATCCGCAATGACCCGAGCTTGCCGACGGTGAACGAACCTGCTCCGGTCAATGACATCCATTACACGCCCGGAGGGCCGTTGACGATTAGAGCAGGAATGACGGTGCACTTCGAGCTGCCGAAATTGACGCGGCAATGAGCGAGGCCGATAGCGAGATTCGTATTTTTAGCCGATCGAGATATAAAAAAATGACCATTCAAACCATCGCGGAACGCACAGCGGCAGAAGAGTCCTCGAGCCGGACTGCAATTTTCTCTATCGTCTGCAGCGCTCACTTCGTCAATCATTTCCAGTCCGCCATGCTCGGCGTGATTTATCCGCTGATGATGAAAGAGCTTGGCATGAGTTATCTGGCGATTGCTTCACTCGCCTCCGTGTACAATACGTTGGGCAGCATCCTCCAAGCTTCCTATGGTTTCCTTGTTCCGTATTTTCGCCGCGGCGTTATTCTTGGCGTTGGCAACTGTGTGCTCGGTCTTTCCGTCGTAGCTACGGGTTTCGCCTCGAGTTTTAGCCAATTTTTTACTACGCGATTGATCGGCGGCATCGGCTCCAGTCCGCAGCACCCAGTGGGGTCAAGCATGCTCGCAAGTCACTACGCCAGCGCGCGCGGACGCATCTTAGCCTTTCACTCCACAGCGGGACAGATTGGCAGTCTCGTGGCGCCTTTGCTTGCAGCGGTGTTACTGACGCAAATGAGCTGGCGCGGGGTTTTTTGGTTGGTTGGCGTCATCACAACCGTCGTAGGAATGGTTTGTTTTGTATTCCGAGACAGCTTGCGCACAGCAACTCCGGACGAATCAAAATCCCGGCTCGCGCCGGCAGGATGGCAAGCCTACAAAGCCTGCTTCAAGGACAAAAATATCTTGCTCGTCTCGCTGGTTTTTATGGCCGGCGCCGCGGGACGCGGACAGGACATTAACGAAGTCTATATCATTCCCCATTTCGTACATGATTTTAATCTCAGCATCACCTACGGCGCGTTTCTCTTCACTTTCATTCAGGTGGGCAGTCTTATCGGCCCCTTTATATGGGGTTGGATCTCGGACCGCTTCGATCGCAAGCTGGTGATTCAAGCGTCGCTGCTGATGTCGGCGCTCTGCACGCTGTGGCTTGCCTGGCAGCGGGATGTTTCGGCGGGACTCTTCGTCAATCTTGTCGTGTACGGCGCGGCGGTCACATCGCGCCAGACGTTGACTCAGGCCTTGCTCGCCGATCTGGTCGGCGAAGATCTCTTCGACGCCGCTTTCAGCCTCTATTACTTTATCGGTTTTATTTCGATTCCGTTCTGGACCGTGATCACCGGCGGAGTTATGACGCACTACGGCTTCGGCCCCGCGTTCACCGTGATCTCGACTTCGTATCTGCTGGCAATGAGCTTGTTGGTTCTTCTGCGAACGCCGATAAAAACGCGGCGGCTGGCTTGATCGCGCGTTATGAACAGTTCGTTTCATATTCGGTCGATCGGCAAAGCACGCGCAAATGGTTTGAGTGCAGATTCTTTTGCGCCATCGCTGGCCGCATCCATCGCGCTTCATCTCACCGTCCTCGTGTTCGTCGCGGCGCTGAGTCACCGAACGACGCTGACCGTGCCGAATTCGATCCCGGTAATGCTACTGGAATCCCCGCAACAACAGCAGGAACAAACGGCACCGCGCGACCTATCTCGGCCGATCGAAAAAAGAAAACCCGAGCCGCAACTGCCGGTCAAGCGGCCAGCTCCCGTCCAAGCGTCGCCAGCGCCACCGCAGCCCAAAGACGAACCGATAAAACCCACCGAGAGCAAAGTGCCTCCGCAGCCGATTCAGCCGCTCGAGCCCGAGCACGGAGCTGAAACAAACGGCGGCGCCCCGGCAGGTACGAGCGCGTTTTCTTCCGAGAGCGAGACCGGTCTCGTGTCGGGTCCTGGAAGCGGCGGTGGAGGCGGCAACGCCGTCGCAGGTCTTGGCCGCGGCAGCGGGACACCTGGACCGTCAGTTCAGACTGCCCCACTACGGACCAACCGCCTAGCTAAACCGATTCAAAGCGTACGCCCAGTTTATCCGCCATTGGCGCTCAAAATGGGAATGCAAGGCGACGTGACGTTAAAAATCATCGTCGATTCCGAAGGCAATGTCAGCCGAGCCGAGATCGTCGGAAGCAGCGGCGCTGAGTTTGACCAAGAAGCTCTGAAAGCGGTCAAGCAGTCGCGCTTCGAACCGGCGCAAAAAGACGGACAAAACGTCGCAGCAGAATTTAATTATATTTATCGGTTCCGACTACAGAGATGAACGAGAGGAGAGCTCAAATGGCAAACGCATCCAATTTTTCCCATGGTCACGACCACCATCAATGGGATTCGAGAGAGTACGTGTCGAAATGGGCGACGGGCCAGGACCCAAAAGAAAAGGACCGTGAGGCGGCGTTTCGCGTGCTTGCCGATACCATTCCCTATGACAAAGGTCTGCCGATCAGAATACTGGATCTCGGCGCCGGCTACGGCGCATTGACCAAGTTCTTGCTCGAACGATTTCCCAAGGCGAAGACCATTTGCCAGGACGGCTCAGAAGAGATGGCAAAGCTCGGCCGCGAGCGCATGAGGTCTCTCGCCGGCAGATTCGCCTATACAATCTGCGATTTCAGCAAGCCGGGCTGGACGAAACAGATCGACGGTCAGTTCGAAGCAATCGTTTCATCGATCGCAATCCATAACGTGCGCGATTCAAAAATAGTCGAGCGCATATATAAAGATGTGTTTCCCTTGGTAAAACCCTCGGGCTGTTTTCTGAATTTCGATCGGCCGCGGCCGCCTTGGGACGAACAGTTAGAGTTTCTGCGCGGCGTGGGTTTCCAGCGCGTGAAAATTTTTTGGCAAGGCGAAATGCGCGCGGTTTTTGGCGGCTTCAGGGATAAGTAAACGATGCGCAGTCAATGGATGCTGTTTCTGGTTTTCTGCGCCTTGCTGGCGATCGCGGGCTGCCGCGAAAATCCGTCGAGCGATGCTCGCGGCCATGCGGCAAAGCTAAGCATCGTCACAACGGTTGCGCCGATCACGAGCATTGTGGAAAACATTGCCGGTGATAGGGCGGCGATCACCGGTATTATTCCCGAAGGCACCAACTCGCATACCTTCGAGCCGGCGCCGTCCGATAGCCGGTTGCTGAACAACGCTCGATTGATGGTCGTGAACGGGCTTGATCTCGAGACTCCGACGATCAAGCTGGCCCAAGCAAATTTGCCACAAGGCGCCGTGATCTATTCATTGGGTGATAAAACGATTACCACAGCCGAATACATCTACGATTTCAGTTTTCCCAAAGAGCAAGGCCATCCCAACCCACATCTCTGGTTAAACCCCGCGTACGTGATGCGGTATGCGACTCTGGTTCGCGACGAGCTGATTCGCTTGGATGAGAAAAACAAATCGGCGTACGAAGAAAATACCGGCAAATTTCTCAACAAGCTTGAAGCCCTCGATCAAGCCATCATGAAGGCCATTCAAACCATCCCCGCCAACAACCGGCGGCTGCTTACGTATCATGACTCCTGGCCTTATTTTGCGCGCCGCTATGGATTCCAGGTGATCGGGGCCGTGCAACCCTCTGATTTCGCTGACCCCAGCCCCAAAGAGGTGATTCGGTTAATCGAACAGATTCGCAAGGAAAAAGTGCCGGCGGTGTTCGGCTCGGAGGTTTTTCCAAGCCCCGTGCTCGAGCAAATTGCTCGAGAAGCAAAATGTCGTTACATCGACAAATTAAGAGATGACGAATTGCCCGGCAAGCCCGGCGAAGCGCGCCATTCCTATATCGGCATGATGCTCGAAAATATGACGATAATGTTCGAGGCGCTCGGCGGCTCCGCCGAGGTGTTCAAAACCGTCGATCCGACGCCCGCCGCCGGTGCTCACGCGGATTACAGAAGAAAAGACTGAGCATGGCCAATCCGCACGACCATCACCCCGGCGATCCGCACAGCCTGCACGCGTCTAATTCCGAGGAGCGCCTCTGGCACAGGGCCGCGGGCTTGCCGCTCGTCGACCTCGCGGAGGTGAGTAGCCGCTACGGCGGAACGGTAGCGCTGGAAAACGTGTCCTTAAAAATCTGGCCGGGACAATTCATGGCAATCGTCGGTCCCAATGGGGGCGGCAAGACGACGCTCCTGCGCACGATTCTCGGCATGGTGCCGATCTCTTCGGGAAAAGTTCTGCTGCGCGGCCGGCCGCTCACCCGCTCGGCCCTCGAGCGAATCGGCTATGTGCCGCAACTGGAAACGATTGACTGGAATTTTCCCATCACCGTCGAGGAAGTAATCTCGATGGGTTTTTTCCTCAAGAACCGCTGGTTCGGCGGTATCGCTGAAAAAGACAAGCGAAAACTCAACAACATTATGGAGCGGCTGAATTTGGCAGCTCTCGGCAAACGTCACATCCGCGAGTTATCGGGCGGACAGCAGCAGGCGGTTTTTATTGGCCGCGCATTGCTCGGCGACCCGGAGCTCATCCTGCTTGACGAGCCGGCTTCCGGGCTAGACATTCGCTCGCGCGATGATGTGATCCACTTTCTCCACGAGATCAATCATCAGGGCGTTGCCGTTGTATTGACGGCGCACGACTTGAACTGGGTCGCCGCGCATCTGCCCTGGGCGGTGTGCGTCAATCAGCGGTTGATCGCAGAAGGAAGGCCGAACGAAATCTTTAATGCGGAAGTTCTGAGAAAAGCCTACAGCGGCGAGCTCGTCGTATTCCATCACGACGGTACGGTGATGATCGGCGAGCGACCGCACGCGCCGCACATGTAGACTAGGACGCGTTCAAAACGTCCGAAGACGGCTTGAACCGTTTGAACTTTTTGAACTACCTTGAACGCTCAATGTCTTTTTTAACTCCCTTCGAATACGAGTTTTTCCGTAACGGCTTGATCGCTGCTGTCGTGGTCGGCGGTCTTTGCGGATTCATCGGGGTTTATGTCGTGCTGCGGCGGATGAGCTATATCGGCCACGGTCTTTCCCACGCGATTTTTGGCGGCGCCGTGCTAAGCTACGTTTGGAATATCAATTTTTTTCTCGGCGGTGGATTGTGGGCACTGCTGGCAGGATTTTTGATTCACTCGATCAGTCATCGCCGGTGGGTCGGAGCCGATGCCGCCATCGGCGTCGTCACCACGTCGAGCTTTGCCCTTGGTGTGGCGATCATCTCGACGCATCGCACCTTTACGCGCAACATCGAAACCGCGCTGTTTGGCAATATCCTCGGCATCACGCAGACCGACCTCGGCATCGTCGTGATAATTTCATTGATGGTCTGCGGAGCGCTTTATCTCATTCGGCGTCCGCTTCTGTTCGCCACTTTCGACCCTGAGGTTGCATCCGCGTATGGAATTGCCACAGGCAAAATCGATTTACTGTTTATCACTCTGTTGGCCGTCACCGTGTTGGCATCGACGCAAATCTTGGGAGTCACTCTGGTGGCTGCAGCCATGGTCATTCCGCCGGTGATCGGCCGTTATTTGACTCAGCGCTTTCAGACACTCTTGATTACCTCACCCATACTCGGCGCGCTCTGCGGCGCAGTGGGTATGTTTTTGAGCTTCTATTTCGATATTTCGTCGGCTGCCACCATCGTGCTGACAGCTGCAGCGCTATTCACGGCCTTGGAAATTGCAATGCTCGCGCGCGGCAAAAAACCATCGGTCGTTTTATAAATAGCATGAGGAGTACCCATGAAAGTTTTGCATCTACTCGGCGCCCTGGCAATTTTTCTTACGGCGGGACGGGTTATGGCAGCGCAGGACAGTCACGACCATATGAAAGGAATGGAGATGCCGCCGAAGTCATCCGAGAAGACGCCATCGACCACCCCGCTTAAGCCGGCTCAAGGTGCCAGCGTCAAGATTATTTCCCCTAAGCCGGGGCAAGTCGTCAAGGGAGATTCTGTTCCGCTCGAATTCAAACTGACAAAGGGTAAGATTGGCGAGCATGTTCACGCTTATGTCGACGGCGAGATGGCAGGAATGTTCAAGGGATCGAAGGGAACATTGAATGGCCTGAAACCGGGAAACCATACGCTCGAGCTTCGAGTGACGACGGCGGATCACAATACCGAACTCGACGCTACCGATAAAGTGACTTTCATGACCAAATAGTTTGCTTTGATCTACTTACTTGAATGAGAACCATTCTTTTCTGTTTTATGCTCGCGGCAGTTTCGAGCGCGAGCGGCGAGAACGTTCAGGTCTCGCGCGATGATCGCCTCGACGCGATCGCAAATTTCTTGCAGGCGAGCTACGCTCGAGACTATCGGACCGTATACAGCTACATCGCGGCCCGTGACCAGCACGTATGGAGCAAAGAGTCCTACGCGCGCCGTTATCAGAGCTTAAATGGTTTCGCGCTCACGCTCGCGCAAACGCTAGCGGCGCGAATGGAAATCTGGACGATGACACGGCAGCCAGAAGCTGATCGGATACACTATGAAATCGGTTACCGTGTTCCCACTGCCGATGAGCTCGCGCCGGCACTGCTCGACTGGGACGGAAAAAAACTGAATGCGCTTTCGAACACCGAGCAGCAGCAACTCCTTAAAAAAGTACAAAACCTCAGCCAAAAACCCGATGCAATCAGAATGAATGGTCGGGAATCGTTGAAGCTGATCAGGGAAAACGGCAGGTGGAAGATTTTCTATGATTGGGCGTCGGCAAATAAAGTGAAAGTGAAACTCGCCGCACCGCGCGGCTCGCATATTGAGGTGCTGATTTCAGGCGATGAGTTCATGGTAAAAGATTCTGAGCCCTTCGACGTGAATTTCACACTTAGCAACCGGGGACAGACTCCAGCTTCAGTTCGGCTCGTCCATCACGTAGAGCCGAATTCCGCCCAGCAGCACCTGGCGATGATCGCCTGCGGTGCGCTGCTCCCGATCACACTCCGACCCGGTGCATCCCAGGAGATCACGATGTCGTACCTTCTCACACCCGGCACTCGATCCGGTCGCCAAATCGAGTTGGGCTACCAGATCCAACGGCAGTCAGCAGCGTTTAATACCGTTCCGCGTCCCACCTCGAGTGGACGGCTAATTCAGGGAGGGCGCGACTTAACGCTGTTGCAATGATACGCCGTAACCAAAAACGTAGAGCTTCAGTCTTCGTCGCGGTCTCGATTCTGCTACTGACAAGTTCGGCGCGTCTACCGTCTGCAGAACGTACGAGAAGCCCGATCAAGATTCCGGTGCAGGTCCTTCTTTCAGCCACGCCCGATTTGGACGTTCGGCTCTCCACCAACGAATTTAACGTTCTCCCCGGAGAGGTCTTCGAGGTTGTACTGAAGATCACAAATCGCAGCAGTCGCGCGATCGTTGCGCGGGTCGGCCACGTGGTGGAACCGTATCAGGTCGCGGATTTCCTGGACTTCGTCGAATGCGGATTTCTGTTCCCCGTGACACTGATGCCGGGAGAGCAGGAGTATTCAGGGCGGTACGTTGTTCGTAGCGCGATTCCTGATACTGTTCGGCAACTGAATATCAGTTATGATTTCCGCCCGCTCAAATAAACTTCTCGCACAGCTGGTTATAGCGATGGCGACGGTTGGGTTATTTTATACGGTTGTTATCGGTCATGAACCCGTCGGACGAAAAGTTCAATCGCCTACGGCGGTGCTTAACGTCAAAGCTCCCGATTTTCTCCTCCTGGATCAGGACGGAAAATCGTTCGATTCAGCAAAAATTCGCGGCAAAGTGGTTGCGCTGGATTTCATTTACACGACCTGCACCGACGTCTGCCCGCTGTTTACTGCAAATTTTGCGCAGATCCAGCGAACCCTCAATAATGAACATCCCGAGAATGTTTTTTTCATCAGCATTACAACCGATCCCGAAATCGACTCGCCCAGGGTCTTGAAATCATATGCACAGCGTTACGACGCCGATTTTCGCAACTGGGCTTTCCTGACAGGGACGGAAGCTCAACTGAAGCCCGTATGGAGCGCGCTTGGAATCCGCGTCATCAAGAAAGGACGCGGTCTGGTCCAACACACAAGCCTCACGACTCTTCTCGATCGTGAGGGAATTCGCAGGTTCAATCATTTCGGCGAAAAATGGCAGGCCAAAGACGTCCTGAAGGATCTTATGTCTTTGATCAATGAAAAATCCGACCACCGGCCCTGACGAGTGGCGCACCGTGAACTTTTGTGGTTAGCTTTTGTCAAACCATTTTGCTACCCGGGGGAACCATGCGGACGAATCGCACAATCCTGTTTGCTTCTTTGTTCTTGTTTCTTGTCGCCAATGACGCGCGCGCTCAGGATTTCGATTCGAAGAAAATTGTGCCGTTCGTGCCGTCGCCGCAGGAAGTCGTGGACAAGATGGTCGATCTCGCGGGCGTTAAGAAAGGCGATGTGGTCTACGATCTCGGCTCCGGCGATGGCCGGATCGTTATCGCCGCAGCGAAAAAAGGCGCCAAGGCCGTCGGCTTCGAGATCGACGGCGATCTGCTCAAGCAGTCGCGAGAAAACATTCGAGCCGCCGGCGTGCAGGATGCGGCGGAGATTCGCCAGCAGGACATTTTGACCGTGGATCTGAGCCCGGCATCGGTCGTGACGATGTATCTTTTGCCGGACGTCAACATGAAACTCAGACCGAATCTTCTCAGCCAGCTAAAGCCCGGTTCCCGCGTGGTCTCACATTCCTTCGACATGGGCGATTGGAAGCCCGATAAGGTCGAACGCGTCGAGGGCCGCACCATTTATCTCTGGATCATTCCGGCAAAGACACGCTAGGTCCCCGACAAGTTGCCGCCGATTCCACTCTGAGTGCAAGAATTGCCTCGGTCCGCTAAAAATATTTTTCTGCTTCTGATCACAATCGCCGTTTTGATTCTGCCCGCTATTTACGCCTTTCAAAGTGCCGGCAACAACCGTCCCGAGCAACCCGTTCAGACACTATCAAGCTATCTCCATTTTCTTTATGCTCGAGATTTTCGTCGCGCTTATCGCTTCATTGCCACCGAAGACCAACGCGTGAAGCCTCTGCACGATTACTTGCGCGAACGCCCGCCGTTTACCGGCTTTACTCTGGACGTCGCGCGAAGACTTGCTGCGCTCATCGAAATCCGCCCGTTGTCGGAGGCGCCGGAGCAAAACGTGAATCGAGTCAAAGTCAATCTCAAGCTTCCTGATGCCAACGCGCTTTCCGGCCTGTTACTGGATTGGGACGAATCGCGGCTCAACGCATTGCCCGTGGCGGAGCAAAAAAAAATTCTCGAGGCCATTGATGAACTGAACCGTCAAGGAAAATTGCCAATCATCGAAGGCGAGGAGGAATTTACTTTACTGCGTGAAGGCTCCCAATGGCGAGTTTCTCTGGACTGGGGAGCCGGAATAAAGGTGAGTTTCACCACGGTCCTGCCATCGGATACCGCCATTTCTGCCGAACCGTTGACGAAACAAACGGTCGCCCGTCCCAGTGACGTCTTCACCATCGGCTTCAGAGTCAAGAACGGCAGCAATCGCGCAATAGTAACCCGCATTGTGCATCGGGTTGAGCCGAAGGAGCTGGCGCAATACCTCGAGCTCGTGCAATGCGCGCTGTTGCTTCCTGTACAGCTTCGTCCAGGCGAGGAGCAAACGTATAACAGTACTTACGTTGTCCGAGGCGATCTCCCGGACGGAGCCGGGCGCCTCGACGTGATCTATGAGTTTAAAATCGACAACTAGATGGAGCATTTTGCCGGCGCTGCTCGCGGTTCTTGTGTTTTGGTCTGCAGCTTGGTCGCATGTTCCGATTCCGCCGAAGTCGCCGGCCGCTCCCGGCAGGCGAGTAGTAAACATCCCGGTGCCCGATTTCGCGCTCAGAGATCAAGAGGGCAAAACCTTTCATTTCGCTAATGCACGCGGAGAGGTCGTTCTGATCACCTTCATTTTCACCACTTGCCCGGACGTATGTCCTTTGCTGACAGCTAACTTCGCCGCCATTCAACGAGATCTCGACAGGCAAAACATCGCGGATTATCGCCTGCTCAGCATTACCACCGATCCGGAACGTGACACCCCGCCGGTCTTGAAGGCGTATGCCAGCCGGTTCAAAGCACACACCGAGCGTTGGTCTTTTCTCACAGGGAATCGACGAGATCTCGCCAAAATCTGGAAAGCGTTCGGGCTGAACGTAGTTAAAAACCAATCCGGTCAAATCCAGCACACTACGTTTACGACTGTTGTCGATCGGAAGGGGAACCGCCGCGTCGACTATTATGGCGACAAGTGGCGTGATACCGACGTTTTGGCGGACATCCAACGGCTGCGCAAGACTAAGTCGTGACAAATTGATGAGCTTATCAAAACTCCTCGCGCTCTGTTTACTCAGTTCTCAGCTGTGGCTGAATACTACTCTTGCGTTAGGCGCCCGGAACGCGCGCGGCATCCTGGAGATTCAACTCAAGGATCACCGGGAAGCCATAGACGATTTCAGCCAGGTCAAACTTCTGATTGACAAAATTCTTGTCAGCCCCAGATTCGGGCTCCAGTTTTGGCGCACCGGATGGCAGGAAATCCCTCCGTCCTCTGATTCGCTCGACTTGACCCAGTTCACCGGGAAAAAAACCGCGCGGATTTTTCGCGGCGAAATTGATGCCGGCGCTTTTGACGCGTTCAACGTCGAGATCAAAAACATCACCGCCGCCCTGAAAAAAACCGGCCGTAGCGCGTCGATCAAGAGCACGGTCGGACCCGTCAAGCTTGCATTTGAAGTACCGGCGCAAGGCGAGACTCTGCTCATCATTGATCTTGTCGTCACAGACTTCTCCGACCATCCACCACGGGGATACGAACTAGCGATCAAAGGTTATGAGCTTTATACCAACGGCAAGCTAGTGGCAAAAATTCCCCCGGAATAATCGCACAGCACGCAGAGAATGAGCGGCTATTACCCCGTCGATCGGGACTTAGTCGGATGGGCAGCGCCGTACATCTCTACACAAAGACTAATTTTCTCGTTAGAATCGTCGCTGCTTGGTCTTGTAATGTTCGATACTGCAAAAACTCGCTTCCTGTTGCTTGGCATTGCTGTCATTGGTTTGGGAGTTGTTCTCGGCACAGCGCTGTGGTTGAAACTCGCACCCCATACGCGTCTCGCCTACGAGCAAACCGATTCCTCGCAAGGCGAGAAGCAGTACGGCTCGGTGCCTGAGTTTACCCTGACGGAACGTGACGGCAGTGTGGTCAGCTTGCAACAGCTGCGCGGAAAAATTTGGGTCGCGGATTTTATTTACACGACTTGCACGGACACGTGTCCGCTGCAAAGCGCGGTGATGGCCAAGCTGCAGCACCAATATGCGACCAACCCCGATTTTCAGTTGGTTTCGTTTACCGTCGATCCGGAGCGTGACACGCCCCAGGCGCTGACAAGGTATGCGACGAAATTCCAGGCCGATGCTAAGCGGTGGTATTTCCTCACCGGGCCCAAAGAGCGCATCGTGCGTCTGATCCAAGAGGGATTTCATCTCGCGGTCACCACTTTTTCGAATGATGCCGAGCCCGCGGATGTCATTGGGCACAGCCCTCGGTTTGTTCTGGTGGATAAAGATGCCCGTATTCGTGGCTATTACGACAGCCGGGAGTCCGAAGCGCTGGTCCGGCTCAAAAACGACATCGATTCGTTACTGAAAGGTTGAGAGAAAGATGGCCAACAACAAAAGGGGGAAACAAGCAGTACCGACCGTTACGAACAAGGCGCCAAACTGGCCACTCTTTTCTCTTGCCCTGATCGGCATGGCACTTTCCGGATATCTGACCTTTAACGCATGGCAAGGCAAGCTTGTCGCGTTCTGCACGGAGGGAGCTGGCTGTGATGTTGTGCTTAACAGCCGCTGGTCGACGCTTTTCGGTGTGCCGACCTCATTTTGGGGTTTTCTGACGTATGCGCTTCTCGCTGCCGTGGCGTGGAACAAAAACGCCGCGGATCGCTGGCGTTGGGCGTGGACGGTCTCACTATTCGGCTTGCTTTTCAGCTTGTATCTCACCTCGGTTTCATTGTTCGAGCTCAAAGCCACCTGTCCCTACTGCTTGACTTCCCTCGGCATTATGACAGCGATTTTTATCGTCACGACGTTACAACGGCCAATCAAGTTGCCGAGGTTCTCCTGGGGTTCGTGGCTTGCAAAAACCGGTGGCGCCGCCATTGTGGGAATTGTCGCGCTTCATCTATATTTCGCCGGTTATTGGGGTGGCGCCCAAGGACCGGAGGATCCCTGGGTCCGTGCCTTAGCCGAGCATTTGTCGAGAAGCGATATTAAGTTTTACGGCGCGTCCTGGTGTCCGCACTGCTCGGAGCAGAAAAAACTTTTTGACGGTTCGGTCAATCGTATTCCTTATGTCGAGTGCAGTCCGGGTGGTCCCAATGCCCCTCAGGCGGAAGTTTGCAAAGATAAGAACATTCAAAGCTACCCCACCTGGATCATCAGCGGACAACGCTATACGGGCGTGCAAACGTTGGATGCGCTCGCGCAATTGAGCCATTTTCAATATCAAGGGCAGAAAAAATGAGCTCACGGCGCACAGCCTGCATTCTGGTTTTTTTGGCAGCATTGCCGATGACGATTTATCCCCGAGCTGCCTACGCGGACCCATCGAAATATCCCCAGTTTGCACAAGAGACTCTGCCCGATAACATTACGCCGGCATTCATCCATATCGAGGAATTGGTCGCGGAATTGAACTCGGGCGTGCAGCCGTTGATAATCGATGTGCGCACCGAGGAGGAATACCGCGAAGTTCATATTCTCGGCGCAGTCTCGGCACCGCTCGGCGAATTCAAAAGCTATCTGAAAAGCATTCCACGCGACCGACCGCTTGTGCTCTATTGAGCATGTCCTCATCACCTGGCCAGTCTGGCCTATGGCATTCTCTATGAAAACGGTTACCGGAACATGAAAGTTCTCGACGAGGGTATCGTCGGCTGGTACGAAAAGCGCTATCCGATGGAAGGGACCAAAGCGCCCCGCCCCTAAGGTTATGCCCGGCAATAAAGCTGTGGTTCTGCTCAGCGGCGGCATCGACTCGGCCACCGCCGCGGCAATGGCGAACGAACAAGGCTTCGAACTGCATGCGCTGAGTTTTCTCTACGGGCAGCGTCATCAAAGAGAGCTCGAATCTGCCAAACAAATTGCCGCGTTTTTAAACCTTGCCTCCCACCGTGTGATTGCCTTTGACTTGCGCTCCATCGGCGGCTCAGCCCTGACCGATGACATTGAAGTTCCCAAGGGAAGAACTGAGACGGAGATTTCCCGCGGCATCCCCATCACCTACGTGCCAGCGCGAAACACGATCTTCCTCGCATTTGCGTTAGCCCTCGCCGAACGTATCGAAGCTCAGGATATTTTTTTTGGCGCCAACCAGCTCGATTACAGTGGCTACCCGGATTGCCGTGAAGAATTTATCCAAGCCTTCGAAAAAACGGCCAATCTCGCCACCAGAGCCGGCGTAGAAGGAAAAAGCCGTTTAAAGATTCACGCGCCCTTATTGAAGATGAGCAAAGCGGAAATTATTAAGGCGGGGCTCAAGCTCGGCGTTGACTATCGCTTGACATGGAGTTGCTATGATCCTTCGCCACAAGGTTACGCATGCGGCCGATGCGATAGCTGTCAGATCCGTTTGAAAGGCTTCCAAGAAGCAAGCTCTAAAGATCCTATAACCTATGCCGCCTAGATTTTCGGTTTAGGCGCGAGCGCTAACGTCGTCGCCAATTTCTTCTCTCGTCACCATTCTCTTGATCCGCCTCTCCGAATCCAACAGAGGAATCATCTGCAGATTGTAGCGACGAAAAAGACCCAAGAGTTCAGCTGCATCGACATCCTCCGGTGCTGTGATCACGTCCGTGCGCATCACGTCCTGGACTTTTGTGTCGCCGGGTGTAATCAGCAAATCCCTGAAAGAAACCACTCCTAGCAGTCGTTCTTGGGGATCGGTGACATAGGCGTAGTATGTCATTTGCGCTCGATCCCGTGCATCTC
>Ga0075424_100001081_pt1 | contig 23175 bp, 24 predicted proteins | sample SoiMethybrSBSTD3_FD_75301 | JGI IMG/M metagenome (GOLD analysis project Ga0075424, IMG submission 75301) | Bulk soil microbial communities from a Populus tree surrounding site in Tennessee, USA - Soil MetaG P. TD hybrid SBSTD3 | ecosystem: Environmental > Terrestrial > Soil > Tree plantation... | reverse complement strand
ACTCACGGGTCACCGGTCAACGTGTCCGGCAAGTGGTTCACCTTCATCGGCTACGAGGTCGACCGCGAGACCGAGCAGCTCGACTACGATCGGATCCGCGGCCTGGCCCTGGAGCATCGACCCAAGGTCGTGCTCGCAGGCTTCACCGCGTACCCCAGGGTGATCGACTGGGTCGCGTTCCGGAGCATCGCGGACGAGGTCGGGGCGATCCTGTGGGTCGACGCGTCGCACTTCATCGGGCTGTGCGCCGGCGGCGCGTACCCGAGCCCGGTGCCGTTCGCCGACGTCGTGACCTTCACCACCCACAAGACCCTGCGGGGCCCGCGAGGCGCGATCATCCTGGCCCGCGAGGAACACGCGAAGGCGATCGACAAGGCGGTCTTCCCGATGATGCAGGGCGGGCCGCTCGAACACGTGATCGCGGCCAAGGCCGTCTGCCTGAAGGAGGCGATGGCCCCGTCGTTCACGGAGTACGCCGCGCGCGTCGTGCGCGCCTCCCGAGCGCTCGCGCAGGGCCTCGCGGACGAAGGCGTCCGGATCGTGTCGGGCGGGACGGACTCGCACCTGGTCCTGTGCGACCTGCGACCGCTCGGGATCGGCGGCAAGCAGGCCGAGACCGTCTGCGACGAGATCGGGATCGCGATCAACAAGAACGGGATCCCGTTCGACCCGCAGCCGCCGCTCGACCCCTCGGGCATCCGCGTGGGCACCCCGGCGCCGGCTACCCTTGGGATGGACGAGCCCGAGATGAAAGAGGTCTCGAGCATCATCGGAGATGCCCTCCGCAACCCCCGCGACGAACGGGTCGCGGCCGCGAGCCGCGCGCGCGTGGCCGAGCTGGTGGCTCGGTTCCCCGCCTACCCGCGCTGAGGCCTCGTCGGCCCCGTCGAGGAGCACCCGCCAGGGGGTAGCATCGCCTCACAGCGTGCGTCCGTATCTCCTGGTATTCGCGGCGAGTGCCGGCGTGACCTTCGCGGTCACGCCCCTCGTCCGTCGGCTGGCGTTCCGGTTCGGTTGGATCGACCACCCCTCCGACCGCAAGGTCCATCCGAAGCCCACACCGACCGCGGGGGGGCTCGCGATGTACCTCGGCGTCGCGGCCGGGCTCCTGGCGGCCCGGGTGATCCCCTTCCTGTCCGGCCTGCACCAGACGTCCTCCGAGCTCGACGCGGCGTTCGTGGCCGCGACCGTCGTCGTCGTGCTCGGGCTGGTGGACGACACGCGCGGCGTCTCCGCGCTCGGGAAGCTCGCGGGGCAGGTGCTCGCCGCCGGGATCGTCGTGCTCCTCGGCGTCCAGCTCCTCTATTTCTACTTCCCGGGTCAGGGCGTGGTCTCGCTCTCGCCGGACCTCGCCGTCCCGCTCACCGTGCTGTGGATCGTGGCGCTCATGAACGCCGTGAACCTCGTCGACGGGCTCGACGGTCTGGCGGCCGGCATGGTCGCGATCGCGGCCATCGCCTTCTTCGCGTACTTCCGGACCCCCGACGGCGGCGACCAGGCCAGCGTCGCCGCGCTCATGTCGACGATCGTCGCGGGGGTGGCACTCGGGTTCCTGCCGTGGAACTTCCACCCGGCGAAGATCTTCATGGGCGACTCGGGCGCGCTCCTGCTGGGGCTGCTCATGGCCGTCGCCACGATCTCCGGGGTGGGGCAGAACCTCGAGGGCCCGAGCGGCGGCGACCTGGCCGCCATCGCGATCCCGATCGCCGTCCCGCTGCTCGTCCTCGCGGTCCCGCTGCTCGACGTCGTGCTCGCGATCGTCCGACGGATGAGGAAGGGAATCGGGATCGCGCACGCGGACAAGGAGCACATCCACCACCGCCTGATGGACATCGGCCACTCCCACCGGCAGGCCGTGCTGCTGATGTACCTGTGGGGCGCGCTGATCGCGGGCGCTGCGCTGGTGGCCGCTTACGTGAACGGGCGGATCCTCGTCGTCGCGATCCTGGTCTCGGCGGTGCTGGTCGCGACCGTCCTCCCCCGCCTGATCCGGGACCGGACCCCGCGTGGGAGCGACCGGCCGGCGGCGATCGTCCATTCGGGTCATCACGCCGGAAGGCATCGACGCGGGGCCAGATCCGATGGCGCCGGGACCCGCGGGGCCCCCGTCGAGGCCGGTGCCGAGCCTGAGGCGCCCGTCCGGGCGGACGGGGTACCGTTGCGTTCGGAGTCGACCCCCGCGCTTTCCGACGCACCGGCGACGACGAGAACGCGCGATACGGCGTGATGCCAGGGCTCGGTCGAGGTGCCCACTTCGGGCCTCGTGGGGCATAATCCGGGCTTCGGGAGGCGTCCCACGAGCAGCGTTTCGTACTCCTCGATGGGACAGGGGGTTGCGTGCCGGACATCGACGTTCGCCTCGAGCGGGTCACCAAGAGCTTCGGCGAAGCCATAGCCGTCGACGACCTCTCGATCGACATCGCGGAGGGGGAGTTCTTCAGCATGCTCGGTCCCTCCGGGTGCGGGAAGACGACCACGCTCCGGATGATCGGCGGGTTCGAGGACCCCTCGCGCGGGACGGTGTACCTGGGCGGCCGAGACGTCACCGACCTCCCGTCGTACAAGCGAGACGTCAACACGGTGTTCCAGTCCTACGCGTTGTTCCCGCACCTGGACGTGTTCGAGAACGTCGCGTTCGGGCTGCGGCGAAAGAAGGTCCCCAAGAACGAGGTCAGGTCCCGCGTGGACGACGCCCTCCGCCTCGTCGAGATGACGGGGTTCGAGACGCGCAAGCCGGGGCAGATGTCCGGTGGCCAGCAACAGCGCATCGCGCTCGCCCGAGCGCTGGTCAACCGACCTAAGGTGCTTCTGCTCGACGAGCCGCTCGGGGCCCTGGACCTCAAGCTGCGCAAGCAGATGCAGCTCGAGCTGAAGAGCATCCAGCAGGAGGTCGGGATCACCTTCATCTACGTCACCCACGACCAGGAAGAGGCGATGACGATGTCCGACCGGCTCGCGGTGATGCGCCACGGCCGGATCGAGCAGACGGGGGGACCCGAGGAGGTGTACGAGCATCCAGCCACGCCGTTCGTCGCGAGCTTCCTCGGTGCCTCGAACCTGCTCCTCGGTGAGCTGAAGGCCCAATCGAACGGTTACACGTCGATCGTGACCGAAGGCGGGGACGTGCTCCGCGCCGGCACCGACATGATCCCGCCGGGCCTCTCGGGCGCCGTGCAGGTGGGGGTTCGTCCCGAGAAGATCACGCTGGTCCAGCAGGACGGGAGTCCGCCCTCCGACCGCAATCACGTCTCCGGCGTCATACGTATGTCCACGTACATCGGCGTGAACTACCAGTACGAGGTCGAGGGGCCCGGGGGCCACATGCTGCGCGTCTACGTGCAGAACCTCGGCGCCGCGGGGTCACATCCGAACGCGGGTGATCGGGTCCGCCTCGAATGGCTACCGGAGCACACGTTCGTCGTCGAGCGTTCGGAGAACGAGCCGGAGGAGGGTGAATGAACGACCGGAGTCCGTGGACAGATCCGTCGTGGATACGAGGGATGACCCAGCGCCGCATGTCGCGGCGCGACCTCATCCGCAACGCCGCCGTCGGCGCCGGCGCGATCGGGATCTCCTCGATCCTGGCCGCGTGCGGGGTGAGCGGGGAGGCACAGACCACCGGCCCGACGGCGGGGGAGGAGGGCTCGACCCAGTGGTGGGCCGACATGAAGGCCCAGGGCCCGGGCGACCACATCAACTTCACGAACTGGCCCGCGTACATCGACCGGGACTTCTCGATCGACGGTCCCGGCAGTCGGCCCTCCCTGTACGAGTTCACGAAGGCCACCGGCATCGACGTGACCTATCGCGCCGACATCAACTCGAACGAGGAGTTCTACGCGGCGATCCGGCCCGCCCTCGAGAGCGGCCAGGACACTGGCCACGACATCATCGTGATGTCCAACTTCCAGGAGTTGGCCGAGATGATCGCGCTCGGGTATCTGATCGAGCTCGACCCGGAGCTCCACCCCAACTTCGACCAATACGCAGGCCCGAACTTCGTGGATCCCGTCTACGACCCGGGCAACAAGTACACGATGGCCTGGCAATCGGGCATCACCGGGATCGGCTACAACACGAAGTACGTCGACGAGCCCGTCACCAGCCTCGACGATCTCTTGAACCCGAAGTACGCGGGCCACGTCGCGATGTTCAACAACTCGCCCGACGCGGGATGCAGCGCGATGCTCCATCTGGGGATCGACCCGGAGACCTCGACGCCGGACGATTGGCAGAAGGCGGCCGATTACCTGCAGACGTTCAACGACTCGGGCGGGTTGCGGGGTTGGATGGACCAGGCCTATCTCACCGCCATCGAGAACGAGGATCTGTGGATCACGATGGCGTGGTCCGGCGACATCCTGAACGACAAGCTCTACTTCCCCGAGTACGCGACGTTCGAGTTCACGGTTCCCGACGCGGGAGCGGTGATCTTCATCGACAACGGGTGCATCCCCAACAAGGCGGCGAACCCGGTCGGGGCCGAGATGCTCATGGACTGGTACTACGACCCGACGTACGCCGCGATGCTCACGGAGTGGAACGCCTACTTCACGCCGGTTCCCGCCGGAGGGAAGATCGTGCAGGCCGACGCGGCGTCCGCGAAGGGTGCCGACAAGGAGGTCCTCCAGACGATCGCGAACAGTCCGTACGTGTTCCCGGACGCCGAGTTCGCCAAGAAGCTGCACAACTACCGGGTCCTCGAGGGGGACGAGATCCAGACGTGGAACGACATCTTCAACCCGATCTTCCTGACGTAGCGGCCCCCGAGCGGCGGAAGAAGCGCTCCAAGGCGCCCTTCGGCCTGGCGGCCCCCGCCCTGCTCTGGCTACTCGTGCTGTTCGTCGTCCCGATGATCGCGATGCTGAGTCTGTCGCTGCAGACGGGGAACAGCCTCGAGGGGTTCCGTCAGACATTCCGTTTCGCGAACTTCACCGATGCGCTTTCCCAGAACGGCCCGTTCGTGGTGCGGTCGTTGCGGAACGCGGCCATCGTGACGGGGATCGCCCTCCTGCTCGCCTATCCGGTGGCGTATTGGATCGCGTTCTACGGCGGCCGGTTCAAGAACGTGTTCCTGTTCCTCCTCCTGCTGCCGTTCTTCATCTCATTCGTCATCCGGACCGTGGCGTGGAGCTTCATCTTGTCCGACAACGGGATCGTCCTCGGGACCCTGAAGAACATCGGTCTGCTCCCCGAGAGTTACCGGGTCCTGGGAACGACGTTCGCCGTGATCGCGGGGATCACGTACAACCTCTTGCCGTTCACGATCTTGCCCCTGTACGTCTCGTTGGAGCAGATCGATCACCGGCTGGTTGAGGCCGCCCGGGACCTGTACGCGAGCAAGACGAAGGCTTTCACCAAGGTGGTCCTGCCGTTGTCGATGCCGGGCGTGTTCGCCGCGGTGCTGCTCACGTCGATCCCGGCCATCGGCGACTACGTGAACGCGTCCGTACTCGGCGGACCGGGAACGACGATGATCGGCAACGTCATCCAGTCCGAGTTCCTTCGGGACCGCAACTATCCGGAGGCCGCGGCCCTCGCTTTCGTGTTGATGGCCATCATGCTGGTGGGTGCCGTCATCTACGCCCGGGTGCTCGGGACGTCGAGGATCACCGAGGCATGAGCGCCATCGCCACGGAGCCCCGGCAGGAGATCGCTCCGGCGCCGGTCGCCCGGCGTCCGGCGAGGCGTTGGACCCGCTTCGTGTTGCCCTCGTACGTGGGGGCATTCATCCTGTACCTCTCCTTCCCGATCTTCGTCATCATCCTGTTCAGCTTCAACCAGACGCGTGGCGGATTCGGAACGTCGCCTCGGGTCAAGACCACGTGGATCGGGTTCACCGTGGACTGGTACAAGCGCCTGTTCGAGCTCCCGGATCTCACGGCGGCGCTCCGTCACTCACTCACGATCGGTGTGCTGAGCGCCTTGGCCGCGACGGCACTCGGGACGCTGCTCGGTCTGGCACTCGCTCGCTATCGATTCCGCGGCCGCGCGGGGGCCGACTTCGTCATCTTTCTCTCCATCTCGGCGCCCGAGATCGTCCTCGGCGCGGCGTTGGCATCGTTCTTCGTTGCTCTCGGGATCTCCCGCGGCCTGTCCACGCTCTTCCTCGCCCACACGATGTTCAGCATCGCCTTCGTCACCGTGACGGTGCGAGCCAGGGCGGCCGGCCTCGATCCCGCGCTGGAGGCAGCCGCGATGGACCTCGGAGCCGGTCCGATCACCGCGTTCTTCAAGGTGACGCTCCCGCTCCTGTTCCCGGGGATCTTGGCCGGGTTCCTGCTCGCGTTCGCGCTGTCCATGGATGACTTCGTGATCAGTCAGTTCACGCAGGGACCGGCGACGATGTTCCCGACGTGGGTGTACGGAGCCACGAGGGTTGGGATCCCGCCCCACGTGTTCGCCTTCGCGACGATCATCTTCTTGACGGGCGCAACCGTGGCGATGGTGCAAGCCTTGACGCAGTTCCGCCGAGCCTGACGATCCGAGGCACCTTCTTTCAACGTCGTCGGAGTCGGACCTGACTTCGTGAAAGCTTTCACAAGCTCCCCAGAAATGGGCCTTCAACCTGCGGAAACGGCCGCGATGACGTGGCCCAAAGGCCCTGGATATACTTCCGCGCCCATGGCGGGTTCGAGCGGTGACGGCGCGTGGGCCGGCATGGGGATCGGGTGGGCGGTCGTCTCGACGCTGATCGGGGGGATCGTCGTGTGGGGAGGACTCGGGTACCTGGCCGATCGGCTTCTCGGGCTCAACCCGCGCATCCTCACGGCCGTGGGGATCGTGCTGGGGGCGGGAGCGGCCATCTACCTCGTGTACCTGCGATTCGGCAAAGGGGAAGGGAACCGCCGTGGCGCCTGAACGAGAGATGATCCGGCGCATCTCGCCGTTCGCGCTTCCCGTCGCGGTCGCCGCCTTCGCCCTGGGGACGCTGGTGGACGGCACCGATGCCGGGTGGTCCGCGGCCATCGCGATCGTCGTCGTCTACCTGAACTTCGTCGCGCACGGATCCTCGCTGGCGCTCGCCGCCACGATCTCACCGACGGTGATCTACGCGGTCGGCCTCGGCGGTTTCCTGGTGCGCCTGGGTCTCATCCTGCTGGTCATCGCGCTGCTCCAGCAGACCGAGTGGTTCTCGATCGTCGCCTTCATCGCCGCCCTCATCCCGTCGACGATCGCGCTGCTCGTCGTCGAGATGAAGCTGCTCTCCGGTCGGATGCAGGCGGACCTGTGGGCCGACCCGAACGCCGGTCGCGGGGCGGCGCCGTGACGGGGGCCGCCGGGGCGATCCTCGCCGCGTTCGAGCCGCCCACGACGAAGGACTTCGTCTGGGGGTGCTGGGGCCCATCGTTGCGCGCGGGCGGCCTCGAGTTCTGCCTCAACTTCATCACGTTCCTCGTCTTGCTCGGGTTCCTGCTCATGGTGTCGTTCTTCTACTTCGGTCTGCGGAGACCCCGGGTGGTACCGGGGAAGCTCCAGAGCCTCGCGGAGATGGGGATCTCGTTCGTGAACGAGAACATCGCCGTGCCCATGCTCGGCCCCGACAGCTCACGGTTCCTGCCCCTGCTGGTGACGTTCTTCTTCGCGATCTTCTTCTGGAACATCTTCGAGGTGGTCCCCGGCATCAACTTCTCGTCCAACAGCCGGATCGCGTTCCCGCTCGTGATGGCGATCGTGTCATGGGTCGTCTACAACGCGGTCGGGATAGCCAAGCACGGATTCCTCGGCTACCTGCGGCACGTGTGCTTCCCGCCGGGCGCGCCGGCGGTGTTGTACCTCCTGCTCGTCCCGATCGAGTTCTTCACACAGATCATCATCCGGCCGATCACCCTGTCGGTTCGACTCTGGGCCAACTTCGTGGCCGGGCACTTCCTGCTCGCCGTGTTCTTCCTGGGCACGATCGCGCTGCTCGAGGGGGGCTTCGTCGCGATCTTCGCGCCGTTCTCGTTCGCCATCTCGATCGCGCTCGTCGGCTTCGAGATCTTCGTGTCGGGGTTGCAGGCGTTCATCTTCTCGATCCTCACCGCGTCCTACATCGGCGGGGCGTTGGCCGAGGAGCACTAGACAAGGAGGCAGCATGTTGGGATTGCTCGCGCAGACGACGGGGGATGTCGGCACCGGTCTGGAGACTATCGGCAAGGGCCTCGTCATCGGGCTCGCCGCGATCGGCCCGGGGGTCGGGCTCGGGGTCCTGATCGGCCACGCCGTGGAGGCCATGGCGCGCCAGCCCGAGTACGCAGGCCAGGTTCGAGCGACGATGTTCATCGGCATCGGGTTGATCGAGGCCCTGGCGCTGTTCGGCATCGCGTTCTCGTTCATCATCTAGGGAGGGAGCCGACGTGGTGGCCACGATCTTCTGGTCCCTCGCTCAGGCCGAGCCGGAGCCGGCCAACGACGTCAAGGACCTGTACCCGCACTGGGAGGAATTGCTCGTCGGGGCGCTCGCGTTCGCCGTCCTGTTCTTCTTCATCTGGAAATGGGTGCTCCCTCGTATCAGTAAGCTCCTCGAGGAGCGGCGCGACAAGATCCAGGGTGACCTCGAGCGCGCCGAACAGACCCGCACGCAGGCCGAGCGGGAGCTCGCCGAGTACCGGGAGCAGCTCGCGCAGGCCCGTCAGGAGTCGAACGGCATCATCGAGGAGGCGCGGACGACGGCCGAGCGCCTTCGCGCCGAGATCCAGGCGCGAGCCGAGCGCGAGGCCGCCGCCACCGTCGCGAAGGCCCAGGACGAGATCCGGGCCGAGCGGGACCGGGTCTTCCAGGAGCTCCGTGGCGAGATCGGCGAGATCGCGGTCGAGCTCGCGGGTCGCGTCGTCGGAGCCTCCTTGGACGCCACGGCGCATCAGCGGCTGATCGACGAGTACATCGACCAGGTGTCCAAGGGCGTCGCGCCGAACGGGAAGCACTGACGTGGCGGACAAGGACGCGATCGTTCGCAGCTACGCCGAGGCGCTGTTCCGGGTGGCGGACGCCGAGGGTGAGCTCGACGCGGTCGAGCGGCGGCTCTTCGCGTTCGCCGAGCTGCTCGAACGGGAGACGCGCGTCCGGGACGCGCTCCTTGATCCCTCCCTGCCCATCGAGAACAAGCGGCAGCTGATCGCGGACAGCCTCCGCGAGCGCGCCAACCCGCTGGCGGTCAACCTGCTCGGATTCCTCGTCGAGCAGGGGCGAGCCCGAGAGATCGGCCGTATCGTCGACGCGCTCGCAGAGGTCGTCGCGGCGACCCGCGAGCGGGCGGTCGCCGAGGTCCGCTCGGCGGTCCCGCTCGGCGACGCCCGAGCCAAGGAGCTGGCCGGCGCGCTCTCCAGGGCCACGGGACGGCCGATCGAGGTCAGGGTCATCGTCGATCCGAGCGTGGTCGGTGGCGTCGTGGCCAGGGTCGGCGACGAGATCTTCGACGGGTCCGTGCGCTCGCGCCTGATCGGGGCACGCGAGCAACTGACCGGAACGACCACAAGGAGCGGGTGAACAATGGCAGTCGACGAGCTGAACTTCGATCCGAAGGACATCGCCGAGGCCCTCCGCAAGAACGTCGAGAGCTTCACACCCTCGGTCGAGCGTGAAGAGGTCGGTCGCGTGGTCGAGGCCGGCGACGGCATCGCGCGCGTGAAGGGGCTCCCCGGCGCGATGGCCAACGAGCTGCTCGAGTTCCCCGGCGGGGTCCTCGGGCTCGCGTTCAACCTCGACGAGGACGAGATCGGCTGCATCATCCTCGGCGAGTCCTCCCAGATCGAGGAGGGCGACCTCGTCAAACAGACCGGGAGGATCCTGTCGATCCCGGTGGGCGACGGCTTCCTGGGCCGGGTGATCGATCCCCTCGGCGTCCCCCTGGACGGGAAAGGCCCGATCCACGCGGAGGACACGCGGGTGCTCGAGATCCAGGCCGCCAACGTCGTCGACCGTCAGCCGGTGAAGGAGCCGCTGCAGACCGGCATCACCGCGATCGACGCGATGACGCCGATCGGGCGCGGTCAGCGCGAGCTGATCATCGGCGACCGACAGACGGGCAAGACCGCCGTGGCGATCGATGCGATCATCGCCCAGCGCGACAACTGGGCCAGCGGCGATCCGAAGAAACAGGTCCGCTGCATCTACGTCGCGGTGGGCCAGAAGGCCTCCACCGTGGCCGAGGTCGTCGAGACGCTGAGTGACAACGGCGCGCTCGAGTACACGGTGGTCGTGAACGCATCGGCGTCCGACCCCACCCCGTTCCAGTACATCGCGCCGTACTCGGGCGCGGCCCTGGGCGCGTACTGGATGTACGAGGGCAGGCACGCGCTCGCCGTCTACGACGACCTGTCCAAGCAGGCGACCGCCTACCGGACGCTCTCCCTGCTGCTCCGCCGGCCGCCGGGTCGCGAGGCGTACCCCGGCGACGTCTTCTACCTCCACTCCCGGTTGCTCGAACGCGCGGCCAAGCTCTCGGACCGGCTGGGCGCCGGGTCGCTGACGGCCCTGCCGATCATCGAGACCAAGGGCAACGACATCTCCGCCTACATCCCGACCAACGTGATCTCGATCACCGACGGTCAGATCTACCTTGAGCCCGACCTGTTCTTCGCCGGCGTGCGCCCCGCCATCAATGTCGGCACCTCCGTCTCGCGCGTGGGTGGGAACGCCCAGATCAAGGCGATGAAGAAGATCGCGGGGACCCTGCGCATCGCGATGGCGCAGTACCGGGCGCTCGAGGCGTTCGCGCAGTTCGGCTCCGAGCTGGACAAGGAGTCGCAGAAGCAGCTCGCCCGCGGTGCCCGCGTCGTCGAGATCCTCAAGCAGCCGCAGTACCGGCCCGTGCCGGTCGAGCGGCAGGTCGCCGCCATCTGGGTGGGCACCGGCGGGTACCTGGACGCCCTGCCGGTCGAGGACGCCAAGCGGTTCGTCGACGAGTTCATCGAGCAGCTCTCCGCCCGGACCAACGTCTTGGATGAGATCCGGGACTCGGGTGAGCTCTCGGACGCGGCCGAGGCCACGCTCAAGGATGCGCTCGAGGACTTCAGGCAGACCTTCGTGTCATCGGACGCGGGCGCCGGGAGCGAGGCCGGCGTGGGTCAGGGCGCGCCGAGGGACCCGGTCAAGCCGGACGTCGGGTGGGATCGCCTCTCCTCGGCCGACGACGAGGACGACGACGAGGACGAGCCCCCGGGCTCGGGCGGCTAGCGCTCCATGGGCGCCCAGCTCCGCGTCGTCCGCCGGCGGATCCGCTCGGTCCAGTCGACGATGAAGATCACCCGCGCCATGGAGCTGATCGCCGCGTCGCGGATCGTGAAGGCGCAGCAGCGCGTGATGGAGGCGCGGCCCTACGCGGACCTGCTCACCGCCGCGATGGAGGACGTGGCCCGCCAGACCGGCTCGATGGTCCACCCGCTGCTCGAGGAGCGCGAGGCCCCCTCGCGCGCCGGCGTGCTCGTCATGACCAGCGACCGCGGCCTGGCCGGCGCGTTCAACGCGAACCTCCTCAAGCGCGCCGAGGGCCTGCTCCGCCGTGTGCGATCCCGGGGGCTCGAACCCGTCCTGTACCTGACGGGGAAGAAGGCGATCGGGTACTTCCGGTTTCGAGGCGTGACGCCCGAGGCGTCGTGGTCGGGGTTCTCCGAGGTGCCGCGCTACGACGCCGCCGAGGAGATCGGGACCCGGATGATCGAGGACTTCGGCTCCGGGCGCATCGACGAGCTCCACACGGTCTACACGGACTTCCGCTCGGCGTTCACGTTCCGAGCCACGGACAAGCGGTTCCTGCCGATCGCGCCGGAGGAGGTCGTCGCGGACGTCCCCGGCGAGCCAAGCCCGGAGTACATCTTCGAGCCCGAGCCGGCCGAGATCCTCGACGATCTGCTCCCGCAGTACGTCATCACGAAGATCTACTTCGCGCTGCTCGAGTCCGCCGCCTCGGAGAACGCCGCCCGTCAGCGGGCGATGGCGGCCGCGACCGACAACGCGGACGAGCTCATCAAGGTGCTCACCCGGCAGGCCAACCGCGCCCGCCAGGACGAGATCACGACCGAGATCATGGAGATCGTGGGCGGGGCCGAGGCCCTGGCCTCGAAGGAGTGAGCGATGGCTGAGCAAGAGCTTGCACACGGACGGGTGGCCCGGGTGATCGGCCCGGTCGTCGACGTCGAGTTCCCACCCGACGGGCTGCCCGAGATCCACACCGCGTTGAGGATCGACGTGAACCTGGAAGGAGAGACGCGGTCGATCACCTGCGAGGTGGCCCAGCACATCGGCGACGGGATGGTCCGCACCATCGCCCTGAAGCCGACCGACGGCATGGTCCGCGGCTCTCCAGTGGAGAACACCGGCTCCCCGATCAGCGTGCCGGTAGGGGAGGGCGTCCTCGGGCACGTGTACAACGTGCTCGGCGAGCCGCTCGACACCTCGCCGGACCAGATCCACGCGGCCGACCGCTGGCCGATCCACCGCCAGCCGCCGCCCTTCGAGGAGCTCGAGCCCAAGCAGGTGATGCTCGAGACCGGCATCAAGGTCATCGACCTGCTCGAGCCCTACGTGCAGGGCGGCAAGATCGGGATGTTCGGCGGCGCCGGGGTGGGCAAGACCGTCATCATCCAGGAGATGATCCGCCGCCAGGCACAGCAGCACGGCGGCGTCTCGGTGTTCGCCGGGGTCGGCGAGCGGACCCGCGAGGGCAACGACCTCTTCCTGGAGATGACCGAGTCCGGCGTCATCAAGAACACGGCGCTCGTGTTCGGCCAGATGGACGAGCCGCCGGGCGTCCGGCTCCGGGTGGCCCTGTCGGCGCTGACGATGGCCGAGTACTTCCGCGACGTCGAGCGCAAGGACGTGCTGCTCTTCGTCGACAACATCTTCCGATTCACGCAGGCGGGGTCGGAGGTCTCGACGCTCCTCGGCCGCATGCCGAGCGCCGTCGGCTACCAGCCCACGCTCGCCGACGAGATGGGCGACCTGCAGGAGCGGATCACCTCGACGAAGGGCCGCTCGATCACGTCGCTCCAGGCGATCTACGTGCCGGCCGACGACATCACCGATCCGGCGCCGCACACCGCGTTCGCGCACCTGGACGCGACCACGGTGCTCTCGCGCGACATCGCGTCGCTCGGGATCTACCCGGCGGTGGACCCGCTCGATTCGACGAGCCGGATCCTCGACGCGCGCTACGTCGGCCAGGACCACTACGACACGGCTCGCCGCGTCCAGGAGATCCTGCAGCGCTACAAGGACCTGCAGGACATCATCGCGATCCTCGGTGTGGACGAGCTGTCCGAGGAGGACAGGGTCATCGTGGCGCGGGCGAGGCGGATCCAGCTGTTCCTCTCCCAGCCGTTCTTCGTGGCCGAGCAGTTCACCGGCATCCCCGGCAAGTACACGCCGGTCGACGAGACGATCGCGTCGTTCAAGGGACTGTGCGAGGGCGAGTACGACCACCTGCCCGAGCAGGCGTTCCTGCTCGTCGGCGGGGTCGAGGAGGCCGTCGAGGCCGCCAAGAAGATGGAGCTGACCGTCTAGATGGCGCTCGACGTCCATCTCGTCACGCCCGAGCGCGAGATCTGGGCCGGTCCGGCGCAGATGGTGATCGCGCACGGCACCGACGGGATGGTCGGGATCTTGAACGGGCACGCCCCGCTCCTGATCCGGCTCTCGATCGCCCCGATCAGGATCCAGCTCGAGGACGGTCGCTGGATCGCCGCGGTGGTCGACGGCGGGTTCCTCCACGTGACGAGCGCGGAGGACTCGACGCGGGTCGACGTGCTCGCCTCCTTCGCCGAGCTGTCCGACGAGATCGATCGCGACGCCGCGCAGGCACGGGCCGAGCGGGCCCAGGCACGGCTCGCTCAGGGCGACGACGCGGGCGTGCGCGCCGAACTTGCGAAAGCGCTCGCTCGCACGGGCCTCGACGGGTAGCCTCGCGGGGTTCCGGGAAACACGATTTCGGAGAAGCGGTACGCAGGTGCAGGTCCCGAGCACGCCCGAACCTATGGAGCGCTGATGGATCGCTTGCTCGTCACCGGAGGGTCGCCGCTCGACGGCACCGTCGAGATCGCCGGCGCGAAGAATTCGGCATTGAAGCTGATGGCAGCCGTCGTGCTGTCCGACGGCCGATCCACGTTGCGCAACGTCCCTCGGATCCAGGACTGCTCCACGATGGTCGAGGTGCTCGAGCACCTGGGCGTCGGCTGCGCGTGGAAGGGCGACGCGCTGATCCTGGACACGAGGGACGTCCGATCGGTCGAGACGCCGTACGAGCTCGTCAGCCGGATGCGGGCCTCGATCCTGGTTCTGGGCCCGCTCCTGGCTCGGTTCGGGAATGCAAGGGTCGCGATGCCGGGCGGGTGCAACATCGGGTCGCGCGCGATCGACCTCCACATCCGCGGGCTCGAGAAGATGGGCGCCCGGTTCTCGTCCGAGCACGGGTTCCTCCTCGCCGAGACATCAGGTCTGCGCGGCGCCCTCGTCAACCTCGACTTCCCGAGCGTCGGGGCCACCGAGAACGTGCTGATGGCCGCGGTCGCGGCGCGCGGAACCACCGTGATCGAGAACGCCGCCCGCGAGCCGGAGCTCGTCGACCTCGCGGATTTCCTGCGCGGCATGGGCGCCCGGATCGAGGGCGTTGGTACCCCGACCATCGAGATCGAGGGCGTCGAGGGGTTCTCGCCGGTCGACCACACCGTGATCCCCGATCGCGTGGAGGCGGGGACCTACGCGATCGCCCTGTGCGCCACGAGTGGACGGCTGGTGCTCTCGGGTGCCCGGGCCGATCACATGGACCTCGTGCTGTCCAAGCTCGCGGACGGTGGCGCGGAGGTGCTCGCGACCGACGGCGGTGTGGCGATCTCGATGGGTTCGCGCGCCCGGTGTGTCGATCTGGTGACGCTCCCGTACCCGGGCTTCCCGACCGACCTCCAGCCGCAGATGATGGCACTCCTCGCGTCGGCGGAGGGGACGAGCATCGTGACCGAGAACGTGTTCGAGGGCCGGTTCATGTTCGTGGACGAGCTCAACAGGATGGGTGCGGACATCCGCACCGAGGGCCACCATGCCGTGATCCGCGGCGTCGAACGCCTCTCGTCCGCGCCCGTGCGAGCGCTCGACATCCGCGCCGGCGCCGCGATGGTGATCGCGGCCCTGATGGCCGACGGCGTGACCGAGATCGAGGACATGTACCACGTCGATCGCGGCTACCAGGATCTGGAGACCAAGCTCACCGCGCTCGGCGCCGTCGTTCGTCGCGAGCGCGAACGCTCACCCGCCCTCCAGTGACCCGCGCGCGTCTCGGCGCGCTGGTGCTGCCGCCTCTGCTCGCGTCGACAGGATGGATCGCGGGGGCGGCTCGGGCCGAGGAGGCTCCTGGGGACCACCCCGGCGTGCTCGTCGCCGGCGTGCCCGGGGTGTCGTTCGAGGAGCTCATGTCGATCCCTGAGGTGGTCGCGCTCTCCCGGGCCGGCGGGGCGGGCCTGCTCGCGAATAGCCGAGACGTCGGCGTCATCACCTCGTCCGTCTCGGCCGACGACATGCAGCGAGCGGGGTTCATCGAGCTCGACCCCCGACGAACCGGAGGGCTCGAGGGCGTCGGCCGCGAACTCCGCACGCTGATCGAGGGCTCAACGAACGACGAGCTCTTGGTGATCGTCTACACCTCCCGTCCCTCGCCCGAGATGATCGGGTCGAACGACGAACTCCACGGCATCGCCGCGGCGGTTGGTCCTCCTCGGGCCCTGCTCCCGGGGACCGGTAACCAGGGATCCCTCACGAGTGGGTCGACGCGTCGGCACGGGGTCGTCGCGGGAGGCGACATCCGGGAGACGATCGACACGTTTCTCGGGGCAAGGGCACGTCACCTCGTGGCCGGGGAAGCCGCACCGGGCGAGCCCATCGAGATCATCCCGGGGCCCCCGCCGTTCGAGCTCCACGAGCGCTACCTCGCGCAACGCCGGATGTACGTCCCGATCGGAACGGCGGGTGCCATCTACCTCGCGATCGTGGGGCTCGGCGCGATCGCGGTCGTGGCGCTCGGGAACCGGGTCCCGAGCAGCGTCCGGCGGATCCTCGGGTGGGGGTGTCTGTCGGTCGCCGCGCTCGCGACCGCGTTGCTCGCGGCTGGGCATCTGCCCGATCTCACGTACGCGACGGTGGTTCCGTTCGTCGCGCTGGTGACGGTGTTCGGGACGCTCGCGTTCGCGCCGCTCGAGCGCCGGGACGTCCTGCTGGTTCCCGCCGGGATCGGGATCGCCGTCCTCGTCTTCTTCGTGCTCGAGGCTGCCCTCTCGTGGACGGCCGCCCTCACCCCGTTCGTCGGCGGGTCCGAGCTCGACGGGGGCCGGTTCTACGGCCTGCCGAACGCCTTCATCGGACTGTTGATCGGCGCGTCTCTGTGGATCGCGCATCGGCTCCGGACCGTCGCCGGCTTCGGCCTGCTCGTGAGCGTCGCCCTGTTCGCCGGGCTGCCCTATCTCGGCGCGAACCTTGGCGGTGGGGTCTCGCTGTTCGCGGCGGCCGGGTTGTGGCTCGCCATCCGCGAACGCGAGCGTCTGGGCCTCTGGAGGGGCATCGGCGTGTTCGTGGGCGTGACCGCGCTCGGCGCCGGCGTGATTCTCGTGGCGCACGCGATCTCCCCGTTCGAGACGCACGTCACGAGGTTCGAGGAGCAGGCGGGCGGTCTTGCCGGCGTGTTCGAGAAGTTCGGGGACCGGCTCCAGGTCGGGTTCGACCTCATCGCTCGGAACCCGCTCGCGCTGATCCCGGTCCTCGGGCTGCCGATCGCGATCGCGGCGGTGCTCCGGCCGCCGGCCCCGCTGCGGCCGAGCCTGCAACGGAACCCGGCATGGCGGGACGCGATCCTGGTCACGCTGCTGGCCGGCGTCGTCGCCTACCTCGTGAACGACTCCGGGCCGGCGGCGGCCGGCTTCGCGTTCGGGCTGGGCCTGGGCGGCCTCCTCGGCGTGTCGCTCCTGTCCGAAGCCGGGAAGATGGGGGAGTCGTGAGCAGCCAGCCGATCCCACCGCGCCCCGACGGGCTCCATCCGGTGCCGCTGATGCCCCCGCGTCCCGACACCCTCGAGGTCACCGACGACCTGCGGCCCAAGGCGTCCTGGAGCTGGTACGAGGCGCTTGTCGTCTACATCGTGGCGTTCCTGATCGCTGGGCTCGCGACCCTGCCGCTGATCCGGCTGATGGAGCCGGAGACCGATCTCACGAACATCGTCCTGACCACCGCTGCGGCCCTCGTGATCCTGGGGGTCCTGCTCCTGTGGCTCTCGACGTACCACAAGGGATGGCTCGGGGTGATGCGCCTCCCCGAACCGGGAACGTGGCGCAAGGAGATCGGTACGGGAGTCCTGTTCGCACTGGGGTTGTACCCCGTGATGGTGATCGTCGTCGGCGGCCTGCTGACCTACCTCCTGCAAGCGATCAGCGGCGAGCCCGTGAAGGCTCCCGAGCAGGTCGGTGAGCACCTCCCGGCGATCGGGACCGCCCTGACGATCGTCTATGCGGTCGTGATCGCGCCGGTGGGCGAGGAGCTCTTCTTCCGAGGCGTGCTGTTCCGGTCCCTGCGCGATCGGCATGGGTTCTGGGTCGGGGCGGTCGGCTCGGCGATCGTCTTCGGGCTGATCCACTACATCCCCGGTTCGGCGGTCGACGCGGCCCTGCTCATGATCGTGATGTTCTTCACCGGTGTGGCGCTGTGCTTCCTGTACGAGCGCCGCGGGACGATCGTGGCTCCGCTCGCCGCCCACGTCACCTTCAACGTGATCGGCATCGTGCTGATCCTGGGATTGCGCTAGGGAGGGCCGATGGCGCTGTTCCCGAGCGACGAGTGGCTGACGCAGTACCGGGACCTGATCAACGGTTCCAGCGAGTATCGCGAGTCGGCCGAGGACTGGGAGGGCGACGTCGCGTTCTTCCTGGAGGCGGAGCCCGACCGCGGCGTGCCACAGGACCTCGTGGCCTGGCTCGACCTGTGGCACGGCGAGTGCCGCGGCGCACGGATGATCACGGCCGAGGAGGGCGAGACGTCGGCCTACGGGATCCGGGCGCCGTACTCGCGGTGGCGCGAGGTGGTGCTCGGTGATCTCGAACCCGTCAAGGCGATGGTGCAGGGCAAGCTCAAGCTGCGGGGCGACCTGGCCAACATCGTGCGGCACGTGCGCGCCGCGAAGGAGCTCGTGCACCTCACGACCCTCGTCCCGACCGAGTTCCTCGGCAACGCCTGATCCATGCGGGCCGTCGTCTATCGCGGCGTCGAACGCGTCGAGGTCGCCGACGTCCCCGATCCTGTGATCGAGGACCCGAACGACGCGATCGTGCGCGTCGGACTCACGGCGATCTGCGGGTCCGACCTGCACCTGTACCACGGCAAGGCCCCACTCGAGCCCGGCGACACGATCGGCCACGAGGCGATCGGCGTGATCGAACAGGTCGGTCCCGCGGTCACGCGGTTCGCGCCCGGGCAGCGGGTGGTCGTCTCGTTCGGCATCGCGTGCGGCGCCTGCTGGTTCTGCCGAAGGGGGCAGACCCAGCTGTGCGAGGACTTCGGCTTCCTCGGCTACGGGATGTTCGGAGGCAGCCTCGGCGGCGCGCAGGCCGAGCTGCTCCGCGTCCCGGTGGCCGACGTCAATCTGCTGCCCGTGCCCGAAGGTCTCGACGACGACCGTGCGATGTTCGTCGGCGACGCCCTGACGACCGGTGTCTACGCGGCCGGGTTGGCCGGCATCGCCGACGGCGACACGGTCGCGGTCGTGGGGGCCGGGCCGGTCGGGTTCTTCTGCGCGCAGGCGGCGCTCCAGAGCGCGTCCTCCGTGCTCGCCCTCGACCTCGATCCCGCCCGACTCGCGCTCGCCGGACGCACGGGGGCGATCCCGATCGACGTCGCGAACCGCAACGCGCAGACCGCCGTATTCGAGCACACGGACGGGCGCGGCGCGGACGTCGTGATCGAGGCCGTCGGGACGCCCGCGGCCTTCGAGCGCTCGCTCGACATCGTGCGCCGAGGCGGCACCGTCGTGGTGATGGGGGTCTATACGAGCGAGCTCGTCCAAGCGCAGATCGGCGTGTGGTGGATCCGAGCGCTCCAGCTCCGGTTCGCCGGCACCACGCCGGTCCACGCCTGGTGGGAGCGCGCGATGGCCGAGGTGCAGGCCGGTCGGCTCGACCCCCGGCCGATCGTCTCGCATCGCCTCCCGCTCGAGGAGGCCCCGAAGGGCTACGAGCTGTTCGACACGAAGCAGGCGACGAAGGTCCTGCTGGAGCCGTGACCGCCCCGGTCTCGGTTGCGCCGTGATGGTGCGGTTCGCCGATGCGGAGCCGAACGGGCTCGCCGACCTCGTCGGCCGGCTGATCGAGACCAACCTCGGGGCCCACCCCGATCGCCGCCGCCTCCTTCGGGACACGGTCGTGCGCCTGACGGCCTCCGACGTCGCCATCGAGGCAACGGTCACGCTGTCGAGCGCCGGGGTCGCCGTGTCCAACGGGCCGACAGGTCGCCGGCCGCACCTCGTCCTCGCGGCCGACGCGTACGACCTGATCGAGTTGGCGGGCGCCCCGTTGCGGTTCGGCTTCCCGGACGTCTTGCATCCGCGGGGACGTTCGGTGCTCCGTCGGATCGCCACCCGGCACGTGCGAGTATCGGGCATGCTCCTGCACCCGATTCGGCTCTCGCGGTTCACCCGGCTGCTGTCGGTGGTCCCGTGAGCGCCGGCGCCGATCCGGTCCCGCTGCCGGCGCCACCGCTCCGGCAGCGCCGGTGGATCCCGGTGATAGCGCTGGCGGGGGTGCTGGCCGCGGTCACGACCGGGGGTTACCTGACCTCCGACGCGCTCGGCGAGATCCGAGGCGGGGCCGTCGCCGTCGGCACGTCAGTCCGGGTCACCCCGTTCCCCGGCTGGGAGCTCGCCGGCCGATCGACCGATCCCGACCGGATCCGCCTGACGAGCGGCAGCACCAGCCTCGACGTTGCCGCCCTCCCGTTCGACGGGACCGACGTCGATCTGTTGGGCAGGTACGTCGACGACGTCCTGGAGCCCGACGCCGAGCAGTTCCGGGTCTCCGAGGAGGTCGAACCCGTCCGGCTAGCCTCCGGGCTCACCGGATCCCGGATCGCGTACGTGGGTCTGTTCGGCGACGTGCAGGCGCCGATCGAGGGTGAGGTGACCGCCGTGGTGTCGCCCTCTGGGGAAGGCGTGATCTTCGACGGGTGGGCCCCCGCCGGGCAGCTCCAGTTCGAGATCGACGAGATCGACACGATGATCCAACACACGGAGATCGCCTGATGAGCCAGGGGCGAGGGGGACGGCTCGCGATCGAGCCGCAGATCGTCCGGATGCCTCGCAACTGGGGTCGCCAGACGTCGTTGTTCCAGTGGCGGCAGCCAGCCTTCTGGTTGTACGCGGTGATCGTGGTTGTCGCCGCCGTCTACACGGTCTCCCAGCAACAGCTGTTCCAGAGGCTGTCCCCGTCGGGGTGGGCACTGTCCTGGGGACTCCTCCTCCTCTACGGGCTCCCCCTGTTCCTCGCGATCTACCTGCTCGACCTGTACGAGCGCGAACCGATGTCGCTCGTGCTCGGCGCCCTCGTGTGGGGTGGCGTGGCCGCCACGGTTCTCGCCGGCATCGCGAACGAGGGGTGGGGCCTGGTCGTCGCGCGTCTCGGGGGACCGGTGTTCGCGGCCGAGTGGACGGCCGCCCTGACGGCGCCGTTCGTCGAGGAGACCGTGAAGGTCGCCGGCGTCGTGCTGATCTACCTGATCGCCCGGGACGAGATGGACGACATGATGGACGGCTTCGTCTACGGCGCGATGGTCGGGCTCGGCTTCACGCTGGTCGAGGACGTCTTCTATTTCATCGCGATCTTCGGCGGCTCGCCGGGTGGGGTTCTCGCCGGGTTCTACGTCCGCGTGGTCTCGAGCGGCTTCTACGGGCACGTCCTGTACACGGGAGTGTCCGGCATGGGGGTGGCGTACTTCGTCTCCAGGCGTGGCGAGGTCGCGTTCGGGAGGCGGTTGGCGGTCGCGCTCGGGCTCTTCGGCTCGGCGGTGGCGGCGCACTTCCTGTGGAACTCGCCGTTCCTGAACTTCTTCCCGTCCAGCGTGGACGACCTCGGCGACTGGCTACGGATCCCGTTCGCTGCGGCCGTCAAGGGCGCGCCGCTGCTGTTGTTCGTCGTCGTGATGGTCCGGCTGGCTCGCAGGCGCGAGCGCACGTGGCTCGAGACGGCCCTGCGTTCGGAGGTCGACTCGCCCTGGCTCTCCGAGGTCGAGCTCAGGGTGCTCCTCGACCCGAGCGCGCGGCGGCGGTCGCGGCGCGAGATGGGTGCCCGCGCCGGCGTCGCCGCCGAGCGTCTCCTGAAACGCCTGCAGAAAGAGCAGATCAACCTGGCGATGGTGCGGACGCGTGCCACTTCAGCCGACGATCCGGAGCTGGTGCGACAACGCGCGTTGTGCGCGTCGCTGCGCGACGGGTTGCTGGCGATACCGGGCGCCGCGATGGCCGGGACGCGCCGCGGGGGTTGATCCGGCGCCGTCCCGCCACCGTCAGGCGCGGGAGCCCGGGTACGCTTCGGCCGTGAGCCTGACCGACGACGTCCTCGCTGGCGACCCCCGAGCGGTCGCCCGGGCGATCTCGATGGTCGAAGACGGCGCCGCCGGACTGGAGGCGCTCTCGGCGGAGCTGTTCCCCCGGACCGGACGAGCCTTCACGGTCGGGCTCACGGGCTCGCCGGGTGTGGGGAAGTCCACGATCGTGGGCGAACTGGTCGGCGCGGCGAGGGCGCGGGGGCGCTCGGTTGCCGTGCTGGCGATCGACCCGACGTCGCCCCTGTCGGGCGGCGCGCTGCTCGGTGATCGTCTGCGGATGCAGGCGCACGCGACGGATCCGGGCGTGTTCATCCGCTCGATGGCGACGCGCGGGCACCTCGGCGGGATGGCGCTCGCCGCGCCAGAGGCGATCCGTGTCTTGGACGCGGCGGGGCACGACCTGGTGATCGTCGAGACCGTCGGGGTGGGGCAGGCCGAGGTCGACGTCGCGGCGGCGACCGACACCACGGTGGTCGTGGTCTCGCCAGGGTGGGGCGACGCCGTCCAGGTCGCGAAGGCCGGGATCTTGGAGATCGCGGACGTCTTCGTCGTGAACAAGTCCGATCGCGAGGGCTCCGAGGTCGCGGTCCGCGACCTCGAGCAGATGCTGCGGATGGGTCCCGAGCTGCCGTGGACGCCCCCGGTGGTGCCGACCACCGCGACCGAGGGCGCCGGCATCGACGATCTGTGGGCCGAGCTCGAGCTGCACCGAGCCCATCTCGCGTCCACCGGCGAGCTCGAACGGGGACGGCGTGACCGGCTGCTGCGTGAGGTCGAGAGCCTCTCGCTGGAGAAGCTCCGAGGCCGCGCGCGAGATCTCCTCACCAACGATGGCTCGCTCGCAGACGATCTCACGCAGCGCCGAACGGATCCCTATCGGACCGCGGCTATCCTGGAGGACCGGATCACCCAAGGTCCGTGATCCGGACCGGGCGGCCGCTTACGCCGGCGCCACGAGCCGACCGGACACCCGAGGAGGACGATGGTCGAGCAGCGCGAACGACGAACCGTGGGAGACACACGGCCGTCCGAGGCTCGGACCCTCTCGGGCGAGACGCTCGAGCCCCTCTACGGGCCCGCCGACCTGGTGGGGTTCGACCACGAGGCCAAGCTCGGACGCCCGGGGGCCTACCCGTTCACCCGGGGCGTCTACCCCTCGATGTACCGCGGCCGGCTGTGGACGATGCGGCAGTTCGCCGGGTTCGGCTCGGCCGCCGAGACCAACGCGCGCTACCAGTTCCTCCTCGAACGCGGCCAGGGCGGCCTGTCGGTCGCGTTCGACATGCCGACGCTGATGGGTCGCGACTCGGACGACCCGCTGTCCGAGGGCGAGGTCGGACGGTGCGGCGTGGCGACCGACACGCTCGAGGACTTCGAGGCGCTCTTCGACTCGATCCCGCTCGGCGACATCTCGACGTCGATGACGATCAGCGGCCCCGCCGTGGTCGTGTTCGCGTTCTTCCTGGCCGCCGCCGAGCGCCAGGGCGTCCCGTGGAAGCGCCTGGACGGCACGCTGCAGACGGACATCCTCAAGGAGTACATCGCGCAGAAGGAGTGGGTCTTCCCGCCGAGGCCCCACCTCCGGCTGATCGGCGACCTCATGGAGTTCTGCCTCGAACGCGCTCCGCGGTGGCA
>Ga0075424_100001079_pt1 | contig 23185 bp, 11 predicted proteins | sample SoiMethybrSBSTD3_FD_75301 | JGI IMG/M metagenome (GOLD analysis project Ga0075424, IMG submission 75301) | Bulk soil microbial communities from a Populus tree surrounding site in Tennessee, USA - Soil MetaG P. TD hybrid SBSTD3 | ecosystem: Environmental > Terrestrial > Soil > Tree plantation... | reverse complement strand
GGACCGCCGACGCGCGGCCCCATGCGCGCCTGGAGTGTCCCGCCGGGTTTTAGCCAGACATCGTAAATCGGGAACTCCGGGATTTTTTCGAGCGGCCCCATGTAAGCGAACACCAAGCCGCCGAATTCGCGGACGGGATAACACGGATGCTGAATGTGTTTGACGAAAGGATTGTTAGCCGGCTCCAGTGGCATCTCGAGAATGTTGCCTTCGACGTCGTAAAGCCAGCCATGATAACAGCAGCGCAGTCCGCGTTTTTCAACACGAGCGTATTCCAGCGAGGTGCCGCGGTGGCTGCAACGAAAAAACAGCACACCCGCGCGTCCCGAGCCGTCGCGAAAAGCGACGAGGTCTTCCCCGAGAATTCGCACAAGCTTGGGGACGTCCATCAGCTCTGCCGATAGACAGACCGGCTGCCAATACCGGCGCATCAACTCGCCGCACGATGTACCGGCTCCAACCCGCGTGAGTAAAGGATCGGGCTCGGGAATCGTCAAACCGTAGGCACTTTTCATGAAAGCCCCTCCACCGAATCAGTGTTCCCCTAGTCGCCTCATATGCCGATCGCGTCATAGCGGTCAAGGTGAATCCGCGCCGGTCAGAATGCGCCGGATTTGCGTGTCACTTGACACACTCATTGGGTCGACACTAAGTTTCATCAACCCGCCCCGCAGCGATGAAAAAGGAGAATCCCGATGGCTACACGCCCGCAAATCATCGATGCTGATGCACACGTGATCGAAACCCAACACACCTGGGATTATCTTGAGCCCTCGGAGCGCAAGTACCGGCCGAAGCTTTTTTCAACGCCGGAGGACCCCACCAGAGAGTATTGGGTAATCGACGACAAAATCGCAGGCTTTCGCTTCCCTACGTTAAGCGAGCATGAGCTCCACGATTTTGCTCAGCGCGCCGGGCGAAATTTCGAGACGCCGCAGGCCGCTCGACAGCTCGATGACGTCGATCTGCGCTTGAAGCATATGGATGACTTAGGCATCGACGTGCAGGTGCTCCACAATACCTTCTGGATCGAGCGGATCACGACTCGAGCGGACGCAGAGGTTGCACTCTGCCGAAGCTGGAATCGGTGGTTGGCGGAGGTCTCGAAGAAGAGCCGCGGGCGGCTGTTCTATTCGTGCGTGATTCCGGCAATGACGATCGACGCAGCCGTTGAAGAAGTGAAATTCGCGAAACAAAACGGCGCTGCCGCAGTTTGCATGCGGCCATTGGAGGGACAACGCCATCTTTCGGATTCCTATTTTTATCCGATATACGAAATCGCCACCGAGCTCGATCTCGCGATCGCCGTGCACATTGCCAACGGCAACCCCGAAAATGCCGATCTCTACAGAATGGCCCCAGCCGGCCGCTTTGCACAATTTCGCGTGCCCACGGTGACTGCGTGCTTCGATGTGATCATGAGCGAGCTACACGAGCACTTCCCGAAGCTCCGCTGGGGATTTATCGAGGCGTCGGCGCAGTGGGTACCATGGGTTCAGCGCGAAGCCGCGATTCGCTATTGCGTGGCACATCGCAAATTTCCCGCTAACGTCTTCGAGGAATACAATATTTTTGTCACCTGCCAGACCAACGACGATGTGCCCTATATCGTGCGACACTGCGGTGAAAATCGTCTGGTTATCGGAACCGATTACGGCCACACCGATCCGTCGAGTGCGGTCACTGCGCTACAGGAGTTTCAGCGTATGGAGGGAATCGATAGCTCAATCAAAGAAAAGATCCTTTCGCATAACGCGAAGGCGCTCTACGGTTTCTAATTGTGGGAACAAGGAAAACCGGGCTGGATTCGAGACTGGGTCGAGAAAGATTTCTCGCTTAAGGCTCGAAATGACAACGAGCGCACGATCCGAGTGATGCGTTCAGGTTCTGAATTCTGTCATTTCGGCCTGGAGCGCCACTGTCGGCTTCACACCACCCTCCTGGATGGACACCAGGCGCAACACTACCTTTGCTTGTGGCGCGTTGGGGTGGGTTTGGATAATCGTTTGATCAGCGACTTCCTTTTTCGAGCGAAAGCAGATATCGAGTTTCCGTTTCCTCAAGACTGAGTCACGTCCCGGAATGGCCAATACTGAAGAACCAAAAGCGGTTATGTTTCAGCATTTGATGATGGCATTGAGATAAATCGGAAGGAAAAATATATGAAACCGCGATTGCTCTAGGCTTCTTATTGGTTTTTCTACATGCGCAGTCAAAGCCAAGTGGCCGTGGCCCACGGCTCATCAAACCAAAAGCCAGATCGCGGTCCAAATCAGGAGGAACCGAACCACGGGCCACCGCTGGCGAACCAACCACTCCAGATACCAGAAAAGGGCGATCGGGAACGGCTACATATGAAGCGGCTGTTTTCACGGGGGTCCAATACATCGTGTTATCGTTAGTTTCGAGCCTTTTCGGGCGCCCCGCCTGTTAAAAACAGTCCCCTAGTTTATCTGTTCGTGAGCTAGCCATGGTCGAAAACTGGTGTTGGAAAATTTTGCCGAAGCCAACGTTAACAACACCCTCAAGAGATCACCTGACATCTTCGACAAATCTTCTTGTCTAACGGGCACACCGTACCGGACGCGAACATATTAAGTTTCCACGTATTAACCTGAGCAATCCACTGCTTCCCAGGATGCTCCTTGGCATAATCCATGCGCCGCGACACTTTGCGATCTCGATTTAGTGTTGATGCGATGAACTGATAATCCCGACGTTGGTCACCATGGGATATCAGGGAGCAAGTGGTGAAACCGGCAACAGAATTCTGTCGCCGGTTTTTTTTTAGACTTAGGAGTCAAAATCTTTAAACCCGCAAACATTAACTAGCCGAGATGAAGAGCAAAACGTGAAACACCTTGCCAATTTGTCCACGGATCGGCTGCAAGGGTCGTTAGCGGAATTTAGAATCGGGCTTCGGTCCCTACCGTATTTGGCCGATCACGGTTTTCAGGACATGGTTGTACTACCTGGATCCTTCTACATCGGCATGGCTCAGTGGCTGGATCATGACCTTTCAAAGCGCGCTGCGGGGATCATAACGAATGCAACCTTCCACAATCTCATTGGTCTCACAGCCGAAGATACTGTCATAAAGGTCGAAGTGAGGACACACGATGACCGCCATGTTGAGTACGTATTCTACGAAGGGGGTGCCGACGATGGCAGCACCCGATCCGCGGCAGAACCGTACGCTGCAAAGCTCGAAATCGATCGGAACCCATCAACCACTGTAGAAACGGATACCAACGCGTTTTCAATCGAAGGCTTCCAGGCGCAGTCGCACACCGTGAGCGACGCAGAACAGTTTTACAAAAGATTGTACATAAACGGTAACCAATACGGTCCTCATTTTCAAAATGTGTCTTCGGTTTGGCGGGTCGGTGATCACACCCTGGGCAGATTGTTGGTTACCCGCCGACTCACGGAAATCGAGTCATATGGCTTGGACCCGACACTGCTGGATTCCATAATGCAGTTGCTGACTCCCTTCGTTACGGAGAGGGGTAAAAGCTTTTTGCTGCAATCGATTGCAAAAATCGAAGTTGCCGATTTCAATTTTCCCGATATCGTTTGGGCTCACGCCTCTCTTCTACCCCGAGAAGCCGGTGACGAGAAACAATTTCTCGGCAATGTTCGCGTCTTCGATCAGTCGGGCAAACAGTATTTAGTACTCTCCGGGGTTGGCTTTAGCGCTGTAGACCACGTCGATGTTGCCACTGAAAAGGCAGCAGCGAATCTTCTCATCGCCGCCAACTTCACCGCAGATCCCGTGGCAGATTCGCTCCAATTCTGGAGTAACCATTTTGATGTTCCGGTTCACATCGAATTTGCAGCATACAATCAGATCTTTCAGCAACTATTGGACACGGAAAGCGCGTTTCGCAGGAACAGCGACGGGGTGAACGCCATCCTGTTGCGCTTAGAGGACTGGGCGGTCGGAGATCGGCATGTGCCGCTGGATCTCGACGCGGAAAGAGCGGAAAGATCCTTCGCAGATCGTCCAACACATATTTTGCCGAACGGCTTGCAAATCGTCCATCTGAATCAGTACGAGACAGAGTACATCTACAAAGAAATTTTCGAGGACCAATGTTACTTGAGACACGGCATTCGCTTGCGTGACGGCGCTACGGTCGTGGATATCGGTGCGAACATTGGGCTTTTCTCCTTGTATGTGATGAGCCACTGCGCGAATCCACAAATTTACGCCTTCGAACCGGCTCCGCTTGTATATGATCTCTTGAAAGCAAACTGCATTGCCTACGGATCGAACGTACACGCCTTCAACCTCGGCGTCTCGGACAAACCTAAAACCGCGACGTTTACTTTTTACGAAAAATCCTCGGTCTTCTCCGGTTTTAATCCGGATGAAAGCGACGACCGTGAGACGATTCAAGCAGTAGTGCGAAACATGTTGAACAGTGAATTGGCCATAAGCGACTCTGTGGAAGAATACGTCAGCGAGCTCACCACCGATAGACTCGGTCGCCAGATCCACGAGTGCCAACTGACCTCCATCTCGGACATTATCAGGGAGAATCAGATCAACAAAGTCGATCTTCTTAAGATCGATGCCGAGAAGAGTGAGCTCGACATCATCAAGGGCATTGAAGATTCCGACTGGCCGAAGATCGATCAGATCGTGATCGAGATCCACGACAAAACCGGCGAGGCCGTGAAACGGATTGAAGAGTTACTGAGAGGCAAGGGATACCGTTGCATCGTCGAACACGAAAAATTGCTCCAGCATACCGGCCTTTTCAATCTTTATGCGACCCGGGATGAGGCAGTTGGCGAAAGACGTTCCGATTCGGGGGCTGCCGAATCGCTCTCCATTGGGGTGCCGCAAACGAGGCGTACGACGGGCGGTCTACAACGGAACGTTCAAGACTTTTGCGCTGCGCTACGGTCGTTCATAAATGAAAGTACAGCGCCGCTCGTTTTGTGTCTCTGTCCAATGAGCCCGCAGGTTGAAAACGACGCGGAATTAAAGGCGGCGTTGCATGAGGCCGAAAAGGCGTTGTTATCCGAAGCCGCGGACATAGCAAACGTCCACACCATCAGTGCGGCGTCGACGTTGCAGCATTATCCGGTCGTCGACTATTACGATCCGCATACCGCTCGCATGAGCGTCCCATACACCCCGGAATGTTACGCCGCCATCGGCTCCGCGCTAGTGCGAACCATCTTTAACCTGAACCGAGAGCCATACAAAGTAATCGTGTTGGATTGCGATAACACACTTTGGAATGGCGTGTGCGGCGAAGACGGCCTCTCAGGAATAGAAGTGACTCCACCTTATCACGCGTTGCAAGAATTCATGATCCGCCAAATGAAGGCCGGAATGCTGCTCTGTTTATGCAGTAAGAATACCGAACAGGATGTGCTGGAAGTCTTCGATGCCCGCACCGACATGCCGCTGAAACGCGAGCACCTAGTGTCTTGGCGAATTAACTGGCAGAGCAAGTCCGAAAACATCAAATCGCTTGCAAACGAGCTCAATCTTGGTTTGGACAGTTTCATCTTCATCGATGACAGCCCGCTCGATTGCGCAGATGTCAAAATTAACTGTCCCGGTGTGTTGACGCTGCAATTGCCGCGCAATACCGAATCTATTCCCTCATTTTTGAATCACGTCTGGGCGTTCGATCGCGCGGTCCCAACTGAAGAAGATCAATGCCGCACACAGATGTATCAGGAAAACGCCAAGAGGCAGCACTACCTCGAGGAAGCATTGTCCATGAAAGAGTTCGTCAAAGGACTCGGGCTTCGCGTCGAGATCAGTGAGGCGACGAAAGATCAACTCGGCCGCGTCTCGCAACAGACGTTTAGAACCAATCAATTCAATTTCACGACTATCCGGCGCTCGGAGAATGAGATCAACCGGTTCTTGAAGCATGAAGACACCGCGTGCGTGGTGGCCCGCGTGTTCGATCGGTTCGGCGACTATGGTCTGGTCGGTGTTCTAATGTATAGCACTGAGGCCGACTGTTATAAGGTCGACACCTTCTTGTTGAGCTGCCGGGTTTTGGGTCGCGGAGTGGAGCATGCTCTCGTGTCATGGCTCGGTCGGCGCGCAGTCGAGGAAGGCAAGAGATTTGTAGAGTTCGACTATTTGCCAACGGGAAAGAATGTGCCGGCGCTGGAGTTCGTCACTTCTATCGGCGATCAGTATCGGAACCAAGCCGGCACGTCGTGGGTCATTCCGGCGGAATATTTGGCAAGCGTCGAATACGATCCGGATGAAAAGGCAATTCGGCATGAGATTCCGGCACCCGCGACGCCGGAAAAACTCACAGCGCACCCAGCATTATCGTTCGGCGCCGCGCATCGTTCCGAGCATCTGCAAAAAATCGGCGAGCACCTGTACGATATTAGCCGGCTCACAACAGCCATAGACGAATACCGCCTAAGAAAACAATCTTGGCAACCCGCGTTGGATGCCATGCCGGGCGATCCGCTAGAAACCGCCCTTGCGAAGATATGGAAAAAGGTTCTGGGCCGTGTGCAAATCGGAATCAACGATAACTTTTTCGAAGTGGGTGGCACGTCACTCAGAGCTGTCCAGGTCATTGCCCTAATCAGGAAGGAGCTGCAACAGACTCTGTCGATCGTCACACTGTTCGAGTGCCCGACCGTGAAACTTCTCGCTGCCAAATTGACTGCGAGATCCGCGGCACGCAGTGGAACCGCAACGGCAGCCGCCCTACGGGGTGAACAGAGGCGGCATAACACAAGACGGAAAAGAGCTTCGTAAAATGACAATTGCACGAGTAGGCGTTCTTGGCGCCGGCAATATTGGTACAGGAGTGATCACCGATCTGGTAATTCATGGGATATCGGCGGTGGTGGTTGATGTTTCAGAAGAGATATTGCAGCGCGCCCAGGCCAACGTGCTGAAAAACGTGCGCTGCGTCCCCTTAATATCGAAAACCTTGCTGCGGATCACCAAGGAGGAAGCCGACGCGCGAATGGTTTTCACGACGGACATGAGAGATGTTGCGAGTTGCGATTTCCTCATCGAAAACGTCACCGAGAATTGGGAAATCAAGAAACAAATCTATGAGAACCTAGAGCGAATAGTGCCCCCCGGAGTTTGTTTCGGAGCCAACACCTCGTGCATTTCGATCACCCAATTAGCCAGCGCCACGAAGCGGCCGGCGAACGTCGTCGGTATTCACTTGATGAATCCGGTTTATCTCAAGCCGACTGTCGAAGTGGTCCGCGGGTTCCATACTTCGGACCGGACCATCGATACTCTGCTGCGACTATTTTCTCGTCTTAATAAGGAGGCGATCATCGTCGAGGACATGCCGGGCTTCGTTTCCAATCGAATTTCCCACTTGTTCATGAACGAGGCCGCATTTGTGTTACAGGACCAGCTAGCTACCCCGGCGAAGATCGATGCGATTTTCAAGAAATGCTTCGGCCATAAAATGGGGCCGTTGGAAACCGCCGACTTGATCGGATTGGATACGGTGACGCGCTCTCTCGATGTTCTCTATGAAAGCTTTCAGGATCCGAAGTACCGCTGTTGCCCTTTGATGAGAAAGTTGGTGCACGCGGGACATCTGGGGCGCAAGACAGGCAGAGGGTTCTATGTTTATCCGGAGGTCTAAATCGTGAAGCCCGTGAGTGCAGTAGAAGAAACAAGCATCAAAGAAACCATCAAGCAGTTCATCCTGAGGTCGATTGATTTCGCGCAGTTGGAAGACGACGAGAATCTGTTCGAATCGGGCCTCGTCAATTCGCTGTTTGCAGTGCAGTTGATGACGTTCATCGAAAAGACGTTTTCTTTAGAAGTTGTAATGGATGATTTAGACATCGAGAATTTCAAGTCGCTGGGTGCGACGACTGCCTTCGTCATGAAAAAAAACGGCCGGCCGAATGCGTAATATTCAAAGACTCAAGCACGCCGACGACGGCGAATCCAAGGCCCGCAGCCAGCAGGTAACAGCCGACTGGCAAGAGATGAGGCATCGAGACTTCAAGGCGTTTGTCGCCGTGAATGTCGAACCATTCGCGGAGCAGTGGGACCGGGAGCAAAGCATTCCCGATTCTACTATAGCTTTGTTGGCGAAGGCCGGTTACCTCGGCGGCAGTCTGCCACCGCAATACGGCGGCCAGGGATGGGATGCAGAGACGTTCGGATTGCTGAATGAAGCTTTGGGGAGAGGATCGTCGGCCCTAACGGGCGTGGTGACCGTTCAAGCCATGGTTTCCATGGCGCTATTAAGGTGGGGGACCAAGGAGCAAAAAGAAAAATGGCTTTCCAGCCTCGCCAAGGGAGACGTGATCGCGGCTTTTGCTCTGACCGAGCCGGATGCCGGAAGCGACATCCAATCAGTGACAACCCGTTTTAGCGCCGAGGGTGACCAGTTGATTCTGAACGGTCGGAAGAAATGGATTAGCTGCGGTCAAGTCGCCGGACTGTTTCTCGTTTTCGGGAAGCTCGACCAACAGCCGGCGGCGTGTCTGGTGCCCAGGAACGCTTATGGTCTCCACGTCGAACCTATCCGAGATATGATGGGCTTTCGCGCGGCCGGTCTCGCCGAGCTTCACTTTCACGATGTGAGAGTGCCTGCCACCAACCTCGTCGGCAAGCCCGGGTTTGCCTTGTCTCACGTCGCTGCTGCCGGCTTGCAGTACGGACGAATCAGTACCGCCTGGTCGGGATTGGGGCTGCTGAGAGGATGTTTCGAAGAAAGTATCTCCTACGCCGCGACGCGAAAAATCGCCGACAACATGGTCGGCAATCTTGGAATGATCCGATCGTTGATCGCCAGAATGGGCACCGATCTGGAGGCAGGGAGTTTGTTATGCCGTAGCGCATGCCGCGCGGAAAAGGACCATCTTCCGGAGGCGTTCGAAAAAACTTTGGTGGCCAAATATTTTACGTCAACGGCCGCGGCGAGAGCCGCGTCCGATGCGGTTCAGATTATGGGAGCTTTGGGCTGCCACGGTTCATCTCCGGTTTCCCGCTATTATCGGGATGCCAAGATCATGGAGATTATCGAAGGTACCACGCAGATCCATGAGCATATTCTGGGAAACATGTTTGTCACGCATGCCGCCAAACTCGGCAAATGATTCGCTACGGTGAATTTTTCTATGGCTATGTGTCCTGTTCGAGCTGCATCGGAAGTTGATCTCACGAGAATCGCGCAATTCAACTGCACGAAAACGCAATTTCCCGACCACCTAACTCTTTCGGAATTGATCGAGCCGCAGATCGCCGCTCATGCGTCTGAGACGGCGGTCATCTGCGACCACGACCAAGCGTTTAGTGAGCCGTCCCTTACCTGGGCGCAGCTCAATGAGAGGGTCAATCAGCTAGCGAATACATTGAGGGCGGAAGGTGTGGGGCCGGGACAGATCGTCGCAATCATGGTGGAGCGATCCTTCGCGATGATCATCGGTGTCTTCGGGATCATCAAGGCTGGCGCCGCTTACCTACCTATATCGCCGGATAATCCGCCGAAGCGCATCAACTACATGCTGCAGGATGCTGGTGTCAGCATCCTGCTGGTCCACGGCAGAACGGCCGGGCGCCTTGCTTTTGGGGGTCTCACCATCGATCTGGACGATCCGGACAATTACCGCGGCTCGAATGCGAACCTAACAACTCTCAACCGACCGCAGGATCTTGCGTACGTGATTTATACCTCGGGATCGACCGGTAAACCCAAGGGAGTGATGATCGAGCACCGCTCTCTTATCAATCGCTTGGACTGGATGCAACACGGTTATCCTATCGGTGAGACGGACGTCATTTTACAAAAAACCCCGTACTGCTTCGACGTGTCGGTATGGGAGCTGTTTTGGTGGGCCATCCAGGGTGCCAAGCTGTGCTTCCTGATGCCGGGAGGAGAAAAAAATCCGCCGGCGATTGTCGCGACCATCAACAAGCACCACGTAAGTGTCATGCACTTTGTCCCGTCCATGCTGAATGTGTTTCTGGAGTATCTGGATGGAAAGGATGCGGGCGCTCTACGAAACCTCGCGTCGGTTCGACAGGTATTTACCAGTGGCGAGTCGCTGGCACCCAGTCATGTCAGAAAGTTCAATGACATCTGGGGTGGTAAGACCGGCGCTCGACTGACCAATCTATACGGCCCGACCGAAGCGACGGTCGACGTAACCTATTTCGATTGCCCCCCGAACAATCATTTCGAAACCATTCCGATCGGAAGACCGATTAATAACACCAGGGTCTACATCGTCAGAGACGGCCGGCAGGTGGCAATCGGCGAGGCCGGCGAATTGTGCATTGCCGGTATCGGTCTAGCCAGAGGGTATCTGAATAATGCGGCATTGACCGAAGACAGGTTCACCGACAATCCGATTAGTCCGGGTGAAAGAATCTATCGCACCGGAGACGTCGCCCGCTGGCTCTCTGACGGGAACATCGAATATCTGGGCCGGGAAGATCACCAAGTCAAAATAAGCGGACTGCGGATCGAGCTGGGTGAGATCGAGAACGCGATCAGGGAGTATCCGGGAATCAGCGACTGTGTTGCGGTGGTCAGAAAATATTCGGACACCGTCATCCTCATTGTCGCTTACGTGGTCTCCAAATCCGATCTGAAGGCTGACGATCTGAGAGATTATCTGAAAAAGCATCTTCCCGATTACATGATCCCCAATCGTTTTCAGAAAATCCAAGCAATCCCTCTGACGCCGAGCGGGAAAGCGGATCGTAAGGCTTTGCCGGAAGCCGTCTCACGAATCGAGTGGTCAATGCGATGACGGATAACTTCCGTTCCACGAAGCGGCAGTTTACGCTGCGCATCGCGGCGATTGCTTGCTTAGCCAGTTGTTGCTTGGTGGCATTCGACCTCTGGGACAATCGTGATTGGGCGCCGATGGCTCCACTTCGCACAATAGCTGAGGTTCCAGAAGAAGGCAGGAGCGAGTTCTGGTCATCGGATGGCGGGACCAAGGCGGCCGTAATGCAATTATTTAGGTCCGTCGGCGCAAAGGCGGTGGTGACCACAGACGTTCCCACAGGTTCAGCGTCAGCCAATTGGCGACTTATCGAGGATACAGACTATTACGTTTACACGTTTTGAACTCGTATGAATCACGAATTCGATATCGCCATCGTCGGAATGTCCGGCCGTTTTCCCGGGGCGCGCAACCTCGACGAGTTTTGGCGTAACCTCGCGGGAGGCGTTGAGTCGATCCGCCGATTGTCAGATCAGGAAATTCTCGATTCCGGCGTGCCGGAGTCTTATCTGAGCAAGCCGAACTATGTGAAGGCGGCGGCCATTCTGGACGAACCGGACCATTTCGATGCGGCCTTTTTCGGTTTCTCACCACTCGAAGCCAAGACCATGGATCCGCAGCACCGCATCTTGTTGGAGCTCGCCTACGAGGCGGTCGAGCATGCCGGCTATGATCCGGATCGGTATCCAGGACGCATCGGCGTGTTCACGGGAGCGGCGCTGAATACATATTTTATGAACGTCGCGTTGAACAAACGGTTGGATGAGGATTACATCGCCACACTCATCGGTAACGACAAAGACTTTCTGAGCACGCGAATTTCCTACAAGCTCAATTTGAAGGGTCCCAGCATCACAGTTCAGACCGCGTGCTCTACCTCCATGGTCGCCGTTCATCTGGCGCGCCAAAGCCTGTTGAGTGGGGAGACGGACATGGCGCTGGCCGGAGCGATATCGGTGCGCGTCCCTCATGCCGCCGGCTACTTTTACGATGGCGGCGGAATCGTTTCTCCGGACGGCCACGTGCGGGCGTTCGATGCCGCAGCGAATGGCACGGTGTTTGGCAGCGGTGGCGGTATCCTGGTGCTGAAGAGACTCGCGGACGCCCTCGCGGACAGCGACACCATTCATGCCGTTATCAAGGGCTCGGCTGTCAATAATGATGGTTCGGAAAAAGCCGGTTATACGACACCTAGCGTCAACAGCCAGGCCGACGTCGTAGTGGAGGCGCTGGCCAATGCGGGGGTTGAGGCGGACAGCATCAGCTACATCGAAGCCCATGGCTCGGGAACGCCCGTCGGGGATCCCATTGAGATTCGGGCGCTGACAAAGGCGTTCCGTACCTTTACGCCGCGGTCGGGTTACTGCGCCATCGGGTCGGCAAAAACCAACGTGGGTCATCTCGATGCGGCGGCGGCGGTCACGGGCATTATCAAAACAGTTCTTGCCCTCAAACATCGCCAGCTCCCGCCGAGTCTCCACTTCGACGAAGCCAACCCAGAAATCAATTTTTCGAGCACTCCCTTCTACGTGAATACGGAGCTGAATGAATGGATCTCAGATGGCCCAAGGCGAGCGGGCGTAATGTCCACAGGTATGGGTGGAACCAACGCGCATCTCATTCTTGAAGAAGCGCCCGAAACGGCCAAAGGAAACGAAGCAAGTCCGCCTCATTTGGTGATCTTATCGGCCAAGACGGAGACGGCTCTCGACCAGGCCACGCATCGATTACGGGAGTTCTTGATCTGTAACGAGACCGTTAACATGGGCGACGTGGCTTATACGTTGCAAACTGGTCGAAAAGCATTTTCTCGTAGACGTTCTCTTGTCTGTGTCAATCGGGACGACGCGATAGCCGCTCTCAGCGAGGAAAACTCGAAGAGAGTGTTTTCCGACCGAGCCCAGGAATCGCGCCGTCCGGTGATCTTTTTGTTGCCCGGTATCGGCGATCAATACGTGGGTATGGGCTACGATCTCTATGAGCAATCGGCCGTCTTTAGAGAAGAAGTTGATCGTTGCGCGAAGATTCTCGAGCCGTGCCTGGGGATCGATATTCGAACCATTGTTTATCCGAAAAGCCATAGCTGGAAAACCGGATGTCATGCTCGGGGAATCAACCTTAAGGAAATGCTCGGTCGAATGCAGGATTCGCAGGAAGATCGTGAATCCCGGAATTTGAGTCAAACGCTTTACGCCCAGCCGGCGCTGTTCACAATCGAATATGCCATGGTTTGCCTGTGGCAGTCGTTGGGGCTCACGCCCGACGCCATGGTCGGACACAGTATGGGTGAGTACGTGGCGGCGTGCGTGGCCGGGGTGTTGTCGCTCGAAAATGCGTTACACCTAATTGCAACGCGGGCCAAGTTGGTCAATGAGTTGCCGCAGGCAGCGATGCTTGCCGTCGCGTTGCCCGAAAGCGAATTGCTTTCCTTGCTACCCGAAGATCTCTCCATTTCATTGATCAATGGTCCAAGTTTGTGCGTGGTGACTGGTCCGATCACCGCGGTGGCTGACTTCGAGAAAATGTTGAATCGGAAGAGCATCATCTCTCGGCGTGTCCAGAATTCCCATCCATTTCATTCGAGAATGCTCGATTCGATCGTTGAGCCATTTCAAGCGGAGGTGCGGAAGCTTCGCTCGAATGCGGCGAGCATTCCCTACATATCCAATGTCACCGGGCGCTGGATCGCGCGTGGTGAGGTGCCCCATCCCAACTATTGGTCCCTGCACGCCACTCGCACTGCCAGGTTCAACGATGCTTTGCACCACATGTGGCAGTTAGATAACCCGATTCTGCTCGAGGTCGGACCCGGCCGCACTCTCGGGGTATTGGCCATGCAACACCCTGACCGGCGTGACGCGGGAAATCCTGTAGCGCTGTCCTCTATCAGAGGTCATTACGAACACCAATCGGACGTTGAGTTCCTCTTGCACAGCATCAGTAAGATGTGGCTGTCAGGAGCCGAAATCAATTGGGAGCAACTCCACAGCGCCGCCCGTCGCCCGCGCAGAGTGTCGTTGCCGACCTATCCGTTTAACAAAGATGTTTACTCGTTACAGCAGGTTCATCTTTCGAATGGCGCTCCCAGTGCGGAGCACTTGGTTCGAAAGAACCGGAACGCTTCTGAGTGGTTTTATGTGTCCTCCTGGAAACGGCTCCTGGCGAAGCCCGTCGGCATGGACGAGCTTGCGGTGAACATCGACAAAGGGCGAGCATGGCTCGTCTATGCAGATGACTGCGGTTTTGCGTCGACGCTCATTACACGGCTAACGTCCGCCGGTCACGACGTGATTGTAGTAAGACCCGGCGCGGGTTTTCAGCAGCTCGACCCCCGCAGTTTCATCATCGATCCAGCCAACTCTCAACACTATGACCTATTGGTACGAACGCTACAGGCGAGTCGCTCGCTTCCGGCTCGCATTGTCCATGCATGGAGTGTCTCCGGAGACGATTCAGCGCAGCCGAATGTCGACGGCTTCGCGCGAGCGCAACGCTTGGGTTTTTACAGCTTGGTCTTCCTCGCCAAATCATTGGCTGCACACAACGTTCGGCATGAGATAAACCTAATTGCGGTTTCCAATAACATCCAAGACGTTCACGGGGCGGAAGCCCTGCGGCCCGAGAAATCCACACTGCTCGGGCCGTGCATGGTGATCCGCCAGGAATATACGAATATCCGCACCAAAAGCATTGACTTTGATCTGTCCGGAGATCCGAGCGAACATGAATCGGCGGCAGACCTCGTTCTGGGCGAGTGTCTTGATGCTGATTCGAGCATGTTCGTCGCGTACAGAAACGCTCAGCGGTGGGTCCAGAGTTACGCGCCAGTCGCATTGCGAGCACCCGATCTTGGGCGCTCGTCATTTCGGGAGGGCGGTGTCTACCTCATCACAGGAGGCCTGGGCACGATCGGCATCGCACTGTCGGAATACCTGGCGCGAAATTATAAAGCCAAACTCGTACTGGTCGGCCGTTCCCCACTGCTGGACACCAACACGATCAGGAGAAGCCAAACACTGGGCGCCGAAATCATTTACGTAAACGCGAACGTCGCAGATGTAAGCGGGATGCGCGTAGCGATCGAGCAAGCGTACAGGCACTTTGGCGCTCTTCATGGTGTTATCCATGCGGCCGGAATCGTCAGCGACAATGGCTTACACGAGATTAACCAGTGCGACCAGGACAACTGCGAGCGACACTTTCAGGCCAAAGCTTACGGATTAATGGTGTTGGAAGAGGTGCTCGACGGCAGGAATTTGGATTTCTGCTTATTGGTGTCATCGCTGACCTCGATCCTTGGAGGCGTTGGCCACGCGGCGTATGCCGCGTCGAACGTGTATATGGACTCGTTTGCGCACAGGCACAACCGGTCACACGCGGTGCCTTGGCTCAGTGTGAACTTTGACCTGTGGCGCTCTCAAAACCGTAGCGCGAACGCTTCGGGTTTTGGGAAAACGGTCGAAGAACTCGGCCACACCGCGGAAGAAGCCATCGATGCGATGGAAACTCTTCTCGCCGTGAAAAACGCGAGCCAAATTGTCGTGTCAACGGGCGATCTGCTTCAAAGAATCAAGCAGTGGATCGAGCTGGACTCGCTGAATACCCTGAGACCGAGCGACACGGCAAATCCGAAACAGTCGAAGATTGCGCCTCGTTCCGGGATGCGGACGAGCTATGAGGAGCCGCGTGACGAAACCGAGAGACGGATTACCCAAATCTGGCGGGATGCGCTGGGCATCGATCAAGTAGGGATCAACGACAGCTTCTCCCAATTGGGAGGGCATTCTCTCTTGGCTATCAGGATTGTGTCCGAATTGCGTAAGGTTTTTCAGATCGATCTACCAGTAAGAGCGCTGTTCGACGCACCCACGGTCGCCGCGTTGTCAGACTATATCAAACAGCAGCTTTTCGCTGAAATCGAAGCGCTAACCGATGAGGAAGCTCAGCAGCTCGTTTCGAAGGGTCATGTTGATGGGAGGATCTCGCCAAGAGAGTAACCTTACTATGGAAACATCGTCAACGCTTTCTCCGGTAAAGCAAGCCTTGCTAGAGCAACGCTTAAAGAGAGCATCGCAGGCGCTTATTAGAGGCCGTGAGGTACCCAAGCGGCCAGATCGTGACGACGTCCCGCTGTCGTTTGCCCAGCGCCAGATGTGGACGATCGATCGGATGACGCCAGGTAATCCTGCTTACAACGTGCCGGTGGGGTATCGCATCAGGGGCGCATTGAATGTGATGGCGCTGGAATATAGCGTCAATGAAATAGTCAAGAGGCATGAAGTACTGAGAACGACGTTCGTGGACAAAGACGGAGAACCCGTTCAACTGATCCATCCCGCGCTGACAATAAAACTCACCTTCACGCAACTGGATCACCTGCCCAGCAAGGAACGCGAAGATAGACTCCAAGCGCTGGCGTCGGAAGAATCTCTCGGAATGTTCGACCTATCTCGTCCTCCGCTGATTCGTGTCTCTTTATTCAAACTCGGCGAAGCCGAACATGTCATGATCCTCAACGTTCATCACATCGTGACTGATGGATTGTCCATCGGACTGATGCTGAACGAGCTGGATACGTTTTATCGAGCCTACACCTGCGGCGAGAATCCTTGTCCACCTGATTTAGTCGTGCAGTATGCCGATTTCTCCCACTGGCAACGACAGAGCCTGGCTAACGAAGCAGCCTATGCTACTCAAATCGAGTTTTGGCGGAAGCAGTTAGCCGGCGGGCTTCCCGTCTTGGAGCTGCCTGCTGACATGCCAAGGCCGGCCCTTCAGTCCTTCAAAGGATCAAACGTATTTTTCAAGATTCCGACGTCTCTAGCGGAGGACTTGAGACTCCTTGGCGCACGCGAAGGATGTACTTTTTTTATGACACTGCTGGCGGCCTATCAAGTGCTATTGCAGCGGTATACCGGTGCCGACGATATGGTTATCGGTACGCCGGTCGGCGCAAGAAGTCCTCGCGAGCTCGAGCCGTTGATCGGAAATTTTCTCAATATGGCCGCTTTGCGGTGCGACGTCTCGGGCAATCCCACCTTTCTCGAACTACTACGAAGAACTCGCGAGACGACGCTTAATGCCTTTTCCAATAGTGCTCTTCCGTTCGAAGCCATGTTGAAACACGTGAAGTTTGAAAGATATCCAAACCGGACCCCGATCTTTCAGACCCTGTTGCAGGTTTTGCCAACTACGGCGCCGAGGATTGGCGACCTAGATATCAGCAATTTTCATTTTGATCTGAAGTTCGCCCAGTTTGATTTGAGTCTTCTTCTCTACGAGGACGTCGGAGGTTACTCTGGGCGATTTGCGTACTGCACCGATTTATTTGAAGTCCAGACCATTCGGCGCCTGTGTGAACATTACAGCAAGCTTCTGCACGCGATCCTCCTCGATCCGGACCGGAGCATTTCCAAATTGTCGTTCCTGACCGACGCCGAGCGACATCAGTTGTTGATCGAATGGAATCGCACGGAAAGCTCATACCCCAAAGACAAATGCATCCATCAGTTTTTTGAGTCGCAAGCAGACCGGACGCCGGACGCAGTGGCGGTGACTTTTGAGGACAAACAGCTAACTTACCGAGAGCTGAATCAGCGAGCAAATCAGCTTGCGCATTACTTGCGTAGATTGGGTGTAGGGCCAGATGTTTTGGTCGGTGTCTGCATGGAACGGTCACTAGAAATGATCGTGGGCTTGTTGGGAGTACTCAAAGCCGGTGGAGCTTATGTCCCTTTGGACCCTGATTATCCAAAAGAGCGGCTGGGTTATATGATGAAAGAGTCCCATGCGCCAGTATTGCTGACCCAGAGGCGTCTCGTAGGAAGACTTCCCGAGCATAGTTCCAAGATTCTATGCCTCGACGACGATCGGAATGTGATCGGTGACGAGTTAAGCGACAATCCGCTCAACATTACTGTGATGGAGCACCTTGCATACGTGATCTATACTTCGGGGTCTACAGGTAATCCCAAGGGGGTGATGATCCCTCATGGCGCCATCACGAACCATATGCTGTGGATGCAGAAGACCTTTCCTCTCAATGAAACCGACCGAGTGCTCCAAAAGACACCGATCAGCTTCGACGCATCGGTATGGGAATGCTACGCGCCACTTCTTGTCGGTGCCCGATGTGTGATAGCCCGTCCTGGTGGACATCAAGACGGTCGTTATTTAGCAAAACTCATCGGCGAGGAAGAAATCACCGCATTGAAAGTTGTTCCCTCGTTGCTGCGTATGCTTCTCGATGAGCCAGCGATATCGGATGCCACGAGCATACGGCGAGTTTTCTGCGGGGGAGAGGCGTTAACCACAGATCTTCAGCAAAAGTTTCACGCGCGGCTGGCGGCCGCGTTATGGAACCTTTACGGGCCGACCGAGACGACGATTGACGTCACGTTTTTCGAGTGCAAACGCGATTCGTCCAGCGATGCAGTGCCCATTGGCCGTCCCATCGCGAACACAGAGGTTTATATTCTGGACTCGGAGCTAAAGCCTACTTCTATTGGAGTTGCAGGAGAGCTCTATGTTGGAGGAGCCAGTTTGGCGCGTGGCTATCTCAATCGCTCGGATCTAACCGCAGAGAAGTTCATTCGCAATCCTTTCAGTGAAGACCCCGATGCGCGGCTCTATCGGACCGGAGACTGGGTCCGTTATCGATCCGACGGGAACATCATGTATCTCGGTCGTATTGACAACCAAGTGAAGATCCGCGGATTTCGCGTCGAGCTGGGTGAAATCGAGGCGGTGCTAAATCAGCACCCCGGTTTGCGCCAGACGCTAATTACGGCGTGGGAAGAGGTTCCCGGAGACAAACGGTTGGTGGCCTACATCGTACCCAACACGGAACCGGCGCCCACAATTCGTGAGCTTCGAAGTTTTCTCAAGCAGAAGTTACCCGACTACATGGTGCCCTCTGCGTATGTGTTATTAGATTCGCTACCACTCACGCTCAACGGTAAGGTAGATCGCCGTTCTCTGCCCGATCCGGGCAGAACCGAACAGCAGGAGCACAATGAATACGTTGCGCCGCAAGATGAGACGGAAACCGTTCTTTGCAAGCTGTGGGGCGAAATATTGAAGGTTGATCGAGTGGGCATCGATGATGATTTTTTCGCTATTGGTGGTCACTCGCTACTGGCGGCTAAATTGTTTTCGCGCTTGGATGAGCATTTCGGCCGCTCGCTGCCGCTGGGCGTGCTCTTTTCAGCTCCAACGGTACGGTCGCTTGCAGAGTGCTATCGAACCTCGGAGGGCTTAAAGAAAGATTCGGTAGTCGTTGCACTCAGGACGGGTGGCACCTTGTGCCCCGTCTTTGCCGTACCGGGCGTATTCGGAAATGTGGTCGGCTTCGCGGACCTGGCACGCGAGCTAGGATCGGATCAGCCATTCTACGGTCTACAATCCGTGGGCCTTGACGGAAAAGAAGGGCCGCTCGAAACTATTGAAGAGATGGCACAACTCTACATAAATGAGATTCGCTCTGTACAAGCTCGTGGACCCTATACACTGATCGGAGCTTGCTTCGGCGCAACTGTGGTATATGAGATCGCACGCCAGTTGCTGAACGATGGAGAAGCTATTGCCTTCTTGGGGCTTCTCGGACCCACCCTTCACGAGGGCAGTAAGAAACCGAACCGTGTGCCGAGGACAATAAGACGTCTTGCAGCAGTGAGAGCACTCGTATCGGGACGTTTTTGTCTCTACCTAGAAGAATTGTATGAGTGTCGCGCCCGTGATCGAATTAAGTATTTGCCGGCCAAGATTCATTCATTGTCACGTCTCTTCAAAGACAAATACGCCGCGAAGGGGGCTCAACGCGAACTCCACCAGATTGAAGTGTACCAAGCCAATCTTCGGGCTCTGGACCGGTATGTGCGTAAACCGCTGGTTGGCCCGTTGGGCAGTCTGGAAATCTTTGAACCAGAGCGCGAGTGCCGAATCAACTCTAACGACCGACCGGTCAATTGGAGCGACTTGTGGAAAGGCACGACAATAACGCACCGAGTAGCAGGCAGAGATTCTGGAGACATGCTAAGCGGTGATAATGCACGGCTGCTTGCTCCTTTGCTAGCTAAACGACTGGTCGTCAGTCAAAATTATTTGTATAAGTCACCGACGAGAGCCTCTATCCGCTCGCGCCAGGACGTTCGGCGGGATGTTAGAGAGCCTAGCCCGTCCTCCAAGGAAGAATCCTATAGCGCCGAAAGCTTCTGAACTACTTGAACCGGTCGAAGAATTTTTCCTTCTGCAGCTCCTGCATCAAGCTCAAATCTATAAAACTCTCCGGCTTCGCGTCGGGCCGTTTGAGCTCTTCGAGCACAGCTCGGGTTTCCTCTGCCGTGGGAAACGGACGGGGTTGGATGAACCGAAGAGCATAACGATAACCCTCTTCGATGATATCAGCATCGCTGATGCGCATGTATTTTTTTAGCACGTTCATGGCGAAATTCTTTTGCGTTCGAATCGCGTGGATGCCCTCGATCTCGGCGCGTAAAAAGCTAAGCGCCGTTGAGCGCTGGCGTTGGATAAAGCTCCTGGTCGTGGCGATGGCAACGGCGGGATATTTGTAATCGAGGCTTTCGAAATCACCCAGTTCCTTAAACCCGGCCTTTTTCGCTGCGGTCAGCACCGGAGGAGACAGTGAGCCGCCGGAGATCGCTCCCGCCTTCATCGCCGCGAGCAATTCGGGAATTCCACCGACCTGAACAATCGTCACATCTTTCGCAGGATCGAGACCGAATTTTCTTAGATAGTGGCGAATGACGAGATCGCTGAGCGCGCCGAAGCGGCTCACGCCAAGACGTTTTCCCTTGAGGTCCTCGGTTGACTTAATATCCGCACTGACCACCAGACTCTGAGGAATGATCGCTACAAGCGTTAGCACATTGACCGTGTCGGCACCTTGCAGGGCTGCTTGTATCGTCCCGTTGCCGCCGAGCTGAATCATTGGCGTCTCTCCGGCAATCAGGGCCGCTGTGATGGTCGACGCGCTACGGATCAAAACCAGGTCAACGGCAAGCCCATATTTTTTGAAAAAGCCCGCGTCGTAGGCGACCCATGTCGCCAGTGACCAGGAACTCTCCGACGAATAAGCGGCTTTCAATTTCGCAACCTGCGCCTGAGCTGATGATGAAAGTAAGCAACCTAAGAAAATGGCGACAACCAAGCGGACAAGCATTCTTCTCATATATCGCCTTTCCAGCAGATTTGTTTCCAAGCGACATTATCTCGTGAGCAGTGGTTCCCTGAACAAGACGCGGCCGATCTTGCGAGCGCCGAAGTCGCGCTCCGATGATGGGCGATCACAGCCTGGCGGGCATAGATAACCCGCAGCGAATGCTCAGGTCAAACCGCTAAGCACGCCGACGGACTTTGGTGGAATCTTTCAATAATAGAGTCTTGCCCGCAGGTGATCACTCAACTCTGTTGCTCGTTCGAGCTGAGTTCTGCACGCCTAGGAGCAGAAGTGGCCGAGGCATTGCCGAGAGCGTCGTCACTATAGATAGAGGCCTGGCTCAGAAACTTTTTTGTGCAAGCCTGATCTCTGAGTTTTCCGGGTGCAGCAGCGCCAACTGTCGATCACGCGACTCAAAAAAGCTCCGCAGGTCGGCGCCTGCCAGTTCCTGGGCTTTGGCGATGTGGAGGTTGAGAAAATTGATTTTTGTTTCGCCGTGTAAAAACTCGAAATGCAAATGCGGACCCGTTGCATGTCCTGTCTGCCCAACATAGCCGATGACGTCTCCCGTCTCCACCGACTGGCCTAGCTGAAGATTCGGCGCGAATCGTGAGAAATGTGCGTAGCGGGATAGATAATTTTCGGAGTGCCGGACATCAACCACGTTGCCATAGCCGCTACGCCAACCGACAAATTCGACGCGGCCGCGGCCGATCGCAACCACCGGAGTTCCGAAAGGAGCAGCATAATCGATCGCCTGGTGCGGACGCACCGTGCGGGAAAAGGGATTGACGCGATTGGCGGTGAAGGGAGACGAAATTCGCGCATAGCTCAAGGGCGCACGCAAAAAGGACGGGCCCAACGACTCACCGTTCCTGTTGTAGTAATTGCCGCGGCCGTTTTTTTCGTAGTAAAAGGCATCGATAATTTGATTTTCTACTTCAAGCTCCGCCGCGAGTATCCGTCCGGCCACACGCCGGCCGTCAAGATAGCGTCGGTCTTCGATGACCACTTTGAAATCGTTCCCCGGATGTAGATCGGAAACAAAATCAACGTCGGACTCGAAAATTTTTGCCAGATCGAGGATTTGCAGCGGCGACAGGCCGGCATCGATGCCGCTTTCATAAAGATTGCTTTTGATTCTTCCTCGGACCACACGGCTTTCTTTGACGAAGGGTGCTTCTTGTCGTTTCGTTGACGATGCCTCCGTTGTCCCCTTGACGCGGACCAAATTATTGTCAACGACGAACTCCATGGCGCGAACGGTTTTATCCTGCTCGTCCAGCCCGACACGAATATTATTCTTCGGTCGAAGTTTGGGCAGATTCACCAGAGGGTGAATTTTTTCGATCAGACCATAAGCCGAGGGAGCGTCCAGAGCAAAACGTCTGAGCGCACTGAGCAGATTGTCGCCTGAGCGGAACATTGCTCCGATGCTCGCTTGCGCTTTCGACGGTTTTGCCGCCGCAGGCAAAAATTCAGCCTCCTGCGGTAATGAATTCACGAATGGTGCCGATAGAAGAGCCATCGCAACGAGGATGAGGATAGAGCCGGCAGCTTTCGCGGCGTTGCCGACCATGATTCTGAATGACGAGTTGGATATCGAAATGATGCGAGACATCGACGAACGTGCGTTTTGTCATATCTACCGATTTGATTACGAAGACGCAAGATAAAAGTGAAAAATTTTGAGAAATTTTTCGCGGGCGCGGAAGTTTTTCGAATCTCGCATCAGAGTGAACGCGGTTTACACCACGGGTCGAACCGGCTATATCAAGCGAGATTGTGTGATTTGAGATATGCCAGCCAAGGGAGCGTCGTCGAGATGATTTTTCTAACCAACGAACACATTCAGCAGGTCCTCGATATGAAAACCTGTATCGAGGCGATGGAAGCGGCCTATCGCGACTTGGCCGATCAACACGCCGGCTATCGCCCGCGAATCGATTTTTATGTGCCGCATGATCCTCACTATTATCGCTGGGGAACGATGGAAGGAGCGTCGCGTAAGCTCGGCGTGTTCGCGATCCGCATGAAATCAGACATGCTCGCCTGGGAAGATCAAGACGGCTTCATGGTCGAAGACAAGTATTGCATGGAGCGCGGCCGTTACTGCGGCTTGATTTTTTTGCTCAGTACGCGCAATGCCGAGCCTCTGGCGCTGATGAACGACGGCTATCTGCAGCACATGCGCGTCGGCGCCTGCGCCGGAATCGGTACAAAATATCTTGCGCGCAAGAATGCCAAAGTGCTCGCGATGATCGGCTCGGGGGG